>JGI24158J21664_10006294_pt1 | contig 15630 bp, 14 predicted proteins | sample Ectturendosymbi3_FD_21664 | JGI IMG/M metagenome (IMG submission 21664)
AAGCACAAAACATGAGTTCAAAACAAAATAAAAACAAAACACAGAAGCCAAAAGTGTGCTCAGTTAAGGTGAACGCTCACAAACATCTTTCAAATCATCTTGCACTTGGTTCACATCTTGCTCACAAACAACGCTCACAAACATCTTGCACTTGGTTCATTGTCTACCGATAAGCTTGAGTTGGTAGTTTTACAATTACGTCCAATCCGCGACTCGTAGATAAATTGAAAAAAAAATTTGAGCAAGGTTGTATATGTTTCAATTGTCACAGGACAAATGACATTAGAGCTGTGACTTATTTTGAGAAAATATTTTGATAACTGGAGAGATAATAGTACCGTAGAGTAAGGCCAGCAACAAAGCGCAAATACAGTAAATTAGCAAGCACATCAGGAAAAGCACAAATTATCAATACGCTGATAGATTGTGGATCATAATCTGTTGCAAATTTATTTATCTTACGGGAATTTGCGGTAGCCTAAACTAAGACTTGAATTGTGCTTCTTGCCTAAACCTGGACGATTAAGGTGAGCTCTTTGCCAGCTCTTTTGTCGTTGCCAAGTACTGATGTTTTGTGCCTTCTAAACCACAGTCACTCTATTGCAACATTCAGGTTTTGTTTTGAAAGACTTGTAATGGGTACATTTTTACGACCGTTGAAAGTATCACTAGAAAAGTTTTTGTTTGTCTGATATAACTTTGCCTTCGCGCATCAAACGTGGATTTTCAAAGCAGTTGTAGAAGCGCTGCCACCTGAAAGCACGGCATTTCAATAGATTCGTTCGAGGTTTCCAAATCTCTATGAATCAACGTTGAAGAGTGACATATTCGTCCATTATCATTACGCGCGAGTCATGTTTTCTTGGGTATTTATGAATCATTCTTTTCAGTCCACAGCTGTTATTTGTACATAAATTGGAATTTATTAAATCAGAAATTGTGACGAAATCCTTGACTTTGCAAAAATGTAAGCATCATTTTTACAATCAATGCCCCCAAAGATACACAAAAAAACTTTAAATTCGGATTTAAAAATTTGTCAAAATTGTTTTTCTAGTGTATTCTAACCATATTGCCTTTTTACGTTCAATTTGTGGGGAGAGCATCACTAAATAACTTTTGCTGACGCATCATCTTGCTGTTAGTTTTCTTGTTGCATTGTAGGTACCTTCTGCAAACGATGTCAGTTTTGCTGAAGACAAGTCTTTCAAAACCAACTTTTCCAAACGTGTTGTTTTGCAGGCCGTGGATGCTGGAAAAAAGGACGGCCCATTATCTTTTCGTTACCATTATAAAATCAACTTGTTCAAATTTTCAAAGAAGAGAAAGAATCAGGAAAACATGGGGTTCAATAATTTCTGTAAATGGAGAACGGTATTAAAGCGACAGCTGCAGTAGTCCATTATTTCAGTGTTGCTATAAGACAAGCAGTTAAACTCGAAAATTAAATTTCAATACAGTTACCAAAAGTTCTTATTGACACTTCTTGAATGCAGATTTGGAATTGTATTTTTGATTGGAAAATCTCTTAAAAATGAGGAAATACGTTCATTGGAAAAGGAAAGTTCTGCACATGGCGATATCATCCAGGCTGATGTATCGGACCTTTATGAACATCTCCCAGTAAAAGTACTTTCGGGCTATCAGTGGCTTTGCTACGAATGGGGGAATCGCAGTGATTTCTTCGCTTTCACAGATGATGATTGCGCTGTAAATATTCCAATCACCTACGACTTTCTGGTATCCAATCGTGAGGAGTATATCGCCAACCATGTAATTTATTGCGGATATCATTACACCCCGCCAGCAAACCATTTAGGTATGCGACAGATGTTTGAAATTGGTGAGCAGTGCGAAATTGTGCAAAACTATACGAAAGTGTAAAGAAAATTTATTAAATGTGCTTGCATTAATATGGTCCCATGTGTAAGTAGTACAAAATTGAAATTTTGTCCACATTAGGTTTGCTGTTTAGAAAAGCACGTATCTTCATTTATCTTGAAATAAAATTTTTTGCACAGAAAAACACAATAAAAGTTTCTGCAAGAAAATCTACTGTAAATTTAATTTGTTGATCTGTTCTTAGCAAGATCTTCTCTTTGCTTAGTAAAAAGTTTCAATCTGAAAAAATACAAAAGCTAGAAAATCTCGTAATTACTACCAAACTATGAGCGATTAATGCATCAAGCCTATTATCAATACAGTAGATCTTGATAATAATCCTGAAATTGCTTTTTAAAGGCCTACGGCGCAGGCACCTTTCATTTTTTCCTCTGTGAAGATAAACATGGTCATATTAATCCTACTTCCAAATGTATTTTACACTAAATCTGTATGCAATGCGAATCCGCAGTGTCGACAAGCTCATACTTACATATTTCCCTTGGAAGGGTGATCACGACCAGTTTAGTGTTCTGTAACAAAAAGCCCAAAGTATGCAACGCTGCCATATTTCCCAAACATTTTTATCACTGACGTGCATAGATAGGTAGCTGCCTCAATCAACCATTAACATCTAATGCAGTGGTTCTCAAAGAGGTCGATATCGACCCCCAGGGGTCAAGTGGACGATCCAAGGGGTCGATAAATAGTCATGGGGTTGAACGGGGGCCACTGAATGGCCAGGGGGTCAGTGAATAACTGCTGGGGTCTACTGGGGCAATGAAGCCTCCGATTCAAAATTATTGTTAATCGTGAAAGAACGCAAACGGCGTTTTTCAACATATCATACAAAAGCTAATCAAATCTCAGCTACAGTAGTTTAGAAGTGCATTCGATTCGAATAGTTTTATAGTAAAACATCCATTGTGATGACATTATGAAAACTGTTCTGTTTGTTACGTCACAAACAATATTGTAGTGTATGTGTCGCAGTTTGGCAGTTGTTCGACTGGTAGTACAGTAGTTGGCTACGTACGCAGTAGGAAGGAGAACAATTCCTTGTATTAGTAACTGTTGGGCTAGGCCACGGGGTCTACAGAAAATTGTATGCTTTAATTGGGGGTCAACGTGCAGAAAAGTTTGAGAACCACTGATCTAATGCTTTCACTAATTTTCTTAGAACGTCAGCGTAAAATAGGAAACAATCACCAAAAAGATGCCAGTCGGTACATAGCAGATACCAGTTGGCGCGAATTAGCAAAAAACATTGCGGAGATTTCCCCAACGTAACATTTCGGAAGTTTTCCAAACTAATCGTGGTTACATTTCGCCGACTGGCTTATTCTGAAACAACTTTTAGCTCTCGGAATCTCTTATTTTTAAATTATGTTGCAGTCACATTGCTTACGTGAATGCCTTATTTTGTTTTTTACCTTTGCATTGACCTGGTTAAAGCCAAAATGCGGTGTTGCGTGCAATTACAACCTTACAAAGTAAGGAATCATGAAAACTCGTATTGGAAATAATTTTTCAAATATAAGTACTGTACTTCCTGTGTATTTGACTCGAGAATTTCAAATCAATTTCGTATCAAATAGGCTACAAGAAATCGAGGATATCCGCTTTTTTCATACACAATCAGAAAACTGGTAACGGTGCTAAACCCAACCCTCTCCGAACCGAACTGAAAATTGTTACAACAGCGAATTACTCTCGTTTATTTACACCAGAATGTTTTTCTTAGACATGCTGTGGTTAAGGAAGAAAACTTACAAAACTCGCGCATATCATTTGACTACACTGCCCAAGTTTCACATTCATAAAATCATCAAACACATTGCTTTCCTTGGTTGAATCAAGTAAAAACCTAAAAATAACTGTTCTACTTCTTTATGAAAAAACAATACACTTTCATGATTCAGTCAGTCATGTCCTTTTCAAATGAGCCATTTTTAAATGTGTTATATCTTGATTTTTTAAACAATTATAACTCACCTAGCAGCTTGATATTAAAAAACAACCTGGCTACCCCATCACAGAAAATGCTGCCTTTGTTGTGGCTGCAAAATAGTCATCCCACATATGCGTATTGAGAACTTCTGTCAATAATAAAATCAGTAGTAAAAAGACGTGTGAAAGTAGATGTCTTCTGTTTTTGATTTAATTAACTCGACATACGTAAATTTAGACTATTCTTCAAACATATAGTGCTTAACTTTCTCCATATTTTGGATTTGATTGACATTTACCGAGGTTGTGGTCGCTTTCATTCTAATGAACCACAACATCGATACCTCAAACAAAGTTAGCCTTCAATATGAACATGCTTTGCGTGCCACCAAAGTTTTGTAGTTTTATTCTTATTCCGAAAGTGGTTGCTTGACAAGCCTTTTTCTTTATTTTTAAGAGACAAACGTTCAAAATATGTGGTGTCAGTTCAACTGTATAAACACGAACACTTCCCACCATTCTGTCACGGAGGAATGAGTTTATTTGGATTTCCCATCCTTGGCGACATCTACCGGATATCGATGGTCACAAACCGATCTGGCATGCACTTGGAAGATGTTCACATAACCGGTGTTTTGAGGACGAAATTGGCCCGTAGACACAACAATGTTAAGCCGTTAAGATATTCCGAGGCCAAAACCAGTTTTCTATACTACTACATGGGTCCTTTCTCGTGGCATTTGGAGTCAAAAGACGTACTGCCAATCTGGAAATCCATGCTCAGTTTAATGACAGCCTCAGTTGACGGAAAGATTCTCGATGGCTTTTACACCAACTCAAAGCGTTTGTTCGCCAGGTTAACAAAAACTGCCATTATTGAAATGTAGAGAAATATCATCGAGCACAAAAGTCCCATTTACTTCAAATGGTTGGACCAACTTTAACAACATAATCATTCACAAAGCGAATTGACGATGAGTCGGTTATGTTTCACTAATCAATGTTTGCCAGCGAAATCAGATGAACAACAGTGTTTTGCCCAATTTTGGGTTCTGGTTGCGCGCAAAAAAAGCGCTTGTGCAGCTTTTTGCGGGAACTGGATTTTTCGCCGCGGTACCAGTTAACCTGCGGTCACTGCACAGGGGCGGATTATCTGAGCATTTACGCCCGGACCAAAGCCAGTAAGCGGCCCGGTGTTTTTTGTCGTTGAGCGACCTGATATTTTTATGTATCCGTGCCAGAGCGAGGCCAGCGTGCTCTTTGGCAAAGACAAGATTGCCGCCACTTCGGTCTACATTGCTTGTCCTGTTGCAGTTCCGGGTGTTTACCTAGCTGCATCGAAGCTTCTGTCAGGATGATCCTTTGTTAAGTCACAATGACCAAGATGGTTCACGTTCAAATCACGGTTTTCCCGAAATCCCGCGCAGTAGACGTCTGGAAAAAGATTTGCCGTGGTAGGCGAATGCGCAGCTTGCCGTGGTTGGCGCATGCGCAGTCACAGTTTTAAGTTTGACGTGTGTAAATTGGAACCGCAAGTATTCCGCCCAACCAACAATATTAAAACCGTTCAAAATTAACTCTTTTTCGTAAACAACAAGGCTAATTCGCCTACTTCACAATGTCGTATGCTGCCTCTTGAACAAGATAGCTTAGTCAGACTATGAGCTGGCTGATAGGCACAAGACAGAATCTCATCTAACGAATTTTCGCCCAGTGTTGGTAGCCAGTAATTCTTGACAGTGGTTAAACAATAAACATGACGTCCGGTAGTATTTCATTACTAGATGTGAACCTGGATAGCAGTTCATCCCTAGATTTTACCCCTGGCTGACGACTGCAATTTATTACTGCAGCCAGACTGATCTGATGTTTGTGACGCTGGTGACTCGTTATTGCCAGTTGGCCGCCATTGTATTATGTATGCTCCGTTGTCGCAGCATTGAGAAACCATAGCATTGCGGTTTATTTCGTTTTCCTGTAGTGTTTATATTTCGCTGTTGTGAACTGCGCTGTCAGTATCGCTGTTGTAGCGCATAGCGTTGATTCAGAACTAGCTTTACCGAGACAGAATAGCGGTAGGGCGGGGGGACAGAAAAAAGTTAAGGGAAATGAAAACCTATAAAATACAAAAATCGCTACCGATTATGCTTGTTTCTGTTCAGCAACGACGTTGACCTCAAAAGTAATACCAGGAATTATAGGAAACCATTCTCAAGTTTCTGGGTGCGCGAATAGCTGTGCAATAGTTTTATTTCAAGTCGATCTTGAGAAACCATGAAATTACCTATAAATTTATATTACTTTTGTAAAAAGCTCCCTTCATTGCCCCCTTACGAAAGGTCGGGGGGCAAAGCCCCCGCCATGCACCTCTTTCCGGTGTCCCTGTACTGAGGCGTTGTTTTCGAAACCCAGTGATTTTTAAATTCAATTCTTGCAAGAAGTGCACATCCTGTGAGTTCAAGATTTCTTTTCCTAAAAGACCTATCGCTTTTCAAAAATATGGTGGGTGTGGTTCGGTTCCATTTTTGTGACAGTTACTCGATCTCTTTAATTTTTGCACCCCGCCGTTTACAAAGGTGTTGTTTTCAACACCGAATGGCTGGTGATATCAAAATCTGATTATTTGTTTCTCGTGTTGCTTTTTTACACCTGACCATGTCCATTGTTTCATGTACCGACTGATGGTTAGAATCTGGTGGCAAACATGCTGTTTTGTCTGGACTTCAATGTCGTTTGTCAGGTTTTATTGCATATACTGTATATTGAAGATATCGTTGTACAGGTATTCAGGTAGCGGTCAGTTAGACAGTGCATTTAGTGAAGTTGTTTCTTATTGCTGAACTTGTTTGCTTGTTTTTCCGTCATGTCGCACACTCGAATGACAGCGGAGGATGTTGCTAATGTGGCCCTTGACTCATGTACGGATGATGACACATCATATGAAGTGGAACAGAAACATGAATCAGGTGACGATGTAGTTGTACCTGCTACCGTCAGTCCACATCAGCAGAGCAGCAGTTCAGACGAAGAGGACAGCAGTAATGGAGACGTTAAATGGAAAAGTAGTGCAAGAAATTCTCGTGATGTGTTGGCTACAAGTCAGCTCCGTATCCAGCTTGCGACAACACGGGGGGGCGAAGGGTTTTCTGAGGGAGGCCCAAATTTGACATTCGTAAACACGATTAGAAATGCAATGGTTTTAAACTATGTCCAACAGATTATTCCCAGGGGGTATAAACCCCCTCTTAGTTACCGGCCTAGTTCGCACTGCAGCAACTAGCGGTTTCTTCACATTGTCAATGGGGCTGGATTTACTTAGTATTCGCAATGTGACCAGGCACTCCACTTACAGCAGAGCGTTTGGCACTGGAATGACTTCCTGGTGCCTTCGGGCGATGTGCGCAAAACTGCCTAGATTGGAATCTAAAGATGCTGAATGTAAATGCAGAGGTCTTTGATCCTGAACGGACAAAGTCGTATCAAGGTACTCGTTAAATGCTTTGCTTTTACCTTGACGATGAAAGGCAATTAGGGTCACAAATGCAGAAAAGCAACAAACGAAGGACCAGAATTGCATATACGATACCGGTACATAAAAGTAAATCGTCCCAGCATCTCAGCAAACTTTCCCGAAACAACCTTCAGCTTTTCAATGTTGTGTTGCAGTTCTTGGTTGTTAAGTAAGGTAAAAGAGAGTAATGTCATGAACTCTAAAACGAACTGAAATACACGGTTTCACATGCCATTTTGTCTCAAAAGTCATTATGTAAGAAAAACTCGTTTGGCATTGTGTATATTTAATTATTTTGAAGCCCATGCGGAAAATAAAATACTTTTGCAGGGAAACTGTTAAAACACCCTAGCTCTGATTTACCGTGGTAACGCAAGTTAAAAATATTTTTCTTATAACGTAAATTGAGCTGTTAAGTCATAGTAGGGGAAGATTTTACCCCTGCTGAGTCTTTTATGCGCCAAGGTCCTATTGGGGATGTTGCGATCGGAAAGCCCGAGCGGCAAGTGCGCAAAGCTTCACACTGTGGCAGCTAGCAACAATAAAGATCACCCGACGAGATCACTCTATTTTTGCTTGTTCACGCCACAAAGGATATACAGTACATGGATGTTGCTCTTCGCGTACATCCCGTTCGTGGTGAATCGCACATTCAACGCAACGCCAACGGAGAGNTTGCAACAGGGACAGGGTGCTCGCATAAATCGGTCAACATCAGAAACAGCTTGGATGCAGAGAAGGCAGAAAAATTGATTAAAATGTACCGATTATACAAAGCTGAAACAGATAACCAGTAGACTTTACTCAAACTGTTCGAATTATTCTTCGCTTTTTTCATGTCCTTAATTCGTTGCTGTTCGTTTGGTTTCATTAAAAACAAATTTACAGTTAGCTGTACAAGTGTGCTGCTTATTTTACTTTTTACTTCATGGCATTTTTTCAAATGAAGAGTGGGATTTTTGGTGGGATTTATTTTTTTCGGGTGGTTTTTTTGGTTGGGTCCAATTACATCAACCCTGAAAATAATTATGGATGTTTAATTGATTTTCTGGGCCAAATTTCAAAACTGTCCTATTGCGACTTGCTTGATTTAGCTGATTTTGTGATGCATCGCACTAGCTTCCGATTTCGTTTTTTGTGTTGCAGTCGCACACCTGTGCTTGCAACATGCGCAGATTCCGAGCTTCGTCATAAATTATTAGCAGTTTAGGCAGAATGATCATAACGGCTCACACAAGTCGTATCTGTTCCTACACCTTAGTAATTGTAGGCCTACATATAACATCCACAAAACAAAAATTTTCTTGCGTACTTTATGCGCACTCTCAATTCTTGTGGAATTTACAAGTTTCAAACTGTTAACTGTGGCGGCCTGGAAATGGCGCCACATNTAANTAAAGGGTCACCGCTAGATGGTGCCATGAGTAACTAGTAATTGTGATAGTCACCACAAGCGAATTATCGTAGTTCACTTATCCCTATATAATGATAGTGCAACCTAGTAGTGGTAAAGTGAAGTCAATGATCGATCTCTATTACTGCTGGTTGCTTTCCTGTTAGTTAATGCCCTGAATGGCCATCTTTCGCTTGTGCTTGCCTCAGTAGTTCAAGGCGATGCAGTCAACTGCAACACAACCCTGGGTGTTCGCCATCCCCGCCGCATACCTTCTGATCGACTGCTGTTCGACGAGACATTCGCGCAGCCTTGCAGCACTAACTGTGTTCTGCTCCCCTGTTTTAACGCGTTGCCGGATATTTTTGCAGTTGTGAACTGCTGTGTCTTAGCGTTGAGTGCTGTGTCGTGCTTCTGTCTCCCAACTTGGAGAGTGCTGATAATCAATTTGTGTTCATTACAGTGACACATTGTAGCCTACAACAACGAGTGAAGAGTGCGTGTAGAATCTAAGAATAATATGCACAGAGACGCTGGAGAATGGAGGCATGGCGGGGGCATTGTCCCCTCTGCTCTTTCAAAAGGCGGGCAAGGGGGGCAGAAGTGCCTTTCACATAACAGTATCATAGGTAATTTCATGGTTTATCAAGATCGACTTGAATCAAATTCATTGCAGCTATTCGAGCACCCAGAAAATTCAGAATTTTGTATAATCTTTATTATTTTTGAGGTCAACATTGTTGATGAACAGAAAAAAAACATAATTTGTAACGATTTTTTTGCTTTTTGTAAGTTTCCGTTGTCCTCAAATCTTTTACTGCTCTCCCTGCCCAACCGCTTCCCTGGCGTCCCTGAATATGCATGTTGTGTCAACAAACTTTACCAAAACGTTGGTTTGCAAACGTGAATATGACGTCATATTGTGACGTCGCAAACAATGTATATCCAGTAACAATGACCACCATACGCCATTGCTCAATACTAGGATTTGGAAGGGGGGAATCCAATCAAGCAGTCGCCCCGGGCACCAGTAGACCTCTGCACGCCACTGTCAGTGGTTTTCGCACCGGGGCTAATGACGCTGTGATAAAAACCGACATAAAACATCAATTTTGTATCGATTCATCAGTTTATGAAATGTCAAGCCAACGTTGGTTGTCCTGCATCCTTGGTGCGCTACTGCACAGTGACATGTAACTTAGTGAATGATCCGTAAGACACATGGGATTAAACTGGTTATTATGCTGAATGGCACTGTTTTAGAGCAGAGTTTCTCAAACTATGGGTCGCGACTCGCGACCCTATGTGGGGTGGCGCAATGAAATTTCCTGGCCGCGAAACAGATTGGCTTGAAAAATCAGATATAAACTTTTTGTGTAGGGACTGGGTTGCAGGTTATTGTAGAGATCCCTACTAGTTGAGGGGTCAACCTTCCAAAGAAAATTAAAAGTCGGCGTGCAGTGAATCTATTTCTACTGCATTTTTAGGGGCAAAACTGTGCTTGATGCTGTCAGTTGTTTACTAGGATGTCTGCCTCAGCTATCAAATGATTATAATCAACCATGCACAACAAGCTATGCGTTGTTTCGTCATGAATGCGTTCACGTAGGCCTATACTGACCAATATTGACTTTATTGCATTCATTCCGATTACGACACAAAGGCAGGCTTGTGGTTAGAGCTCTAAGTCTAGTCTTGGGGCTACTAGGCCAAATGCTTTGAGTGCACACTGAGTAATTTAAAGTTGAAAGCTTCATACACAGGTTCAGAAGTGCTTAGGACTTTGATTCAGGAAAAGTTAGATCCTCAAACCATGCACAGTTAAAATTTCAGGAGTCCACACACCTGCTATGCCCAGGATGAGTTTTCGAAATAATTAAGCGATGAAGTTTGCAACTAGAATTTTCAAAACAGAGCTTATATTATTTTTGGATAAGAACAACAAATGAACGCCCAGCCGTTTTTGATTTAGCCATTCATAAAATCTTAGCCTTTTGCACAACATATTTGTGTGAAGCTGCATTCCAAAATTGATAATCATAAAGTCCAGAACCGATGTTGTTTGAAAAATGTTGACAATGTCCATCGCCCAACGTTTTCTTGTATCAATCTACGAATGGATGNTTTATTTGAAAATCAAGTGGATCCATCCCATTACTTGTGNTTGATAACTTCTATAAACTGAATTGTATTTTGTTGATTTTTTTCGCGTTACGGTTTCCNTTTGTNATTTTTATTACTGTATAGCTGCTTTCGTGGATTGTGTGCGTTTGTGTGATTTCGCCACAGACAAAAATGACTCNTGGTATTTGTAATGGGACGTTTACATGTATCATTAACATCTGGGCAATATGTCAAGAGGGTCGTACAGGAAAACGTGTTTTAAAATAGGGCCGCAGAACAAAAAAGTTTGATAAGCCCTGTTTTAGAGAATGGTTTTCTCACTTCCCCATCTATACCGGGGTCACGAGTAACTGTACGGAATAATCTTCGAACGATATAACGTAACTTTGACTGATTGTTCAGTGCAATTTATTAAACTACGGTTAATCTTTTCTGTGTGTTAAATGAAAATTGGTTTTCGGTTTGTAAAGGCTCATCGCTCTAAACATCACCGTGTAATAATGCAAGTCTGATTGGTACGAATTGCTGACGTCGCTGTGGAGCATCACCGATTTAAACAGTCAGTGTGGATGTGCTTCTAATGTCTTCTGTAGATTCAAATTGAATCAAAACAAATAAGGATTTAAGATGTTCTCATGCCATCATTGGTTGAAGGCAAAATCGCAACTCTGAATAGAACTGGTAACTCGGATTCAGTCCCACAAGCTTTAGTTGGGTATGTGAACATGATTTCTTAAGCGGTTGAAACTACTGTGGCAGGACACTTGTTACTCATTAACTTAACAGGCGCAAATTACAAGCTTTTTTGTGAACAGAGAACAACTGTAAGCCTTATGGTGTACAATTTCTAAGCTTGAGTAGGCTTGACTGAATATTAAGTCTCCATGGGCAAATAACACAGTATCAGGACACATTTGACACACGCTTTTTAGCATTAACTTGCTACTCAGGGTTATCTCGTGGTTTTACTGGCAGTTTCACGCTTGTGTAGTCGCAGTTTACTGTTGAAAGTGGCTGGTGTATGATCATATGAGGAACTTCATAGCATTTCGTAAAGTAAAAGCCCCAGTTGCTCAAAAGGTCTGGTAATTGCGCGCAGTTTTTCTTGAGATAGTGATTGGTGCATAAAGCTCTTCTGCTCTTTTGCTAGCCTCAGCTGTAACCTATTAAGATAGTTAAAACAGTGGCAAAGCATTACGGCTCGTTTCTACTTGCTCGAACTATTAAGACGACTGCTATGAATTTACAGCCGGAAAATGCGAGATAGAAAGGACGTAGAACTAAGCGTTCCAAGAAACTGCGAGCAAATATCAAACGTTAAATCGGTATGTCACCACGTTGGGCTACCTTGTTGCTGACCATGACGAACACTGGCGATGGTGGTACACATCCACACCGGGGTATACAGCATCCATTGAGAAGACTAAGTTCATTTCATTTGAAAAACAGAGATGGCATTAGGAAAGTGACTGGTCTCATCCACGTCTAAACTCTGTATACAGCTATTTTCTCTCGTTTAGTTTTGTCATGCCGTACTATTCCATTCTCTTTAATAATTCGCACAGAGTTCAAACTTTGTTTTGAGAGACAGGGATCGCTTGTTGCTGCCTGATCAAGTGCTATTGTTCTTAAGCAAAAGTAAACACAACATAGGGCGCTCATAACCTTCCAAGCGCTGGAAACCTTCGTGCAAGCTATACCAGCTTCCAACAAAAACCACTTGAATGATTTGCACCTAAGAACTACCTACCTGCGAAGTTAGCAAAATTGTAACTGTGTTTTTGAAGTCTGATCTGGTATGATTCAAGCTGCCGGTACCGAAGTTAGATTAAGGACTCAAATTAAATAGTTTCTTTTTTAACACTGTACTTTTAAGTCTATATGTTTCAGAANTAACTCTGCCGTAGTGCAGGCATTACTTCGCGAGAGAAGTTCATTGGTTTGGTTGTCAATTGTCTCGCCGAATAATTTGCCTTTTTTCAATGGATATCTTTTTCTAAGCAGAACGACATCACTTTGCCTACATTTTTGCAGGGCTTACGACGAAAAATCTAAATTAATGAGTTTAGGGAAAGCAAATGTCTCACATAGATATTCGTGGAGAATAGCTTTGAAGAATCATTATACCAAATGCCGAAGAAGTATTTTTTGCGCTTAATGCGTCACAAGCTCTTCCCAGAAAAAATATCTACTTCACCAGTACAGTCGCTCCTATATTTGCTGGCAACGCAGTCAATAGAAAACCGTAAAGCCAAACATGCAGAAATTCTTTTTCTTCCCACTCTGTAATTGTTAAGCGCTTATTCAGAGGGTGCTAACATTGTTTCACACAATCTTGGACGTTTGGTATTATAAGATCATATTTAAAGATTCCCATTCATAGCTTCTATAAACAACAGAATTGTTGGAATAATGTTATGTGAAAGCACAGAAGAATAGGCACAACTTTGTCACAGATACTTTGCTAGTAGGTAAAAAAAAACTGAATAAGACTAATTCCAGAGATTGACCTGTTTATGATTATACAGTATCTTTAGTACTATAGATGGACTGCACAAAAATATATTCCCGTGAAGCAGCTGTCTTCAAGCAAAGCTTGCAGTTGGTTACCTCATGATGATATCACTAAGAATATTTACTATAAATTCCTCCAAGACGGCTAATGAGATAATCGTGACCCGTGAAACGGAAACGGATGTTCCCAAGAGATTCACTGCATATCGCCAAGTAAACGCTTTCATGGGTCAAACCAAATTGTTCGGTAGAATTACCTTGTTTGCAGTGCATTTTTCATGTACAGTATAGGGTTTAGCATATTCTGTAGTTTCTAAAGCGATAAAAAGCTGATTTTCAGCTAAAAACATGCCAAACCGCCAGGGGCATTCGGGAAGGCGTTTTACAGAAATGTGGGGGAGTGGAACGGAAACTGTTTTTTTCCGAAATGGGATGCCATCTGTAACTCTGGGTTTTTGCTGAAGAGTTTATTCATCGTGTGAGATTTCGGTAAGATTGCCGAGTAATGAACTGAAGAACAGAACATTTTCACCGATGTTTCCAAACCGAAGATATCAGAAAAGGTTGGCTTTTCACTCTTTTTACGGTTCAATTCCTGTATTTCCAATTCTTCATGTTTCACTTTGCAATTTTCGATACCATCACTGTCTTTAGTTTCTCATTTGAACTCAAACTTTTTGTTTTATAATAAAAAATACCGCCCTGCCCATCCCGATTTTATCAAATTTTGCATGTCGAAGGGAGTAGCTTCTCCCCAGACTTCCCGTTGCACACGACTATGAAATATAAACTTTGTACTTCTCAAATGCTCAGGCACGCGTCTCTGTCTGCTATAAATTTTAACTTTGTTTGCACGCTTGATTAATTTCGCTCCTGACCTACGAACTCGGAAAAGCGGTACTTTGTTTCGCCAGGGCAACATGCTCATGCATTGAAAAGCATGAGTGAGCTCAGTTTCCCTTCACGTTCGCTTATGAGTGGCAGCCTATTTACAAGCTGACCTGTGAAGGGCAGTCTATTTGAAAGACGTGGAACGTATTTGTTTGATGGTGAACTATTTTCTTTTCTTGCTTACATACTCATGTTGGAAACTGAACCTTGCGTGAGAATTAGATTAATAACCTTGAAGATGCGAGTTCGTTAATGGCATTCGCAAGAAGAAGTCTTCAATAAAAATTTTGTTCGATATCAGGATGTCATTTTTGTGCGCAGACATAGGCCATGCTCGACGCAGTAGTTTCAAGTTTGGTGCTGATGTGTTGCTTATATTTATGGTGGCGCGTTGCTCGACGAAAACAGAAAGTAGCAGAACCTCCCATTGTTCACCACTGGATACCTTGGTTGGGTACGTGTTATCTTTCTGTGTATTAAAAAGATGTTTGGTAAGCCTGATGCTTCATATTGCCGTAATGGTACTTTCCTGTGTCGATCTCCTCTTGTTTGGCAATAGTTCAGCAAAAACGTTGGCTTCAGCCTTTTGCGTGTGATAAGACTGTGCATCGTCACAACTACTGTATAACACGATTAGTGCACAAGCCATTTGTTTTGAGGAAACCAGAGTTTATTTTTGAGAAATCTAAAACTCCATTGTTAAGAATGACAGTGATACCTCATCCCAGGGTCCCAAGGACATGCGCAGTTTTACAATTGTTTGTTTTCTACTTTCACTTTTTCCAGCTTTGCCCACGATTGCTCTAAAACAGTGGTTCTCAAAGTGGTCGATATCGACTCCCGGGGGTCAAGTGGACAATCCAAGCGGGTCGATAAATAGTCATGGGGTCGAATGGGGGTCACTGAATGGCCAGGGGGTCAATGAAAACCTGTTGGGGTCTACTGGAGCAATGAAGCCTCCAACTCAAAATTATTGTTGATCGGGCAAAGAACGCAAACGGCGTTTTTCAACATATCGTACAAAAGCTAATCAAATCTCAGCTACAGTAGTTTAGAAGTACATTCGATTCGAATAGTTTTATATTAAAACATCCATTGTGATGACATTATGAAAACTGTTCTGTTTGTTACGTCACAAACAATATCGTAGTGTATGTGTTTCTCATGCTTCAAATTTTCTTATTTCAATGTTTTAAACCAGTCACATCTTTTGTTGTCCAAGAATGAGATCCACCAACTACTACCGTACACCTTCAAACGTCAACCCTGGAAAGCTCATCAGCTTAGCCTACTGTTGCAAGCTGCACTGGTGCAGATAAACGAAGGGCTGTATTTTCGCAGCCCGAGATTGGCGACCAGATTTGAA
>JGI24158J21664_10006295_pt1 | contig 15630 bp, 9 predicted proteins | sample Ectturendosymbi3_FD_21664 | JGI IMG/M metagenome (IMG submission 21664)
GAGAGCGCATTGACATTGTAAATGTATTGACATGGTGTGAGCAACTGCAAAACTCAACGTCACAATATATATTTTGAAACATACTGAACAAAACAAGGATTGCGCTGCAGTTTCGCGATACACGATAGCTCAATGTGGTTCAAACATGTCTTAAAAGTTAATTCTCCTTAAAATTTTCGTTTGCCTAGCAACGGTTCTGTTAAAAATATTTGTGTGTTTCACTCGGCGTGTCTTTGTTTTTTTCATGTCTTCATAGCCGAGGACAATGCGATATTGGGAACGTTTGTTGTGTAAAATACAAAAATCCACATTGGTTGAGAGCTCAGCCTACACTTCATATAAGAAAATATATTTCTGTAGAAGCGTGAGTCAGTCTCACAAATAAACAACCTGACATCTTACGCTTGCCGAGACGACGCAGGGCCGTGTAAAAGTCCCTCACTCATTTGTAAATTTAGAGTAACATGCTATGCTTGATTGCTTCCCTTAACTATGTTAGATATGCACTAAGCCCTTCTAAACACTTGAATGTGAAGTCAGAATAACGTAAGATTAAAAGGTTCGGTGTAGACCTGAGGAGACTACGGATTGGTGTGCCGGAGTCAATTCAGGTAAAACTATGTGTTTTTGGACCCGGATCCGAAGTCAAAAATTGGTGGAAAACTAGACCCGCAGTCAATGGTTATTTTCGACAGTTGCAGGAGTCTGCATGTTCTTCATAACTGTCATAGCGCAATTCCAAACGTTGTTGAAATCTGGTTACATCAATGGTTTCCGGAGTTTGAACACGAGTCAGATTTTCATGTATGAAAAAATTTCGGAACTGGATACGGATTCAAAATCTTTGGAACAGGAGTGGAGTCGGAGTCGGCAAATATGACTCGGGCAACCTGTGGTGCAGACCAATGGGGTTAAAGAACGCTGGGCTTTTACAGGAGCGACCGGAAACAGCGACAATTGCCGTAATGTTGGTTAGCAGGCTGTCATGTCTGCTACTAAACTGTTCGCAACGAAGTGATTGCATTGAGTCTGGTATTTAACGATGCACGAACAACTGAAGCACATCTGCAATTCCAATAAACTATTTGTTGTATTTGCCGCATTGTCCGGTCGCAATCAATCATTGATAACATGCTTAGTGAGAAATTGATTTTTACGTCGAAATAAATAACTTGTTTCCGCCGGCAACATTTCCTAATGTACATTATTTATTTACTGATTACTAAAAACGAGCGCTGTGATAAGCGCCAATGTTGTTCTACACACTTTTTCCTCAACGGTCACCTTATCAGCTTGGTAGAATTGATAAACATTCTGTTGGCTGATCTCAAAAAATACTGTATTTCTAATAAAATGAATGAGAGTGTGCAAACGAATTTCTAGTCAATAAGGTGTCTCACTGAAGCATCAGGAACTTGCGCACAAGAAATCAGTTAAAAGGCACAAACGTGATAAGCTTCAGATCTGGCTATGATGTTCTGTTATCACCTGCACGAAGAGGCTGATTACTTGTTCTTCCAGTTCAGATTTCCAGAAAGGAACAACACCATCAGTTGGAAACCCAAGTTGGCTAAAATGGTCCCTATTTCACCCACGTCCACTTTGAAAGTATCCAGTCCATAGGCGGTTTTTAATATTGCAGCAATTGTTGACAAGCTCATCTGACCGTAAATAAGGAGCTTCTTGATTGTCAAAACAATTTTAATTTTTCGTACACAAACACAACTCTAACAAAAATGGAGTTGTGTATGCCTTTTAAATATAGGAAAGATACAGAAATATGCAAATTCCGAAAGTCTGTCTGTAGCTGCTACTGGCGGTCTGAACAAGATGAACACCACGCTGTTGTGTACGATGCTTGCAGATGTACATGGACATTTTTTATTTTCGTGATAATTTTGTAATGTAAATGGTCATACGATTTCCCTACCAAAAGTGGCAAAATTTGTTGACAGGAATCCCTGGCAATCAATAGCACAATATCGATCACCAAAGAAGTTAGAACAAAGGGGTTTGATGCGTGTAGTGTTGGCAAAGCTTGTTTTCAATTAAGGCACGTGTCACTGCGTCACTACAGGGTTTGTTTTGACGGACTAATCGTCTAATTTTTTTTACATCTCGCATTACTCGGCAAAGTACATCGACACACAGCAAGTGCAGAAAAACGTTTTTTTGCGCATTTGCGACATTGACATGTGCTACAAAACACAATCCACATTGAAATGCGTGACAGATGTTCAATCGTAAACCGTAAGGCAATCTCAAATATGACGCCCGTCTTTGCGCCAAAGCTTTGATTGTAGTCATTGATAAAGTGTTTTGAAATAATCGGCTTTTCAAAGTGTTTTGGCAATAGTCAAAACCACTAATGAAACATGTGGAATAGAACGGCCCTCTACAAACTACATTGCTCTAATTGGTGGATTTGCGGAGTTTTGACAAGGAAAGTAACAACAACAAGGTTGAACGTGAGTGAGCTGCCTCAAACAAGATTGTGTCTTCCGCGAATCCCCTTGTGCGCTACAATTTTACCAAGCTTGCTCATCTATCAACAAGTCAAATTTATTTTCACCAAAATGGCATTGGAAGCCTCACTTACAGTTTTGTTTGCACACCGCCATCTTCGTAATAACCATACCCCACTATTCAAAATAAACATAACTTATTAAGATTCTGATGACTCTGCACAATAAAGAACTTCTTTGGCTACTCAACTGAGATATTATTTAACCAGAATTCTAGCTGATACCCTTTAAGCCCTCGTGCGCCACTTTTCTTGTAGAACTTTGCAATCCTATAACTGGCCAGGCGATTGAGTAAGAGAGTTGTGCAAACCCTATACGGATTCAGCAAGTCTTGTAGTCAAAATCGAAAAAACAATTTTCTGTTTAGGTGGGGGGTTTTCTGGAGGTGACGTCACAAAGAGGACATGTTTTGGAAAAGTTGGCCACCTTTGGCCGGCCCTAGGCACCAACCGATTGACCCATTCTTTTGGCTCAAAGTTTTGTTGAAAACTAGATGACAATCCACGTCTATAAAGCCCTTGATTGACTTGCTAGCACATCTGTGGCCAACATTATGGGCCAAAAACCCAGTTTTGGGCCTAATTCCTAACTTTTCAGAAAAAGCATAATTTTCCCTTTCAGGCCAAATTTGGCCAACCATAACTCGGCAACAGATAGAGCTAGAGAGCTGTTCAAACCCTGTAATGACTAGTGGCTTCGTGTAGTTTAGAATAAAAAAAAACTTTTAATTTGGATGGGGGATTTTGGGCCAGTGGGCTCATGATGGGGGTCTGTTTTTTGGTTAATTATATGACGTCATCATCCGATCCCACGCGCCAATATTGTGGCTTGCAGTATTTTTGGATTCTAGGCTAAAATAGGCGTTTTTAGAGCCCTTGATAAAGTTTCTAGCGTTTCTGGTTCAAAATTTATGCCAAAAATATTCTAAATATGTCAGCAATTCCCCAAGGACGTTCAGGGGATTTCCCATATCAATATTCTACCATTTTGTCCACAACCCATCAACCAGAATTGCTAAAAAGTCCATCAAACCCTCTAAAACCTCGTAATATAGCCTAGAATGCATTTAAATCTCGCGCGGTTTCGCGCCATTGATTCTGCTCGATTCACACACTCCCACGGGCCGCTGACGTCAAGGATTAATTATAGAAACCTGTCAAAACATGTCAAAACAACCTGTTATTTGTAAACATAGCCAAAAAGGCCGAAATCTCATGGTGAAAAGCTTTTTTTCAGCCTAAACTACAAGTCTTTCCCCATTCAGACTGGATTTGAACAGCTCTCTAACTCGATCCACTGGCGAGTGATGGCCATTTAGAAAAGGGATGTTTTCCAGCCCAGACTGGGGTTTGGGGGTGCTGAAATTGTCACCGACGTTTGGTCTTTTGTCCATAATTTCGGCTACAGATATGCTAGAAAGTCATTCAAGGGCTCTGAAGACGCGGATTTTGGCCTCGTTTCAGAAAAAAACTTGAACGATAATAATGGCCCAATAGGTTGGGGCCCAGGGCCAGGTAAAGGTAGTCAAAAAAAACACCTTTGGCCTTCCCCCCAGAAAACTCCCCACCGAAAACGAAACATCTTTTTTTCGATTTCGACTACAAGACTCGCTGAATCCGTAGAGGGTTTGAACAGCTCTCTAGCTCAATCGCCTGGCGAGTTATAGGATTGCAAAGCTCTTCATGAAACCAAGCTCCGCGTGGTTTTCGCGGGACTTAAAGGAGGACTGAGGAGGTAATTTTAATTGTACGTAAAATCCATTTCTTACTAAACTTTTGCTGATTGATTCCTTGTTTAGATATGGCTTTTCATGAGAGGTTCGAACACGCAGGGGAAAGAACGTCAACTCCACTAGTGAAACGGGCAAGCAGCAGTAGAGATTCCTCACTCGACCGGGTTTACTACATTGTTGCTTGTGCGTTGCTGCATTTTTGAAGCACTTCCCGAGTGTGCGCTCTATGCATATGACGCGACGCCGTTACACTTGCTTTCTCCCACTGCGGGGAGTACTTACTTGAAGCTACTGAAAGAATCAACTTTGCGTTCGTTGTAAGTCTTTCCAAAATTTAGTTGAAAAATGCAGCCTGTGCATCACGCATTTGCTTGTTCTGCTATCGCGCCATCATCAAAGTATTGCTGTTTCTGCTGCTCACCAAAAGCCTCTGGTAAATAAAGATTAGTACACCAAGAAATTAGTGTAAGGAACCTTGATAAGGATGAAAGCTAAAGCCTTCCTTGAGTTGCTTCGGCTTGACAACTTGAAATGTCAAGTAGCTTTGTCCGAAGACAGAACAGTGCTCTTGCAACGACTAGGCTCAGGCCCGTACCCAGGTTTTAAGGTTTGGTGGGGCAAAATAAATTTTAGGGGGGTAAGATTTTTGTCCTAATTGTATGTTCAAATCAAATTTTTCTTGGCGAAACACAATTTGAGGGGCACAAAAATATTTTGTGGTCACTACCTCCAAATCCCCTCCAGGCTACGGCCCAACTAGGCTGCCCCGTTGTTTGTAGACTTTGGGGATTCCAGCAATTCATGCATACAGGTTACAATGCAGCAATCTGCATACAATCACTCCTCCCAACTGGCAACGCTATATTGATCTCAAGACCTCCTACATCCTTGCATTGAAATGATAAATTAAAACAAGGAAGGTTTAGCTTCCTATTTCTCTACCAAAATCAAATGACAGATTATTTAATCAAATATTACTGTATTTTGAAGTTGGTCAGGTATTCATCTGCTAACTTGCTATTTATTAGGCGAAAAAGATTGGCATTAATTTGCGAGTTAGCAGAACTTTAAGCGATTTTGTGAATTTATTAAGACACCTACAATTTTGTATGCCAACTGATGGTGAGGAGATTTCTGTTCAACAATTGCAAATCTTGGCACTTGTTTTGTGGCTATCTAATCTACTTTTCCTCCTTTTGCTTTCAATCAGTGAATATATTGTTATAACGTCGCCCTTGCGGGCTGCCGTACGAAGCTCACTGTCGTTTTATGTGCATGAAAGCGAGACCTAATCTTCGTGCCCTTCGTACTGCTGGGTTTGAACTTAAGAGGCGGATCGTACTGCTGGGTTTGAACGCCCAACTGTTTGCATTGTGCTCACTGTTCATGTCACAAGTATATCCAATCACCTAATGATACCCCATGCTATTCTCACCAGCAACAGCCTAAAGCATCAGCATCATTTACTTGTTGTGCCTGAGTGTCTTCTACTATACCATTTTTTAATTGAACCAACACTGAGCTTTGCAACCTCTTTTCATTTGATAACTCTGACTTATCTAATTTTATAGAATCTTTCCCATGTGACTTATCAGCTCTAAATTTTCAAACCAAGTATTGAACTTTAAGTGAAACTGGTGAAATGGATCATGCAAGTAAGCAAGAAAATTTATCTTATTTTCACTGTAATGTACGTAGCCTTGGAAAAAATAGGCCCAAGCTAGATGACTTCTTCCTAATGACAGAGGTAAATCTTACTTTCATAGGCATATCAGAAACCAAACTGAAGTCCAACTACATTTTAAATGTTGACATCCCTGGCTTCAACTTCACTCATAATCCTTCACAAACCAATTCAGGTGGAGTAGGCCTTTACATTAATTCCAACCTGACTTACCAACCAAGAAGTGACCAAATCTCAACAATGTAGGTTGCGAAAGCCTGTTTAATAAAATCCCAACCTCATCTGGCAAGCCTTTCATTTTTGGCGTTAATTATCGCCATCCAACACATGCATTTCAACCATTCGATGATGAATTTGTTAAGCTTGTTTCGTTAAGCTTGAAATAATATCAATTAAAAACAAATCTCAACAAAATAATGAGCTATTCGAAGACTCAGAATGCCTGAAAAGAATGTGATGAATTAAACAACTTCTTCTCAGAAGTTAGGAAATCCCTTTCTGCAAAAATGATGCCACCCCCTGTCACCTACAGGCAGTTTCTTATAAATATAAATTCAAAGAACTCATTATTTCTAGCTCCTACTGATGCTTACGAAATTCAACGTCTCATTAAAAACCTTAAAACAAAATCTAATATTTCTCCCAATGACATCCCATTCAAATTTCAAAAAATAGCTAGTTGCATTGTGTCAGAATGGTTGTCCAACTTCTTCAAGAAATGCATGATTATTGGTGAATTTTCGGACTCCTGGATAATTGCCCACATCACTCCAATTCCCAAAGTCCATAGCCCAAGTTCCTCATCTGAATATAGACCAATCGCTGTTCTTCCAGTATTGTCAAAGTTATTTGAAAAAGTTCTTTATCACAGTGTATATTCCTATTTGGCAGAACACAATCTAATTGATAAAAGACAGTATGGCTTTTGAGAAAATCACTCAACGGAACTAGCCATTACAACTATTTATGATGAACTACTCAGAAACTTTGATAATAAATTAATTACATGTTCCCTTTTTTTAGACCTATCAAAAGCATTTGACTGCTGTGACCATGACATTTTACTTGATAAACTTTATCACTATGGTATAAGAGGTGTTTCTCATAAACTATTTTCAAATGTCTTGCATAATACAGTAGAATGCCGTGCACTAAAATAGGAACATTTAAATCTTCCAACAAAAGGATATCTTGCGGAGTCCCTCAGGGTAGTGTTGTTTTGCCTTTGCTTTTGCTTGTTTACATTAACAATATCGCAAAAGCTTCTTTATTTCACACTACTTTATTTGCTGATGATATTAATCTTCGTATGTCAAACTTTTGTTTTAATGTTCTTCAGACAACAGTTAACCTTGAACTATATGAAATTGACCACTGGCTGAGAGCCAACAAACTTTCTCTTAACTACAAAAAGACTAATTTTATGCTACTAAATTCTCAAAAACACAGCCCTACTTCATTTAAAGTCATTATAAATAACCACAGCATTTCCCCTGCAGATAAACTAAAATACCTAGGTGTCCTTCTTGTGAATAAGTGAAGCTGGAAACCTCATGTACAAAAGGTGAAAACTCAACGATCACGAGCTTGTGGAGTTTTAACCAAATTAAACATTGTGCAGCAGAGTCTGTACTGAAAGTTGTCTATAACTCATTAATCCGCCCCTACCTTAATTACTCAATCCTCAATTGGGGACGTGCTTCAAATGCAACTGTTCAGCCTCTCATTAAGCTCCAAAATAAAGCTATACAAATAACAAAACCAACCAACACGAAGTCTCTAGAAGAACCTTTCCAGCACTTAAACATCTTAAGCCTTCCCAAAATTTATACATTATCAGTAGGCAAATTCATGCACTCTTATCATAACAAACTGCTTCCAAACTATTTTGATGAATATTTCATTCCAATGAGCTCAATTCATTCTCACTCCACAAGACTAGCAACCTCTAACAACCTATTTTTACCTAGAGTTAACTCTTCCTCAGGAACATTTTCCGTTATCTTCGTTGGCCCAAAAGTGTGGTCTTCAATACCAAATGATATTAAGTCTTCAACCACGTTTACCTTAAAATGGAAACTGAAGAAACACCTCCTACATGGTAAAGGTACACAATTATGAACTTTTGCAACATTTCACTTATCCAGAACCAAATTCTGTAAATTTTAGTATTTTGTAATTCTATTTATTTTGCGTCTATATTTACTTTTCTTCCCTGTGCGCATCCCATTCTTTTCAGCATGAAAGCACACTCCATAGTTTTTTTCTGTTTTGCTTTGTTTTTTTCTTCTGTACCTCGTTAATTAGTTTTTGCTACTTTTTTGTCTTTTTATATTTTGTTTAAACATATTCTTAACCACACCCAATTCCTTCAATTGAATTTGATCCACTCATCTGTGTACATAGGCATGCGCTTTCATCTGTACATTTTCTTCACGATCTTCTGTGGTTGTTTGTTTTCCTAATTGTGCTTATTTCACTCAAATATTGTTTTTCAACACTTCTCAAAAACTGAAAAACAGGGTTGGATGACAAGATGACCACCGTGGTCCCTCATCAATCCTATCTGACAAAGCATCCCTCTTTGTTTACAATGTTCAACCATTGCGTCAATGCATATTCCATTTCTCTAATGTTCACTACTGTGGTTGGTTTTGCTTAGTGCAATGGCTTCTTGTAGCGCTCCTGTTTGTTGGTTGAGTCATATGAAACAATAAACCATTGTCCATTGTCCATAAACGGTTGACGCTTGTAAAGTTCCGAAAACTGTTGTCTTGCACTTTTGCACCATACATTAGGCCCGACTTTGGTCATACTCCCGATCAGTAATACCTGTAGAAATCCGATCGGAATTGACAAATAATCCAGATAACGAACATGTGACTAACTTTATATCCGTGGAAAGATTGCTCTATATCGTTGGAGATGAGCATCCAAAAATCCATTCCAAATTATTTCGATGAAGACACTTGACACCGGAAAAACAACATGCTAAAAATACAGTATTGAAACGTTTATTTCAGTAGAGCATCTTAAATCCGTAGGGATTGTACATTGTGCTTGTTGAAATGTTGAGACTTTGTTATTGCCAGCGAAACAACTCTGCTCTCTTATTCACCATGCCATCAATGTAACAGAATTGGTCTGACTTTCATTAATACAGCACTATGAGTCAAATCATATCGAAAAAGTTTACTTCAATTCTTTCAGACAAACATATGCAACACCTGGTGAAACATATTATAAAAAATATTTTCCGAAGAATGCAAGGGGATCATTTGGATTGGTGATTCAAGCTAGAAGTGATGTTCACGAGTAATATTTGTCGAATCAGAGTCGAGTCATGACTTGGCGGAGTTGATTCAGTGTCATTGGTTCGAAACACATAACCAGAGTCAGTGTAGATAATTGTCCTTCACCTTTTTTTCACGCCTCCTTTAAGTAATTGTTCAGCTTCTCTGACAACCACATACGTGCGACGTAGTGGGCGGATCATCAATGGAACGCGGAGTGGGAGAACAACAACACAAGACTCCGCACTTTAATTCCAGACACCGGTACACACCCACCCACCCCCGGAATGACCCTCCCAAGAAGAGCATGGGTCCGGCTTAACCGCATCCGCACCGGTGTCGGATGTTTCCGCTCCTGCTTATACAAATGGGGTATGGCTTCCTCTGCGGCCTGTGAGTGTGGCGCAGAAGAACAAACCGTCCACCATGTCTTCCTCCAATGTCCAATCCATCGGCCTCCCCATGGACTGCATGGCCTGACGGTTCTGGACGATGAGACAACCGATTTGCTGCTCAAAACATGCCCCAAATTCTAGCGCAGCCAAGCAGTGGACAAAAGAACTCTCTCAAACGAAAGTAGTAACTGTTCTTTGTCTCAATTCCGCCTGGCCCAAAAAAGCTGTAAAAATCAATGCAATTATTGGTAAGTGTTACGATCAAATTTCATTTCCCATGTTGTAGGGCGGGTAAGGTCTCGCGCCCCGTGAAAATTTACTGAAGCCCCCCTGTGGGGCTCGCCGTGTTTTAAGGAAACACTTGTGTCGAGTCAAATGAAAATAACATTTTTCTTATGTCTTTTATTGCTACAAATTGGCTCCATATAAGCTAGAATACGGTGTACAATTATCTAAAAAGTAGTGCCCAATGTTGCTTCAGCCGTTTTACAACCAGGTTGTTTAGACTTACGTGTTTGGTGAAAGCAGTTTCCATTTTACGTTTTTCCTTGAATATCAGTCAATTCCACAAGGCTTGCTTAATCTTGCTGCAAGAAATAAAACACCTTGCCCTTCACTAGCCCAAGAAATATCCAGAGCTGAATATGGACTTGGAATTGGATGTAAATCTTGCAACATTTCAGTTTTTTGATGGATTTAGATTTCATAATTTCTGTTTTACCAGATTTGGATTTGAGTTGATAATATTGTTTTGAGGTTGTTGCAACTTTCGACTCAATTTCCGAACTGCAGATTACTGTATTGAAACACTGGCTAAGCCTTCACCTAAACAACCTTAAGGTGTTGACGGTCTGTACACAAAAGACTTGGAAATACCTTCAACTATTTGCACAGAAATATCTTTTCACTCTTTTGAACAAAGCTGCTGTTGGTGAAACGCCATAATGCCAGATGATGATTGTGTATTGTTTCATTATGTGTCCGAAATGAAGAAAAGGGATCCCTTACAAAACAAACTAGTTTTGAGTGAGAGAATAAAGAGAAATATTGGATTACAGTATGCTTGAAATTGCTAGTTTTGAACAAAAGCTTGACGTTATAAATATGCTACATAGTAAATGATGTGCACAAAAACTTCACAGTACCAACCAGTACAAACGTATTGAGAACAGCTTGATTGAGAAACTTGCAAAAACATCCCGTTTTTGAAAATGACGAAATTACTTTCACATGCTGCTGACTGAAAAGTACTTCGTTGCATTGCTTTGCATTTTTGATAAATTGATAAAGTTTTGGATGCTTTTATTGATATTTCCCTGTTAACTTCATTTAGTTATGAAAACCAAATCGGTTTTGGGAAATCTCGCAATTACTTGTATTGTATGAAGTCGTCATGCCCAGACGAAACACGCTAGACTTAACGCATGCATCGCAGTAACAAGGAACATACAATTTCATGAAAGAACACGAGAATACATACGTGGCGGTAGTGGAAAAGTATACGATGGCGCTAATACATTTGCTTTGTTGAAACAGGAGCATAAAGGGCAGACGCATGAATGTCCCAATCACGATTATTAAAATGTTGTGCTGCAATGACATCCAAGTCGACTAATTTATAAAATGCACAGGGCAGTGGGAGGCTGTAAAGGACTAGGGGTCCTTTCGACTGCAGGCTTACCTCAGACGAAGCTATTTGCAGTGTACGGGGAACAGTTTCTTGCAGTATATAAAAATGTCTTTTGCTTTGAGTATAACGTTTGACATGTGCAAAGCGGTTATATAGTCTACTGAAGCAAAAGGCGTTGCAGGCAAGATGAAGCCGACTTCAGAAATTAGTTGAACGTTGTCCCAACGAACATTTGCTGTTATCACATATTCAAATTATTCGTGAAAGCTTGAGAGAAATTACGTCGACAGTTGTAAACGAGTGCAGCACTATAATGGTATCACGGAATTTAAGCAGGTTGAGAACAAGGCATCCGAACATGTATTTGGGAACTGAATTTCAGTCGATATCATGTGTCATACATGGGAAATTAAAAGCATACCACTACTTTATGCAAGAGTTTGACGCGATCACATTTTCAGAAAACCAAACTGAATAACAGCAATACTTCATGATTAGACTATTTTCTTATCATAGTAACAGTCTTAAATATTACATAAATGCACCTTTTTTATGCATCCCATTAAAAAGAATACAAAATATGTTTCTAGTAGCCGTTTTTGTTTCTAAAGGTTTTTGCCCATATTTCCATTGCACTGTACTTTGCCAGTTTAATTCCGGAGTTTGAACTTGCTGTTGGTGGAAGAACTATGTCGAGTTTCAGTTTGCTTCGTATTATTCGAATGAACATCTGTAATGAGTTTGAAATAATTGTTAAATGTAGCCTGTAGCTGAGAGTTGGTACATTTGTACATACAAAGCTTCAATACAAAGTTTTGAGGATATCACAAATGTTTAGAATGTTTATGTGCAACACGAAAGATTTTCAGTGTTAGGTTGCAAAACAAAAAAGGAGAAGAAAATATTAAACTTTATTCCAGGTGTGGAATTCAAAAGTGGAATATGAGAATCGTTACTTCAGGAAACGGAAGAAACAACATTCACTTACAAATTTTCCCGAAAATGTATTGGTGGGATACGCTGTAATACCAAGGTATTTCGTATTACATCAGTATGCTTAGAGCGGTCTACAACATGTGATTACCGAAGTTTGAAGAATTTGCATCCAAATTGAAAATGAATTTCTATGCAAGATTTTACGTGTTTTTGAAGAACGCATGATGAAACACTTGTTTGGTATGTTTTGCCGGAAAAAAATGTAGCTACCTCATCCCTGATTGTATGTTGGCCTGATAATGTACTCAATACTGAAAACAAACTGATATTTTTGGATGAGCATCACGGTGAAAACAGTCTTCGTATCATAAACCTAGCCCTAGGTCAACTGTGGGGTGTTTCTCAGGGAAGCAAACACGGTGAGTTTATCAAACAATTTTAGAATTTTTAGACCAATTTTGCCTTGGTTCTGCACGGCCCGGTAACAAATTCCTCGTGGTTCGGCAATTGGCCACAGCCCATTGTTTTTCGACCACTGTTATACGGCACGAAAGAATTATTCACGTTGCCAATGATTTGAAGATCTTGTCCTCAGAGGTGCGAAATGTCAAATACAAGGTAATTAATCGCTTAATACCTGCAATGTCTTTAAAACAGCTTTCGATTTCGGTCCGAAATTTTCGGAGACGCCAGGACATCTGCAAACGGTACTACCTAAGGTTCTACTTGCGGTAAAACATAAAAACAGGTAGGGGAAGGTGGGACACAGTAGAACAAGGAGCACAACCGTCGTTTTTGATTTATGCAAAAAGTTGAAAACCTGAACTTTAAAGTTTCCATGGTGATTTAGTCTCATACCAGCCGTAGTACTAAAGTGAGTTTTTCCTGGACAGGCAGTCGTTGTTATGAGTTACACAGCAAGTTGTGTTGTTGCTGCCCAAATGTAATTCGTAAAATCGCATTTATATTTGGGTTTGCCCACGTTAATCAATATCTTCTGTTCTGAGTTTTTGTGACGTTGTAGTCAGGACAGTGCAATATTATTTGATAATACCAGATTTTAATTTCATTCTAAGTTGAGTTGGTACGTCTCCGTTTTATTTTTTAGATATGCATGGGGCACATCTGCCAAAATATGTTAATCATAGAAATTTGTTTTGCCGTTCAGTGATACTGGGTAATTAGAATGTGAAAAAAATGGAGACGCAGTCAGCAAGCGCCTATTGTGCATGGGTTATCACATGAATATTTTGCAATGCATGCAACCCAGAATTTTATTGACCGGTCAAGTGCACCCCATGCTTATGTCAAGTGTGCCCCAAGCATGGGGCACATTCGACAGAAAAAGTACACTTTATAAATCGTTTGGATATTTTTTCTGAAAGGTGTTGTTTTCATGTTTCGGCATGATATTGTGTAAATAGAGTTGCTTTATTATATGCCAAATTTTTCGTTTGTTTGGACTTCAATCTTAGTAGCAGTGGTTGAAAATGCAAAAAAGCATCGACTATACCCCACCTTCCACTACTGAACTACCTGAACACGCGGCAACGTGCCCGCAAACTCTGTGTCCAGGAAAGTGAAAGACAGGAAGAGATTAACCTCGTCAGCTCAACTCTTAGACAAAACATATGGCCAAACAGACAGCAAGAATCGAAGAACATGAAAAAAAGAGCATTGGCCATGCTGCCGTATCTTCCGGGACATACTGATAAAATTAAACGATGCTTCACCAGACCTCTGAGAAAAACTTTTCCAGGGTACGAAGACCGGTACTGGGTTTCCCAAACATCTGGAATGAAACTTCAGGCCAGTTTTAACTTATTTTTATGTTTTACGCAAGCAGAAACGGGTTAAAGTACTGTTCTCGCGAGCCCTCGTCGAAACTTGAAGAGTTTGTCTGTATAATAATAAGTAGGGCAACCAAAAGTCAATAAAGTCAAAATTTTTCTGCCGTTTGAAATGATTATGAAACGTCCACAAACCAAATTTCAGGCTTATACCATGAGGGAATCCCAACTTATTAGGTCACAAAAAGTCAAAATTTATCATTTGGTCAAAATTTATCGTTAGGTCAAAATTTTCTTGCAGCAACGTTTTTTTTTACTTTATCGATATTTTATTTAAACTGCAACAACAGATATTGATATAGTTTTGCAAGTTTAGCAGCAACTCTATAATAATAACGAGTGTCTTGCGATTTTTGACGTAATATTGTTGTTTTTCCCACTACTGGACGATGGAATATTATGCAGGATAGGCATGGTAGGCGAGAAATGTGGTCTTACAGTACTTGTTTTGGTAAATGCTCAATCCATTATGCATATAGTGTTTCAGTTTTATGATGTTCTCAGGCTTGACTCTACTGTAGTTATTAATGTACTTATCAATATAGCATCCCCAAAATTAAACAACCCAATTGTTTTTAAATTTTGAAGCGTAGAGTGCATGAATTTGCTTCTGGGTTAACCTCAACATCTAAGGCTGAATTATTTTGCGGTTGCAAACGCAGAAAATTTATAGGTCAAAACAAAGTCAAAATATGTAGATTATAAAGTCAAAATTTTTAATTTTTTGGTAAAAAAATTGGTTGCCCTCGTAATCCAAATACATAAAAAACAGCTAGGCCTACCATGCTACGATTAACAAATAGAATATTTGTTGCAATGGCAACTGCTTTACACTAGTAATTTTTGGCCTCTGGGCCCGGGTACGATTCTTGTACCCCTTTCGGAAGCCCTGTGCTTCACCACCCACAAAGTGCAGGTCGAATTACAACCGGTGAAAAAGCATGCCAACCTTCTCACTTCTATCAAATATCCCGTGAATATAAAGCTACGAGAATGCGTTGTTTATTCCATTCCGTGCCATAAGTGCAACAAACCAACACGGGTGAAACCAAAAGAGGCCTGAAAACGTACCATATAAGAACATAAAGCGGACGTAAACAAGAAAAGTTTTGAACAAAGTGCAATAAGATTGTAACACAACACACGTTCAATTTAGACAATGGATTGGGAGAATGCAGCGTTTTGCACTTTGAAACAAACTTCAAACACCCCGGTTTATCGTATCTTTCCGAATAAAGAGCGATGAAAACAACAATTAATAAAAGAAGATCGGATTTGTTCCCTGACATTTACCGGTTCATACTGCAATACTTTTGAGCTTGTCATATATATATATGTTTAATGTGTACTCCTGCTGATCACTGCTCGGTTCTTGCTATTGTTGTTTATGAGTTCTTATCTTTTAATGAACGCCGCCGTCCTCTGGTTTCTTATCAGCACATAGCCACCAAGAGCGCTCATATATTATGACGTTCATGCTCACCATTTCATGTTCGCCATGAAGAAGATAATTGTACCAACTATCGAAAACGAAACGTTCAACTTGATTTTACATTTTACCGCCAGTCAGTGCTGTAACTAGCTG
>JGI24158J21664_10006296_pt1 | contig 15629 bp, 12 predicted proteins | sample Ectturendosymbi3_FD_21664 | JGI IMG/M metagenome (IMG submission 21664)
TTCCACGATGGGTGTAAGCAAGGAATCGATCAGCAAATTTTTAATACGAAATCGATTTCACGTAAAATTACGCATCCTCAGTCCTTATTCGAAGGACTGAGAATGCGTAATTTTACGTGAAATCGATTTCCTATTAAAAATTTGCTGATCGATTCCTTACTTACACCCATCGTGGAAAGTACATACTTGGTCTAGACAGATCTCAGCAGTGGTGATAGTGACAATCAGCTGCGGTGACAGTAACCATATTTTTCAAGGTTTGACCTTGGGTGACCGTTAAGACGTTTTGAGAGACCGGAACTATTCCATCTGAAAACCGAGATAGTCATAAAGCGAGGTTTTAGTGTATTTTGGTGGTGGTTATGCAGTGATTTTGGTGGTGGTTATGCAGTGATTTTGGTGGTGGTTATGCAGGGATTTCGGTGGTGGTTATGCAGTGATTTTGGTGGTGGTTATGCAGTGAGGTTCTACTGTGTTTTGAGAGACCGTTGGAAATTTTGAGAAACCGTTTCGATTCCTCAAAAGACCTTAAAAACTGATAATACCAATGTTAGCAACGATTTAATTGAAAATAACATCGATTTTGTTAAAACCATTAAATATTATCGCAGCAGAAGGTCAGCGCAGCAGAGGGTCACATAGGAGATGAAGCTTCATGAACATCATCGTGAAACCGGCAGCTATTTCCCGGTGTGCCCGAGCCATCCTTGCTCCTAATATTACGTGATTCCTTCAAATGATGCGCGGCTGGTTTTAAAGTAGTTTTTGCTCTTTTCTATAAAAAAATTAATCAAAATTTTTCTTGGGTGAAAAATACTCTTCCAGAAAGATAAACTTTCGTAGTTGCTGTCAACTGCAAAGAACTGTGAGATATTGCCTGAACCTTAAAAAAAATTGAAAAATTCTTTAAAATCCATTAGGTTACAATAACAAGATGCCATGTATTTTAAATTGCTCTCTTCCTTTTAACCACTTTAAAAATATTCTCGTGTTTCATTTGCAAAAGAATAAAAGCAGAACACTGTACCTCGATTCGGATAAGAATCAAAATGAAACTGGTCTATATCTTCTTGGTTTAAAATTACTTATAAAACTTGGTTTAAGAACTCATTAAACAATTTGATTCAAACAATTCCAACGTTAATCGTGTAACAAGTGTCAAGAAGAAGGAAAAATACATATAATTTGTTTTTTAAATATAGTGGTTTGTGAGCAGTACTTAAAGCACATGCTTGATCTTTTTCCGCTTTGTAAGATGTAAGCGAGTCGACCGAAAATCATCGTGAAATCGATTTTGTGGATTTTGAAGGTCGCGTTATTTGCTCGAAAATTATTTCAATGATGCTGTGTGTAGCTCATTGACTTGAAATATTAACAAAATTTCAGCTACTTCGTGAGCTTCGTCATTCAATTCCAATTCTATGAATCTTTGTGCAAACAATCGGGACAGAAAGGCGATCTTCATCTGTGTGATTTTGCTGGATCTAAAGAAGCGGGAGCACATTTCCAGTAAGCCAAAGCTATTTTGTTTAATCTGAGTAGATAAGTGTTTTTGAGCAAAAAGTAAAAACATTTGCATTTTCTCTCTATGCGTTTTTATTCATAGATATCAGTGTATATGTACTCTAGTTTTATCAGTAAATTGTCAGTATATTCACAGCACATTATTCGCTGCTCATCAACTTGTTATCAATCAAACTCCAATGTGTTGCTCAAGGACTGTTGTGGGTACGCTGTTAGTTTTATCTAAAAAGGTTTATTTTTTTGGCTGACCTTTATATCATTTTTGGTTCTGTTATGCAGACTGATGGATGCAAATTGTTGCAATTGTTAACTGGATATTTAATTGATCAAATTCAGAGCGTATTGTTGGATTTGTTCATTGTATGGTATCGTTACTTTGCTCCAACGTCTTTATGTTTATTTGCATTTTCTGTTTTTCACTATACACTTTTTAATTACAAGTGTAGCATTTGTATTTTGCTGTTTTACATGATCGTGTGAGGTCAGTGACCCAATGACAGCTGCGGCAACCGTCGCTTCCTGTCCCTGCATTACTGACCACGTATTCTGTACTTGGTTGGGATGCAAAAATAAACTGAACATTTTAAGTTCTGATGCAAAACCTGCCTATCATGTTTGTTTTGCACAAATAAGACTCACTTGGAACCACTATGAGCTCTAGAAAACAAGAAAATAACCACACTGTTTGTGAGAAGGTCAGCCTTAAAGATCGAGCACTGCTCCTATATTTAGTTTTTGTTGTCTCAGTTCGTAAATGTATGTTACTGTGAAAAGTTGCCATGAAGTTGGACTCGACTACTTCTTTTTAACAGGAGAATGTTGAATCTGGGAGAAAGTAAGCATTGGGAAGATGCCCTAAGAGCTTTGACAGGCACATGTCACATGAGCACGTCATCGATGAAAAAATATTTTAAACCTCTGATCAAATGGCTTGAGAAAGAAAATAAACGGTTGGGAAATAAAATTGGATGGAACTAGAGTCGGCAAAGAATGAGAGGCAGCTTCATTATTTCATCAATCCTACAAAAGAAAAGCAAACAGCCATCAAACTTCTTGGACCTCCCTGGCACTGCTTTTATCACCTCAAACTTCAGCCCTTGGTACATGGAAGATTGCCTACGACAAGCTTGAAACACATTTGTAAAATTAAAGTTAGGGACACTTTTGCTCATTTCCATATTTCCCTAGGTTCATACGTTTGTTTGATAAAAACGTGTCTTATACAGCCATTGCTCAGTATGCAAAGTACTTCATTTGCTAGAATATATTAGACCTACATATGGCTGCTTGTTGCTGCATGCGTTTGCTGTCTTGTCGTGTAGATATTCTGGTAAGCCCGAGAAGTACTTATTTTTTAAAAGCGAACTGCTGTAAAATGTTTTGAGCATAAAAATCACGATTAAATATACTTGAAGTTTGGACACTCAGTAGTGCACCTCAGTCTGAGATGATAGCTCCTTTCCACATAACGTCAGGATCCTCATCTCACGTATCTTCAGCAGCAAGATCAAGGAACTGTTCATTTCGATTGTTAACAACAGTGAAGAGTAAAATTCATTTTTTACGGAAATTAAGCATTGTTTTTTTTAACTTGATATCGTTTTTTTTCTTCATATAAAATGTTTGCTTTCAAAAGTTTTGCGATCACCAATATTTTTCAAAGTCCAGTTAGTAGGATAACACTGATTGCCCTATTTGGCATAAAGCACAGAAATAACTGAGACCTGAAATCAAATGGTTGATTTCTGTTCGTACCAAGCCCTTCAACGAAATCCTTAGAAAAACCCGAAGTGAAAAACTTAATGCTCGCAGTCAGCTCGTGCTTCCTTGAATAACTTTGAAACGGTTTCCGTTTCTCTCCAGAATTGTACATTTTATTTTGATGTAACCTCGGATTGCTATTTACTTCGTTATTTTGATATAATTTTGATCTTCTGCAAAATTGAAGAGTTACTTGGACGCTACTTTGTAGAACGTGAAAGCAAAACATTGAAGCTGCTTCCACATTTTTGTTTAAGAAATTGATTGAATTTATCTTGGTTCGTTACGTAAAAATCTGATTTAGACGTTTTTAATGTTTGCTTTTGGCTATCAGTTTGCTCACCAGCTGAAATTTTGACCCTTACCAATTCAAACTAAGTTCAAGTAAAAAGTTTCTCAAAAACTTGTAGCAAGTTTCTGTGACGTAATAAAAACTCGTGAATTTTATGCAATGACGTCGGCTTAGCCAAAAATAAATATCCTGAATCAGTAAAAGCATCAGCTTTGGAGCAAACTCATACATTTTGAAGCGTCTGATGCTTTCCATCTCCATATTAAAATAACAACCACTGAGTGTTATTTCAAGAACGTTATGAACCCCAAGCAAAACGGTGAAGTGGGATTCCTACAACCACCACCCACAGAACGATGAATGCAAATGTTGGATAAAAATTAAACGCATAGCTAGCTAACGAACATTTGCATGGCGCTGCTATACGCCCCGCCCCGCCCCCCCCCCCCCTTCCTGCAAACGCCTACCGTGTTGACCGCTTGCGTCATAATCTAACTAACTTAATCATCTCTCTAAAGGGTTCGCAAAGGAACTGGTCATTCAAGCAGTAGCGTGCCTAGGGTTTCCTGCGCCAGGGTACAAAGTCCGTTTTGGCGCCCCATATTCAGCCCGTTCGTGGCAGGATGGATGCGAAGAGTGAGTTGGGAGTAGTGGGGCGTCGAAAGATGACTCGAGCCCTGCATATAGTTATTTCTAGACCCGTCTGAAAACTTCATGTGACTCTGACGTCACAGAATTGACGTCAGGATCTTTGAATCTTGCAAATCATAACTATGGTAGAGTTAAGAAATCATTTCGCGTGAAACTATTTCTCACTTTGAAATTTCGGTCACGATTGAACATTCCAACTGTTGCACTGCAACACTCCAAATGGCGGCAATACGTTTGAATTGCAGCAACTAGCGAAACAAAATTCAAACACTGGGCAAAAGGTTAACTGATCGTCTGTAAAAATGTGTGTGAACTTCAATGACATAATTTTTTGGGCACAAAAATCTTCTGATAACACAGGATAAGATTGTCCAGAGTTGCACCTTGTTTTCTAAAGTTCGGGTTGTCAGAGCCTTTTGAAGATGCCGAATGCAGCGTACCCCCCCGCTTGTTCCGCTTGTTCCCCTCCCAGGTCTGGTTACAATCACCGCTGATACGAGGTGCAGGGGATCGGGGTTTCTGGACTGGAACATGCACTCCCAGACTTTTGAGTATAAAAATTTCATAAAGAGCTGACTGAGGGAGACTCACGAATGCAAGAGAAGGCCAGACAGAAAACTGCTTATGAAAACTGAAGGCGAATTATCTATACAAAACTGCTAGAGAAATATAAAGTTGCAAAATCCTAAAGCATTTGATTGGATACAACACCCTGAAAAGTTGACAGAAAATGAAAGACTGCGATTTAATGCTTTAGTTGGAATTATCTAACTTCAAAGACAAATTTTCTTGCCTTTGCTGTAAATTTATCGATTATTTCTTCAAAAAACTAATATAATTTAAGTGTCACATCCATTAACCTAGGAAATATCTATGGCCATTGACGCTCCGTGAGAAAGTCTAGGTTAACAATTTTGTGGCGTGAATTTCGACAACCATGTCCACGGAAATGCTCACTTTGTAAGTCAAAGTAATATAAAGCACATGCAGCAGTAACTGCAGTTCACAATAACTAATATACTCAGTGTTGTTACACAGTTGAAATTAGAATCTTGCAAAAGTATTCAGCATTTATTTAAACATCAAACAAATAAAAACCACAATAACCATCTTCACAGACGCATAAAATCCATTTCAACATGACGTTTGTCAAACCACCAAAGTTGAAAAGGTTTTCTAAACATCAGACCTGTTGTCGTAACAAACAGGGGCGTGCAGATAGGTCTGGTGATGCCCAGGGAAATTGATTTTATGCCCCCCTACCAAATTCTAGTATGGAGGAATGTGAAAAATACAGGCATTTGAAATACGTAAAAACTAGCTTTGACAAATAAACAAGTTTCGAAAATTGAATTTTTAAAAATTCAAGGAGTATGTTTTGTTTTTAATTTGTTAGTTTTTAATAATTTGCTTTATTCTGTGGACCTGAGGGATTTGCTTATAAGTAAATTTCTTCCGGTCATGCGTATGCATTGATGAATTACATATTGCATTTATTCATGCAAATAAGTATCAGATAGGCCCACCAAAAGAAGATAGTACTTGTGAGGCATGATAGGAGATAGAGTTGTCCAAGTGTTTTAAGGTGTTTTAGGGACCCTATTCGGGTTCCTAGAATTGAAAATCGGGTCCCTAGAACCAAAGAAAATTATCATCGGGTCCCTAAAATCAGACAAAATTGGGTCCCTAGAATCAGAGATATCGGGTCCCTGCTTGTCCATACTGGGTACCTAACATTTTCCTTAAAAAAACCTGGTTGTCTATTATTTCTGTTCTAAATAGTATCTGAAAATGTACAACCATACAGTTTGATGCATTGCTGCTCTTTGTATTATCTGAACTATAAACAAATTGTCAAGATGTTGTTTAGTAAAAACAGATGAAGATAACGATAGTAGTGCTTCATTTCTCCTCTCGGGTCGCTTAGCACATTTGCATGTCTCCTCAGGCAAGTTCTCATCAGATCCATGAGACATGTGTTAGTAGTCTTACAATACGAAGAATCGTCTAATTCAGGGGTGCAAAATGAGGTCGCGCACTCGCGCCGCGTGACCAAAAACTTGGAGTGCGCGAAGTTGTTTTTTACCTTCTATATTTTATGCATATTAATGTTGTATGACTAAGCTTATATATGTGCGCTAATAAAAATTTCTCCGCGCTACTAATATTCACTGAAAATTTCCACCCCTGGTGTGGTTACAAGATTTTAACAAAATGAACTTTTTGCGTTTTCACTTTTAGGATGCCCCTGCCTTGGATGCCCGGGGTCATCGTCTCGTTCGCCCCCCTCTGTACACCCCTGGTAACAATACACTAAGTTTTATCGCTGCTCTAAAAGCATGCGCAATATAGCACACTGCATGCATTGTGAACGCTGGATTCCCGTCCCATTGTGACGCAGCTGCAACATGAGAGCAAATTCGGAAGTCCGCAACCCTGGCTATCTGAAAGCATTGTGGCGAAGCTATGCGTCAAAGCACAAGTAGGCGCTGATTGCTGGAGACGGAAATTCCGCCTTGAAACGTCACCGAGATTCATAATTGCCCGCTTTGCGAACCTTGCTGATCTTGATAAGATTTCGCAACCGGGTGACATCCGCTGGCATTCGACATTTTATAATTAGTACGTAACATTCTGATCTCAATTTGGCGCCCCCAGAGTTCTGCGGTCGGGGGAAGATGTCCCCCCTTGCCCCCCCCCCTAGTTACGCCACTGCATTCAAGATTGATTTTCACGGTTGATGCCTTGGACTGAAACGTCTTGGATTTTTTCAAAGAAACTTCTGGTGGGCGAAAAGTGCTGAGCAATTGCTCAGCCTGTTGATGTCAGACAATAGCTAATGGCAAATTTGTCGTCTCCATGGTTACGTGTGATCTGCGCTCGCTTCACGTTTAGTTCATCAGCGAAGAAGCGACATCAACAGAAGCGGTTATTTATTTCCTTGTTTGTCAATGAGAGATGTACATTTGGGCCATACACCATACATTATATGGTGAACTCAGTCGTTGTGGAAGAAAGATCGGAGGACAGCGCAAGCGCTGCAAAGCCTACCTTAAATATTTCAACATCCATGTCACAACCTGGGAAACGCAGCATCTGCCAGAGTAGCCTGGCGAAGTATGATCCACAGAGGTGCCGTGGCCTCCACTCGGAGTTTCAACGTTCCGACATCGCCAAAGAAAAACGCCAGACACGAAAGGGCCGAGCTGACAACCGGTGTCAAACCTGTGGGAGGGGCTTCCACGCCCGTATCGGCCTCTTATCCCACCTGCGGACACATCGCTCCGCTTCTATAAAATCCTAGTTGCCGTGGTCATATTCGAATACGAATCGACGAACAATAACAACAACACATTTGGGCATGAATTGAACTTGGATTAAAGTTGCTTTGATTTGAGCAAATGCAATTCGAATTCGAATTTTAGTTCAATTTATGGTTTTTGCAAATCCGCTAATTTTAATTCTAATCTAATTTGTGACATCTGAATTAGCTCTAATTTTAATTCTAATCTAATTCAGAAAAGCCAAAAAAATTCTAGTTGTCCAAGTCCGGCTGAGAGCTTTGTCTTGTCAGCGTTTATTATTTTGTGTATTTAAAAGAAAACTAAATTTAGATGAAAAAAATGTCAGTGGGTGCAGTGCGTACTCAAAGTTATTAGGTCAAAATAAGACAGAAACACAAAGACGAGACCTTGGTTTTGTTTCAGCATGTTGCTCAAAGCAAACGTTGTACTTGGATTTACAATTGTCCTGTGCTTGGCAGAAAGTCTTCAAAAATGGCTTTTGGTAAGCTGCCGCGAGTGGTTTTAATGTTTTCTATTCGTTGAGTGATGATTTGCTCAAAGGCACGCATCTTAACCATATCTGGATCGGTCTGAAATTGTAAAATCTGCATCTTATACGGAAAAAGGGGAAGATCCTATGTATATGCGCATATCTGAACTCCTTGAAAGATCTGTCAACTGGGACAAACGTGTTGTAGATTTTCTTGGAGACTGCTCCAAACATTGTTTCACAGCTACGACGTCATGTTTTGTCCTGACTACGTCATGTTTTGTCCTGACTAACCGTGACCGGCCACTGCAACCTTTAATGTTGTCCTGTACCTTTCCCGTCTCACTGATATTGTCCAGGACGCACTTACTGCGAGTCTGTTTGGAGCGTTTCCGCCTGGAAAGTCTTTCCGAAATTTCCGTTTAGTTTGGACAATTGATTTCGTCGCGAAATAAGCCCCAACAATTTTGATCCTCTCCTGCACGGAATATCTTGCTGCTTGATCCATTGAAGCGAGAAAGAGAACTTTGAAGCTATAACTATGATTTACATGGGGAGCAGAAGTCTGGGTTAATTTGATATGAAATGATAGCGACAATGAAATGGATACATATTTTGGGACCACCCTGTATTTCAAAATCTTCTTCGTTCAAATCAGCTTTTTTTAGCTCTAACAACTGCTATTCGATATCAATTTATGAAACCAGTTTTGAAAGCACTGTGCAGTGTGTATTGACTACATTTTAACATAAACATTTTTTTCCTACAGGCCACAGCATAACTATCGAATCAAACCTGATATTTGACACTGAATCAAAGTCTAGTATAAAAAGTGATCACCAATTAAGAACAAAACGGTGATCGCCTCGAGGTTAAAATTGCAGTAGTTTGTTGATTCTGCAATTTGAATGTACTTTTCAAAGTTTGCAAAATATTTGAATACTTGCCCGACTTTTACCTGAGCTTAGGCACAGGCCGTAGTTTGTCATAAAAGCAGTGATTCTACTGGCATATAAAATATACTTGATGGTAACAGCAAACGTTCATTACAGTTCCAAGTGTTATTCATTAAGTTTCAGAATCGTACCAGATTAAAAAGATAATTACAGCAAGGCATTCGGCAAAATTACAGTTGACAAGGTAACGGCTGTCCACGTTTACAGAAAGTGTGCGGTGACTGGCGGTCTCTGGAAGAAACAACACCTGGACCCTAAAATTTAAGTTGAACGATTGAGTGCATTTTTGACTCTTCATAATTTTGGTTGTCAGTCTGTGAACAATGATTTTAACTAACTTTGAACTTATTGCAAGTTTTTTCGATTATGCCCGACTGTTGGTGGCACTAGACATTTTTGGAAGGGCGGCCGCGCAGGAAGAAGAGTGTTTCGTTTTCAACAAAGAGAACAAAGCTTAAGTCGATCTTGTATTGAATTCATTCACCTTAGTTTGGATGTATTTTGTTATCTTGTTTCAAAAGATGTTACTTCCAGCAAGCAAGACCGAAGCACTTTTCACAATGTGAAACTTCCACCTTGCAAAATAAAGCATCAAGAAAAATTTCGGTGAGACCCTCAATATTATTTTATATGATGCAATTAACATCTGCATTGTGCAAAAGACTTCGTTTAACGAGTACAATTGCTTGCCTTGGGGATGGCGAAATTTGAGGGAAAGTCATGGCACGAATCGTGCAGTAATTTCTTAGAAACAGAACAAGCACTGGATATTTCACACAAACTAAATCTGTTTCTTACAATTCCAGGCATTTTTACTTGTCTGCTCAGGACTTGATTCAGGCTTTTCCCTGGATTAGATCAGGTGACAAATCTCGTCTGAGAAGTTTCACAACTAAAGAGTTCTGATTGCGCAAATTCACGAACTTTGGAGATATTTTACTGTACAGCAAATCAAAGCAAAGTGTAAAATTTTGAAATTGTGAGTTCGAATGTTGTTGAAGGAAATGACTGACACTTGTGCTCAAATTCGTTTCAACCTTGAACAATACAAATTCCAGTTTCCTACAATTTCAGAACTACTGTTTCCTAACATATTCTCTGTCCGCCGCTTCATCTCAGCAATCTTATCGAGATTTCCACACAACGTCACGGATCCATTCAATTTACATAAATTACAAAAACAAAACGTCACGTTCTTGATTGTGCATCATAATGTTGTCAAACACTAATTAAAACTCAATCCATATACCGGCTGCGGACGCATCAGCTCCACAAGTAATGTTTGATCGTGGTTATCTCAAGAGGAAGTGTTTACTCCGCGACAGCTGTCTGCCGAAATTGCCAGGCCGCAGGTCATGGGGTCGCTCGCCGGTCGTGTTGTTCGTAAAAACCCTGATACAGTTTCAATGATTTTGGTGACACAAGGTCATAAATAAGGCTTTAAAATCCTAGGTTTTATTATTATCGTTGATCTAGTCCAGTCGCTGACGCCAGTTTGACCCTGCTGGATTCAGCCATCAATTCTACAACTTTCCATTTTTCCTGTGATTGCACCTGCCTTTCCCTTGCAACATTTTGCTGGTTTCTAATGTTGGCCATCATGGTGGTGAAGAATCTCTGGTTCACAGTCATGAAGTTCTTGATGATATTACTTGACATAGTGATTATGGTTTTGTTCCAGTGTGTGTTGGATACCTCCTGAAGACTGGGAAGAAGCAAAGGGAAAGTTAGAGCTGAATTGGCTTCCAACAAACTCACGATGTACTCATTTTCCCAAAAGTATAGAGCTCTCTCAGCGACCTAAAAATAAAACATTAGACAGTTTTGACAAGTTTTGAAGAAGCAGGAATCTCATGAAGTCTCTTTCAACACAATGAAGCATCCATAATCATTCCACCTCAGCACTGTTATGTTGCAATGTTGTTAGATCAGCGACATATTTCACACAAACGAATGAATGCGTATTCAGACTTTTTTTATGAGTTCGTGACGCATATGTGTTGGAAACTAAATCTTTGCTGACAAAGAACCATAAAATGATTTTGCTAAAAATGTCAGCAGTTTACATTTCAAACAGTTTCAGCCTTACCGACTTCTGCCACGTCAGATTTAGCAGCTGTATACACGCACCACTCAAAACCTATATATACGCTTGTATCTGCACAGCGCAGAGGACTCAATAAAATACATTAAAAATGGCAAGCACAACTGGAATCACATGTTTCCAGCTTAGCAAGCAAAGCACACATCTAATAATATATTTTATCTGCTGTGAGTTGTTTTGCATTTAAATTTGTGCTTTCGGTTTCTCAAACATGAGCTCAAAATTTCGATTTTAACAAATGACAGAGCGAGCAGGGTTTGAGCACGGACCGAATTTTAAGTATGTTATTTTGTCTTATTTACCTGAAAGTGTTCGCTTCGTACTCCTTCAGCGATCTTCCTGCAAATTTCTCCTTGAACTTTAACAAATTCTGACGGTTGCATTACATCGAGTATTTCTTCCAATTCTCCCAAAAACATGACCTCTTTGGCGCTGAATGTTCGAGGCCACCTTTTCAGAAACTTCCGCACAAACGGCTCAGTCAGCCCTGGTTCTTTCTCCAAATACTGTACCACGCAATAGACCAATTGAGCTTGAAAACGCTGTAAATCAGGAGAAGAATGAAGAGGGAGAAGGATTTGAAAAAGAAACTGCTTGTGCTCCTGCTTCAAAGGACATGCGTATCCATTTATTATGCTCCCTAAAACTTCAAGGATTTCTAGCACTCCAGGAAACTTTAGGTCTTCATAAAGCATCTCTAAAAACTTGTGGTTTATAACGCGCCTTATGAAAGCCCGTAAGCCTAGAAATTTGCCATAAATTCTATGAAGAGCTGTTTTCAAACATTCACGTTCATTCAAATCATCAGTACCAAACTTGTCCATCAGTTTACAGACAAACTTGTGATCGATATAATTTTTTGCCTCACTAGGTTGAAAGTCAGCAGATTCTAGAACGCGAAATAGGTAAGTGTAAACGAGCTGCAAATGAGGCCAGTCAGGAGTTGAAATTGGGTCATCCTCATCTGGATCATATTTAGGATCGCGCGGAGGTAGGGGTCGAAAGACATTGTGAGCAAACATAGAGAAAGACATAGCATAAATTGGTTCAACTAGAATTCCTCGGCCTGTCTCCATGAGCTCAATCACCTCATTCAGATAAATTCTTTTAAGTTCTTTCTCTCTCACGTTAGCTTCAGGATCTTCAAAGTCGAATACGTAGCAACAGTAACGAAGCTTTCTTGAGAACAACTCAAGCCGTTCTGACGGCCTAGCATTCGACAGCAAAGGTAACGGAGGTTCATTCAACATAACTTACCATTGCAGGAACAACACAGCTGAGTTTCAAACACATGTTATTAAGCTGTAGGTTTTGTTTGTGACGTAAAAATTAACCTTATGAAGTTTGCTGCACTTTGGTGCCAACAAAAAGATGTGTACAAGAAGTGAAGCTTTTCAGCAAAGTTGCTGCGGGGACAGCCATCAATTTCTCTTTCATATTATTGTTACATAATTAGCGCGTTGTTTTCCCTCCTGCTTGCAAAACATGTAGCAAATTTGCTGCTGCTCACACTTCACAGCCCGTATGACGGTAATGATCAATGTTTCCCAACCTTTTTCAACTTGTGATCCACTTTCGGTGACAATTTTTGTCTGGTCCCCTATGAGATGTTGCAGGAAAACTGGCAACGAAAAAAGCTGAGGTACATGAGGGAAAGAAAATGTTAACAATGCATGCAATTTACTGTTAATGGGAAACTTGAGCTTGCTTTATAGGTATGATTAAACTAAATCAACAGGAAATTGGCCAATTTCAAGAAACGTTTTCGTTAAATACCGGAAAATTGCAGCATTTTTAAAATGCTTTTCAGCCCTTTTGAAAGAACTTCACTGCCCACTGGTTGGGAAGCGCTAGTGGCGGACGCAGAAAATTTCCGAGGGGAGGGCCAAAGCATAGGCGTAGCCAGGGGAGGGCCAAAGGGGCCATGCCTCCCCCAAATTTGTAGAAATATAGTCATATAGTCATCTTGTGCTTTGAGAGACGTTTTTCTAAACAAAATAGTGTTATTCGCCTAAAATTAAATACTTTGGCATACACTGCCGAATACTGACAGTATACACTTCCGAAAACTGTTTATACAGGGTTTTTTTAAAGGCGTTTTAGGGACCCGATTCGGGTCCCTAGAACTTTAAATCGGGTCCCTGGAATCAGAGAAAGCTGTCATCGGGTCCCTAGAATCAGAGAAATCGGGTCCCTACAGATCCAAACCGGGTTCCTAACATTTTCCTTAAAAAAAACCCTGGTTTATACATTTTTTATTTTTAGGGTCTGAGGGGAGGGCCATGGCACAGTGGCCACCCCCCTCCGTACGCTAGTGAGCGCTACGATAAATGTTTTTTCATCCAAATATCTGGATCACGTTTCAATCATTTGTCACATTGGCCATCATTTTCATTGTAAGGCTATTTTAAGCTTGGCTTTTCGTGCTCTCATATTTAGTTTTCTAAAGCTGCCATCCAAACTTTAACTTTACGTAGGCTATATTTTGAAGCTCTGCTGGTATTATAGAAGATCATGCGAAAAACTCCAACATCGATTATTCTTTCGGATGAGTACTTAGGGGCGGATCCAGCCGGTAAATTAAGGGGGGGGGGCGATTTCAATAATGTTTGGTAATCAAGTCTCATTACTTACGGGTTCACTGCTGTGAAAGAGATAAGTACACTTCACACTTCACAACACTGCTGTAACATAACAATGGACGACAAAATGGCCTTATAATCGCGAAAATTGTTTTCCCAATTGTACAAAATCATAAAAGCATGGTTAATGAAGTTACTTTCTTAGGTTTGAGGGGGGCGATCGCCCCAATCGCCCCCCTTGGATCCGATCCTGTGAGCACCTCACTAACAGTGGCGTAACTGACGCGGAGGCAGGGGTGCGAACCGCCCCCCCTGGCAAGATCAGTGTAAAAATCGGTCCCCGCTTAGCTTATATTTCGGTTATTAGTATGCCTTTGGTTTTCAGTAGGATGTTGTTTCTTGCGTTTTTCTGAGTGTTTTTGGTAATTTCCGGTTTTAGTATAGACATCCACATCCGGATTCACTATCAGTTCTCAACTTTTTTCTGAGAATTGGCTAGTGGGCCCCCTACGGTGGCCAATGGGCCCTCTTCAGCTAAGTTTGCCCCCCTGGCTCAAACCTCTAGCTACGCCACTGCTCATTAGGGCAATTATAAAACAATCAAGAAACACAGAAAAACATCATTCTAAACGAGTTTTACATGGAATGGCTTCCACGGGTGCATGTTAAAACATAGCAAACTCCACAAACCACATCGTTACCCGCTATTGCCCAGCACCCCCCACTATTTTGTGCGTTTGTGTTTTGCAGGTTTAACTGCGATACCTCGCAACGCTGCCCAGCCGCATGTTAATCCCACTATATATAAGTTATGTGCCACGAACGTACGGCAACACAATCCGCAGATGCGTCAAAGAAACAGTCTACAGCAGCGCTTGACATGATTGTATGCCACAGCAGTCCCGTCGCCACGGGGGGTTTGGTGGGCTTAGCTCCCCCCAACAAAGCTCCAAGGCCCCCAAAATTGAAATATGAAACACTATAAATTAGTGGGATTTTTGTCAAATTTGAATGTCAAGCCCTCGATGCACGAACGTAAAGCCCCCCCGCACAAACGTAAAGCTCCCCTAATGACGACTTTCTGGCGACGGTTCTGTGCCACAGTATACTAGTGTAACCAAAAGATCCTTCCTAATTAGCAGAAAGGTAGGTATAGATCACTGACCGACATACCGTGGCCCGCGAGTCTAAAAACAAAAGCAGGGAAGGTTTCCTGAAAAGTGCACCTTCCGTGCTATGAACACTGATGGATCGCAACCTTATAAATCAATTTCATCTTACAACGTTCTATTAGACCAGTGGTGCTCAAACCGTGGCCCGCGAAGCAATTTTCATTGGAAAGAAAACTTAATACTTTAATCATTTAAGAGAATTTTTTGGATAATTTTTATTGAGATTATTAATTCTTGTGGCCCGCGAAGGGTTTCTGCAAGACAAATGTGGCCAACGAGACAAAAAGTTTGAGCACCACTGCATTAGACCCTAATTTGTGGGGATGCTTAATTAAGATGCATAGTGTCAAAAATTGCTTCCATAAAGAATTAGCATTAACCCAGGCATAGAACGTTTTTTCCTTTTTAAGGAATCTTTTTGAAATATGAATATTTTTTAAATGCGCGGCAATCCATGTAGTGTTATGCCGAAAAACAATGATTGCTCGGCAAGTTGTTACATGAATACCCGCCAACGGCAGTGTTGCGAAAACACTTTATCAGCCATATTGTCAACCAGTGGCGTACACAGAAAATTTTCATTAAGGGGGAATCAATGGTCCTTGAAATTTGCATGCAAATTTATTCCGTGGTGTTTGCATTAAGTCAACAAATTCACAGAAAAAAGTATGCGAAAAGTTTCATTCAGTAGCACATAGTGGTCATTTGTTTGTGGTGTGCGCTCTTTGTGACGTCACAATTTGACGTCATATTCATGTTTCTAAACCAACGTTTTGGCGAAGTTTGTTGACATAATATGCATATTCTTCTACA
>JGI24158J21664_10006298_pt1 | contig 15625 bp, 13 predicted proteins | sample Ectturendosymbi3_FD_21664 | JGI IMG/M metagenome (IMG submission 21664)
ATTTAGAAAGAATTTCATCCGGAACACTGGATATTGAAGCGAAATACTTTTTAAACAAATTGGCCTTAGAGACATTGTCGTAGCACACATCATTGCCAGTTTTTAAAGGAGCATTGGACGGTGATGCAGTGCCAAGAAGGTCTTTAACAGTCTTCCAAAAATCGGGTCCTGAGCTGGATACATACTGAAGTTTATCCATAATGCGCAGCTTGTGTTGTTGTTTCCTTTCTTTCATAGTACCTTGAATCGTATTTCGAAGCTTATTGTAGGAATATTTGTAGCTTGGGTTGAGTGTTTTGCGCCATTTGGAAAATAAACGTTGTTTTTGCGAATTAAACGTTTCAAATTTAAGGACAACCAGGGTTTGCTTAATTGAGTATGTGCATTGTGTGAGATAACTTTTTTTGTAGGAAAATCATTGACGAGCACATTGATTAATTATGTCCGTTATATTTGCTAGATCTAAATCGACATTAGAATTTGCAATGGATGTCTTCCCAGGGTACATGTACGAGAGCATCATGTAGATTAGTGAAATCAGCGTTGGCGTAGACCCATAACAATTTCGATGAAGGTGGAGAATTTGGAAGCAGACAGTTCAAAGTAGTGAAAATTAATGAATGATCGAGAATGTTTAAAGGCGGCAAATGACCTGAATCCAACACGAGAGAAATGTTGTCGATTGCGAACCAGTCCAGAGTACTGGAGGTCCTAGTAGGTGATACTATTAGTTGGTCAAAACCATACGGCGAATGGAAACGGAATAGTTCAGATAAGTGAAGTGGTTTGTCCACAGAGCGATTATTAAAGTTGCCAGCTAGCAGAGCAATTTTCGACGCATCGTGAAGTGAAGCATTTATTGGTGTGCTAAGGCAATCTATGAAATTTTGCTTTTGCGTAACATTAAAGTTTGGAGGTTGATAGCAAACACCGAGAAGCAATGTTTTTGAGTTGCACAGTGAAATATCAAGACACATAATTTCTATGCCTGCGACTTCTAAATCGAGCCTTCGAGTACGCAGTATGTCGGATTTTACATACGCCATGACCCCTCCACCATGACTGTTGCGGTCGGAAAGGTTTAAGATAGCCATACAAGGAAACACAATCATTGTCGATGGTAGAATCTATCCAACTTTCTGATACACAAATAACATCAAAGTTCTAACAAGTGGCAACAAGCGACAATTCAAGCTTGCAATTACTTTCAAATGCGAATATGCTACGTGCATTTAGGTGACATATCGAAATATTACGATGCAGATACATTACTCGGCTTAAATATTATAACCATGCTGCTTGCAGAGAATTAAACGTACCCATAGAAGCAGAAAAGATTAAAGTTTTACATTTGACAGCTAGCCACAATGCATTATTACATTAATACACGCTCACCATTGGCATATAAGCAATTGTTGGCACCTTCAATTTTCCACTAGATCCTTCTGCCTGCTTTGTAGAAGCGAGAGGCCGATTTCAGTAACGAAGCTCTTTGCTTCTGCATTGATAGAGGTAAGTGGCGCGTTATATTGGCATTATGCTGTCGAGCATCTTGTGCAAGTTTTAGCAGTGTCATCTTATCCGTGATTCGAGCAAGTTTTATCACAATGGGACTTGAACGTACCGAAGAAACGTCAGGAGTAGATTGGATTGCTAAGTTCTTGGAATGCGACGAATGTTGCAAAATTGTATTTCGTTCAAGCGATCCTACGAGAAACGCAACTTGTCCACTATGAAAGTATGCACGGTGGACTCGAGCTGGTCTGTAGTTTCAATTTTACTGTTCTGAGTGATTCCATGTAAAAGAATGTTGTATTCTTTCGAACGAAGTTCCTCTATTGTCCGTTGCTCATTATAACTCCACTGTTTGAATGCGTGTCTACAACTTTGATACAGTGCTTTCTAAGTTCAATATGTTCGAGTGTGCTACGTCAAGGCTTTTCTCAACATCAACTACTCTATAAACAAGGTCGCCTTCAATAGCATCGAGGCGATTGCACACTGATAATAAGAGTTGATGAAGGTCTCGCAGCGTCGGTTCGGTGACTGCCTGAAGCTCAGTAGTTGCTTTGCTGCGCAGTTTGCAAGTTGAAAACTTATCCATTTCTTTCTTTGCAAATAAACTTTAGTTTTTCGGACCACTTTATTCTGACAGTAGATTACTTTATTTTACAAAAGAAGCCGTGTGTTCTTTTCCAAATCAGGTTTCTGTCTGTGTCTAACTGACTCTGTATCCAGAGTGCTTGCACAACAGGCTAGTAACAGGCTGTAAAAGAGAGCTCACAAACACGTCCGCACTCGACGACGACCAAATCAGAATGCCGATGATCCTTTGCTTCGCTTCAAAGTTTGACAGTTTTATTGATTTCAGCCCCAAGGCCCACAAGACATGGCTCGCGCACATACAGAACAAAGTGAATGCGAACTTTCATCATAATCGAGGCAATTATACAGCCCCAACACACACGAGACGAGGGTATTGGCGACGTAGATAGAAACAAATATTTTAATAATCTAGAGCCGTACTAATTCATAAAACAAAAGCCAAACAAGTGAAACCTTGCAGCCAGGACACCGAAAAATCTTGCGATTATCGAGTCGAAGTGCCCCAGCACAATGAAACATCTCAGTGATAGCCAACAGTGAAACCAAAGACACAATTACGTAAAACAGTGAAACAGACCTGAGATAAGGACGATAGAAATACTTCAGTTGCCTACCAGAAAATGCCAAGCGCCACGTTACAAACCATACGAGCAATCAGAAACGCATGCCAAACGTATGCGCAAATGATAGGACAGATGAAGTGATGAAATGTTTATTAAAAATTTAACTAGAGGTATCCAAAAGTATAGTTTTTCAGACATTTATTCATATTGCAACAACAATAATGGTCGGTATTGATTACTAAAGACGTTATGGGTTTTAACTTTGAATTGCTGTTCTACATTTGCCCAAAGAGTAGCTCCTCGATGAGAAGTTGTTTTTTTTTGCCAGCGTTTGCTGAAACGTGTTGTATAAACTAGCTTTGGTTGGTTGCATATCTTGTATTATGACAATGAATTTCAGCCGTTTTCTGAAACAAGTCTTATGATGCTGGCAACATTTAATGGTGAAATTTATGCATGTGTAGAGTTAATTCTAATTTACAAATATCGTGAAGTTTCAGAATATTGAGAGATTTATACAGAGGTGTAATATGACATCCAACGTTGTTATATGTAATAGTTCATAGAATACTATTGTGCACTACTTCTAGTGGTTCCAAAACAGAATTAGCAGCTGTGCCCCATGAAACAATGCAGTGTTTTAGATGGCAATGTCCAAGACTAAAATACAACATTTTTAAAACATCAACTGATACCATATTTCGAATTTTATAGAATAGATAAGATGCCCTAGCTAGCTTTGATATCATGTATTGCACGTGAGATGACCAATCTAACGAGCTGTCTAACAACACCTCAAGTATTTTGCACATGTTGTTCGTTGAAAGCAACTGTCATTTTGTATTTGGAACGAACAAGTTTCCGATAGATTTCTTTCAATTTCTCAAAGATTTGCAAGCATAAATGTTGATTTGGATTTATTTAAGGACAATTTATATGAGCACAACCAGTTGTCTAGTCTAATTAGTTCCACATTCACCAAATGCTGCAAATAGTCAAGATATTTATTAGACAGACCAAGATAAATATCATCAGCATATAGTACAGTATAAAATGCAGAGAATTTAGGTAAATAATTAATGTACATGATAAATAATTGCGGTCCCAGAACAGACCCTTGAGGCGCGCCATTTGAAATGTCAACTAAACCAGATTGCACATTTTCCAACATTACAAATTGCTTGCGATTGGACAAATAGCCACGAAATAATTGTAAGGGAATTCTTCTTATGCCAAAGTTATGATAACATTTATCAAATAGTATGTTATGATTTACCGTGTCAAATTCTTTTGCCAAATCAAGAAATATAGAACAAGAATATAATCCATTATCAGCATTACTCAAAAGATTGGAGTAAATACTCTCAACTGCATCTGAAGTTGCAGAGTTATGCCTGAAACCAAATTGATATTTGCATAATAACGTATATTCCTGTAGATAAAAGTACACTCTATCATATAGAATTCTTTAAAAAATTTTATTGAACTGTTGCAAAATAGATATTGGTCGACAATTTGAGCAAATACTTTGTTCTCCAGATTTGTAGTTGGGTATAACTTCGGCCACTTTCAGACAATCAGGATAAAAACTTTCATTAATGCACTTATTAACAATACATGTAAGTATTGGCGCTAGAACAAACTTGGTTAACGTAATAATCTTAGTTGGCATATCATTTTCATTTATAGCTTTACCTTCTGAGAGATTCCCTATAAACGTATCACTTTTTCCTCTGACGTTTCATGTAAATAGAAAGATGAACATAAAGTAGCAGTATGCTCAGGCATACCATTTCGTGAAGGCATTTTTTCAACGATTGTAGAACCAATGTCACTAAAATAATTGTTAAATTCATTTGCAATATTTAAAGGGTCATATAATTCATCACCACCATGGCCACTTACTATACTTTGTGGAACTTTGTTTGTTTTACTTTTGAAGTTTCACACATGTCCTAGAGTCTGCCACAATTTTTTTGAATTGTTTTTATTAAGATTGATTATTTTCTCATAATAAGTGTTTTTAGCTATGTTTATTGTCCTATTTAGACTATTTCGAAATTGCTTATAAACATAGTACGTATGTGTTTGCTTTTTGTTATAAACTTTATGAAATATTTTGTTTTTGTCATTATCAATTTATGGATATTGGCAGTCATCCATGTTTTTTTTAATAATTCTTGCAGTTTTCCAATACTGCATGAAAAGTTACACATAGTAATTAAAATTGCAAATTGACAGAGGTAAGCTGATCAAAATTTAATTTGGAGTTTAATTGAGATTGTAAATAGGCAATAAAATGTTCTGCATTGATGTCATTAATTTTCTAACTTTTCTTTTAGAATATACTGTCTGAGGTGTTATTTTTTTACTAATTGCAAAAATTGGTAAATGAATTGACTACGTATACTAACTATCACCTTACTTGGGATGCGATGTGCAGAAGCATTTTGTACCCTTCCGTTCTTTTAACTAATGCTTGTTGTAAGGACCTTGTGTCTGAGCCAAACTCCTGAAAGGACTGAAATGTTGACACACTAGTACAATAAAATAGATACTGCAGATTGGTAAGACCTCATCAGAAATTTGTCCGACAAAAGTAAGACATATGCCTTTGAGAAAACAAAGCAATATTTCAGAAATTGAGGAAGAAATTTGCAGCAAACATCCCCTGCATGTCCGGTGAGTAGTTGTTCTATACGAAAAATACCAGTATATTCAACAATTTATGTGAAAACACTTGGGTAGGTTTCATGCCCACGAAAGTGAAAAAACATCTTGTTACCCGAACTCTGACATAGCATCAGTGATGTTTCTAAGATGCTTTGGTTGCTCAAGCCTACCCCAACACGGCTGGTCGACTGGTGGGCCAGAACCGTTCCCAGAAAGTTTTCAATAGGGGGGCTTTGCGTTTCTGCAGGGGCATTGCGTTTGTGTGGGGAGGGGTTGACATTCTAAAAATTGACATTGACAAAAATTCTGCTGATTTATAATGTTTAATGTTTCAATTTGGGGGGCTCGAAGCTTTTTTTGGGCGGGCTAAGCCCCCAAATGCCCCCCGTGGCGATTGAACTGTGGTAGGCAATTATCAATGACGTAGAAATTTAAAATAAAAAAAACAATACAATTTCAAAAGGTGCAGGGTACCTCTCGTAGCTTGGTCAATGTCTTGCTAAATATTCTTAATAATTTCCAACAATTGCGTCAACGTGATGAGCGACACGAAAGGAATATAAATTTGGGGCAAATGACTTCTGAAACTGAAATCGGAAGTAAACGCTGTCTCCGGGTCTGAATTTGTACTTCCGTTTCCATTCTGATAGCAGCAACGATTTCGATGCATGTTGACGACAATGCACTAATCCTCAAGATGTATGAACAGGCACGTAAGCAGCTTGGGACATCAAGAGTTTTCCGAGGGGGGCCCAAATTTTTTAAACTATGTCCAATAGTTTTAAATTACGTCTAACACATTTTTACAGATGTGCGAAAAAATTTTAGGCAGGGTTTCTACCTTTGTGCCCCCCTGGTTACGGGTCTGTGTATGATCTAACTGATCACATACGGAAAAAACGCTCTGCGCAAATATAGAAAGAGGGAAGATATAGTATTGGGGGGTAGAACTTCTACGAGAGAGGACTGCTGTGAGAGGAATGAGGATAGTCTAACTCCAATGAACCCTGGCGAAGGAATGCAAGCCAGTTAGATGGTTTGGGTGTATGTTCACCTCTCGCTGGACGAGATTTAAAGTTGTCGCAAGTCTCTTCTTTCAACATCTGAGAAATGAACGATCGGTCGGCCAGCATTTCGAGTACCTGGGATAAATACACCATAGAGAATGTTTTTTTGGAAAGCAACACTCAGAAAGTCAGGAAAGGTGACTAAGCCAGAGCGTTGGCACATATACGCAGGGGTGTAGTGGGGCGGGAACGCGTGGGAACGGCGTTCCCACGCCTTTTTCAAGTTTTGTTTTGAAATGAGCTTGAAGCTGTTTCAAAATAGCTAGTTTTTTAGGTTCGTTCCCACACCTTTTTTGTTAGCACTACATCCCTGGACATACGTACACCACATCTTTCTTTAAGCAAAGAAAAAATTGCTACCAATGCTGCTACATCCAGGGTTGAAATGCATCTGAAAAGTTTTTCTCAAAAATACACCGTAGTTAGCTGTAACAAGCAATTGAAAGAAAAACTCGGACTTGCTTGGGAAATCTTATCCGTGGATAGAAATTTTATCCGTTGGCACTGCTTGTAAACGGTTGTGCACTGCGTGACTCACTTACTGTTTATTCTCTTTGCTGCAAAGACGTACGCAAAGGGGGTTGGGGTCAAACTCCCCTTGAGCTTGATTTTTCACGAAAACTTTATTACCTGCGCAAAGGAGATTAATTGTTTTCACACTGTTTTTGCTTGTGAATTTGTCGACTTAATGCAAATACCACGGAATGAGTTTGCATGCAAATTTCAATAAACATTGTAAATGGGCCAAAAAATAATAATTACAGTAGGTTTCGTGGGATTTTGCGTTAGCGTCTGCATCCAGAAACCATCTCACCATCTTTTGCAAACCTACTGTCCACTACGCATGTTTAAGATTGTGTTCCGCGATATTTCACTTTATCCGTAGCATTTGCCTTAATTTTATCTGCTATAGGCTTATCAGCGCAAGCGCTGACCGCATTGGCTACATTAGCAATTTTTGTGGCAGGATAGAACTGTTACACGAACTCAAAAGCAGCAGTTGTTAACATACAAGCATTCAGGCATTTGATAATGTCTCAGCAGGGTAAAAAGAAAACTAAAAGTTTGGTGGACTTCCGTAATAACAAAAAATCGAAAGTTTTCTGGCGTATTTATGCGCATCCTCAATTCTTGTGTAGTTTCGCAAGATTCGATCATTCAAACCGGGATGTGCATCCCGTCAGTCCAGCTGCATACTTTCTATGCTCGACTGCTCGTATTCAACAAGACATTAGCACAGCCTCATTTTGCAGTTGTGAATTGCTCTGACTCATTGATGAGTGTGTTTTACTTCCCTGTTTTAACACGCAGCCTGACATATTTGCAGTTATGAACTGCTGTGTCGTACCGTTGAGTTTATTTTCCTCCGATAGCCTAACCTGGAGCACCGATGGTTTATATGCAGTGCAATGAAACATAAAATAAGGGGAGTGGATGTAGAAAAATATGCATGTTGTGTCAACAAACTTCACCAAAACGTTGGCTTGGAAACATGAATATGACGTCAAAATTGTGACGTCACAAACAGCGCACATCAAATACAAATGGCCACCATATGCCACTGAACGAAGCCCCCCAATGAAAATTTTCTGCGTACGCCACTGCTTTGCTGAATGCCATGTATGCAGTTGAAATATGTGCAATGCAATGCATCGCACTGTGCAATGAACTGTACGTATTTCAACCGCACAGGGCAGCTACTGTAGTGTTGCACAAAATTGGTCATCAATATCGATATACCCTTTTCAGTGAAGAACATACACAAATAATGAGTCACAGCCAGGTTAAATTGCTTTGCAAAAACATTTTGGACTAATTTGTGAAGCCACATTTCCGCTATTTCACAAACGTTAAATAAGCTAATAGACATTTCTGCTGCTTTGAACGTGGCGTGTCAATGTAAGTGCCTTTCTTCAATAGGTGGAGATAAACACAGGAATCAGCAATGTATGGCCAGTTAAAATATTATTGTAGCACCCCACTGCATTTAGAAAATGGGGAAAAGTTATTGATATACACCTAGGGCCAGGGCCTGAACATGTACTGTGAAAACGCTGTTCTTTTGAAAGGTCATTTGCTTTCCTGCTTCATCGCCGACTTCATTCTAGATAGATTGCTATTTTCATAGGTTGCACTAAAATTGTCACATTGACGTATAAAAAATATTTCTTGCATCCAGCGTCAATGTACTTGAGCTGATGATGGCTAAGTAATACGCGAAATATATACTCTGTTAAGGTCTTAGCGCCTTATTCTTAGCTATGAAAAGACTCCTTTCGATAGACAATCAGTCATAAAGCAGTACGTTTGCTGCAACCAGCGGTCTCGCAAAATGTTGGCACCGGTCAGAACTTTCTTTTCGATCACTTCGCAGTTGAAAATCAAATTGATTTCAGAATGAAAAGTGCAGCAATTCGAAGACTGAGTAGCTGCAGAGAACTCCTTATTCGAAGCGAACGTTTTCAGAAGAAAGCATGATTGATAAAACAAGTGTTTCTCAACTTGTGCAAACCGGGAATGCATGTATGCTCGCCGGAAAGTTTTACGTCACAGATCATTCATCAAACACAATATGTTCATGTTGTTCATGTCGCAAAACATTCGCTGGTGTTCGAACCAGTTCTAGCGTATAAAAACAACGTGTTGAAGCCAACGGTACACACATTGGCTTATATTCTTTTATTACTTTTTGGAATAAAATTGGAGCAAACTCCAATAAGTATTGCATATCGTGAAGTTGAGCCCTGCATCACAATATTATCTTCAAATTTATTGAAGGAATCTTTGGGAAAATATTTATAAATCCCTTCATACTACAAGAATTAAGCTCAATAGCGTGTTTGCGTACAAGTCTTTAGGGTACTTTTTCATCATTTAATGTGATTACAAAACAATGCTTTACATTTGCTTCATTAGTACATGTCATTCTAAAATTAGGTGTATAGCCCGGGAGGCAGGCTGTGGTTCATGCAGTTGCTCTGCATCAAATATAATTGAGCACCCAAAAGTTGATATGTTGCAGTGCAACAGGATTGCGACACGTTGACGAGATCACATTTCCGCTATTTTGAAAATGGTAAATAAAAGGATAAGCATTTCTGCTGACTTGAACATGAGGTATAAAATCAATTACTTCTTAAAATAACAACTCGTACTTGAAAAAGCAATAAACTACAACATATTGATCATCTGTAGCTTCCGTGTTAGTCTATATAATATGAAAAACTGACCGTCTTGTCTATTGCAGCTGGCTGCAATATGATAAGAAATTGAAACAATTTTGTTGTTTTGAGACTTACTTAGCTAACAGCAACTTGTTAATGTCCATCGTGTTGACTTTTGATACAAAAGTTAAGTTCCAGCAATATCAGCAAGGAAGCAAACCAGTAGCAAAACCATAACGGTACAACAGCATACAAGATACAGAAACTTGTGATTTTTCTCTTGCATCAATAAAGCACATGATTTGGTATGCGCTGGAGCAATGAACTTAAGTTTTGCGAGTTATGAATGAAATTAATGAAGCACGCTGCGTTGGAAGGGATTTACATTTCAACAAGTCACTGCAAGCAGTGGCGTAACTGACAGGGGAGCAGGGGGGCGAGCCGCCCTCTGGCAAGCTAAAGGTTAAAACCGGGCCCCCTTTAGCTTACATTTTTATATTTACTACACTTTTGATTCTCTGTAGTTTTTTTTGCGTTTTGCGGGGTGTTTTCGTTTTTATAGCTAGTATAGTCATCCATGACCTCCGGATTCACTATCATTTCAACTTTTTTCTGAATGTTGGTTAGTGGCCCCCTTCAGTTACGTTTTGCCTCCCCCTGGCTCAAACCTCTAGTACATGTTTTCAAACAAACGTTGGTACTGTGGCACGTAAAAGTGGAATGCCAACGTAGTTCGCTTCAATTCTCATTTCATTGAAAGCTTTATGAAGTAAAAATAGCGACCAACATATGTCACGATTTTAATCGTAGGAAAGGATCTAATGGATGCACCCTGAACGTCATTTTACAAAGTCCTTCAAGAAAACTTTTAGATGCATTTCCAGGTTTTTTGTCTCTACCTTAAGAAACAGTCTCTGGGGTTATGATCCCTTATTCCTTCTGACCTCATTCACGGGCAGTTGTCCAGTTTCGTCTGCAGATTTCATGTATTCACAATGGGTACTATATTTGTCTACATTTTGTCTTTGTGATGTGACAGCAATTTCGATAACAAACCTTCAGGTAGATATGTATATACGTTTTTCGTAAAAAAGATATGTAGCCCATAATGTCCACCAGTTGCCAGGTTTAGGACCAGGTTTTTCGCACTTGCGAAATTCAGTATAGGCTACCTAATGACAGTCACATGGACAGAATTTCACAGTTTTTTACTTGTTCAAGTGCATTTCTAACTTAGTGCCCCGCGCTGTTGATATGCTACAGCCGTGGTCTTCACCCTTTTCTGTTACGGTGCACCCTTAAGGATGTTTTGACGAACTCATGCACTCTATTTACTTAAACTCATGCAACACGTGCACCCTATTTACTGGCACGCCCCCGTGCCCCCATCTAATTGCGCCCATGTCTGTAAGTACCCTGGCCTATATAAGCAAGTATCCTAAATGAGTTTCTCAGCTACATAATTCAATTGATAATGGCTCGTTGTCTGTTGCTTATGAATCACAAATAATCGACTAATTACAACAATTAGTTTGACCTGATCTGATGCTTACGCTTTACACTTTAGAATGCGCAAATTCTGGGTTAAATCTTGAAAGTCATTCATTGGGCGATGGTTCATTTTTGCTAGCAGAAAGTTTTTGTAAAAGCTATCTGTTTAGTATGACAAGTTTGTGATGCACCCTTGTGAACCTTTTCGTAGCGGTGCGCCCATGCATATTTTGGTGCACCCTAGGGTTCACCGTGCACACCAGTTGAAGAGCGCTGTGCTACAGGTCCCCGCTTCCTTAATCCGGCACTGCTTATGGAATAATTGAGTTGCACATTGTTTTCTGAAAAGAATGTAAAATGGCCACAAGAATGGCATCAAAGTTACGCTTTCTTTCAAAATGCAGTTTTGTTTGTGCAGTATTTTCTCTGCACAGTACTAGTCGTCATTAGTTCGTCATAAAAGTGTATGGCTNGTATCGTCAGANTGCCACTAGTGATGGATTCAGGTTAATTTTTCAGTTTTCGTGCAAGAGTCAGACTTGTTATTCGAATGNTCNATGAGCAGTGGCGCAGCGACCATGAGGCCGAAAAGGTCATGCCCCCCCGAAACAGATTTGCAAAGATTTTTGCTAGTGCTATGTATCAATTTTCAACTNTTAGAAAGATGTCAGTGACTAACGACATCACTGACTGGCCCCTCCCGAACAAAATTATTGGCTGGNCTGCTGTTCATAATCTCATAACAATATCTCATAATAACTTTTTTCTTTTGTATCACTTGTTTGTGACGAAAAACTCGCATGTCTCTGTGTCCGTCCCGTGGACACGATTCTACGTTATCCTCTTTTCTCTTCAGGGTGGGTGCGCAGAGAAGAGCTTCGTGACGACATGAGTGTTAATTCATGCTAGATTTAAGGTCCTAGTTGGTTTGTTTCCCGTGACTGCCGAATGCGACTTGATTAATTTGTTTGCTTTCCTATCACTTTTCTACAAATCGATATGAAACCCGTTTGTCCTCCCTGCTTGCTGCAGCGCCCAAGTTGTTCTGAGTTTAGTCCAGGGATGTACTGTGGCGGAAAAGCGTGGCAACAAAGCTCCAACACTTTTTTACATGCACGGACTAACTTGAAGATGCGTATTTTTACACAGATTTCTTGTGTAAAGTTTCAGATGTTGCATAAATCAACAAACAACAACGTATCTCTTGTGCAGTCCCTTAGAATAACTGTACAATTACTAATAATGCTTAATTTTAGTGATGTGTTCCCACACTTCCTTTTTCGCGTTCTCACACTTGCTTATTTAAAACTGGCTGGTTTTTGTCTACGTCCCTACATTTATTTTTTAGCACTACACCCCCGATTTAGTTCCACCACACTTTACGTAGGCTGTTGCCTTTTGCGTTACGAGTGAGCTGCACCCAGTCTATTTTCAATTTTAGCACGATGCATTGTTTACAAAGAAAATTATCCAAGGTCTTACGGAGATTTTAAGTCCCACGTGGAATTGCTGTGAATCTGCGAATTTGAACAAACGCACGACACTCACTTTCTTCTCGTACGTTGCTTACTGGCGCATGTCTGTTTCAGGAAAATGCGCGATTGCTCGTTATTCGTTAATATATGGAATTTACAATGCCACTTGCATTAACGCAACTTACAGAGTTTTGCTACACATGCTGAACAGATATCAAAATCAGTCCTGCTACGCGCGCTACATACTCTCACTAAAGTGCGGTCCAAAGGTTGAATAAAGCACTTCAACCTGCGTGTAATTTTACTTTCCCTGTCTATGTAAGCTCACCGCATGACATTTTATTAGTTGACACATTCCAGGGGATCAAACGGAAAAATTAAGCGATGTGATGGCGGCATACCTGCTTTGCAAATGTAAACATTTGTGCATGTTAAAATTTCGTGTAGTATCCTCGTATTTAAGTAAAAATAGTATATATACTGCGTATGTCAGGCTATATAATCAATTTGATAATATGATCTCAGTGATGTAAAGAACGTTTCATTGTTCACTTCACGTTTCAGTAGTGGTTTAATCCTCTTAGAATATATAGAAACGTTAAGACTGTGGGCACTTGCGCGGAGCCCTCTATAGGTGCAGGGACCTATTTTGAAAAAATATTTTAAACAGGCCATGGTTGAGAAGCGCTNCGTTGCAGTCTTCATCGTGCTGACCTGCGCACTTGGTCAAGCTGTTGCGTTGGANCTCTTCCAATTACACGTGCATAGTGTTATTCCTTGCCTTTGTTCGTCACCAACAGAACCATCAACAGAAGGTCTTCAATTGGGAGACTACGTTTGTGCAGGGGGACTGACATTCCATAATTTGACAAAAAATGCCCTGATTTATAGTGTTTCATATTTCAATTTTGGGGTACTTGTAGTTTTTTTGGGGCGCTAAGCCCGCCAAAGCCCCCGTGGCGACGGGACTGGTTACCAACAGACGTCTGTTTCGAAAACAGTACTACCAAACCATGCCAGCTGGGGCCTAGGCCTTTTGGATGCTCAGCAGTGATTACAACGTCATACCTTCGACGGTTATTGCGATGAAAAACTTTATGCAGTGCAGTCATTGCCAAGCTGTACAACCATTTCGATTAACGATCTTCTTAATAAAAGCGTTAACTACAATTATATCTAAACATATCGTTTACCCTTGCGTTAGGTTTTCAGACTAACGTTCTTGCCTCAAATTCATCAAAATGAGAGCAACACCTTTTTTAAACTTTTCTTGTTAAAATAACTTTTTTTATGATTGCCAATGTTTAAAGTGCACCGTTGAACAAAGGCGACTTCACGAAAACCACGTTACCTATCGGCTGGCTCTTATTCACTCTACTTACAGTTCAAACCGATCATCTGAGCTCAAAGTTACCCACGATAATACCCCAACTGCACCACCCCGCTTCAGGAACGCCATTTTCCGGCACCATTGCGTCATGCAGAAAAACAGCAGTTGTACTGAAACTGACAAAAGTTATCTTTGCAAAGTTCTTCACTTCAACCACCAAAACGTAATGTTGATAAGCCCACCTAATGACTAGGCTACAGCTTATGGCGGTTATTGGAAATATGCCACTGAACATTCAAAAATAACATGAGATGTACCGAGAAATGTTTTTTTTTTAATTTTGGCGACGGCAATTAGCGGCATGTCAATGCCTGAAATATGCTTCTTACTGGGGCAGTTTAGGCTAACGACCTTGCCTAAGAAGCGCCACGGCGAGTCACTCAGTGTCTGTAAATTGGACACACAACCATCCAATTGAGAGGCGGACACTCTACCACCGAGCTATCGCCACCTCAGCGAAATCTTCGTCGCCAATGCCTAGGTATCAGGTGATGTTATGATGTACCCCCTGGGGCGTTACTGAGAAACCAAAGTTACGAGAAATAGGATTAAGCTAGCCTTGACGCTTTACCGTGATTTCATGCAAAAAATTTTATCAGATTGTGAGAGGAAGGGCAATATAAAATGAAAACAACAGAATCTCTAACGTTTTTAGTCTGCAGTCGAATGTCATCTCTTTCCTTCGTGCAAAGGATGTTTGACTGAGATGGCTGAAATGGCTTTGTCTGGCGTGTAGGTCTAGGGACTGGGGCACAATAGGCCCCCAAAGAAGTATGTCCATAAATAGGGGGCGCAGGAAAATTTTTCGCTCCTCATTGGAAAACTGTTTTGGACTTAGTTTAAAACTATTGGGCATAGTTTAAAAAATTTGGGCCCCTCGAAGAAAACTCTTCGCCCTCCAAACATTTTATCAATTGACTCACTCCAAAACCACATGTGGTGTTCTTTAAGGCTGGCCTACCAGCTTCTAAACATGAAAAATGAAAAGCCTTGGAATATTCGAAATGTAGGTCTTTTTAAAATAATAACGAAACACAAGAACTTTTAAACGCCTTTCAAAAATTAATTTTTGGCCACCGAATCGCCGCCCCCTTTCAAGTGCCTCCCAGGGCCCGCGGCCCCCAGAGCCTCCCCTTGCTACGCCACTGGTAGCAACGCAGACAAAAACCAGCCAGTTTTGAATAAACAAGTGTTGTGGGAACGCGAAAAAAGAAGTGTGGGAACACATCCACAAAATTTAGCATTATTAGTAATTGCACAGTTATCCTAAGGGACTGCACAAGAGATAGCTTGTTGGTTGTTGATTTATTCGACATCTGAAACTTTACACAAGAAATCTGTGTAAAATTACGCATCTTCAAGTCAGTCCGTTCCTGTAAAAAAGTCTTGGAGCTTCGTTGCCACGCTTTCCCGCCACAGTACATCCCTGGACTAAACTCAAAACAACTTGGGCGCTGCAGCAAGCAGGGAGGACAAACGGGTTTCATATCGATTTGCAGAAAAGTGATAGGAAAGCACACAAATTAACCAAGTCGCATTCGGCAGTCACGAGTAAAATTATGTGTTACTCGGCTAATAGAAACCTGCTTTGTCTTCTTATTGATTGGTGTGCATAGACCAAGTGGATTGATTAAATTACTTAGCCTTGTTGCAGTGGAGGCTGTCAAATCATGAAGCATCTCCGTTGTATATTGCA
>JGI24158J21664_10006300_pt1 | contig 15623 bp, 16 predicted proteins | sample Ectturendosymbi3_FD_21664 | JGI IMG/M metagenome (IMG submission 21664)
AAGTGGCTGACCAGCACCCTCTTGACGTACAGGGCTGACACGTAACAAATTGTACCAATTATCCGCTAACAATGACATAACAAATAAGATTTTTATCGAAAACAACGAAACAAACAAAATTGCGCATTCACCGTCAGCAAGTAGGCTACCGGTACGCTACACAGGAACAACAGTAACGAGAACATGCTAATTGGTAATGTTCGTGTATTATGCTGGCTGAACGCCAAAGCGGGACGTTTGGCTGAACGGTAGGGACTATTTAATTAGTGAGACATATCGTCAACGGTGTATGCTACCAGCGTTATGAAAAACGTCTTGAACAACAAAAAGCTCGTCCAAATGTTAAGATTTGCGCTGCAGAACATTTGGAGGAGGAACTATAATTATTAGCAGGGTCGGAGCTAGGGGGGTGCCACTTCCCCCCCAAAATTTTCCGCGTGACGTCATGCCACTGCATTCAAATTATTTAAAGCTATAAGACACAGACCATTGACAGCTCCCCTTGTTGCAAAACTGGCCCCCCCAAATCAAAATGTCTTGCTCCACCCCTGATTATTAGCAGTATTCGATTATCATTTCAATTGAAATAAGCACACACAAAAGTTTTTTTTGTAACACAAGCTTTGTTTTTTTGCTGTACGAATATAATATGTTTTTTTTGGTGTGAAATCTAGGTTTATTTGAAATTACTGAATGGGAGCCCTGCATGTGGCTGTTGAACACAAACATCTTGACAGGCAATGCAGCGAGATGGTGACACTGGTGATAGCAGCAAGCCACGTATAGTTTTATTCTGTGTGAATAGAAGCGTGATTAAACCTGTAGCGGTGATTCCACATGTTTTTAAAATCAGTTGTTATTGTGAGACTGTGACCAACGTGTTAATCGAACGACTCTTATGCAGGTTCTTTTCACACGGTATGAAATACGTGGTTTGTCAGAATACGTTTATGCAGACTTTTGGGATATACGTTTTTATCGTTACGGTTTAGTTCTGACTTCTTCTTTCGTTTGAGCGAGTTCTTCTTTTATCCACTGCTTGGCCGCACTAGACATCGGGACAGGTGTTGAGCAGCCATTCGATTGTCTCATTGTCCAGAACTGTCAGGTCGTGTAGTCCGTGGGGAGGTCGATGGATTGAACAGTGGAGGACGACGTGGTCGACGGTTTGTTCTTCTGCGCCACACTCGCAGGCCGCAGATGAGGCCATACCTATATGTACAAGCAGGAGTGGAAACGCCCGACACAGGTGCGGAGGCGGTTAAGCCGACCCAGGCTCTTCTTGGGAGGTTCATTCCGGGAAGGTGTGTACCGGTGTCTGGAATTAAAGTGCGGAGTATTGTGGGGTTGTCCTCCCACTCCGCGTTCCATTGATGATCCCCCCACTGCGCCGCACGTATGTTGNTGTTGTCAGAAAAACTGATGAGTTGCTGTGCGGNGGGTACAAATGTGTGTCTCGATNTGAGGCGCCGTGCAACAGCATTCGATAGACGGGTGAGCGCTGAGTGGATCCAGATGTTCAGGCTCCATGCACGGCGTCCTAGAGATAGTGTGGCTCCACTGCGACGAAACTCAGCAGGTTGGATGCCAGTTCTGAATTTTGATAGAGTACAAAGCTATATATTTGCTGTGGCCAGTTTTCGTAATTCATTTGCGCAGTTTTTTAAAGTCTGCGCGGTGTTCTAACTTCAGTAAGTTGTGGGATTGTCTTGTCAATGTCAAAATATAGTTCTACTTCTCATTGCTTGAAACAGTTTTGCGAGAACGTCCAACTTTATTTTTTACGTTGTTCTGGCCGTTGATTATTCCCCATTATGACTTATTTGTGGAAAGTGCTCGAAAAATGGAAGTTAGGTAGTTTATTTTTAAAAAAGGATTTCTGATAGTGGAAGTGTAGAATGCATTTCAGACAAAAGATGGAGAATTGAGGCTCAACCAGCACAGACTAATAGGGCAGAAAGTGTAGAGTTTCGTGAACCCCCATTTGCATTGCATCGTCAGCAACCAGAAAAGGATGTGCAACATTTCGACGCTGCCGCTCCAGGAAAAATGCCTACGGACGTAGTAATCAACGTTGTGGTGCCGTAAGTAAAATGCCCCGACTCCAACCTTTCCAAAATTTCCGACTCCTTGACATAAAGTGAATGAAGCTTGGCTGTCAACAATTTTGTAGCGACTATCAATCAATGGAAACCGTTGTGCACAGCAAGAATTCTCTGTTTCAATAAAAGTTTCATAAGAAATTGTACCATTTCAACAGGCACGAGTTAGGATTTCTAACTTAGGAGTGCAATGTAAAAAATAATTCGATTGGACTTCCGCAATCGGATAAACAATTCCGACTCGGAGTGTTCTTCGGATTCCGACTCCACCCGAAAACCTCCGACTCCGCAACCCCGGTAGAAAGAAGAGGTAAATTGTGACCTCTACTCGGGATGACCAAAACATTTTGACTCGACAATGTATTACAGCACTTCCAGGTTATGAGAAATTCCAACAGACTTTTGTACCAAGTGCGTGAAGTTCATTGCGTTTGACATTTCGACCCCGCACTCGAACGAAGACGCAAATTGCAGTAGAAATGTTTATTTTCGCTAAAAACGGGATAGAACAAATGGACCCGTACAATTGGGTCAACAGAGTACGCCACTGGTCCGCATCGGTGTATGCAAATGAGGTGACCTGATGCAGCTGTTGATGTGAATCTCGACCAGCCCGCTCTTATCATGAATCGATACTACGCCGGATGCTAAGAACGACTAAACGGAAGTGGCGTAATACTGACTTCTTGCCACGCAGTTCCGCTTTAAAAAGAACAACGAGTTGTCGCATTTTTCAAGAGGGAAGAAAAAACGCACCTTTCGCAAGATTGTTTTAGGACTGGATCGCCATCTGGTTTCATTGGTTCAACGAAATATTCAAAAATGTCAGCTTTTCTTCAACGCACCAGTGGTTCCTGGTCATTCAACTGCAACAAGCTCTCGCTCCGAGCTGCTGTCGCAGCGAAAACAAAGCACAATTATGTCGTCATCACCCGTTCATTACATCACAATCGAAACCACCGTCAGCAGACACGCTTTAAAAAGAACGAAAGAAAAATATGAATTTAAGATTTCAAATAAAAATGCGTTTGGTCGAAAATGCAGCTCACACGCTTTGGTTTCTATTGCACAGTAAAGCGCGTGAATCAGTGTAAAAAAAGTTTGGTGACGTTTCGGGCATTGTGAGCAAACAACTGAATCACGTTTGAATCAAAGCACTGCGTGGATTCCGGAGTGGGGGGGTTGAAAAGCGGAAGGTCATGAAACTTATTCGCCAAACAGCACCGTCTGTTGCGACATAAAACGACCGCTTTTTGTTGCGAATACGCAGAAAAGAGCGGCTGTGACGTCACAATCAGCAAGCTACACGGGGAGAGGGGGCAGTGCGGCGTCAGCCTTTCGCAGAGCGCGAGCGAACAGAACGTGAGGTTGCATAACAATCAATCAACTTTGCACGGGGGCAAGTACCACCGGGAATTCCCCAAAGGGGGAAGCTTTCAAGCGAGGACCGCGTCGAGCGGAGGAATTGCTAATAATTCCGCAACCAACATGATATCGGGAGGTCTCGGCACCCCTGGTTTGAGACGATTGTCAGTCGTCATTTGAACTAGGTGCGCGAGTAACACGTCATCACCATTGCATATGTTGAACTCTATTGCGATGCAAGACATGACGCACGTCGTTGCAGAACCTGGAACACAAAAAATTAAGTTGACGCAAATATGCATTCGCCGGTAACTGCTGCTGATAGCGCGAACTTGGTAAGCAAAGGATGAACTACTTCCCGGTACTTGAAGCCTTTCTGTGCAAAATCAGCCACGAAGTCATTCGCCAAAGGTTTTTCAAAAAGCTTGTTCATTAAAATCGCTTGCTTTGCCAACACGCAAGCATTTCATATCCAACCCGTTCGGAACCACCACACTACACAATGACTGACACTCCACATCTATACAAACAGCTTGGTACAATCCCGGGAGAGCGTTGTTACACAATATTTTCTACATGCAACAAAGCGTAAAACCGAATTCCAACAGTGGCTATGGCAACTGCAGCAATTTACAACAGATTGAGAAATACAGCTTGAACATAGACAAAAATTATCAAAATGGATCTTAATCAAAAACACCGAACATCAACGATAAATTTTCTGACAGATACGAACCTTAATGCATCGAGAAGTGGAATAACATTTAAAAGCGCTGTATCAAAAGGGTCGGCGAACCACGATTTGATGGGAACTGCGTTCTCTGAGGAAAGAAAACGTTTTTGACCAGAACCAACTTCGCCATCGCACACCAGCAGGCCAAGCAGGCACGTACTGGCCAGGAAGGGTCACTGGTGGGCAGACCCGGTTCCTGGCTCTATTTTTCAGTCACAGACCGAAGCGTTTTTCAAATGACCGAAAAAATTAGGTCATTTCGGTCAGAATGTCTGAAAATAAAAACTGAAGAACACTGTTACGACGGGTTTTGATACAACTGAGACAAATGACCGAAATGCTCATCAAGCCCTGCTGTAGCAAAGTATGGTTAACTTCCACCGACTCTTATTCTTTCTTAATCGAACAAGAGGGCACAATGTTAATGGAAAACAATTACTGTAGATTTAAGTTGCGACCCATGTGTGGCATGTGTACTGGTGGCAATAGCAGAATGCATCCAGAACATCAACCCAGTGGTTCTCAAATGGGGGTACGCGTGCCCCTTGGGGTAAGCAAAGGTGCTACTAGGGGTACACGAACTTTTTTACTAATGAAATTTTACCACTGAAATAAAATAACTGAAGGTACATTTCTAATTATTGTGTTCATGACTACAGTCAAGGAGCACTTGATAGACAAAATCTTACCCAAAGCTTACTTCACTTCAAAAAGGTTGAGAACCACTGCCTTAAGCTATTCAGCGGCAATCAAGCGAAAGACACTGCACTACCTTCCTGGTACTCAACATACTTTCTCACTCACCGGGAAAACCTTTGTATGCGCCGGGAGAATTATCTAAGATTATTATGCTGGTTAAGTCTTTGTGAACGAAGGATAGGTCTTTGGTGAAACTGCCAGTGTCGACTTTGCAATGCTGCAAAACAAAACATCAATGCTGCAAAGTAACAAATCGATGCTGCAAAGTAACACATCAATGTTGCAAAACAACACTCAAATGCAGCAAAAAACACATCGATACTTCAGAACAACACACAGTAAATACAACGATGCTACACGAAGCATATCTTCTTGCCGCGGCAAAACGTCATATCCGGTCAGAAGCAGTAAAACTCACAAAGAGGGAAGTTATTTCGCAAGCAGACTTGAAACTAATATTGTTTGGCATCCAGATACAATTTACAACTTATCACACAAGATAGGCAAGCAATCTTGGAAGATATGCCATGATGATTCAGGAAAGAAGAGCGCCTCATGACTCGACCGGCAAAGGGCACCGTCATATAGCTCGAACAGGAACGACGTTTTAATGTAGAGTTCACAAAATTTCTACGGCAACCTTGGCTGTGGTCGTAGCTCAAGCAGTGCTTCCCAATCTTTTTTGCTCATGTCCCAGCGGATCACCTCTGAAATCCTGATTGCCCCGCACGTAGTGATATGTAAACCTTATGGCTTAAAAATTGATCTGCATTTCAGCTGAAAAGCTATTGCCTTTGTTCAAAAAAACGCCATTGCCTTTGTTCAAACAAGCTTTGGACCCAGATCTCGTCAATCGGCCCCAATGCCCCCCTTAAAAATCTAATTGCCCCCTGTAGGGCGTACGGTCCAACGTTGGGAACCACTGCTCTAGAAGCATGTTTTTGAAAAGGAACTGATTTCCTATGACACTCGTAACATTCTGACACAGTGTCAATTCCTGTCCATCAGGCCAGCGAACCTGGATCGACCGAAATAACTTGTGGCACGCTGATGGACACGCATCAACGCAAAGAAGCAGCTGCACGCCCGAAAAATTATCGCTTATTTCATGCCAAGTGCATTTTGAAAATCGGATAAAAAGATGAAGTTTTCAAATTTGTAATCTATGCGTTTTTGATAACAGTAACAAGCAGCTGTCGGGAATCTGAACCGACTGAAGCTAAAGGGGGCAAACCCACCAGAGCCAGCACACCTGAACGGCAATAGAGGTTGTGGAGAAGATTTCAAACATTCACGAAGCAGAGATTGGCTGGTGCTCTGCGCCCAGGGTCGGCAACCTACGGCACGTGTTCCACACTTGGCACGCCAAGCAACTTCTAATGGCACGCAGAAGCTCCATGTTTTACATATCGATTTTGTTATGATTATATTGACCTTGACTGGTATAAAAATACGTATGTTGCTGGCACTATGAGTGATTTGAAAGCTTAAGTTGGCAGTCAGTCAGCAAAAGGTTGCCGACCGCTGAGTGTACGCGCTTCTTCAAATCGGACAATCATTTACAATGTCTTCGTTTTCGTTCGAACAGTCTTGGCCCGAGTATTCCAATCAACGCGCTATGGGAGACGCGTAGCTGATTCAAAAATTATTTGCAAGAGCACTTGTACTTCGAAAACAAAGTTTTTTTTCATATTTTGTTATAAACGGCTGCTTCAAAATTAGTGACTGAAACAGAGACAGTTCCTCCCACACGAGCGAAATTACGGGCCATGTCATTTATCCTCAAAACCATTTGGACCACGCAAGAAAATGATTGGGAAACGCTAACTCTGGCAGAAAACAAAATCGTTCAACGGACGCTTTATGTGGAACAAGAGCCAGAGCAACAAAGGTAGTTATTGAGTAACAAAGAGAGTTATTGTTGTTGCATCTGGAAAGTTTAGTCTCACTCCACAAATTACTCCTGAGCAAAAAACTTTGTCACAGTTCTTCATATTGCGAAGCGACGAAAAACAATGAAACCGAACTATTTCTTTCATTTTCGAAACTACAGCGGAAGTCAAATCCCTTATCAACCTATCGATGTTGGTCTGGCGCAAAGTATCCGATCAGTTAATCAGTCGCGCATTTGACTGAGTTTCCAGAACAAAATGGAAACACACAAGTCAAGATACGGAGGAGGAGGAGGGACGAACCGCAGATTCGAGTAGTTTCGATCCCGCCAAAAATCGTGACGTAATGGTGGGGAGTGGATAGGAGGATGAGGGGGTAGAGAGCATGCCACAACCGCTTCTGCAACATCCCCAACTTTGAGGGATCTAAAATGGCTGCTGGTCTTGAAATCAATAAATTGAAGTGAAAACAATGTCTTCGTCATGTTTTTTTAAGGAAAATATTAGCATTATGGACCTGCAGCGACCCGATTTTCTCTGATTCTAGGGACCCGACTTGACTCCCTAAAAAACACCTTTAAAACAACCTGCTTAATATATGATACAGGAACGAGAGCTGGTCGCAAACGATTATTACACCATCTTCTAAAAACAATACTCGCGCGTAAAGTGCGAGAGTGAAAGTTTCAAGTCTAAAGTGCGGNCATGTGAATAGAGACAATAAATGAACTGCAGCCTTGAATTTTTGAGTTCAGCTTGAAGCGTCCTGTTCATAATTACCTGNCGATAATAGCGCCGTTTCAAAATTCCTTTGTTCCCATCGAGTCGCTCGCATACCGCGGACCCGTATATCTCCATTGACGCAGTGAACACGACCAGCTCGTACCACTGGCTAACCTGCCAAGAAAGCGAATTTGAACGTTCCATGCAATGCTTAGCTGTTTATGCCGGAGAGTTCCCAACCTTTCTCTGACCGTGTAACCCTTCAGCATTTCGACAGCTGAGCATGTACCACAAAAAGTTCTTATGGCAAAAAGGTTTAGCAAAGCAACGAAAATCCACTGAATTTTTAATAGCAATTTACATTTTTATGAACTTTGAAGGTAATGATCTTTGAAAATACTATTTCACTGATATACGTAAAAATATCAAGAAATAGATAATATATAAATATGTTTCCCTTATATTGTTACCCTTAAACGTGCCCCTTCAAATAGGTAAATGTACCTCTAAGGGTACATGCACCCCAAGTTGGGAACCCCTGTTTTATGCTGTACAAGCATGAACAAGCACATCAAGGATGGAACAGAGACTCACCACACTAAGGAAAAAATCGACGTGAGGTCGTTTATGGACAAAGAACTTCACAGGATGTCGATCGATGACCACCTGGGCCAATAACAGGTTAAATAGAAACCGTGGGTGGAAAAAATATTGCGATACGAGCACCACAAACGGAATAAACCATAAATAACCGCCATCGCGATGCATCGACGAGGTCTCAGCAAGCTTAGCAGCGATTGAAACATTGTTCAGCGCCAAATAGTTGAGCCACAGTGTTTGGTCCACACGAGACAGTAAGTCATACATTTATCTATTCTCAAACAAGGTTGTTCGCGTGACTGAGGCAGTGAGTGCTTCTCGACCACGGGTCCACAAATCGCTCACCATGGCTCCGACTTCCGAGAATGCCTTCCAATTGGACGTATAGTGTTACACCGTGCAACACTTTTGTGGCATGGCGTATATGATAATTCACACTCCACTGGTCAGACATTGCATCTGTCTGACACATTGGCGGGAAATGAGACGACTTAACAGTACCGTTATTTGAAGAGCTGGCTCAAACGACGATGAAGAAGTACCATTATTGTTACCTTACAATTCGACAAAGGGCTCCAAAACAACAGTTCCAAGCTGTTCATGGACCCAACCTAGCAGTTGGCAGCACAAGCTTCTTTCAATCTAATGAAGTATTTTGTTTCAATCTTAAAGCCAGTTCATTTTACGCAAGCTAATAGTTTGTATTGACAAACTAAAAGTGGCATTATTACAGTTCTGTTGTTTCCTTGCAACTTAGTGCAGCTTTTACTTAAGCTTATCCAATGCGGCAACACTGCGCGTACTCATTAAATTTGGTTCCACATACCATTGAAAAGCTGAATTTTCTAGTGCATATCAAAGTGTCGAAATAAATTGGATCACGAATTGCCCGACTTGTCAGTTCAGTTGCAACAGCAAATGGCTCATAAGCAATAAGTGAAATCGCTTTCAATTGAATGACCTTTCGTTTCGCTTATGAACTATTTAAATGAAGTTTTTTGTGCATAAATAAATTATAATTGTTATAATTGATTTATAATTGATTTGTAATATAAAAATTATAATTGATGGTAGCTTACAGTTGGGTGTTGTGCTCTGTGACCATCTGATACGCTGATCAATGCTGAATTTCTGACTAAACAGATACCAAAGCACAGTTTTGCATGATCTAAAAAACGCTGAGGTTTGCAATGTTTTTGGGGCAGCAAAAAGGGATCTCCACAACAAAACGTTTGATAACCACTGAAGTAAAGAGTTCATCAATGTGAAGTGACGAAAGGACGAACGAAACAGAGTAGAGCAGAGGCTCCCTATCATGGGTGCGTGAGACCCCCATGGGTGTGCGTTGGCCCATACCAGGGGGGTTCGACTTGTCTTTGAAAGTCAAGTCTATAGTACGTTTGTTGCAAGTTTTTTTTCGCGGAGACATTTCGGTCATTTGCCCGAAATAAAAACCTTCGGTCATTTCAAGACACTTTTGTTTGACTGAAAAAGGCATTATGACGGAATTGACTTGATTCTTTTCGGTCATTTAAAAAAATTGGTCGATGAAGTTTAGTGAATTAACTCACAGTGCATGCCACTTAACCTCTCTGGTCCCTGTAGAAAGCATATACGTGAACCTGGTGTAATTATCCTCATGTCAGTAACCATTTAGCCCATTACAACTGTGGTTAATGAACCTAATGCAAAACCACTAGAGCTTGCATAGCACACTAAGATAAGAGCACTCCCTGGGTGAGTGTTTTTTCTTGGCAGTAGACCTGACATGCGACGCCGAGCAGATACACGTTTCAGTGAACTTGATGACGGTTTCTTGCGCTCGGATCGCCGGTTATTTTCCGTCGAGGGAAGAGTTTTAAACGCAGCACGAAAATCATTGTGCGCTTTGTACAAGGATGTGTACAGTGTCGGGTCACGTGTTTGAAATAAACCCGAGATGAGCTGCAAGGTCATTAACTAATAACAAACTAAAATTTTTCTGCAAAACTTTGCATGATGGCCGTTCGCAAGACACGTTTGGAACTGATGCATAACCTACTTGGACGTAAGAATAGATGGTTAAAAGCTGCACGAAGGGAAAACAAGTTTCTACACATTTCCTTGCACAAACCTTCAAAACAAAGTCAGGTGGTGTGTCTGGCTTCACAGTTGGTCGTATTATTCCTCCGCTGTCGTGCCGCGAATGAATCAGAGTCTCATCCAAATCCAGCACAAGCACTTTCCTCTTAACTTGACCTGACAATATCAGTGATCATTCATTAGTTTAAAACAAGCTGTGTGGCTGGCAAGCCACACAATTTTTGTTTACACCAATACAAAAGTTGCTCTACCCGCTCAGCAACAAATGCATCAGACAGATGCTTTTTTTACCAGTTCAATACATTTTGCGCAATGCGTCAACGCCACTTCTCTCCTGGAAAAGTTTTAAAACTATGAGACTTGCTCAAATTTGAATTATTACAAACTGAATCTTTCGAGCTGTTTCAATTAATAACTGAAAATTTTGACACAATCTCCACGAAGTTTATACAATAATTTTTGCTGCATAAGAGACTTCTACAGCATCAGAAACTTCTACAGCACCTACAGGGCTTGGCTGAAAATAGACATCTATAGTACTCGTCGAAATTCAGGGCCGAGCAGGATAAACTACAGTATATGAGCCGTTAACTCAACCTGTGCCTTTGTATAAAATCAACGATACAAAAGAAAAACAGCCCTTTAACATCAAGCAGTTCTTAAGAACGTACATTCACCTACACAGCAACATCGGCTTGGCCAAACTTTCAAGGTTTCAGTTTATTTTTTGTTTCCTTTTAACACAGCCCTTGTTGTAACTCTTCGTCTCTCTCTAGTTGCCAGCATTAAAGCCCATGCAACATCAACTAAGCAGCTCAGATCTGAGCAAGAATGGCCCCACCATGCACTGTGCTTCAACTAGGGAGCAGTTTTGGGAACTTTGTGGTCTGAAAGACATTCTCGAAACAGTATAATCAGCACAGTGAACAGAGCTATTTACTAAATTGTTTCTGAGGTTGGTATACAGTAATTGTTAGCAGAATATTTGTATGGGAAGTTGATCTTTGGGAGCTTCTCAAAGGTAGGGTTATTCTGGACATGATAAAACGCAATGCACGAAGCAGTATTGGTCAAAGGTGTCATGGTGAGGAGATAATCAAACAATTGTACAGTCTACTTAGTGCGAACAAACTTTTGCCTGGTAGCAAGCTTGTGAGGAATCTGTCTGCTTTCATTTTTCTGTGATGATTAAAACTTGGAAGCGTATTTATTTTGCATAGTTATAAGCCACAAAGATGGCAGCAAGTAAATCGATCACAGTTTATTAACATGGAAACTAAACGGAAACTAGTTTCACATTTTTCAATGCATCACCAGTTCTTATCCAAATACACTTAGTGATTGTCACACTGCGTAACAAAAGGACTCGATCATTCTACTGAACAATGGCCTTTTTAGATGTTTTTATAAGAATATCAAACCTTAAAAATAAATTCATGCATTCCATCAACACAACCAAACCTAATATTAGAAAAAAAACATTTCAAAATTATCTTTCATAAAAGCAAGAAGAACTCATGACATTGTAAATACAAAACTGTGCTTTATCCACATTTTTAAAAGATTTGTATCAAGAGCATGTGTTTGAAACACTGTACAATTTATTAAAGTCCTTGGTACAAGTTACACAAAAAACTTACCTAGTCGCAATCGCGATATTGGCGTAAGTGGCATCATATCATAACGGATAGTCTGATGGGAAATAACCTAAAAATATTTTTTGATAAAGAATAACAAAAATTGCAATTTGTGACAGAAGTTTAAAACTTGTATCAGCACATTAAATGTGTATTGTGTTTATCCATCACATAAGCAGCCCGTTTTGGTTCAATAAATTATTTTAAAACGCACAATAACAAAGTTTGTTTGTTCTGCCGGTTTCAAACTCAATCTAAAAAAGAATAATATGTTGGGGTTTCAACAACTACAAATTTAGCCTTCTCTTAAAGATAAAATTTGAGACTTAATACGTGGGTTATACACAAGGGTGGCGCTCAATCAAAGGTAACTGTTTTTTACCTTGCAATGACAAACTTGTTTGTTACTACAAGATCAGGCAATAGGCTGTGATGTTTTGCATTTCAACAGCTTGTCGAAATTCATACGACAGGATGCAGTGTGCATTTATCTGTGGCATTTTGCACTTCAAAACCCAGAGTTCATAAGATTATTTGATATATAGAGTTTTTATTGCAAGTGTGCAAAACGTTGTGTATATATACAAATATTCTTCAAGGGCGTCTTGATTAAAGGTAACTAGCAATCAAATAAATGTGTTTTAACTGGTTTTGCTATACAATGGCTCACAATTGAGGCACATCACAAATCTAAATTTGTGACAAGGAATTGACAATGCACTACTGCCATGGCAAGACATACAACGTCACTATTTAGTGCTCTTGACACAACTGCCTAGTCATAAGTATTGAAAATGGATTATGAAGAAGTTAATATCTCACTTTAAATGAAATAAGCTGAAGTTCGTGTCTTGTAAGGGTGTGTGTTTCCACTAAAACAATTAAGCATGAGACCAAGAACAGCAAAAAATTTATCACAAGTATGACGCAGTAACAGTTATGCAACAGAAGAGAGGATGCACAAACAATGTCACTGCATTGCCATGCTTCTAACTGCTTCAAATTTGATCAAGAAGATAGGAAATAAATCTCAACCGATAAGTGTTTTTTGGGTCGATACTGATGTTTTTCATTTTTCCTTGCCAGTAACCAATGACAATACCGATATTTTTGCGTAACTCAAACTACAGCTGAAATACATTACAGTGCATTTTTTCTTCTGGCCACATAAACAAAAAAAATATTTACACAAGTTACAATTATGAAAAAGCAGCTTGTGATTGTAATAAGTTAACAAGCAGTGTATATTTTACCTCATAAGGCAACTCCTAGAGTTATTTTGCCAAAAACATGATTGGTTGAACTGGTCACATGACAAGTTTGGACAGCATGCTGTCTCAGTTGACTGCGACATCTGTAAAAGGCTCAGTCTGATAGACAACTAATATCATGGTTTCAGTGCTGGCAAGCTGTTAGCAGCTTCTTGTTTGCATTGTGTTAACTGTCGGCTAAACCCCAAACCTAAACCCTTGTCCCTTTACGTATTGTACTTGTAACATGATCACTCCAACCAACTGTGTTTGAATAAAGGTCAAATGTACTCTAATAGGATGGTTTCATCCGTCGGGCCTACTGAAGTCCATAGCAATTCCTAAGACTCACAGTAGTCTAACTCTAAATCAACAAATGCACAAAGCACAAACAGGCTAACTTTTGTTGCGTATAAATAGGCCTCCTCCCTGTGTAGACATCTGTACCTACGCTTAGATGTCATGAAAAAGTGAAACACAATGTGCGACCCATCAAATCCAACACTTCACTATGATGAAACTGTAGAACATCAAATTCAAGGCAAACCTGGGCCACTGCTTGCTGTGACGAAGGCACTTTTTTGACACACGCTGAACACAAGGCTGCCTAGCCTAGAGAGACTTTGATAAAACAGCCAACCAACACAAAAGCACGTAACCTAGTTTGTTCGCAGACAATCATCTGCTTACTACGCCAAAACCTGCGAGCTAATGTTACATCATAGAGCGTTGTGTCAGGACTATTGCACAGCGGTCTGATTATAATGCATGAAGGCTCTGTGCGCTAGGTACAGGACAGAGCATTTGTGTCAATCAGTAAGAGTCAGAGACGGAGTGCAGGTAGCAACTTGTGTTTCCAAACACTCCATGCAGAGCAACAGCGTAACATTTCCATGAGCAAATATTGCCGATACAATACATCGGCAACATCATCAAATCAGCCGATATATATCGGCATGCTGATACATTGGTCGAGCTCTATTAGGAAATACCATGATTATTCTATCAATCACCCTGTTCCATAGCGTATTCAAAGTTTTTTTAGGAAATATACAAATCTTTTAAAAAGCTTACTGAAATGAAACATAAAAAAAACTCCATGTACCTTGCGAACAGTTTTCCTGATGAAGAACATGACAAAGCTCCATGTTGCAGATAAGAAATTCCAGACTGCTTTTGGAAACATTGAATCACGGTATGCAGAAAAGCAGTTTTTTGTATGCTGGCTCATCTACACTCATCAAAGCTTTTTGGAAAACCAAGAAGGCAAGTAGCAGCTGATTGACAACTATCGATCAACACAGTGGAAGACAGACAGAGCAAGTTAACCACCAGCACAAAAAATCAACCCATACACAGCACACCTACAACTGCTTTGAGCAAATACATTCTAAATTGCATCAGTGCATGGCATTAGCATTACTATATTATCACCAACGTAACATATATACACCTCTATTTTAGCAGCTACTGTACACATTATAAAATTAACCTGTGTTCTCAACAGACAGCAGTGAAATCTACAGTGTTACAAAACTTCCTATAAAAACATACTAAACATCTGTTGGAAGCTCTGCTGCTTGCATGGTGAACTGAAAATGGGTAAATTCAGTTGTAAAGAATATAAACCAACTTAAATTAAGCTAAACCAGCATGTTAAAATGCAGTATAGCTGAAATTGAAGTTAATCTAAGTTTTGTTACATTAAGGTTGTTTTGAAAAACGTATAACCAGTCTGTACAACAGTTAAAGCAACTATCAAAACATTAAATTATAAGGTAAAGATTTGCTTGAAAATTGCTTAAACCAAACCAGAGATTTAATACTGTAAATCAGGGTAATAACACTTACAGCAACAGCATTCACTGTTAGCAATGTAGCTTACATTGATGGTATTGAAATGCAACCACTACCAAAAACTTTGACCTTTTATCATCAATATCAGCATCGTGGCAGTGATCAACCATGTTGCAAAAAAATCGTTATCTCAGAAAATCATGCAACAAACACTGCTTTCAAATAAAACAGCATGCACTGCTCATGAAATTAGGGTATGCAGGTAAAAACTGATCAACTATCAAAGACTTTTACCAATGATGGGCTAATTGTCACTCACAATGCCAAAAGCAATGGTTCCTTAACAGCAGAAGAAATATATCTGGTAAAAAAACATGGTAAGTGACACACACTAGCCCTGAATTCAACGAGCAAGACACTTTCAGTTAGTATTAGTTTACTGGCAGTAAGGGGATAATATTTACATTTCCAAGCTAAAGAGTGTGCCAGGACACCAAAAAAACAGAACGGTTATTGTGTCAGGTGCCCACAGAAAAGCTAACAATCAAACGCAATACAGTGAATGAAAGTGACATGTCAAGAGGGATAACAAGGAATGGAGTCAAAGAAAGGTGTTTGCTGGATGATCCACACAGTTGTGTAGGGAGTGGTGATTCACAACCAGTTTCACTCATTGGGATGCACCAGTTTGATGAAGATCTTGCAATAGAGGTAAATTAATTGTAAAATTATTTGTTTTTTGT
>JGI24158J21664_10006301_pt1 | contig 15622 bp, 14 predicted proteins | sample Ectturendosymbi3_FD_21664 | JGI IMG/M metagenome (IMG submission 21664)
TGTCAACTCCTATTGAGGCCGATAATATCGGCCGTTTTGGCCGATACCGATATATCGGTAAAACCCAAATATCGGCCGATATATCGGTCGATCTCTAAAGGAGTGTGCTTGGTTTATGTTTCATTACTCGCCTCATTTGTTGCTGAGTTGATTCTATGTGCTCCAGGTTCAGCAGGAACAGTCGATATCAGAACGATCCAGACTTGAACAAAGAGCTGAAGATCTGGAAAATAAGGCCAGAGCACTCAGCCAGGAAAAGATGGACTTGCAGGTAAACTCGCTTTTAGTTGGCCCAGGGTTTCGATCACTAGCTAGTCAAGATAGGCATTGAAGCTGGGGAATTATTTTTGCCACGAGCCAATAGTTCCGTGCTGGTCGTTCTGTTTGCAGCAACACTAAATTACATGTAGGTTTTGTAGAGATAATGATAACATGAGGTGCATTGTCAATTTCTTAGAAAAGGGTCAAGCACGAGATTGCTTTTCTTATGCTGCTTTTGTTTTAAAGAGTCGAGTCGATTCTCTGAAGGATCTGAATCTCGCTCAAGAAGATGATATAAAAGTTTTGCGAATGAAAGTTCAACAAGTGGAAGACGATTATGAGGCTGTCAGAACCGAGCTGGACGATGTCAAGTGAGTTCCATCATTTTTTTTGTTAACTGTTGTAAACTCGGCATTTTTTTTGCAAAATTTGCAAATCTTGGTAAAGCAGAACAACATTTTATGATATAAACTGCTTGCCGTTCAGAATGACTGTTGACTGATTTTTATAGTTTTTTGAATGGTTTTGTGCATTCGGGTCTGTTGTAGACGAGCAAGTGCGCTTTTTATTGCAAGCACTCTTGGCATCGACTTGCAAGAACGACTGCATGCTTGTGACAAATTTTGCTCGAATGAAGAGATTGTTTGGTTCTCGTTGATTCAAGGGTGAAAACTAGTGCGGATAATTTCAGAGTCTTGAAATCTCAACTTGAAGCATCGCTGGAAAACACTCAAAGAAACCTTTCCAGGAAATCTTCCGACCTCGCGCACGCTGAGGACAGGGTGCACGCGCTGGAGGTAAGCTTTGTGCACCGCAATAACGAGTGAATAAGATTTAACTTGTACGCTACATGCCGCACACAACAGGGCAGTCTTGAACATGGTATTTGGTTGCTAATCTTTATCAGAGTAGTACAATGTTATATTGTTCTCTCCGTTAATTTTCCTTGCTGCACTATATTGCTTTTGCGTTCATCCTTGCCGCCCTAGCGGCTTTTATCTGGAATCAGTTTTGCAGCTTGATTACTTGTTCATAAACAGGATGCAGTTTTTTTACAACAAAGAGGAAAAAAATTAACCTGTAAAGCACGTTCCATTTTTAAATCGTCTACAGTTTCCATGGTTATTCGTATGTACAGTTTCCATGGTTATTCGTATGTACATTTTCCATGGCTATTCGTATGTGCAGTTTCCATGGATATTCGTATGTTCAGTTTCCATGGTTATTCGTATGTACAGTTTCCATGGTTATTCGTATGTACAGTTTCCATGGCTATTCGTATGTACAGTTTCCATGGTTATTCGTATGTACAGTTCCCATGGTTATTCGTATGTATAGTTTCCATGGTTGTCCGTTCAGTTCTTTTCCCCGTATACAGTCAACCATTAACCCACTGAAGCGAATTGTACGAACTCCAGCTGATATTGATTCCTAAGTCGATCACTTCCTATTCCGTGTTAGGGCAACCCTTCTCGCGAGTAAATGCTTTTTCGCTCTCATTTTATCACAGAATCGCGTTGGCGAGTTGCTCGATGTTTCGGCGAAGCAAACGGAGGAGGCCGCGGGACTCCGCGCTACCACGACCGCCCTTGACCGCGAGAAGGACGCGTTGCAGGCGGCCCTGGACGAGAGAACGGAAAGAGCCGCTGCCCTCGATGACCAGCTGTCAAGAAGAGAAAGAGATTTGTCAGATATGAGGGTGGCGATGGGTGAGGTCGAGGTGAGTTCATGGCCAAGTACGCGCCAGCGGTCCAAGACGATCGCCAACAGTGTATTGCATAAGAATTGCGAAATAATCTTTTCAAGCTTTGCGTTTCTTTTTTCCGCCGCCCGTGTCTTGTGCTTCATGATCTGACGGCATGCCGCGCTTTTGTTCTAACGTCGCGGTCACGTGTTGCTGCGCTCAGGCCAAGCTTGACCGCGCCGGCGACGACCTGGCGAGCTCCGAGAGGGAAGTTCGAAGTCTCAGGCGACAGTTGGATTCAACCCAGAGCGACCTCGCTGACGCGACTCGAGCGAAGGATGCTGCCGCGAGAGAAAACAGAAGGTGCCGTCTTCTTTCGTGCGACTGGCAGTGATGGCACGCGTGCGTTTTGAGTGGAGTTGGTTGATACTCGGTCCTTGCTCAGGTTTTTCATCCTGTGGCGTGTTCGGGCATGGAATCAAATGCGTGTATTTGCAGACACGTTATTCGTGATGCGAGCATCTTTTGGATGATCCGTTTCTTAAAGTCAACTTCGCCATTTGTCATTCATGACAACTAGCGCCTGTCGAGTCTCGCACTAGTTGTTCTCGTTACATTGACACTTGACGTCACTTTTTTCAATTTTTTTACACGCAGTCATCAGAGTAGTCATTTATCACACGAACACTGGAAATCTGCATAAAAACCCAACAAAGTGACAATTCATGAAAAGGTCCCAACCAATGGTTACCCTCTTAGAAGCCGATTTAAACACCCAACAGAATATCCACTCTGCATGAGCAGTTGCACTCCAGTGTTTTTGCACAAACAATCCATGCCGGTTTGTCCAAAGGTGACACAGCACATAATTGTTTTACGGAAGATACTGCTCCCTTTTCAGAAGAAATCTCAGCCGTTTGATCAAAACAAAAAACTATGTTCCGTTAAAACGTCTAAAACCTGCTTCACTGCAGTCAGCGCCGCAATACGGTTTTTCACCGGTGACCGTTTGGACCTGGTTTGTTCCAGAATTCAAGATGATCTCACCACCCTGACTCGAGAGAATCAAGACGTCAACATTGAGCTTGAAGATGCGATGCGGGACAAGGACGAGTTGAAGTCGGCAGTTCAAAATCATATCGCGCGAATCTCTTCTTTGGAAGCAACTGTGGCGTCCAAGGTACAATCACTCGGCGAATGTCTTCGCTTCTGCTAGAAATTTATACAGTTATGCTCTGGCACGGCTTTCGTTTTCAAATGTGCTTAACTGCGTTTGTTGCTAGTACTTCTATTGAACGGTAACAACTGTTCGGTCTTTCGCCATAAGCGATTTCTGATGTACTGTGTTTGCCTATGAGATCACAAGCCACCTTTTTGTATGCCTTGTTATCGTTGTGTAGTAGTTTGATGTAAAAAAAACGTTCTTTTTGCCTGTTGCATTTGAAGATGTGTGATACTGTCCTTGGCAAAATAGGGTTAATGATAAAAACGTCTGAGAAAATTGCTGTTAATCGCAACGTTTTCCGAGCAGGAACGTGAACTGCACGACGTTCTGGAACAATACCGCAAAGTTTCGTCCGAGCGTGACTCAGCTGAAAGCAGGTACCGAGTTACCAACGACGAGTCACAGACGTTACGGGAGGAACTGGCCTCCGCCGACAGCGATAAGAAGCGGATGGCCGACCGACTGTCTGCACTGGAGCGTGAAATCTCCGACCACCTTCACGTAAAGTCAATTTTACGGCAAAGATTTGTGAAGGATTTTTAAAGTTGGCGTTGTTCGCTGATAAACGCCAAATCCCTACGCAGTAGAACAGCTTTGTCCAGCCCAAATGGTTTGCTGAGCCAAAAATTATGTCACTATTTTAACCAGGGCCGCACATTCAATAGCTTAATTTGATCTTAGCAAACTAAATGTAGTTAAGCGTTCGAATCCTAACTACAATAGTAGCATGTGATAAACTGGTACTGAGGACCACCTGCACCAAAAATGTCAAATTCAAGAATATCAAAATAAGGACAAGTTGTCAATGTGTAGGATACTTTTACTGCAGCGAACACCTAAACTGGGCCGCATTCGGGCCGTGGGTTGGACATAGCTGCACTAGGAGGAAAGGAAAACTGTGAAGCAAAACTTGTTCCGCAACTCTTCGGATCCTATTGGTTTAAAACATTTTGTAACGTTCCCGCTTAAAGACTGAAAGACTCATGACGTAATATGCAAGTTTTTATCAAATTACATCAGCACAATTTGTGCGTAGAATTGCTGGTTTTGACCTTTCTTATGATCTTCAGGCACAACAATCCTACGAAGCTCAGATATCGAGCTTGACTTCCACAATCGCCAGCCTTGAAGTTGAAATCGATCGTGCCAGGAGCGAGCGCACTACCCTGCAAGCTGACCTGTCCTCAGTTCGAGAACTGAACGCGAAATTAGACTCCGGGAAGGAGCACGTTGCCCGGCAACTATCCACGAAGAATGTCGAGTTTGAGCAAGTTAGCGAACAACTTTTTCTGATTCTCTCAATAGTCGGAAGTTTATTAGGAAAGCGTATTGCTGTCTGCACCAGACTGAGATTACTTTGACGTAAACACTAGTGCACCTTACACTAGCTGTTAACCACTTATCAACATTATCACAGTTGCTCTTAATCCATCCAATGCACAAATAGCTCTATACGACATAAAATTTTCGATTTTTAATTGTTGCAAGTCTGTTCGCAACCCGAACAGTTGCATTTTTTTGTACAGTAGATAAATTGCACCAATTTGTCCGATGGACGCACATAATCTTCACGCAAATGCGAAATTGACCTCAATAGATTTTAATGAGAGTGTTGCAGGACGATCAAATTAAGGTCTTTGTTCAGAGGATTTTTAAAATTGTGATTCAATGCAAGTGTGAGACTGAACCTGAGCGTTTCGACCTCCGCCACAGCGGTCATTTTGTCAAACTTCATGGAATGAGCAACTTGGGGATGGATGTTGACCTTGACTTTGAACACTGTTGAGAACAAGCTCATGTATAATATGATCTTAATTTAAAATTTGGAAAAAAATGCCGTGTGTTTTTCATACCAATGGAAAAAAATTCCTGATCTTAATGCTATAACATCAGACAAAAAATACTGTATTCGTTGCAAACGTTGTCCCGAATTTTTTTTCAGCTCCAATCCAGGTACGAAGACCTCAGCAGAGAACTGGAAATCGCTCACAAACATCTCGACAGTGAACGCGCCGAAAGCAAGAACCTCGAAGACTTAGTGGCGGGCGCACGCGAGAAGGAATTCCAAGCGCAGCTTGACGCTCAGGAGCAGAAGTCAGAAGGGCAGCTGCTGCGTGACAAGCTGGCACTCAACGAAAGCAAATTGTAAGAATTCCGACTGTTCTTTGTTCTCTGACTTTGCTCGTAATCCGCTGATTCATCAAAGTTCTCGCTTCAATTGCCCAACATCCTCGCGCTTTTCAGACAAAGCCTAAACCGCGAAGTGACGTCACTGCGAGACCGTGCGTCACAACTCGACGCGGAATTGGAGGTTGCTAAGCGACACTTGACCAATGAAAGATACGAGAGGTTTGTTTTTCACTTAAAACGCTGTCGGAAAAAGCTCTTATCTTGTTGATCACCAACACATTTTCGCGCAGGGAAAGAGCAGTTCAGGAGCTTCGTCGTCACGGTCTTCCGTCTCCGGGACTTTCCCGCATGAGCGGTCCTCACTCCCCCTGCGCTCGCTTCGGAACATCCGGTTCGAATCGTGTCTCGTTCCTGGACGACACGAGATAATCGCGACTCTCGTTTCCACCTTCGATCCTTCCTCGAATATGCGCTGCTCATGCTGAGGTTGCAGTTTTGGCGTCGCTTCGAATTACTCCACGTCAACTGTTCGCCCGTTTCAAAGGGAAAGGGTGCCGCTCGTTCAAGGCCACTTGGCCTGCGCGATTCCAAGAAAAAAATAATTTGTTTATTTGCTGTTTCAATCTACGATTATTTCAGTATTTTGTGCTAAGCAATCTTGCACTAAGACTCGTTCTGACCACCGATGCTCTGTTTCTGTCAGCAATGGTGTAGCTTCTTACATGCTGAGCTAGAGTCGAACATGGGCGCATCATCTCGCTGATGCGTATGGTTCTCGCTTTGTACATAGTTCTATTTTCTTTGTGGAGCATGGATCGTTAGTTGCCAAAACATGGACTGCACTGACAGCGCTCGTAGTGACGATTATTATATTTTCTAATTTACCCTTACACATGAATAAATATGGAAGGCGAGACCAACGACAACCAAGTAAATCGCAATCATCCTGGACTCCTATTTGCTTCTGCTATCCAGGTTATTTTTCATTTTTATAAGAACCATTCCAATTGGAGTATAATATGCAACAAACCCGCAACTGCTCTTGAAACTTGAAACGGGTTCTTGTTTCACACATTCTGCTTTCAGTGGCTACAGTGATCGCAGTCCTGCGTTTGAGTGCTTAAGAGCAAACAGAAACATGCGCGAGCCAACCTTTTCTTGTCGCGTCTAGAAGCTATTTTTTTAACTAACGTTATTAATATCTAGTGCAAATCCGACTTTATCGTCTGCGACTTTTCCCTGCTGTTGCGTTGTTCTTCCTGGGTAGCGCCTCTCCTGGTCTGTGACGATCAGTTGTATGCAAACCGTACTGCAGTATAACATCGCTCCTGCAACGTATCACCGTCTTTTACCGTCGGCTTTGGTCTGTGCCTGTTCTTCAACTGAGCGAAACAAAGTTCTCTCTGCTACGTTGAATTCGAGACGCTTGCGGTATTTTTTGCCTGAGTAAGCGCGCGTGTGGATTGTCATTCTATTTTGTTGCGTTGACATGCAGAATAAACGCTGATGCTATTTTTCTATTATACATATAAAGCGTGAGGAGATCGTTTTCACATCGAGCTCAACGTCCAACAGAACTAATTTTTTTACTTATCAAGGTAGGAGAGCGCTAGTTGCTTTCAATCTATTTTGGTTACTGGGATATTTTGCTTGCATTGGTGCTGACACGAGGTGAGACCTTACAGGGCGTTGTGTGGGAACGGCAGTTAGATAAAAAGTGATGAATTTCTGAACAACTATAGGCACAACTAGTATTTAACAGTGTATGCAGTTGCAAAGACTTATGTTTCCAATCGAAAAAGAGTTTTAGGCTTTTTTGATCGAACATTTAAACTGAAATTTCTTAGAGTCTATGTCAGTGGTTCTCAACCTGGGGTTCACGGGAAGATTTCCAGGCATACTTAGTTGGCAGTTGAGTTTTCATGTATGCTCTTTTTTAATATCCTATACTAGATGAAAATGCGTGCCGATTGAAAACTCCGCGTAGNTTTTGTCAGCTTACTGGGAGTTCGGGTTGACTGTTTTATGACTCGGGGTTATTTTAACGAGAAAAAGTTTGAGAACCCCTGGTCTATGTGCACAGGCGTAGCTAGGGGGCAGGGCCGTCGCCAGTGGTGCCCGGCCCCCCCATTTCACGTTTGGCCCACGGTTGCTACATACATTCAATACTGTATTTTCAAAATGTGCCCCCCCCTGCTGCTAGGCATGCTCCACCCCAAATTTTTAGCATATCTAATTTTGTGCTTTGAGAGGCGGTATCCCAAACAAAATATTGTTGCTCGCTTAACATTACAAAGTTTTTACCCAAAAAATTGGTGGCTGGCTACGCCACTGTGTACGTGGCATGCAAAATTAACGAGTTCTAGTTTGAAGAGTTCCAGAGCTGGAAATATCTATTAAAAGCAAATCCCTGTGCGCTCTCAATCCGTTGATATTTTGCCCCATATGAAAGCCAGCAAATGCTTCCTGCCTAAAAATCCTACCAGTAACGAAAACGGAGGGGTATGGTGCTCATCAGATGCTTCAAAATCAGTTCGCGTCTTCAGTAATATTTGGTGAGCCTTGTGTTTAAGTGAGAACGTTTGGTTGACGTGCAATCAGTATTAGGCATCTCTGAACTGCCTATTTCAAAAAAATTGCATTTTCATTTTTGATCTGATGACAATCAAGAAATATATGCGAATACTGTAGTGGCAATCTGATGGTGAAGTTTACACACTTTTCCTATGAGTCTTCTGTGAAATCATGTGAAAAATGAAACACTGGAGAAAAACGGGGCGGTGCAAAGGGATAGATTCGCAGGCGGGGCCTCCATTGACTCGCCACCATTGCAACACCAACTACGAAAGTAGCCGCGTGGTCCACGGTGCAAACAAGGGGAGATGGGCGCCGCCGACTACTCGTGACGCTTCAAACTAACTCAAAGTTTGACTACATCGTTTCGAAGTACAGTATCTTTCAAGAACGATATTACTCGCAGATGAATAGGCACGTTGAAATGAAAGTCATGCTTTGAAAAAGGAAATGACATCGCACTTCTGTGAGAAACAGAAGCGTATTGAAAACATACACCGTGCAACCAAGTCTCACTATTGGATTTCGTTTGCAATACATGTTTGAAATACTTTTAAAGGAACAGCACGATTCGTGACGCCAGTTCTTTACATGTTTACCTCTTGACCGGGATATAGAAGCTTGGTAGTTCCAACATACTTTTGCACATATAACGTGAGTCCTGCGCTAATTTTTTATGTTGTGGTAAACACTTTTATCATGTCAGTTGGTAGGGTGTTACAGTTGTCTCTTTCTGTCAGTAGTTTTTAAAGTTTGTTAGGTGCATTCGTTTATTTCTAAAGACTCTTATTAAGGTTGCTAATGTCTCTCACATACTGAATTGCATCTCTCGCCAAACATATGGTATGCAATTTGTCACCCATTCGTGTGAGTACACAAGGCCGTGGCCCCCATTTTGAAGACAAAATGTACCAAACTACGACACGAACAAGCATGTTCCTTGTTAACTTCTCCTAAATTTCGACCTACTTTGGTTAAATTTGGTTTCGGAAATGTAATTGACGACCTTTTCTTTTGCTCTTTATTCTTTCACGAAATCCAGGTTGAGCAATAACCGTGGGACCCAACTTTGCTCGTCCTTCATCAAAAATCCTTACTAAGCCACTGATCCATTTCAGTTCCGCGTTACATTTTTAGTCTTTGCACTTTGTCTCAGGTGAGTTTTCACGTGTTCATAACCGTAAAAGATTTAAGGTTCATTTGTCAAAAAAATAATTGACAAATCTTTCTGAATTGTCCTCTTCCACGGAAAAAAACAGCTATTTTAAGAAAAACTTCTCTATTTTGTGGCAAATCAACTATCTTTCATTTTTCAGGTAAATTGTTGCTTGTTGAATAACACTCGTGTGTTTGGCAAAAATTTTTTGTGTAGAGAATTATTTTCGGGTGCGATGCGAGCATGCACCAACCTTTAATGCGCAACAAGTTGTTTAACAGAGTTACTGCAAATATTGAGGCTACAGGACAGTCACATTTGGCTCGAAAATAAGCTCACGAACTACTGTATAACAAAACGGAGACATTAGATACTGTATAAAGCAATACAGAGACATTAAATCATGCTAAAATGAGACCAAATTTGGATCAACAAAAACTGTTGCTAAATATCTTTCAAAAATTTTACGTCCTAGCTCGCACTACACTTCACTTTTCTCTGAGAAAACAAACCTCGACTTAGAATTTGGTACAGTCCAGCAGTGCCTCTTGCGGTTTCAGTGCCAAAGATATCCATTCGCTTTGATTATGTGAAAAAGTCCTCGAAGACAAGGTCCTCGCCGGAATCAACCAAAAAACGACCGAACCACACAGCAGCTTTCCAAGGTAAAGTTGTTTCAGGGGGAAAAAGGGTTGCGGTGCCCCTAGGTGGAGACTTTTCACAAATATTTGTAGTTTGGCGGGTTGCGGGTCTCTTAATCTCTTCCAAAAAAGGTGTCGAGCAAGACAGTCGACAACCTTTCCGAACCCTGTCAACTTTTGGCGCCTTGTTACAGTCCCTCGGCACCCCTCTGGGCCCATAGACACGCGGTTTCATACACCTATGGTAGTGAATATCAAAAGTCACGGAAAAAAACTTTTGTTGACAACTTTGGGAAACTGAATCTCGTCGGCGTTCTATAGGCACTACACCACTGAGTACAACCGTTAAGGATTTAATATATAGGACATGAAAAGCACTGTGCCTATTTTTTATTTGTTTGCCAAAAAATGAAGCATGCAGTGGCGATAATTTCATTATGATTTTGTAAGCACGTATAACAAATCTGATTTCACGGTGAATGTGTTAGTATTTGTAAGAACAGTAGAAATATGAAGAATCTATGGTGTTTTGAGAGAAACAGCAAGATTTCGGAACACTTGCTGCTCTGGCGTTTTAACGAATAGCGTCAGAATATATATCTCCTCGTGCTTGGGTTACAATTTAGACTTTTTAATACCGTTCTAGAGCAATATGCGTCAACAACGTTTGCTTTTGAAACTGCGCAAAGTGCAAGTTCTACTGGGTCAGCTTGAGTCAAAAACTCTCTGCCTCAATGAAAATGTAAACAAAAAATGTATCTATCCTGTTCGTTTTAGTTAACTCATTTTAATTAGTGTTTCTCTTTCATGTCAAGCATTCGCCTACAACGGTTCATCAACCGGCTTGTCGACCTTTTTCTGCTTAACACGACGATTTTGAAACCAAATTTTCACTTGCTTCTCGGTCAAGTTAAGTGTCTGTGCTATGCGGATTCGTCGCAGTCTAGTCAAATACATGTCCACATGGAATTCCCGTTCCAGTTCAATCAACTGTCTGCCGCTGAATGCCGTCCTCGTCCTTTTTTTCTCTTGGCCGTCTTCGGAGCTCTGATCCAGCATAGACGTGGAAATCGTTCCATCTTCGCCGGATTTTTTCTTGCTATAGAACGAATATGCTGCTGCAGGTGGCAGCGGAGTTCGGCTAAAATTACCTGCAAAGTTCAGGCGATGAAGTTCAAACGAAAGGGGACCGGTGTTTGCGGCGCAGGGAAAACGAGAGAGAGCTGGGTTGCAGTGAAGCAGCATGCTGTTGTGCTGTTGGTCGGTAGCTTCGCGAGAAGTATGCCATTGACCCAGAAGTTCATGCTGGCATAACGACGTTGAAAAACTAAGGGATCGCTGCCTGACAATCTGAGGGATCCCAGCTGAAGTTATTGCTCCCAAACTATTTTCAACCGGTGTGGGAACACTGGTGGCAACCGTAGAAAGCCTGGCGAGTGCCGCTGTGTTTTTTTCATTCCATTCCTCTTTCATACCAGAAGACAAAGAATCGGAATGGTTAAAATGATTATCTGGCTTGTAATTAGCTTTTTCCAGTGACTTCAGAGTGACCCCCTCTTGTGCAGCAGATGAGTTGCTTCTGTGTTCATGCTGGATGCGGTGAAAACAGCGAATTTTACTATTCTGTGATCCGGCGTATTTCGAAGGTTGGTCGGCTTTCTTTGCGAAACGGTGAAGCAGAACTTCTCTGTTTCCGAGATCCAGAGAATTGTTTAGTATCTGTGGTAAAAGGAAACAATGATGTTACAGCAGGGGTGCAAAACGCCGTCGCGCACTCGCGCCGCGTCACCAAAAACTTACATGTGTGCGCTACTAAACCTTTCAGCGCGCTACTGAAATTCACAGAAGATTTTGCACCCCTGTGTTCAGGGGTGTAACGAGAGGGGAGGACAATTACCCTGGCGCCGAATCACAGCGGGGGCGCCGAAAGGTCCCAACAATATCGCAAGTACTTTCTTCATTACAGTACACTTTCTTCCGAACGACTAGGTTGGAACATAGGGGCGCCGAACTCGCTTCTTGCCCCGGGCGCCATCTAAGCTCGGCACGCGCCTGCCTATGTTACAGTGATGTATATACATTGAAACGGAAAAGCTTTTACATAACTCAATTCTATTTTGCATTGACAGATGAGCCCAATATTTCGAACCGATTCTCTGCATCAAATCAAAACGTTTTATTTATAGTTATGCTGGGAGTCCGGTTTGGGGTTTTTCTGCGTAGCTATCCAAACAGGAGCGGACCCAGCCAGTAAGGTTAGGGGGGCGATTTCAGTAACACTTGGTAGTCAAGTCCAGAGATGTGGTGCTAACAATAAAGGTGTGGGAACGCACCCAAAAAACTAGCCATTGTTAAACACCTTCAAATTCATTTTAAAGCAAAACACGAAAAAGTTGTGGGAACGCCGTTCCCACGCGTTCCCGCCCCACCACACCCCTGGTCAAGTCTCATAATGGCTTCGCTACTGTAAGAGGGATGAAGTATACTTCACAACACTGTTGTAACAAAGCAATGGACGACAAAATGGCCTTATATCGCGATTGCTGTTTTCCGAATTGTAAAACCATGGTGAATAAAGTTACTTTCGTAGGTTTTAGGGGGAGCGATCGCCTCAATCTCCCCCTTCTAGATCCGCCCTTGTATCCAAGTTTACGTAACTCTACAGTTACTCGTAACTATTTAAACCCCTTGCCACAAAGAGCGTCACCTTGAATGAACTCTTGAGCTCTCTTTATTCACAATTTTTTTTTTGTTATTTACATCCAATCAGCGGTCTTATGTTAGTGATGGTGGTGCTCAAAACAGTGAAACCAGACACTTGAAGTCGCTGGTTTAAACCTTGACGTTAGGGCACATAGTGACCTCAACCTCATACCCACATCTTCACACTTCATCATTACTTTGGTGCTACAAGATATTGTAAATATTCAAGAATCTAAATCCCATGAATTAAGTTCAAATACTTGAGTTATCAAATATTCCGACTTGCTGTTTTGTATCTCTGTTTCTTAAATATGAACCTGTTATTCGTGTATAAATTATTTTCGAAAGCAAGAGAAGAACCTATATTTAGAACAGCGATGTCCATCCTGCGGCCAGACGGCCACTTGCGGCCTGCCGAGTCCTTCCGAGTGACCTACGAGATCATTTTCTCCAAAAGAAAAAATTCACCCACACCGATATAAAATTGGAGCCATGCGACATTTTTCTGTCAGAATGTCTTCGGTCATAGTCAAATGGGAACCATTGCCAATATCCTTTGTAACGTCACCAGTTGTCACAACAGATCAGCCAGAACACGGTATTACTGAACAGTGTTGCCAGGTTGGCTTTTTTGAGGGCAAATTTGCAAGTTTTGGGTTTTTCTACTCTTTTAGATTTTTTTAGTTTTGAAAAAATACCAAATGAAATTTGGCTAGTTTGATCTTTGTTGACACATTCAATTTTTATGTCGGTTTGGCAGATATAAAGATGATTTTGTCGGATTTCTAGACAATCGCAGATTTCTGGACACTGTTTCTGGATACAGAATGATACATTTTTATTGGAAACTCTGCACTAGAATTTTATAATTTTTAGTTTTGCTCTTTCACGTTACTCCTTAGCAAGACCAAAATTTTCGATGCGTTTAATTGAGTAAGATTTATTCTGCCTATGTATATATGGTCTATTAAAAGTGAACCAGTGTGGGTGTTTAAACGTGTCGTGTATTTATCTTGTATTTGTTTTTTTTGGTGCTTTCTGGCTTTTTTACGGTTGACGTGGCTTTTTTGCTCATGACAACCTGACAACCCTGTTACTGAAGAACTAGTTCTGTGTTTTTTATCTTTCGTACAAATGCTGTGCTGCAGCTTACACAGGTTGTACAACTTAATCAGAGGTAATGCCACTTTAACTAAATCTGAAGTGTTTTGAGCGCAGCTGTTGTTTTAATTAATAATAATAATAATATTTATTTTGCGTCAGACTCATAGTTCATATCACAAGGGAACGTGAATAACACAATAACACACAAATGGTTAGTCATAGCTCAGTACGGAGCAGGTGTTAGATGATAAACACAGACAACACAGGAAGATGCCAAACATTGAAACAGCGCACCAGCTAATAACTGCTTTCACTCAACATTAAATAGTAGTCCGGCGGTGGGAAGAAAATGAAGACATTTTAACATCAGGTTTTGAAGTAAATGGCTAAAACCGTCCGACGGGGTTGCTCAATTAAGCATCCCAATTAAGATACTTCTAATAATAGCAACAGCAAGCCAAAAGTTATGATATTGATAGAGAATTTGCAAAAAAATGGACAGGTTAATACTTATTTGTGAAAGCTTAAAAACAAGCTGATTTGCTTGATATGCAACAAAGCAATTTCAGACTTTGAAACATAAAAAGACCTTGTGACACCAGGCATGCATTTTCGGAAGTTAGCCTACAACGCAAATACACCACCATGTTGTGATACGAAACTTTGGCCCTCGAAGCATTTGCTAAATGGCTGCGCTCTTCACTCAACAAGGTTGTACACCTCTGATTTAGAATCACAAACCGCGGAAAGCACCTGGAAATTTTGAAAAGCGTTTCATTGCAAAATTGCCTTTTTGTGTGTTGCTTTCATATCTTATCGTACAAACTCTTTTGCCATTGAAGTAGACAAAATACTGACCAGTATTTCCATGTATTTAGACACCAATACACCAGTGGGTTGTAATCATTTACTGCTACGTTGTTTCAATTGCACCAATGGCCTTGGGTCCGTGATGAATAAAGAAAGAAAACGTTTTTGGTGTATAAGGAGTGTATAATGAGTTAATGCTTTACAATAAACGGTGGCTTGATATCAGAGCAAAGAGGCATGAGCGAAAAACTCAGGGTAATCCCTATGAATGGCGAAGTAACTCTCTGCAGTAAGAGTGTTAATATAATGTATGACGGTTACTTTGAGCCACGTGTGTATTTGCAATTGCGTTATATACATTGGGTTGACTTTGCTATTACTAGACCAGTAATATGGGTGGTGCTAGGGATGTAACATCAATGGAAAAGCATAATGACGACTCAATGAAAAAGTGAGAAAGCATGAAGTGACACACAGCTTTTTAATGATATAAATTATTGCACTTTGTCTCCCGCGCCTTCACAATTTCCACTTATGTGGTCTCCTCAGTGGAACACATTAAGCAAATACAGTAAGTGACTTTTTGTTTGGATCATTTTGCACCCGAGGCACTTCTGACCATGTTGCTGCCGTTTAAAATTCTACAGAGAATATTTTCCTATTGGGCTATCGTTCACTCTCCATGATGGCGGAACACTCCTGTTGTTGTGCAATGCACTAAAAATGCTTTTACCATATAACCACGAAAGTGGAAAAAATACTTTGAGAGGTTGAAATAGCTATAAATGGCATGTCTCGAGGTATCTAGCTTCAAAATCCAGGAGACACGTTGCCCTTTACCCGTCCACCACCGGCCATATACATGGCCAGTGCTGATCTTTATCAAATGAAATTACAGTTGGCAAGGTGTTAAGAAACAGATTTTCAATATTCAAATATAAGAAGTGGTCTGTTTTTGCAAGAGGTGTTTCATATACCTCTTGACAAGCATAGGAGCACCACGAGTACGACATTTTTTTTAGGATTCTGTTCCAAAGGTTGGGAGCAGCTATGACAAGCCATGCTCGACTACTATAGAGGGAACCGCAGGCTTTTACCTCTCACATTGTTTTTGACGTCTTATAAGGTAAATTACAGCAGTTACATTCTGTATACTCATGATTAATTTATGCGAAATTCATGGTAAGAATTCCAATGACATTTAGTTTTGTAACTGAATTTTAAAAGGGGACAATAGTCTAATCCAGGGGTCACCAAACTACGGCCCGCGGGCCAAATCCGGCCCGCGAAGCCATTTCATCCGGCCCGCGTAGACATTTTGCCAATGAGGAAAA
>JGI24158J21664_10006303_pt1 | contig 15617 bp, 9 predicted proteins | sample Ectturendosymbi3_FD_21664 | JGI IMG/M metagenome (IMG submission 21664)
GTGTTGTATAATGTTTAAGTTTGGATAGAATTCCACAAGCTCTTGATAGTTGAGTTTTTACTCTTTGTACATGAGGTTTCTAGCTTAACTTATTATCAAGAAGGACACCTAGGTATTTTAGGTTATCTTCAGGGAAAACACAGGTCAATATGCTGTCAGCATTTCCTCTAACCACAACCAGGAACACCAGACATATCATATCTCATGGGGTCACAAGACATATCTCAACAAATTTCTTTGCGAGGCCAGTCAAAAATGCGGCGGTGGACTTGCCGTACACACCAGTGGTCTCAATTGCAGCTGGTTGAAAGTGGTAATTGCTTTGGAGGTCAGGATATTTTTGGCATTTTGCAGCATCAGCCTTTGGTGCTGAAAAGCCTGCCTGTATGGCACTGTCTTTTTAGTGCCCCCAAGCAAAAGTGTCTACAACTGTTGCATCCCATACTTACTGGGCTTAGGCCTCTGTAGGGGCCCAAAGTCAATCCATCAAGCTTCCTAGCCCCTTTTAAGCTGACAGGCTCCAAGGTAGTGGGAGATTAATGCGGGTCAATGATGACTTTATGAGAATGGGGTTGATGGCTGAATGTCTGGAGAAGCAGCCTGTGTTTTTAGTGCAGGAGAGGCCATGGGATGGAGCCTTAGCTAATCATCAATTTTGCCACAGCGGCATTTTGTGCTTTCATTATTATTGAACAAAATATTTTACACAAGTACAGATGTTAAATCATATACATAAAAATCATTCACATAACACAGATAATAATGGTGGGCAAGCAATGGGTGAAGAGTTCAGGCATGCATAGATGAACAGGTGAGGCATGCATATAGGTGATAGAAGTAAGCAACAATAGGGGTTATGAGGCAGAGAGCAAAGCAGCAAACATGACATTATTACAGAACAAACACATGTAGCAAGGACAAAAAACAGTGTTTATCCACACAAATCACCGAAATACACTTACCTATGGACCAATCAACCATAATGAAGTACCACAGTTGCATGTATGTCTCACTGGGCGCATAACATCACCAAATGAGGTTGAAGAGGCAAAGGTAGAAACAGATTACAAAAAGTTTAAAAGTGAACAATAATCCAATAAGTGTTGGCTACATCAAAAATAAAATGAGGTTGGTTGATGAGTGGAGTATTTAGTTCTAGAAAAGATAGCATTTCATTGGTAGTGTCTACTTTGCCATCAACAGCAAAATGTCTGCTGGGACTATTTTGCCATTTGAACTATATCCAGGTTCCTTTAGATATAAGGCTGAGCTCATGACACTGCCAATTCAGCGAGCATAGTTGAGGAGAAGTGCTTATGCCTGCTGTGTGAAAGATCATTGATGTTGGTTGGTTCAGCTCTCACTATTGTTGCTTTGGATTTGCTAGTAGATATGGCACTGTTTATGGGAGTGCTTTTTATTATGTACCTTTCTAAAAAGTGTCGAGTTTAGCTTTAGTGTTTAGGTTTAGGGTATAGGTTTTGGGGTTTAAGTTGAGGGTTTGGGGTTTAGGCTTGGGGTTTGAGCTTAGGGTTGAGGCTTGGGGTTTAGGCTTAGGGTTCAGGCTTACAGTTAAGGTTTAGGGTATAGGCTTAAGGTATGCTAGATTTAGGTTTAGGGTAGAGGTTTAGCTTTATGTTCAGTGTTTAGGTTTAGCATTTATGTTTAGGGTTTATGAACGTTTAGGGCAGGGGTGAACAATTAATTTGCCTCTGGGGGCCACTTTGAGAAGGCTGCGTTTAGTGGAGGGCTGTACCTTCTAATGGAAATTAAAGCAAGTCTTGGTTCAAATTATGCTCCGCTCTAACATTTACTATGATAAGTTGGAGTAATTTTCACATTTGAAGATTTTTCTTAAATGCTTCTGTGGGCCACTAAAAACACTGTGGCAGGCTAAACTTAGCTCGCAGGTTGCTAGTTACCCATCCCTAGTTTAAGGTTTCCAATTAGGGTAACGGTTTTAGATCACTTGTCATGACAAGGACCATACGCTAATCCAAATGCATCCTTGTCACATCACCAATTCAACCAATTGGGTTCGCCTAATGATGACAAAATAGCTTCAGTGGTGTATGTATTTGCCTCTGATGACAGAATCGACACTGCCTATTTCAGTCATAATTTCATAACTTATATATATCCACCTATTGCACAAGCAAGATTGGTGTCATGACATTCACACCATAATTCAGTTCTATGGAATTGTGGGCCTAAGAATTAGACTGAAGTCAATGTCTGTGAGGTCCTGGAGGTTAACATGACTTCGTTTGCCTCAATTTCTACATTGCTCTGTTTGCCTCGAATGCTTGTCGTTCATTCTTTTTCTTGTTCGTCGTTACATCCTCATGACACGTTCTGAAAAGTAAAGCCCTTTGCATACTTGTGTATTTGGTTCAATTTATATACGATACACATGTAAAAATTATGCAGAATAGGCTATTTTGAAAAAATGGTAAATGAGGCTCATTTACGGATTGAATTTTTGTTGCAACAAGCGATTGACTACTCTGCAGCATGCATTCTTAAATTCTTTACATTTGCAATAAGACAGGGCAAATATTTCTTTTAAATTTTGTTTCCATGTGTTTTATTTCCTATAGTATGCTTTAGCCTGGATTCTATTTGTGTAATATATTACAACATGCAATTGTTTTGTTTAAGAGAAGCAAAATTGCTTCAAAAGCAGTTGAAGTGCGTGTCTTTTATACGAAGTAAAAGTTCTTCTCAACGTGTGGTTGCCATCAGGAGAGAAGATAATGTGGTATGTCTTAAGCTGTGTGCACCAAGCATGAAACTACAAATTTATATGCCATATTTATTCGATTGTAAGCCATGGCAAATAAAACTTTTTTTCATCATTTCGTACGGTTTACAATTGAGGGTGGCTTACGTTTTTTTCTTTAGTTTATCAAGATGTCTAGATGACACCTAGTCTTTCCTTTGCTACATTTTGTTGGACTAACTCTCTTCATATTTTTTCTCTTCTGCATCACGTGCACATGTGCTTGCTCCATCACGGAAGAGCTTATGAGGAACACTAAGGCAGTTGTAATGGTGTAAGCATCATTAGCAAGGTTGCCAATTATGCAAAATGCACTATACACAAAAGTATCTCAGAGGATTAGGTAACTTTGTTCAGGTGAGGCTTACAATCACAGGAAGCTTACAATAATTTTTTAACACCATTTCGTGTGCCTTGCAATCAAGGGTGGCTAACAATCGAATAAATATGGTATTTTCATGATATTCTTGTGGGACTACACAATGCATTTTTTTAGCGAATTCGAATTATTGTATGGTTCGTGCATTCCCTTATATGGTACACCATGTGGGATTTAGTTTACAATATACTGCTGATGCTTTGTTTATTGCATTGCATAACTATTTTCATGTGCACTATAAGTTGACCATTATTGGATGGGATTTATGGAATAAACTGGAAACCTTTTGTTTATAGCATATTTTGTAAAAAACTTGTTTGCTATCAAAGATTATATCTATCCATTACCTAACCCAAGCAAATTTCTGTCCATGGCATAAATGCATTTTCTCTTCTTACATCTGGTTGTCAGGTTCCATTTGCGTTTGGAGCTTGTAATTGCCTTTTCAAGGCTTTGGCAAAGGCTGCTAGTTTCAAAATAAGATATTTATGAAGTTCACCACCAAACATGTCATAATTTTTAGGTGTGGGAACGGCGTGCACCTCTTGCTCCTTCACATGTTCGTGTTCTTGTGCACAAAGGTATTAAAGTTTTAGTTCAACCTGCAAATAAAAGAGCTTTTTCTATACAAGTAAGTTATGTTATATATGTGTTCAGCTGCATGTTGCTGTGTGCTAATCCTACATGATCTAATATTGTTGCATAGTGCAGCATCATAAAATGTTTTTGTTAAGCTTTTGACTGTTGTTTATGACTTCAACTTTTGATCTGTCATTTATGATAGTTAAGATTGCAAGTTAGTGACTAGAAATTATAAAAACGCCTAAATATCACAGAAATTCTCTCTTTTATTGGATTGTGGAAACAAACGGAATTTTCTTATAGTTAAGCTTTAAAATATGCGTTGAGCAACAAGTTTCATGATATAGCCTTTGTTATGATTTTCTGAAAATCTTATCAACTCATACCTTCTGCATAGTTTGTTGCAATCCTTAAAATTTCATGAGTTTAAGATTGTTGCATAGTTTGATGTTTGGATGGGAAAAGCATGGTGGTTTCCATCTGTTTTTGAATTAACAAAGAATTGTTTTTATCCTTAATGAAAAATTTTTGCAGTTAGTGATCGTCTTTAAATCAATGGTGTAATTAAATTAGTATAGAGCCAATCTGAAAATTTCTGAGAGCCATCTTATTCCATAAGCAAAATGTTCTGCTAATCCAGGGGTGCACAAACTTTTTGCAATTGCTGGCTGCATAATGTTTATTTTAATACATTATGGCTGCCAGTGAGTTAAAGTAATTTATATTTTTTGTTTTGCTTCTGTTCTGCTTCCATACACCAAGCCTTGTGTCCTTCCACATGCCTATTTGGTTGTCTTTCTGCTAAGTATCTTCATATAGTAGACAAAGAGTTTTTATTAACGCACAGCCATCATAACTCATACCTTATATTACATACAGTAGAACTTGTCTAATTAGTCAATTTGCTTAATTTGTTACTTTTTCGTCAGTCCCGGCAGAATTCCTATCTTTTGTGTACATTTCTGTTGGTCTAATTCGTCAATTTGCTCAATTCGTCACCACTTTCTTTCCCTTAGAAGCATTTTGTTTAGCTAATACTTAATTTGCAGTTTCGCTTTTGATGTCTAAGCAGCTAGTACGTGTGTGAATTCAAACAAATTAAGGATCTTTATCTGAGAATTGTTGCACCTCGCAATTTGTTTATTGAATTTATACACGAGGTGCGAAGTGCGACCCGACTCCCCATTGAGAGAACGCCTAAAGTCTTTGCAGTTTGTTAAAGATTTAAAAGGTGCTAGATTAAATGGAGCAGTCTAGATAGAGTAGAGGAACTGTTGTATTCAACCATAATGTCACAAATTTGTATTTTACTGCAAATAAGTGCACTATTTATACAAGTTACTATGATAAAGTATATGAGCTTCTATGATAGAGTTTTCACCTGTTTGCATAATTTGTCACTTCGCCAAAATTGTCACTTTTTTCTAATTCCCTTGAGGTGACGAATTAGGCAAATTCTACTGTGTAAATTTTTATCAAAGGCTGCATGTGGCCATATGTTGTGCACCCCTGCTTTCATCCATGGCTTAATTCAGAATAAGGTCATTGTTTGGCCTCATACTGACATTAGTGATGGAAAATGAAATGTTCTCAATATATCATTGATGCCCTATGTCTCATGAGTTGAATTTATTAAATTGTTGAGGGCACAGAATCCATTTCAGGTGTAATTTCAAGTTATACACTATGTATTTTTGCAATTTTGGCTACCTGGTATAATTCAAGGTCACATTTCCAGATCTCTGTTAAAACGAATGGTACAAAACGGTTATGTTGCACCAAAGATGTTCATGGTCTGTCTATGGGCAAAGTTTCTACATGATGTGATGATGTGCATCACGGCAAAGTTGCAGTGGTATCCCAGACTATATGTAGTGGGCATTGTTTCTTATGACATGAGGTGAAAGCATCTCTATCTTATAGAAAATATTTCACTGTCATGCTATCTGACTTGAAATTCGTGGATATGTATGCCATGAAGAAGATGCCATCAAAGTCATTTGAAGCAAATTTACAGACCACAGCCCATTTGATGGGTTGCATGCTGTACTTGTGTTCTATCAGCGCTGGAACAACAGCTGTGTTTCAGAAGGAAGCAAGTCAAGTCTAGATTGCTAAAAATGTGAAACTTAAACCCTAAACCTACTATTAGATCTTTTGAAAGACCCTGGTTAACTAAGAGTATAACAGAAAACACAGAAAATATCAGTATGGCATTAAAAGAGTAATGAATGCCACTAGCAGATGACAATTCAAGCGTATGACATTCAGTTGAAGGATCCTGAATACCATGAAAGGTTAGAGGTGAGATATGGAGTTAAATGACAGCTGAGTGTAGTGTTTTCTACTCAGATAATTGCAAAGGTAGTTATGTGGCCTTCGCAAAAGTGGTCTATGTACGTTCAGTTTAAAGAGTGTAAAAGCAGTATGGAAATGTTCCAAATTGGCATCCAAAGTTTCAAAAGCTTCATGTGTTGGGCGCATAGCTGAGATTGCCAAGAGTTCACTAAGTGTCACTGATCTATAATTTACTTCTGTGACAAAATTGTTGACTAGAATGCCAATGATCTTGCCCTAGATGTTTTTGTGAAACTTGGTGAAATGTTTATATTCCCACTGATGGTCCCCTTAGGACTGAATGAGAACATTATAAGAACTTCTTGGATGGTTCAGTGTGATGGACTTCCTGGAGAAGAATGCAAAAGAAGTTAGAGAAAAACAGGGCAACTGAGAGTGAGAGATGACCTTTGGTAGGCAAAAATATCGTGCTGGTGGTCAATGAAATAAAAAAGGACTGTTGTAATGCATTGGTTGATGGGGGGCACTGATATACCCCATGTAGATATCATTGTGAAAGGGCCTAGGCTTAATAAGTCGACAGCTTTTGCTACTTAGATTCTTTTATGTCCAATACCTGCTCTGCTGACAAAGAAATTCAGTCCAGAATTGGCAAAGCAAGTTCCAGAACGTGGTGCAATCCAAACCTTGGGCATCAAAGTCAACATCTATAAGGTTTGCATTGTAAGATTTGTTCTTTACAGCTCCAAAACTGGTTGAGGTTCTGCTCTGTTTTTTGTTTTTTCGCTGAGACATTTCGGTCATTTGTCTCACTGTTGCTTTGAAACTTGCCGTAACAGTGTTCATTATCCTATATTTTCAGACAGTCTGACCAAAATGATGTAATTTTTTTTGGTCATTTCAAAAATATTTCGGTCTGAAAAAAAAAACAGGTTCTGCTACACTACAAGGAAGAATGTGGTTATCAACACACACCTCAGAAAGTCATTCCCAGGTTTATCCAAATAAGAGAGGAAATTGCAATGAGAATGGGATCGTCCATCTGCCAAAGGCAAGAGTGTGGAGGCAGATATCCTGTAGATGGTGAGGCAGTCCAGCCAGCTTGCAATGTTGAAAGAAGTGGATTTGAAGAAAAAAAAAAATTGAACTGAATTTAGATAAATGAAAAAATGTAGGTTGCTTACAGCTCCTGATATCCACAGGCTAAATGATTCCAACCAAGACAAAACTGCCTGCGAAAATTTCATACCTGTATCTGACAGTTGATCTGACAATCTGTCAGTGATGCAGAGTCAGACTTAAAGAATGGTTTCTACCAATTGGAAAAACTCTTTTTAGCAAGCTCTGATGAAACTCAAAGTTCTTATACCGCTTTGCACTGATTGAGGAAAAAGCGTTTACGTGTAGCAGTCCAACAACACGACCTTCTCCGTTACCTTCTTGTCTTGTCTTACCCTTTTCATTGTGCTTTGACGGGATCAGTAACGTTTCGCTATTGCATTAGTTCGAATGTTCATCACACAAGGTATTGCTCATTGATCAGGTTTGAATATTCATTATGCAAGATATTGCTCACATAATATTTGTTCATAATGTGAAAAGTGGATTTATAAAGTGTGGTCTACCTTTCTTATGCATACCATATTAACTGTAATATTCCGTCCCAAGACAAATTTATTATCCGTAAATATGTTAAACAGAAGAGAACAAAAACATTGTCCACCTGTACCATTAAGAAAAATGAGTGCAAAAAATAGGCTCTTTTCACGTGTAGTGGTTGTTGTGTGTCTGCTCTTGCAGTAGACCAAATGCAAGAAAAATTCTTCATGGATGAATTGAAGCATTCAATCAGGGATGCTGTGAAATTAGAATCCGAACACAATTTTGATGTGAACAGTGTTTTAGTCTCAGTGTTGATGTGATATTGTTAGAGTGTGATGATAAAAAAATATTTTTATTTAAAGCTATGTTTATTTTTATTTACTTTCTTTTGTTCTTGTAATGTTTTGTGATTTCTGATTGTGAAAAAAGTTGATTTTTGTCGTGGTACTTGCAAACAATTACCCTGAAATCATGATTGTTCCTCCATAATATACAGTACCCTTCCGAATTGATTTTAATTGCAAAATGGCATAAAACTTAGTTCCAGCTTCCTTGAAAATCATAAAAAAGACATATCATAAGAAATGCTTAAGAAATCACACTCACAATTTATCACAACTATCTATTTTAGGTGCCATTTTCAAAAAATGTGACTGTTCTGACCGAAATAGTGATAACAGCTTGAATTTCAATATTACAAATTTATTCAGCATACCATTTTGTGTAGGAAAACACTCTGGTAATGTTATGACTTAATACCTTTGTCCAACCCTAGTTAAATATTCACATTGCTGTGCTGAAAAATGAAGTTAGGGTAGTGACTACTAACAAAATGTTTAGAGACCCTAGTAACAGTCATGTTTTGCAGTCTAGTGTGGTTGCAGTGATGAACGTTACTAGCCTACTGTTGAGATGGCGGCAATCATTTTATTGTTTTTATTCTACAATTGGTGTTTGAGTCCATGTAGTTGTGCTGCATAACAAAAAAATGACTGCCACTCATTACAGTAAAAATGTTTAAAGGAATATGTCTCAGCTGGCGCGACGGTTGAGGAGGACCTCAGTGCAGCATCTGTAATTCTGGGAGTGAAGCAAGTGCCAAGTGAGCGGCTGCTTCCTGACAAAACGTACATTTTCTTTTCTCATACCATCAAAGCTCAAAGAGAAAATATGGCCATGCTGGATGCTATCTTGGATAAGGTATTTTGTACTGCATTGACCATTTAAAGCTTTCTGTGATTTTCAAATCGTTCATCGACTAGAATTATACATGTAAGAAGCTTAGGTAGGTTGGGCGTGCTCTGACTGAGTTGGAACATGAAAAGTTTTTACTCAATTATCTCGTACGTTCAACCCAATGTTCGTGGAAAAGCTGTTCAATACAAGTTTTTTTGGCGTAGAACGGAATCCTTCTTCACCTTGTGCTTGCCTTCTTGCAAGTGCGCTATTCGCCTGACCCATAAAAGGTTTTACCGGTACTGCCTTGGAGGTACTTTCTGATATGTGGCCATTGAATTCTGTGTAAAAAGAGCAGGTGGTGCAGGCAAATAATAAGGCAAAGTTTTGAGACTGGATTTGAACTTGCTCAAACTTCAGCTTATTTTGTACTAACCTACTCAAAGGGATGGCTGTTTCTCTGATAAAACCAATAATTCGAATTCGGTTATTTTAAACATTGGTTGATGCTCGTTTTTCATTTGCAAAATATAAAGTAACTTTTATTCTCTAGAATATTCGTTTGATTGATTATGAAAAGATGGAAGAAGACAGCGGAATGCGCGTCGTGGCTTTCGGAAAATATGCTGGATTAGCGGGAATGATCAACATATTGCATGGAATGGGGCTCAGGCTACTTGCTCTCGGACATCATACTCCTTTTATGGTATTTTTAATGCAATTTTTCGTTCTTTTCATCAAGAAAGCTTTATCTTTTATTGTGGAGCAAAAGCTATCTGCGTGCGCCATGGTAATTCTGTGGTATTTACTTTTTCCCATCACGTTGCAATGCAGCATACAGCGTGTTGTACAATGTTTGACGGTCATTGTTTGTAAGCTTTGTTGTGTGCTTCACAATGTAGTGTGATTCACAAAAGCAATCGTACTTTTCACACGCAAGTTTAAAAGAGTACTGACAAAGAAAACGGATTAATTTTTCTCGTCGTCGTCCTATTTTGTTTTTCTTATCAACTTGTGAACGACACACACAATTTTCTAAGAAACTGTGGCTTAACTCTAATTTCCTGATGACATTCAAGCCGTTAGTCTGGCGGAATATAAAAAGATGGTGAAATATAAAAAACAAGCGATAGTTGATAGCTTTGCCAGTTTTGAATAAACTCTGTTTTCGTTACTTCTCGCTGAATTGATTCGTAAACATTTGTTTCTTATTACAAATACTTGGTAAGAGAACGTTTTTTTCGTGTAGAAACCTATTTTCAAACGTTTTCGTGCGCTTAAGTGATTGCAGTTTGTCAGGTAATGCACTAACTTACTTTAGACAACTTGAAAGTGGCTCGCATGCCACTTCAGTAATAAAAACAGTACAACTAAACGTCCATTATATCGCCCAGCACATCGGAATTTCGCACAACTACAGGACATCTGGGCAAGCCATTCAAGCGGTCCGCGATGCTGGTTATGAGATCTCGCTGGGACGTTTGCCCGAATCCATCGGACCCCTCACATTTGCGTTCACCGGTACCGGCAATGTGTCCATGGTAAGTGTGAAAGACTCACTTTTGAAAATCTTTGCCGGGCTGTTCTTAATCGCGCAAACTTTTTTCCAGGGCGCGCAGGAAATATTCAGAGAACTCCCGCACGTTTACGTTGAGCCCCACGAGCTGAAAAATGTCGCTGAACATGGAGGTGAGTGGCGCTACAGTAAGCGAGCTGTTTTATTTTTATTTTTTAGTTATTTGAGAATTTCAGCAGACACAACCATCTGCATCTGAATGTGAACTTCTTTCAATGAAATGCTTGAAAGTATTTATGTTTTCATCTCCTTGAATGTATTGAAAGTTGTTATGTTTTTATCTCCTTTAAGATTGAAAAAAGTTTTGTTTACCACGAGATCATTAATTGACAATGTTTGTGCCCAGTGCTGGTTGACCGCTAACAGACAGCCGATGCTCACAAACTGCGTGGTTTTCAATTAACTTTTAAATTGCCCTGGTTTATCCGAGCTCTCTCTTAGTATCGAATTTCCGACAACATGAAAGTGGTCGCTTGTGCTAATCGTTTTTACCTGCATTTCCGCTTTCGCGTTGCTCGAATAAAACTCTTCTGCTGCTCCAATCATTCTGGCATGTCTGAGGAGTTTAAAATGCCTGTGTTGAAAGCGCAAGTGCTATTCTGTCCTTCTTCTTTTACAATAGTAATTTTCTTTATTGCTGTTGCAATAGAAGATAACGCTCTCAGCGAAAGCTTTATTGCGATGAAGTTTGTTGACGCTCAAATTTGTCCTATTTGAGCGTCAACAAAATTTGTCGCGAACTATCTTTCATCACCAACGTAGTAAAGAAACAAAGGATACTAAAAAGCACTTAGCGGAACCGGCCAAGTGATGCAACAGGTTAAACACGCGCTTCTGAAGTTGATAGGCTGGGTTTCCGTTGAAGTCATACCGAAGATTTGAAAACTTGTGGCCTATCCACCCTTGATGTTAAAGGATGGGTGCAAGAAAAAGCTTTGCGCGTAGTGCTTTCATCGGCATTCCACCTCAGCAGCATTCACTGTGAAAAGAGCTGCATGACCCCCGACGTAGACCAGGTGGAGATAGGCGCGCCCGCAGACTCATCGTGACACTACCACGGGAGGACAAAGCGTTTATAATGGAACTTTGCTCTCCTTACGGCGAAGGTGCTGTTGTGGTTGCTTAATTGCCTCTGCAGTTGCCAGCCCAGCAGCGCATACAATAGAATACTCGTAATAGATCCACCCCAGTCCGTTTTGGATTTAATAAGCGCAGGATGTATTAATCGTAGCTTCTGATAATAGTCGAATCTACAATCCAGCCAGATGCTAAATCAATTAAGTGCAATTTATTCGTTATGCGCGTGAGTAACAACAGCGTAACAATGTAATTTGTTGGAATGGCGACTTTTATCCAAGGTGTTTATTTTTTACATTTTCACAGAGCTAAACATTTTCATGCCTTGAGTAGTGTTCAGTCTACTCCAAAGACAAATTTGAATCGAAAAAATGGCGTTTTCCACTCCTTCGTCTTTTCTCGCCCTGTTACATTTCACTACGCTTAATGTGTGTATGACAACTTCATGTCTAGCAAGATCTGATAAAATTTCAGCTTGTTGCGCCGCTTCGCGCTGACTGAAGGAAAAGCCTTGTAGCTGTCCGACAACTCGAGCTTCTCAGTTACCTTCTTGTCTTACCCTTTTCATTGTGCTTTGACGGGATCAGTAACGCTCCGCTATCGCATGAATTTGAATATTCGTCACCCAAGGTATTGTTCACATTTATTTGTTCACGATAGCGAAAAGCGCACTTATAAAGCGTAGTCTACCTTTCAAGCGTACTACTGTATATACAATATTCCGTCTTAAGACAAATTTATTAATTATCAGTAGAGACTGTATATTAAACAGAAGAGGCCGAAAACATCGTCCGCTTGTACCGTTCAGAAAAATGATAGCGCAAAATATAGCTTCTGCTTTTCGGGTCTGGCGGTTCTGTTGTAATAGCAGACACGCAACAACTGCTGTACTTGACAAGGAGAGACTATGTTGCAGTAGACTCAGCGCAAGGCCACTCCTACACAAATGTGCCAGCAACCAACGCCTTCCCGTGTTACCCCTGATACCACAACAGCGCGACTGGTTTGTCCAAAGAACCGCGCCTGGGTTTTAGGCAGAGGGGTCGTTCGTAAAATTCGCGACAGCCTCTTCAGGGTTTTTTAAAGGAAAATGTTAGGCACCCGGTATGGACCTGTAGGGACCCGATTTCTCTGATTCTAGGGACCCGGTGATAATTTTCTCTTATTCTAGGGCCCGATTTTAAATTCTAGGGCCCGAATCGGGTACCTAAAACACCTTAAAAAAACCTGGCCTCTTCCAACAGCTATGCACAAGTGGAGGCCCCACTGCGCTCGCTACGCAACAGGTTTTTTTTGGGTAGAGTTCACGGCGTGACATTTCGCCAAAACTGCGCAGCTGTGAAATTTCTAAAGCCCTGAATGTCGAATCACTTGTACGAATAGAGAGATCCAAGTTACAATTCCATGTGGCCAGAATACCGAAGGAAAGATTATCGAGGCGGGTCCTGCTGCCTACACCCGCTGGAAAGGGACGCTGAGGTCGACCAAAGACCAGGTGGCGTGGTTATATCTTCGACCTGCTTTGTCTCATCTTGGTGTGGAGCAAGCGGGGAACTATCAGAGGCTGCTGAAAATCAAGACGTATTTCACGACCTAGAGCTGCTGCCCCGCGGCCCTCCAATAGGAAAAGCGGATGTCAAAATGAATGAAATGTATATTAAGCATATTCTATACTGTCCTAACGAACAGAATTGTCGTTTCAACACAGCTACGGGGTTTTCTTTGTGTCTAATGAATTGTAGTCGCCACCTTTGGACCAGGCCATTTATGGGCTTATTGAGCGGGAAGCCGGTTTTCGTCGCTTCATTCCCTGTATACGACTGTACACAATGAAGTTCGGCAACAGCAACGTCGCAGCACGACTATGGATTGTTTGCAAAAACAAGCAGCCCGTACAATTGAGCTTGTGACGCAACAGCTGGATCATAAACTATGTTGCCGCCGGGAACAAAGAAGGAGAGATGCTGCGAAGAAGTGAAGGAACAACGAAAGAGTGGCTTAACTGCATTTGACATTAAGCGCTCTTTTCTTATCTTATGCGCATAATACCAAGCAATCGTACTCCGAAATGAGCGTATAAAGCGTGGTTTTGGTCTTCCAACTATATAGTAAAATACCTTCTGAAACGGGGTATTTTACTACAGGAACAAATACAGCAATTTGCGACCTCACGAAATTGGGCTTTGTGAAATGGGTGAGCTCATGAAGCGGCGAACACTGCATTGTTCGTTGAAGGCGCTAGGCTTGCCAGTTAAGTTGTGTGTCATTTTCTTTGTACCGTTTTACAATCCGTCCAACGCCTTGTTTCTCTTGCTGTTTTCAGATGCTAGCCAGATTTACGGTTGTGTGGTCGACATGCACAACCACCTCAGACGGAAAACAGATGGCGGCTTCGACATGCAGGAGTATTTCGATCACCCGGACCTTTACGAGTCCGTGTTTGCGAAAGAGGTATTAGGTGTAGATTTTTCTACTCTTCTTGCACTGCCGTTAATCGTTGTCCTGTCGTTGTTCCACGAATAGAACAAATTTTTTCGAGCCGTTTTAACACTTTTGTTATTAGTTATAGATATTGTGATGTTGTTTAAATGTTTTAAGTAGTTGTTTTGCCATTTTGACAGACTTAACGAAAAATACCTTGCATAAACGAACATTTCTGTGAACGCCAATTTCATGAAATTGCCTTTTGGGAGTAAAGCATAATTGTGAATCCGCAAAAATTATTCTCGTTTTCAAAACACTTTTAGCATACATATTGGGTTATTTCTCCATGTAAAAAACACACCGAATATGCCCTTTTTGAGGGGTTAAATTTAGCTCAAAGATTTGTGAACACTAATCTTCAGAAAAACCCAGAAGGTCAAGCTTTTGGATGTCGCGTAATCAATCACGTGATTGACCGCAGCAAACACGAGTGTTTCGCCGCATGAGAAGTACTTCAATAACTTCTTAACAAGTTTTAGTTTGGATGTCTGACTTGGCTACGATCGGTGTGCGAGCGACTGTGGCGATAAGAGAAAACAGAACAAGGGGCACCAATCTAAAGATGTTCAGCACGAAACAGGGCGTTTCGACTATCTTTACACTGCTCTACGATAGGATTGTTTATGTTGACAAGTAGCACGTCAATTCACTTGTGACGATTGCAAGCAACTGGAAGAGTGATGCTGCAGTACACAAGGTTAGACGTCTGGTAAAGGAGCAAGAAAGGAGACACACAGCATCATCTCTTATGACAAAAGGATGGGGTCATGGACCGCTTGTTGGAGACTTAACCGCCCAACAATACGCGGCAAAAATGGTATTGACCACTGTTTGTCAATGTTCCCGATACTACGATTGCTGCTGCATGAAGGGTTCGCTGCAAGCTTGGAGATCGAAAAGTCACGCATCTCGGTTTAAAGGCACCGCGAAACAACAAACAATGTTGCGGCTGAACTACCCCAGAATATTCACTTCGATGCGTTGATTACTTTTAGCATCCGCATTAAGTCAAGTTCAATGCGAAGTGTGCCGAAACAACACAAAAAGTATGTGTAGCAACTAAATGCAACTTCCGTCTCTGTGGGAAGCTTGACAAAACCCGTTGCAAATCTTATCATACTCGTTGTTAGCACGTATTCACTAATAACGGCTTTTTCTTTGTAAGTTAATTGTTTCTGTAACTCCCATCGAAAAGGTATATTTGTAAGTTAGTGCAAACAGCGAAGAGAAAATCTGAAAATCTTGTACAGTAAGCCCCCAATGTTCCACAAATGGACGTAACTTTCGGTATAAATACGCTACGAACCTGAAACTTCGCCAAAAGCCTGTTTGTCTTAACAATAGCAAAATATGTAAAAATCATAAAACCGGACCAGCAGAACTATGCGCTGTAAAGGAAAGGTTGAAGGACATGATTATGGTCGCTTTAACATCGATCTAATCGATTATTCTCTTTCTGAGAAGCCTCGATTAATCTTGTTCTTACTTATGTTTACTGAGGGGGTTTCATGTAGATCAGTGGTTCTCAAACTTTTTGAGATCGCGTACCACCTGATGTTTTTTTAATATTGGAGTGTACACGCCTGGTTTCAGAAGAACGTAGTTTGCTCAAATGTACTTAAGATAAATATAGCACATAAACGAATTAGCAACATTAGCAT
>JGI24158J21664_10006304_pt1 | contig 15616 bp, 10 predicted proteins | sample Ectturendosymbi3_FD_21664 | JGI IMG/M metagenome (IMG submission 21664)
GGGGGTCAAAATGTTTGATTTTAGGCGAATAACACTATTTTGTTTGGGATACCGCCTCTCAAAGCACAAATTGACTATATGTACTTAAAATTTAGGGGGGGACATGGCCCGTTGTCCCCCCTAGCTACGCCTGTGAGCGTTCCTGCACTTTTTTGGGTGTTGGAATGCGTTCCCACACTTTTTTCATAGTAACCTGACGTGAAGATGTGTCGTTTTACTCAGATTTCCTGTGTGCGGCACCTGACGTCACATAAATAGATAAATAAACAAACTATCTCTTGCGTAGCATCCAAAGCATAAATGGCTGATTTTTGATGAGATCCAACACTTCTTTTCTTAGCATTACAAGCCTGAGTAGCCTAAGCAACAAAAAGGATGAATTAAACTGAAAGTTAAACGATTTAAGAGAATAGCCCTTTCTAGTTCCTGAAAGCAAAAAGTACCTTCTTTTTGCGCTGCCACTCTGCACATTCTTGAGCGTAGTTTTCGGACTGTTTGCAAGTTTTCAGTGGTTTTGTTGCAGTCTTCACCACATGAAGCTGTAGACCATGATCCCCAGTTCGGACACAACTCCGTATTGCATCGTTTTCTTTCAAACGGGCTGTCAAATCCACAACCCGGGCTGTCTGAATTCACTCTACCCTCCCTGTTGAAAACACACCACTTCAGCAAATAATCAGTTTTCGGACTTCAGTTTCGTACAGGTGCTGAACCATTGCCGCGGCAATGGTGCGAAGAGCTTGCAAATAATTCAGCTGATCTTTCCTGAAACAAATCAAATGTGTAAGCACGTTTCAAAGTATTACTGCAGAAGAGGTGAAGAAATGTATTTCGCTTGTCGTCATTTTGCAATGGCCTTTCACTCCACTTTCATGCTCTGAAACATCTTTAGCTGGTGTTCACTTCACCCACAGACATCTTCCCAACCCACCGCCCTTAACAATGAGCAATTCAACAGCCCCCCTCAACAACAACTTCGGGGGTGCAATTTTTATGGAATTTCATTCGATGACGCCATCGCGCTTATTCAACTTTGGTACAACTTTTTCGCAAACAGTCACAGGTAAATTCTCTTTGCAACATTTCCGAATATGAGAACTTTTCAATTTTAATCAAGATGCAGACCGAACGATAAAGACAGAGTAACAATTAGTATCCTCATACAAACACCTGGTTCCGTATTCAACTAGTGCAGCCATGGCTTTAGTGTGACAGATCACTAATAAACCTGACTAACTTTGCGTCTTGTTTTAGCAAATTCGTTGTAGCCCTATCCTTCTAGCATGTGCTTGAATTTCTATCACAAATAAAGACCCCAAACGCAATGTTTTGAAATTTTCCGGGGGCGAAATGCCCCAAAACCCTCCCTGGTTGCGCGCCTGGTTTCCTTGAAAAATTTTATGATTCAAGTTGTTGTTGAGAACAATCGTCTGAACCCAGTAGAACGTCTTTCATTGAGAAAAGATTGTTCTAATGAAATACGAAGATTTATGTTCTCTTGTTTTTTGTCATCTAAGAAAGCGCCAAGCAGAATTCACATGCGCCCGCTGGAAAGCACTGCAAAAGACACTTTTGCCTTTAACATTGCACTATTCGTTAGCTTGAATTGGTCTGAAATGCACGGACTAAAATTTTTGGCATGTTTGATCAAAAACAGGAGTTTTCAACTCCATATCGCCGTGTTACCTATAGCTACGTCACTAATTGTGAAAACACGGTACTGATAGTGAGAGATTTTTTACTTGAAGGCTTGTGGTTTCGTTATTTGGGATATTCTTATAGAGTCGAAACTTTATAAAATTACATTGAAAATTTTTTACAACTTATTGGAACAACCTGTTTGACTTATGAGGTGTTTCAGCGGAATCAAACTCTCATGTTGCTGGTTGTCAAGGATGCGAATATTGAAAATTTTGTTACATCATCTTTTGGTGTCTTTTTTGAATAACAGTTATGTTTCATGGCACTTCATTTACGTGCTGAAGAATTAATGAAAACGAATAGTTAAAATCCATATTATCCTTACATTATACTGATGTATACTGTAGTTCTAATTCTCAAGTATATTTAAACGTTTGTGGTTTGTCGCCGGCTTCTACGTTGCGCAATTCTAAGGGACAATAAATTGGAGATATTTTCTAATACTCTTCGTATGGCGAGTGCATAACTTGCTTCCTTGTTGCATATTGATTTGATTTGTTTTTAGAGTAAGTGTGNAACAGATAGACTTTGATCAAGTGCAACAAACGTCCTAAAACAATTTAATGAAATTAACATNGATTTGACATAAAAATCGAAAGAATATTGTTGTGTTTGTTTCAGATATTCTCACGTCATCTGGCTCCTGACGCACGTGGTGTTTACTTAACTGCTCTAACCGCACCAAGCTGTGCCTGTCTGAAGATGCAGTAAAGCTATCACGCAATGGCAACATACTTCTTACCGATCAAAGACGTAGGATAAACTTGTCTGTTTGCATTTGTCATTTAGCTTGTTTGACACCAAAACAATGGACAACACTGATAACCTTGCTTTCGAATTGTGATCGAACAATGCCAAACACAATTCTCAGTTAACGCTTTACGTCAGAATCCAGCCTTAGTCCAAAATGCAATTCTATCCTGGCCATCAATCGGAATAAAAGCAACTATACTCCAGTTTCAAAATACTTGTGGATAATACAATTCAAATAATCTTCAGAATTGTACTATTTTCCGATTTAAACTCATTACGTCCTCAAGTTTGTCTTTAGAGGTTTAGATGTATGAACTATCTTACCCAAAGACGTTGCTGGGGATGTGCGAAGAAATAATACTGTTCAACCATTTCCCGTGGTATCGTTGTTGTTAATATCAAGACTAGTTTTAACTCGTAACTAAATTTAGCAGCAAATCTGTACAATTCCCAACCACAATCTCAACTTACCCGTCCTCGCACACTTGCACTCTAAGTTGAACTCCAGGGCCACACGACCTTGTGCAGGCGCTCCACACTGACCACACTTGGACGTATCTCCCTGTTTCTGGTGACGTTGAAGGTTTGGAGGTCGTCTCAGAAGTTTCTGTTGCAGGTGAGTTTGGTGTAGAGCCTGAAAAACTTTGAGTTTGCATCTCCTGCGTTGTGGAGATGTCAACAGATGAGGTAGTAAATGTTGCGGGTAATTTCCCAGTTGCTGCTGACGCCACAATAACAGAGGTCGATGCTTCGGAACGATACGGAGGGGTTGTTAAAATCAAGGGGGTTGGACAGCGACTGAGACCCACGCAGGGCAGTGACCTCGCCCGGCATGCTATGGCCTGCTCTGCTTCTTCCATTGACGCAGGTGCTCTGGACGCTCCAACAAAACAGCGTCGCGATGACAACCTGTTGACGACGTCACCCTCGTTTGTGACGCATGTTTGGGAGCAGGCGCTGTAGGGGGACCAGGACGAGATCCACGAGCAAAGGTGTAGGTTGCAGTTTTCCAATTGGCGGTTTTTCGGCTCGAACGATAAGAATGAGAATAGTTGAGTCAAGTAGGAACCCATACAAAGACGAGCATCAACCGATGAACTGTATTGTACGCAAAGTCTTGATCTGGAAAAGATACGTGTACACCGGCTGAGAGTAATTCTTACCATTCTTGTCTAAACTGTTAGAACAGTCAGTCCCTTACCGTGAACGCTTTCGTTACCGAATTTCCATGGCAAAGCACTAAGCTCATGGAATATAGTTTTTTACGGACCAAACTGATAACACGCGAAGCAGTAGCGTATCTTGACTTAAAATTAGGCTTATCATTCACGTGTTTTTTCTTATTCGTTCCTCAGCAGCGTCTTCAATAGATGACACGCAAGACAGTTTTAAAGCTTAAAAGTTATGGAACGGGTTGAAAGTTGTAAAGTTGTTGGCATCAGCCAATTTCACTCTGCAACGATCTGAAGCAACTGAATGTTCGATATTTCGAATAATAATTGGTGAGGCTGAGTTGTGACAACCACACTGGCTGTTATGCTTCTGATTGAAACCGAGCCTTTGCTTCGCGGACGCCAAACCTTTGCAGTGGTTTTTGCTTATGCTGAATTGTGGCTGACTCAGTGATTTGAATGAAGACTCATGAAACCTTCGTGAAACCTTCACAGGTTGGTTGAGGTTCTAATTGCATGCAGAGATAGTTCACAGCTTTAGTAGAAATTAAAGTAATTTGTAGTAAATTATTGTTGTTTGCTAGTTGTTAGCAGTTGAAAGCTCTAGGTTTTCTGTATGCTTTTGAGAAATCAGCCGACTCTGCTCTGCTTTCATCTTTTTGCGATGATTCAAACTTCTACATATCTGTGTTCAAGTACGTGCACTGCACAAGGCGGTTAAGCAAGGAATCGATCAGCAAATTTTAGGAAATTGATTTCACGTAACACTACACATCGTTAGTCCTCACATCTGCAAGCAGTGCTCACAGTTGAAACGTTGAAAGGCTAAAACAAGAGCAGAGAAAGCAAACGAGTGAAGATATCACAACACCAATTGTGACAATTAAAAACTTGAAATTACGTCTTTCTCATATAATTGTATTCACTGGAACTTCGAATCTTACTTCAGATGTAAATTAAATCAAATAAAATTAAAACTGGAAAATGGGTCGTTCTCAAATAGTTGCCTTCACTTGAATTTCAAAACTATCTGAAGCTTCATTGAGCAAGGCAACAGAACAATTTTAGAGTTTTAAGGAAAGTTAGGATTTTATGGACAAAGGTTTGTGAATCACATGTGTATTTATCATTTTTTAACTATCTTTTGAAAGATTTTGGGGCTAATTCGCAATCTTCGTTTTTTACTATCGGGTTGCTTAAGAAAAACTGATATGTTGCGAATATGTTTGGGTTGCTTGGCAACTTTAGTTTGTTTTAGTTTAACGTAAGGACATCAGGTGGTTCTCCAGTTTTCTCAAGTTCATTTGCGGTTCACAAAACTTTGCTTGCAAGAAATGCATCTTTTTCCATTCTTGAAAATACAAAAAATATGGACATGTACTGGCATGGAAGTGATTTCAGATTTTATTCAACCATTTCCAAAATTAATCTCCAATGTGAACTTCACCACAGATAGTCAGCAATCAACGTTGACATGTTACCGCCATTTGGCAAGCGTGCGATCTGATACCTGCTATATCACTTGCTTACATGTTTTTTTGCATTTACCAATAAACAGAAACAAAACTTTTATATGTTGCTTCTACCACTTTTCGCAGACATTGCGTAGCAACTCCTGAAATAACTTCCATTACAAGACTTGTCCTCCCCAAAACGACGCATTCATCAGAATCGAAGCAAAAACCGGTGCTTTGGAATGAGACTTTCAACAAGGGCTGTGGAGCCTGAACTCAAATTTCAGGCTCCGACTCCAGATCCAGGCATCTAAATTTTTGTCTCCAACATCCAGAAGTTTTTGTCTCCGGCTCAAGAACGGTTTGGTGCATGAAAAAATATAAACCATTGCAAAATTTGTCTGACTCACTTTCCCCACAAACTATGTATGTGGAATTGGAACCCAAATTTCAGGATCCGGTTCCACCATCTAAAATATTTTGGTTCCGGCTCCAGCTGTCCAAAATTTATTTGGCTCTCCACAACCCTGCTTTCAACACAAGGAAACCAAGGATTTTGCAACCGGAAAAACACGTTTGACGCTTTAAACGAAATTTTGCTTTAGTCCCTCCACTTCTAGTTTTATGAATATTTTGCCAGTAATGAGATGTACTGAACTTATCAGAAATAATGTATGCCAGGTGTACTTTCTGTGAATCCATTGAAAGTAAGAACAAGTGGAAGTGAAATAAGATGCTGCATATACCTTGAACGTGTCCCGGATGTACATTCAGACGAACATTGTGACCACTCCTCCCACTCCCCCCACTGAGCTCTTTGAGAAACGCAAGCATTGTTTGAACAACTCCTGGTAGAAGAGAAGCAAGCAGCGTCGCCCAGCGATCCGGTTCCAATACAAGACCTGCATTTGCAAATTTGTGTACAGGAATAAGGTTTACGCCAACAACTCAAGCAAGAAACTGTACATTGTGTATTTTGTGAGGTATATTTTCTATTGTTGCAAGTGCATTTTTCCCAATTTTGTTGCGTAGATTGGGGAGGCAATTCTGTGTGGCCGGCGTTTGGTAAGTGCCTCTGGGTTATCCTTCGCTTACGTTTTTGGTGAGCTTGACTTAGAACGGTCAGTGGCATTGAGGACACTAGCCAGTGGCCTGTTGGTTAGCGCGCCCGCTTCGGTGCTAATAGGCCTGTAGTCGGCGATAGGACGGGTCATGTTGGTACTGTGGCCTTCTTACCTGGCGGACGGTGTACAGAGGAGCTGCGGGTCTCTTACCAGTGTTGTTATGAATTGCACTGTCGTCTCTAATGTTTCTGCAATTGCGCATGTCAGTCATTCAAATATGGCCTGGCTCTAAAAAACTTGACAGTTGTACAGCGCCGATAAAATCAGCTGCAGTGAGGCTTCAGCCAGAGAAGGAAAATTATTTAAACCGCTCCCCCCCTCGCACACTTGTGACTTCAGTCACGCTGTCTGGTATCACTATTTTAATAATTCAAATCACAGTGCAGGTCGAGTCAGTCTGCACGCTTATGTGCTACAATTCCATAACTACTGTGGCTCGTATTGGTGCTGCACTGCGCTGTTAACATACAAACAGTTGTTCGCTAAATCTCTGAAAACAAGAATTCAGTGACTTCGGTATTTTGTTCGCTTGTTTTTATTCTTTCTTATTGCGAGATATTTCCGACGGTCCTCAGATTAGTTTTGTTTGTTTCCTTATGTAGTGAAAAGAGTGCATTAAACAAACTTTGCTGAAGACCTCCAATTTTAACCTCCGCTACATTATCGGACAACCATTTGATTAATTTATTTGTCACAACACCAACGAACAAATCAACCTAAGCATAAAACTCTTCGTAATTAATCTGTAATTCAACCTCTAATTCAACTACTCGGAATGGACCTTCATCACAGACATTTTAAGTTCAGAAAACATGAAACAAGAAATGATCAAATATATGCAGACACATTTTCGCACCTTCTGATATTGATTGTTCCTTGAGAGCCGCAAGTTCCAGAACAAGACCCTTCTTCCTCCCACCCACTCCAATTACGACACAAATCAACGTTACAAGATTCCCTGATGATTGGTTGATCAGGGCAGAAGCTGTTCGTGACGATTTGAACTGCAGTGACACAAACGCTTTCGGATCAAAATTCACTTTAAAAGTTCACTACAAATACAGAAGCACAAAACGAAAAGATAGTTTAGACCTTTTGATATGGAGGCAAAGAAAATTAAGATAGCATCATTGTTGTTACAATTTTGTTATTGCATTTGAATCGAATAACAAAAAAGTTTGTTTTAACAACTGAAATGCAATGCAGAGCTTCCCAGCCAGCGGTCGGCGAAGTTCTTTCGGGAGGACAGCGAAGCATTTTTGAAACGTAATGTTACAATTTTATGGTATTTAAATGGAACGTTTCTTGACAATTAGCCAATTTTCTATTGACTAGGACTTGTCTCTTATCGAGTATCCACTTGAGCGGATCATACCTAATCAGCAAGCTCACGTTTTGCATTAACAGTAAGTTTTATGTATTGCTAACATTCTATTTTATTGCTGTTTTACCAACAATGTCTCACAGTGGGCCACAGAAAAAGTGTCAGCAACAGTGGTTCGCAATTAAGCTAGAAAATGTTGCGAAGCAGCGATGTAATGTATAGATCGCTTTCCTTAAAGATGGAAACGTTTTTAATAAAGATATATTTTACTTAACATCTTTTTGAAATTTTTGTCGTTTTAGGTCAAGCTTTAATGTTTATGGCAATAATGCAATGAAACTGAAAAAAATTTGGGTATAGCACATTTATAAAAATATAAAAAATAATGTAAAGAACAACATGTCCATTTATATAACTTGAAAAACGGCGTTTTGTTCTCACTTTTTCCATTCTTCTTCGTTCTGATCAATTGCTTTCAAAGACTTCTTTGAAAAGGATGATATGCTAATCTACTTCTACGTGAATTCTGAAGCATTGCAAAAGAAGAGATTGTCGTTACGTCACTCAGCTCACCGCCACGAACGCATTGTCTGCGTTTGCTGCGAAACCCAACGGAACATGACGCGGAGCAAGATGACCACGCGCTCCATTCTGTCCAGGTTGGTATGGAAGGTGTAAACGCTGTTGTCGTTGTTATTGCTGCTGCTGTTTGTATTGAGAGTGGAAAGTCTGCACGAAAAAGGCTGAAAGTGGCAAAAATTCGTCGAACAAATGGTTCACAAAAATCGTGTTGTTTCAAATGAAAGGAAAAAATTAAATTTTCAGAAACACTGGTTGAGTTTAAAAGATAATTTCAATGTTCAGCAGCAGCATCAACTCCGTATTTTTTATATACCATGTCATATCTCTTCTCAATATCCGACGGAATGGGAAACCGACGAATTTAATTTCTACAAATATTTTTGTGGCTGAGATTCACGCAAAACGACTTACTTCTTTCAGGTCTTGAATTATAACATGATGGCTGACTGCGTTGATCAAAGCAACATCCCACCCTTTCACAACTGTATCTGAGCCGAAATCCACAGGACATTCTTTGGCCGCTGGGAACGTCACAGGTAAAAGTGCGACAAGGACCTGAAATGCAAGCAACTCGCCAAATTATTAGCAGCAATTAAGCAAAGATGAAACGAAAATAGCTTTCTGATGTCCTGGATCTGCTGATGAAGCTGTCGCCTGTAAAGTGATTGTTGCAAAAATTGACATGTTTAAGTATATACGCTACATCAGGACCGGAGCCACGGGGGCATTTGGGGGCACTGCCTCCCAAAATTTTTGTGCCTCCCCAAATTTTGTTCCCAGAAAAGTTTGTTTTAAACATAGCAAAAACAAACATCTTTCCCCCCCTAAAAATGTATTTAGCCCCTCCAAACCTTAAAACCTGGTTACGTACTGAGAGCCGGGCATTATGATTACTACTTCTATCGTGTAACAGTTGTTAACCCGTTTCGAAACGTTTTGTTTAATATTTCTATTTAAATTTCTCGTGTAAGATAAATAGTACTTCGCATCATCAAGTACCCGATATTTTTGACTCGTCGACTCACCAACACAGTTGAGTTTATTCTGTTGTCTTTGTGCTTTGATATAGGTGGGTGGTTTGTGACGTAACACTTCGACACTGTCTATCTACTAACCCGTTTCAACTTATTGTCTCTGCCTCTGTCCAGCTCAGTAGGTCTCCTCCACTGCTCTGAGACCCGCATGCGACTCCTAAGCACTCCCGTCACCACGGGGGATAGGGTGGGCCACGGGGGAATAGGGTGGGCCTAGCCTCCCAAACAAACCACCAAGCTCCCCAAATGGAAAAATGAAACCCTAAGTCAGTGGAGTTTTTTTCAAATTTTTAATGTCAAGTCCCCCTGCACAAACGTGAAGCCCCCCTATTGAAGACTTTCTGGCGACGGTTCTGCTGCCAAGCAGCCTATGTGCGACCGTCAGCAGTCTTTCAATAAAACCTCTAATAATATGTGTAACAGACTTCGTTTTGCAGCAAAACAGAACATGTCAATTGACTTGTGTTAAAATTTCTTTAGTGCGGTTCTCTAACAAAGTTGTAAGTCTGGATTTGGGTCCTTTCAGGAAAAATGTTGAGAAGCACTGATAAACCTCAATGGTTTCTAAACTATGGTTAGCGTACTGTTTGTAGTAGTACGCGAAGTGCAGGTGGTACGCGAGAAACTTATTTAGGTTTACTAGAAATGAAACAAAATAACAGCAGATGATGAAGTGGAACATGAAATTTCACGCTATGCTTTATTGGTGTGCCGACGAACTAGAATGTAGAAATTGTTTTTCATTGTGAAGTCATCCGTTAGCAGTTTCATTTGGACAATCTCTTAATGAGTCAATCAGATTTTGAAATAAGTTGTTACAGGTTGATCCAGTTCGCGAGGATCTGGAATCGTGGCAGCGTTTCAGCGCANGGTAGAAAGATGCNATATAAGAAAGCACAGACTGGTGAAGACCATTCATTTAGCGTTGATCAAGTCACNGAGACAATATTAAACCGTTACGTTGCAAACCACATCTAACAGTACCCTATAACAAGCGGCAAAATACTCAACTTAACACGCTAGTGTTGGGTCCCGTTTTATTCCCAACATCAATCATCTCTAGACGCTGGAATTATGCTGAAATTTGATACACAAGACAAAATTGAATCATAAAAAGCTCTAGAAATCTTTCTTCGGCGGATTTTATACTGTTAGAAGTAGTCGGTCACATAGCGCTTACCACTTTGTGTCTGGCTAGGTTGCATAATTCGTCCAGGGTAAATTATTTGTCAGCGCCCTTAGAATTTTACCCGAATACGGTCCCACGACTATTGCACTAGCCAAAAATAGAGGCTGCGTAAGTGAATAGCCGCCTCTAGCAAATAGTTTAAATCTGGATATTTAAGAACATTTCCAGGATAAGAATATATGAAAAGAGTTCTGCATGTCCCAAAAAATCAGGTTGCAGGTCGCATGCGACCGGCGGGCCAGCATTTGCACCACGTTGAATTAGTAGTATTCACGAGATTTTTGTATCATACCAAATCAGGCCCGTAAGCACGGATGACAACAGGCCTATTGCCCCCCCAAATTTTCATGTGACACTTCGTGACAAAGTGCGAGAGTAAATTCTTGAATGTCGAGCCACTTTTTCGAATAGAGGGCGATTTCAGCAACGATGGTTCGGCTATGTGGACAGAACATTGCAGGAAAGGTTGGCGAGGCAAGTCCTGCTGGCTACACCAACGGGAAAGCGGCCAAGAGGTCGAACAAGGACCAGGTAGAGTGACTACATCTACGAACTTGCTTGGTCCCGTCTTGGTGTGGAGCCAGCATAACTATCTGCGATTGCTGAAAACCGTGACGTATTTCGAGTCCTCCTGCGGTTGCCCCCGTGATCCTCCTGAGAGGAAAAGTAATGATATTCTGGGTGGTATCCCTTTCAAACGTATTAATTAAACTTTCTTGCCTTTTACCGTTTAATTGTGAGTTGTAGAATTTTGCAAAGGTAGGTGGTACGAGAACACTGTACGAAACAAAAAAATGGCACGCTTGAAGATGAAGTTTGGGAACAGCTTACCTGACTGAAAAAGTGTTTTTCTCCGACTGTAGTGTTTCTAGTTTCAAAAAGTTCTAGCTTCTGTGAATTTTGCCAGGAAGCAATGTTCTACGAAATTCGAACGAGGATGAACATTAAACGAAAATTGTCAGATGAAAATAGAGTTTTCAACTCTACGTGGAAGGAAAGATATTTGGTTACCGAAAATAATAGCCGGCCTCAGTATTGTGCCAGTCTAGGAGCTACATCTGTTCAGAGGAAGAGAGTCGTAAACTCGCATTATCAAATAAACCATGAAAAAATGGAAGCTGGAAGGTACACTGGATCATCCAGGGAAGCAATTTTGCGAGATTCGAATGGCAAGCACTGCATACAAACAAACCTGACGATTGACTTTGCCAAACTTGATCTTGCCAGCCTGAGGGCATCGTACGAAGTAGCGCTCACAATTGCTGGACAAGGAAATGCATTTTGAGTCGAACAAATTCTAAAAGATGATGGCACGCGCTTTCGGAGATAAGAACATCGCCAAGAAATATGATGCCAAGTCTTTATCTCATCAAACTATCGCAAGAGGAGCGGTGGAATTAAGCGATCGTGTTTCTACGGATTTACATGTCAGTGACAAGTGCAGGTATTTTTCTCTCGCTTACGTACGAGCGTGAGTGACATGGATCAACTTGTGACTTTCTTTCCAACTGTTGAGGAAAACAACTGTGATTAATGAGGAACTGCTTCAAACAATGCCGTTTCACGTCACTACAAAAGGTTTCGACATTTAGTACTGCCTCGTACGGTATCAGTAGTTGATGAATAGAGTGGTTTCGGAAAATGTGCCTGCACGTAACAAAAGGTGCTGGCGCAATGGTTGGGCGCAAGTCTGGACTATTTGAACTGCTGAAGCTGAATAGCATTGACTGTGCAACGCTTGATTGCAACCTTCACCAAGACGAAATGTGTGTCATATGTTACAGCTGAATGTAACCGTGAATTCTGGTGCTAATGGTTAATATAATAAGAAAGGGAAATAGATCTCAGAGACATAGCACGTTTCTTTGTCGATCGAATTCTTGGCGGAGGATAGGTTTTGTTTTTTTTCAGCATCCTCCAACGCAGGGTGGATCCAGCCATTAAGGTTAGGTGGGTCGATTTATGCAAATTTTAGTAGTAAAGTATCATTACGGGTTCACTACTGCAAGAGAGATGAAGTATACTTCACAACACTGCTGTGACAAAACAATGGACGGCAAAATGGTCTTATATCGCGAATGTTGTTTTCCGAATTGTACAGAATCATGGTAAATAAAGATACTTTCGTAGGATTTAGGGGGGCGATCGCGTCCCTCATCGGTTCGCCCCTGCTCCTACAGAAATTCGGTGTCCTGGCTATGCCCCCATTCTCGCGCCCCCCTTTCGGTACGCCGCTGTCCATAATAAAAGATAAATATTAATTGTTCGCTCAGCAGCGCATGCATTGTGAACGGTTTTGTAAGTGATTGCAACCATTTCTAGCAACAGCATACATTTACCTGTTGCCTGGTAACATCGGGGAGCGTATCCCACGATGAGTATTCTGCGAAGCCTGGCATCGAAGCAACATCCTGCCGCTTTACACGTCTCCTCGTCGGCGTTAGGTAGCGCTGCAGCGCAAGCACGTCTGTAACTGGCGTTGACGACACACTGGCAAGGGATCACTGCAAAAATTCCAATCAACTTATATCAGGTGTAGTGGTGAACAGTATTATTGTTGAAAGACAAGTTACAGGAGCTAGGCAGGGGCGCAACGAGGATGGCAAGGTGGGCGCAATTCCCCGGGCGCCGAGTCACTAGGGGCCGCCAAATCAGTGCAGGGAGCGCCGAAAAGTCCCAACAATGTCACAAATACTTTCTTCAATACAAGGCATTTTCTTCCAAAAGACCTCAGTTTCGAACAAGGGGCGCCAAACTTGCTTCTTTCCCCGGGTGCCATCTGAACGCTTTACGCCCCTGGAGCTATGATAAAACCAGTGGTTAGTATACGTTGATGCAAACATGTTTTCGTTGAATTAATGTCTCACAATAACCAGTCAAAACAATGTTTCAAAACATCTACAACCCAGAAGCAAATCCTCTCATGCAAATTTAATAAAATTTGTTTTTTTAACTTTTATAATCAACACAGATCATAAATTAATATACTTAAGAAGTACAGTCAGTTTGTTCAGGAGAATCTCGATCAATCTAAGTCTAAGTATTCGGGAAAATTTGAGCAATTAACGCTTCAAATTTCAGTAAACCTTTCTGTACAGTAAAGTAATTCTAGAAAAACTAGCTTTAAACCAAGAGAAATATTTAAATTGTTTCCATTTTTTCATCTCGCTTTTGGTGAAATATAACGAAAATTGTCATCTGATCGCTTGTTAAGGCTGAACGAAAACCATATATCATGAAACTTGAAGTGAGTGTCAAGTTCAGGAACTTTTATAAATAGACATATTTCCTATAAAAACAAACTTTGGTCCACTGTTTTTGGGATAATATGTTAACAGGGCAGTAAATGTCATGAGCATTATGATAAAATTTGCATACCCAAATGATTCAAAAAGTCATATTGATACTTCCAACAATTGATTTACATCTTTTTGTACAAAGTTTGTCCAAGACGTTAAAAAGTTCCTTAAAAAGCGTTTTTCTGTTCTCAATCCATTTCCTCGCTAAACTTACCTTGACCTTTAGCTAGGTTTAGACATGTCATCAAAAGAAAAAGGAAATTTGTCAACATTTTGTCGAAAACATTAAACTGGTAATATGAATTTCAACTTTTATTCCATTTTTCTGCAACCAAGCAACAAAATAATAGAAATCAGTTGATGAGAAATGACATGTTTAATTAAACGTCAGACTGAGAGTAACTCATTTATGTTGTCACTTGAAAAACCCATTAGAAAATTCAAGACATTAATTGTAGAATAAAAATCACGAAAATGCCGAAGATCTATGTCCAAGAAGAATTTTTGAAACATCAGAGACGGTGAACAGGATTTGAAACGGTAAGAACTGCTAGAGATCAAATAATACAAGCGTTCACTGACTAAAGGAGTGATGAACGGACAGAAAAATCTGTATTTCATCAAATATCAGTCTGTTGTGGAGAATTACACACATGTTAATTTACATTATCATTCTGGCTGAAAAGTGTTTCAGACCCAGACTTGATACACAGGTAATAATTTCATAAGGCGCGTCTTTTAATGTCTGATGAGTACGCGACTGCGTGAAACCAGGGCTACGTCCACATATATATCAAATAAAAGCATTTAGGGGCGGCAATAGTTCAGTGGTAAAGTGTCCGCCTCCTAATTGGAAGGTTGGTGCTCGATCCACAGGCACTAAGTCAGGGCCGGATTAAATGAACGCGAGGCCCCGGGCAAAGTCGTGACCGCGAGGCCCCGTAAACGCTGAGCGCAACTGCGTGGCGTTTCACATGCCCTCGTTTCAACTTTGTAAAAACACCGGTCAAAAACGTCAACACTGATACGATTTGACAGTCTACACTTCAGAGACAATTGGGGGTGACCACGTACGGCGGTTCCTTTGTGGTTAATTTGTTCAAACATGCAATGATGAGATTGAAGTTCGCTCATGTCCGCTCTTTTGCCCGCAGAGGCAAATTGCGAAACTTGCTAGCGGATTGTTCTGCTGTTGGTCTTTGTTGCGTAACAATAATACCGCAATAAATGCTCACACATTCACTTCATGTAAGGCAGGCAGAGGCGAATTTTCATTTTCGGGGCACTAGCCTATTTCAAATTGGGGGCCCTTCTGGAAGACAGATATGGCCGTAGTCACATTTTTAGAAACCGATTCCGCTCCTGTTCCAAAGTTTTCAATTCCAGATACGGGTCCAAAATTTTTTCTAATTTGAGAATCCGACTCCTATTCGTACTCTGGCAATCATCGATGCAACCGAAATTCAGCAATGTTTTGCTGAGAAGTGCCACATATGTGTAAACTACGCAGACTCCTGCTGCTGCTGAAAATGAAAAGCGACTCCGGTTCCGGTTTTTCACAAATTTTTGACTTGGGCTCCGGCGCCGGATCCGAAAGAAAAACGCAGGATCCTGCCGGAATCGACTCCGGCACTCCGGATCTTCTGGCCCACTAAAAAACTGGGTTATTGGTTTCGTCTTTTCAATAACAGCTCGTAGTGCGTCTGCGTTGGCTGTAGCTTTCTTTCGCTTGCTCACAAGTACGTTTCGACATTCTCAACATGCAAGTAAGTCTACTGTAGATCCACTGTTGTCCTGATTAGGTTACTTTGAAAGAAAGAAAACAACTTACACGTGAAGCTCACTTTACTAACTCAGCTAATAAGCTCGAGCTACAAATTGGCCTTACTAATACATCAAGATATGTGTCTAGTTCAAAGGTAGTTAAAATCTTTTACTATGCATAGAGCTGTAGAAAGGAATGGCCCAAGATTACTACAAAACA
>JGI24158J21664_10006305_pt1 | contig 15615 bp, 5 predicted proteins | sample Ectturendosymbi3_FD_21664 | JGI IMG/M metagenome (IMG submission 21664)
AACACTGAAAAGACAAGAGCAGTTTGCCACTAACAATTCTAAATCAGAAATATGCAATTAAACCACGCTGATGCACACAAGTAAAAGTGGATACGTTTTCCCTTTGTTTCTTTGCGTCATAAAGCCTCATCAACTTGCACCTAGTTTGAGGTGTATCATTGACATCTTCAAACGGTTTCTAGAAAGAAGTAAAACACTGGCGGGGGACCATGGGGCCCTGGACCCCGGGCGGCACCTTCTGGGGGCGGCATTTTGTTGATAAAAAAAGAATTTTGACAGGAGTTTAAAACTTCTAAGTCTTATTTATTACTTTTAAATAAAGTTTTCAGGTTTTTGTGTTTAGAAGCTCTAGACTGGTAGGCTAGCCTTGAAAAACACATCGAGCTGTGAAGTGAGCAAGAGATGACATTTGACCGCAGGTTACCAAACATGACTGATCTGGTATTTCGAGGTTTTATATTATCCTCCTTTGAAAATCTGATGAAAAAGGCCCTGCATGAAATCACGGCAAATAGTCATGCTTAGGAGATAGCTTAATTTCTCCTATCGTTGGTTCCTTAGCAACGCCCCAACGGAACATCATAATATCACCTGGCACCAAGGCACTGGCGACGAACATTTCGCTGAGGCGGCGATGTTAGTCCACCTCTCAACCGGAGAGTTGGGTGTTCGATCCACGGCCACTGAGTGAATCGCCGTAGCGCTCTTTGGGAAAAGTGTTCACCTCAACCNCCCCGGCAAGAAACATAGTTCAGGCGTTGGCTTANCGCTGCGTGCGGTCACCAAATTAAATTTCTTGGAACATCTTATACTGNTTTTTAAAGTTCAGCGAGATATTTCCAATAAGTGCCATAAGCTGTAGCCTGGTCATTAGGTGGGGTTATAAACATTAAATTTTGGCGGTTTAAGTGAAGAACTCTGCAAAGGTAACATTGCTCAGTTTCAATGCAACAGTTGTTTTTCAGCATGACATAATGGTGTCGGAAAATGACATTCTTGAAGCGGGTAGTGCAATTGATGTATTTGCGTGCTACCTCAGAGCTCAGATTATAAATTTGAACTGCAAGTGGAGTGCATCAGAGCCAACCCGTAGGCAGTTTGAGTTTCGTAGAAGTCCCCCTTGTTCAACGGTATGCTAACATTTGCAGTCATAGGAAAAGTCATTTCAACAAGAAAAGCTTCGAAAAGGTGTTGCTCTCATTTTGATGAATTCGGCATTGTTTGGCAATACAGTTTTTGAAAAAGATGTCTCTTTATAACCAATTCCGTCGCCACAGTGGATTTTTGGTCATAGTTTAGAATATCAAGATCCCCTGCACAAACGCAAAGCCTCTCTACTTAAGACCTTTCGCCGACAGTTCTGTTGGTAACGGACGAAGGCAAGGAATAACACTATGCACGTGTAATTGGAAGACGCCCAGGGATGTAGAGCTAAAAAAGAGGTGTTGGAACGCCGTTCCCACACCAAATAAAAAGGAAGAGGCTGCGCAAAATAATTCGAATAAAGTGAGCATTCGCCTACCAGAATTTTCACACTGGATCTTCCTTTTCACTACAGACTTTTGTCTAGAAGTGCGAATCTGCGTGTCACTACCACATACTGTATGTGAGATCGCAGCCATGTTTTAATGTAGTGCAAAAAGGTGTGGGAACGCTCTTCCCACCCCACTACACCCCTGAAAAAGCCCAACAGCTAGACACGTTTGCAGATCACGATGAAGGCTGCTAGTCAGCATTTCTCACATAGAGCCAGTTTTAAGCCTATTTGATCTACTTTATCAAAATGGGTCCCGCACCTATAGAGTGCCCCGCGTTAACGTTTGAAGCATTTTATATATTCTAAGAGAATTAAACCACTACTGAAACGTGAAATGAACAATGAAACGTCCTTTACATCACGTTTTAAACAGTGATACTACACGAAATAACATACATAAATCTTTACATCTGTGGAAGTAGGTATGCCGCCAACACATCCATTGATTTTTTCGTTTGATCCTCTGGAATGAGCAAACTGTTAAAAAGTCCGGGGGACCGGGGACTAAAAATCAACAGGGAAGTACATTTGACGAAACATGTTGGGTCCATATATGCATAAGTAAAGAAAGCAAAAAAATTAGGAAAAGTAATAATGACGAAGGTGTCGACAAGCAGAAAATAGTAAGACTCATAATCGACAATGAAAAACAAAATCCTTTCAGTTTGTAATTGTTTGATTGTATTTTCAAAACACTTTATTAATCCTCACATCTTTAAATAAACAGGAAACATGATCTTCTTTCATTTTAAATTCTTGTAAGCAAATTTGAGAGGTGAAAGGGCGACACTTCTGTGGTGGGCCCAGGACGGCACTTAGCATCGCCACGCCACTGTACTCACTTTATATTTTCTTTGGAGTATCACAAGTGGTCTGCGGATGCCCACCGCCGCTTACTCTGCGCCACTGCCTACGTGGTTGCTTTCTCAGAGACTGATTGATTGGTTGATTGATTCATTGTTTCATATGATTCGGCTAATAAGCAGAATAATGCAAACAAACATCATGCGAAGAAGTTACCAATTCTCAATGGTGCACTGGTGGCACCCCAATGGCAGCACCGACCGTGAAACTTCCCCTCGCAGCCATCTATTATTTTGCAGAGGACGAGGCTGAAACGTCAGCCAAGTACCGTGTTTTTCAAGTCATGATATTGACTGTTGAGGTCACTCGGTAGGCTAGTAATCGCATGTGTGATCAGGGCCGGTTTTAAGCCGATTTGACCGATTTCTTCTAATTGGATCCCGGGCCAAGGGGGTCCCCGTGCTACGCCTACTAACCAACACAAATCCACACTTTCTATCGAATCTGCTTGTGTATAGCGCCGGTGCAGGGTCCAGTGTTTTCAAGGTGATTTGCGAGACCACAACGGTTCTTAATTTTTTCCAAGGGTCTCTCAAAATACAGTATAACTCGCTTTACTAACACCATCAACATACACGAAAACCTTGCTTTACAGTTCCCTCGGTATTCATATAAAATATTTGCTGTCTCTCAAGATGTCTTTGCAGACAGCAAGGTCACATTGGCGGGCCCCAATTGGCGTAGTAACAGGAGTGACAATTGACTCAAATGAAGTGAGCCTCATGATATTGTTGTAGTGAAAATTGCATCATGAATTACTACCGAAGCAAGGATTAAGGCAGGGGTGGCCAAACTACGGTCGGCGGGCGGGATGCAGCCCGCCGACCAATATAATCAAGTCCGCCAAACGCCGTGCACATCTTTACAAGCACCGCGTTTCCGACTGTGGAAAACATAGTGCAACGCAGGATTGGCTGCTGCCAGTCGTTTCTTGACTTCGCACTGTATCCAGACCTCGAGTGACCAGGCAGTCGCTAATTTAGCCCTCGGATCGAAACGTTTGGTCACCCCTGGATTATGGCATCACGCTTGCAGATTGGTGTCGTAATTTCTTAGTCATAACCTATAAATCGAAAGTTGCAAAAATCCTGAGAAGGTGCAAAGTGGAATAACTTGCGTGGGCGTTTAAGGCTACTACAGAACTTGCCTGTTTTGAAAAATTAAAGAGTAGTTCTAAACTTATTGGAAGATCTGCAATCAATTTACATATTTATTGGTTGTTACGGTGCTGTCCATTGAAGTCTCTGCTGGAGAGGTCTCAGCGTCACCATTCAGGCCTTGTCTCTTGACATCACCGATTTATATCATTATGACTTTAGTGTTACTAATATACTGATGATGGTAGCAGAAGCTACCGAAACGTCTGCGAAAATGTCGTTTACATCTATTGCTTTCACGTCAGTTTTAAAGAGAAAATATTTTTTTACTTTTCCGCAATATTAAAACCTGCTCTAATAAACGGCTTGTACTGTTTTAATCGGTGTTGTATTCAGTGGATTTCACTGTAACCATTTTTCACGTGTGAAGTATATATTGATAGGCAGGTGTTATACCGATTTCTACCATTATGACTTCATACAACCCTTTAAAATTTCTACACACGACTAAGTGGGGCCCCGCAAAAGTGTTTCCAATCGGTCCCCGCACTTGCTAACACCGGCCCTGTGTGTGATGCACCACAAATGGAACGTGCGTTGAAAATAGCGCCAACAAGCAGTATCAGAGTGAGTAGGGCGTGTGATCGCCTTGGTGTGACGTGATCTCTGTATTGGTCCTTGCTGTCACAGTGTGAAGTTTGCGCGCTTGTCGCTCGGGCCCTCTGATTGCAACAGGTGTGACTCGCCCGGGATTAATCCTGTCTAGCTTCTACTTTGACCTAAAATCATAATTTCTGGTTATCAAAGTCAACGAGTAGAAATGCAAGTGTATTTGGATCTTGCGATCAATTAAATTAACAAAATGCTGTGCGCTGAGCTGTTTCATTGCAGTTTTCATGATGTGAGAGTTCCGTGGACTGATTCACAAGTCGCAAAGCTACCGCGTTGCAATGTAACTTAAGCCCTTGAGGTGCATAGACATTGGATACAGGCCCGTAGCCAGGTATTAAGGTTTGGGGAGAAGGCAAAATATATTCTAGGGAGGCAAGATTTTTGGTTTTACTATAATGTTTTAATAAAAAAATTTCTGGACACAGCAAAATTTGGAGGACACAATGAAAATTTAGGGTGGAATAACCGCGAATGCCCTCCTTTGGCTACGGGCCTGATTGGATACAAAAACTGAGTTCACTCCAGGTTATGTAAGACATTAGAGCAACGGTGCACAACCTGCGGCCGTATACGGCCTTCGATAATGAAATTTGCGGCCGTCCACATGTAATTTGAAATATAAGATTTGGCGGCCGGGCTGGCGTATATTCAAGCAAAACAAATGCAAGGCAAGAAAAGCAAAAAAAAACAAATGCAAGGTAAGAAACGATTATATTTGAATAAGAGCTGATGATACCTACTTTGTAGGCGAAATATATGCTCTGTAAGATCTTAGTGTCTGATTCTGTGCTGAGAAAGGATTTCTTTCCACAGAGAGAGGCAAGAAAATCAATCGACACGATGCGTAACAATCTGGGTGGTGATCTCACACAGAGTTATAGAATGAATGGGCAATTTATGTTTCAATGTGTTCTGTGTTCCAGTATCTCATAAATATAACTCGAACTCATTGGCGGCCGTACTTCATATAAATAAAAGTAATGCGGCCGGCAATAGGAAAAGGTTGTACACCCCTGCATTAGAGTGCTACGCCATGGATGCAGAGTACTGACAACACAATTCAAGACTACTTTTTCTGCATTGCACTGGTCCCCTTTGCAGCTTTTCAGCAAAATTACAAATCAAAACAGCTTATGTCCGACACCGCAAGGTCTTGCAGGAAAAAAATGTCATGAAAGAACTTCTGGCTCTCTCACTGCTTCAGTAAGCTTTGAGTCCGCTTGCAACGCTTCGCACTTTGAAACGGAACTTAAAACTAAGTGTCGAGCAGTAAGTGTTAGGCAAGCTGCACAGTCAGTATAACTGGTGATAATTGGGTTAAAAATTTTTCTAAGAGGCTTGTATTAAATATTAGTTATTGCCGGTGCAAGACAGCCTTTGACATAATATATTCTTTCACAGCAAAGAAATATTTGCGGATTCTGACAGCAATTAAATAATAGCTGAGCTTTTCTAGTGAACAATATACAAAAACAAGTGAGCCATTTACGAAGTAAATCGACTTGAAGACGACGAAAGAAGTTTTACAAGATGCTCAAGTGGATAGTCATAATTTCCTGTTTGATTGTGATCTTTATCTTCGTCGCTAAAGCCTCTGAAATGGACAGTTCAGCAAAATTTGCGTCTCATTTAAAAGGTGATTGACTCATGATTTGAGATAGCTGATCCGTTGAACGGTTTTATTTCAACACTTGCAAGAAGATTGAATAGATTACACAGAAAACTATATTTCGGTTTAATGGCCATGAACAATTGTTACTTAGAAATTCAATTAAAATATTTTTAAAATAATTAGGCTAATGTTGTTCTATCAAATGCACTTTACGGTTATACCACGATTAGTAACATTGTCGTGCACCTGTGACAAAAAACCTGGTAAACAGAAATCAGTTTTCTTGCAGCTATATGGACATGTATACACATATCTTGTATTTGAGCTATGTAGCGTATTTTTAATGACTGTGATAAATATAATTTAGTTTTACATCTGAGAACCATCAGCATTCTTTTGCGCTCGATGATTATCGAAATTGAAAATTTGTTAATACTTTGATTGAATATGAATTTCTATTTCTTTTAAACAAAGAAATCGCTTGCAAATGGAAAATAAGTAATTGTTTGCAAATCAAACAGCTATTTGCCAAGCAATAAACATTTGCGAAATTTCTTCAATTTCCTTGCAGACCCTGAAAGTGCTTTTTACCGTAGGACCAATCAACCAGTTTCTAGCTTGGTGGTTTTTGGGCAGCGTTAAATAATACATCTTGATACAACAGTGCATTCATAACCCTGAAAGCAGTAAAAGTCGGCCAGCAGTTCAGCAGACTGTCGGACACTTCGATTCAACGGTTGCGGGAATCTGAGTCGGTGATCAGTGAAGGGGAGTCAAAAATAAGTCGGCGTTGAAATGTTGATCAAGGGGAACCAGAGCATGTCGCACATAAGAGTCGTTCAAAGTAGCTAAAATTCGAAACTAAGAAAAGACCCAAAATTAATCTTCAATGCGGTTTATCAATGCTGCAATCGAAGCAATAACTGATGGTGGGCATCAGCAGCACGCCGTTAGTTATTTCAAGTCAACGCAACGTCAACAGTTTGCGAAGGTATTCAAACAACTTGGCCACAGCTCTATTAGAGCCAGAAGTTCCGTGCCAAGTGAGAACAAGTCTGTTTTGGAATCTGTGTATGAGCCTGAACATCAAGTATCTAAAACAAGTAGACTGGTGTCATCTATTTTTGCTGTATTTTGCCACTGTCAAGTTTATTTCTGTAGTAGATCTTTCTTTGTAAGGTGATAGTCGGTTAGAAGCAAACGTTCTTGGAGGCAAGACAGTGTCGAAAAGTTGCTCGATTTATTTCTGTGCAAAACACAAAGTACACAATAATGTTGTTTCTCTGTTGGTTGCAAAGTCGAACGAAAAACATTACAGAAAATGCTACAGTTGCAAAAACGACAAAAATACTACAATTTGTTGTGTTTGTAGCGTAAATTGACAATCTTGTGCAGGTAGCGCAGGTTGTTGACCACACATGGGTATCAGCGTAGTTGGAGAACACTGCTGCAGCAATGCAACTTTAGTTGCGATGTGCCAAATTTTTAAAATGTAAGTTTTCTTTCTGGCAGAAAGCAGCTAGTCAATAATTAAAATACACCTACAATTAAAAAAAAAAACATGATAAAACCGAATTAGTTTTCACAAAAAGAAAAGAAACAAAAATGTTCACAAAAATGAACGTCATACGACGTTCGAAAATCTTAACAGATACCCTTTGGTTTGTAGGGATTTGAAGGTTGTGAAGAAAGCGTTGGACTTACGCTTCCATGGAAATCAGTGATAGTTGAGAGGTCAATTTAATTTTGCAGGAGCACGGGTGTCAGTCTTCTAAGTAAGCGACCTGACCTCTAGAGGTTGCAAAGCCAACACAAGGCGATATAAATGGCTCTCACCACTTTGTCGGTTAAATCTCCAGTAGCACTCTGATGTTTGATCGCTTTACTTGATTTTATTTAGATACACAACAAACTCTGCAGCACACGGGAATGTGAAGTCAGAACGACGTATAACATAAAACGGTTTGGTGTAGAACATGGCTGCACAGCATACGACCCACGGGCCGTCTGGGCTTTTCTTGCGGCACGCGAGAGCTTTCTCAATTGCAGAAAACGTTGCAGAGCCCTACTTCGGTAATTAATTGTCGTTCAAGAATTTCTTCCATACTACAACCAAATGAAATAGATTTTTGCGTCCCGCGGCAACTTTATGTTGATCAATTACGTAGCATCCAAACACGAACAACGTTTGCCTGACATCACGCATTAAGAATGCACGAATCACCAGGTATGTAACCAGCATGNAACACCAGGGGGGCGGAGAGTTTNCCAAGAGGGGGCCCAAATTTTTTAAACTATGTCCAACACATTTTTCCANGGGGGGCGAAAAATTTTCCCGATGGGTTGGGCACTCCGCTTGCGACCATACTAATCACTAAAGAACATGCAGTGTGTATCCACTGTAAGTTAACTAATATTGTCACAGATGAACAACGTCTCCATTGCAGGAAACTGGCAACGCTAACTCAGGGTATAGTGAGAAAATGGCCGACGTAAAAGCACTTCTTTTGATGCAACACAAGGAGAAAATATGCATTAAAAAATGTTATGATTTCTGAAATCCAACACAACTTCAAGCGTGTAGTGCATCTCTCTTGCTTGTAGTTTTGCTTGATTCTCACGCTATTAATGGTAGTAATTGAATCACCTTATAATATACCTACTGATTACCTAAGAAGTTGATTTGATATAAAACTGATTAGATAAGAAGTTGAATAACGTCATTTGTGTTTTCTATAGGTCGAAAGCAAGCTGCACAACTTTTTCAAGTGTTGGATTAAATTTTTCCTCTCAATGTATTGTATGATAGGAAATTAAAATGCTTTGATCATTGCCAGAACCCGATTGTTGCTTTCCGCAGGTTTATTTTCAGTTTTACGGAAAATCGGATGATTTGTTTCAGTCTTTTCAGAAAAACATGGCATTCTCCTCTTTTGAATGTAGCTGATTGTCTTATTGAGATGATTTTGGTAGAAATTATTTCAGCCATAAGCTGCTCCATCCGTATTATAATGAACATCGTTTAAAACAAAAAATAACGGTTCCGTAAAAATTGAAATGCAGCAAAATACAGCAAAAAGCAAACGAATTCAATGTTTATCACAGTTAATGTTTTGCTGGTGTTGAGAGCTATACCGGTAAATAATTTATAAGAGTACCTCTACAACTTCGTGATTGCAATGTCCTGACGTAATTATTCTTTAGCAGTCACTGCTACAAAGCACATGCGAAATTAATACTTAGGCCAGTATTTCCCAACCGAGGAGGAATTTCTTCGCGGTAAAGACTTTCGTGACTTCAGTGGAGGATTTTCCACTTTGAATTTACGTGTAGTATCATACATTTAGCTTTGTTTTTCAACCATTACATTGTTATCTCATGAATGTATTGACTGCTGCTGCATAATCTTGCATCTTACCCACGTCTGATGACTGTATAGTTTTAATAATAATTCTTGCTGTAGCATATCAGCTACTTAGTAATACTTACCATGTATGTCGTAAGAGATTAGGGGCCCTATGATTACTATAGTTCTGAGCTAGGGTGGCATAAAGTAACAAGGTTGGCAACCACTGGCTTAGGCTCTTGCGTTAATTCGGTTTGCAAAGACGGCACGAGCAACATTTTATAGTTCTGAATTGGTAATCCATCAATGTCAACGTCTTTTCTACTGGCACATTGTTCTAATCGTAATTGTGTTTGTTTGGCGCAGAAGAAAAGATTACAAGGAGTAGAAGAAGTGTGGCAAGTGCCAGACAGTTGGTAAGTAATTGGCCCGTCACCGTCATGTTGTTTGAGCATGACTGAAACACTTCAACGTAGTGGGCAAAGAAAAATGTACTGCTCTGTTATCTGCCTTTAGCGAACAAAACCAGGATGCGAGGTAATTACTTTCAAAATCCGATTGTTTCCCAACTCAGTATTGATATGACGTCACTCCTGGGATGAGCACGATGTACCGCAAAACAAAATAGCTAACCAAAGCATTTTCAAAATATAAAAACATTAATCTAATTCACCTGTAGTGAAAGACATTTCGGCCATGTCGGTGATTTGTACCTACATTAACCCTGCATTTTAAAATATTCTTCCACTGGTTATTATTATATTGCGCGCCATAGACTGGCTCTAATTTGCAGTGGCAGTTTGACTATAAGCTTGTCAACCGAATGGCACTGGCATCGAGTACAGTACTTAGCAATAAATTTACAAAGTTTCCTTGAAACGTTCTTTGCAAGATTTGTTAACTTGCTGAGATTGCAAGATTAGATAATAAAATGGATTGGACCTTGTTCAACTGCATTCAAATACCTCTCAAAAAACACAACTTGGGCGCGGGTATGAATTTAAGTTTTCTAAACTGTTTTCTTTAACTTGCCTAAATATGTTTTTACTACTTTTACTTTATTTGGATAAGAACTGTGTACACTAAAAAAGTTTGTTACAGTCTGCATTGTTCAACAAAATCTTACTTAACGGCTGTGTAACGGCCAATACTTGTTTTGTATCTTAATCTAATTTCATTTTCCGTTTCTTGTATGGATAAAGGATGGCTGATTTTTGCGCTTGTTCCTTTTGCGACACGTCACAGATTCTGGTTTGATTTAAGATGCTGGCATTCCCTGTTAATCTGTTGACATTCGAACAACGAAATTACGCATTTACCGTGATGTTTATCGCGAGAGTACGTGTGTGCGAGGTTTGGTCGGGTGAAATAGCCTTGTTGTTTTTGCTTTGGTACGAACCGTGACTGTGCGATTATACTCACCTGCCTACCCACCGTTCTTTACGTTTTTGAATAACGAGGCATCACGGTAGTGGTTTGTATTTTGACTGATCCGCGTTCTCGGCTGTTTCCAGAAACTTCGTGCGCGAAAAGCGCGAGTTTTGAATCGTACTGTGGCAAACTACAGCTGCGATCGTATATATGTTTGTCGAGACGGACCTATAGCATTTCCGAGTCATCAGGTTAAAACAGATTGTTATAGGCTGTGCTACCTAGCATATTAAATTAGTGTGTTATCTAAAACAACTTTTTCCGAAAACTATGTTATGCAACAACATTTAAAGCAAATTGTGATATGCTCCACTGTTTTCTCAAAAAAGCTGTGTCATCGAACTTAAGAATGCCTCTTAGCAGGCCCGTAACCAGCTTGGGACACCAGGGAGAGCGAAGAGTTTTCTGAGGGGCCCAAAATTTTTAAACTATGTCTAATAGTTTTAAACTATGTCCAATACATTTTCCAGGGGGGGGTGGCGAAAACTTGCAGTGGGGGCTTCGCCCCCCTTTTGCCCCCTGGCTACGGGCCTGCTTCCTCGGTTTATTGAAATAACATTGCAATTAATTCATTGTGCCCGATAGCAGCGCTGGTCAGGGGCGGATCGAAGGTGGGGGCAATCGCTCCAATCGCCTCCCCCCAAAAAAACTTACGAAAGTAACTTTATTCATCATGAGTTTGTACAATTCGGAAAACAGCATTCGCAATATAAGGCCATTTTGTCGTCCAATGTTTTGTCACAGCAGTGTTGTGAAGTATACCGAAGTATACTTCATCTCTCTTACAGTAGTGAACCCGTTTGAGACTTGACTACTAAACATTACTGAAATCGCCCCCTCCCCCGTAACCTTACAGGCTGGACCCGCATCTAGCTCTGGTGGTCAATCTTAATCCAGAAATGGTAATATTTTCGGCAGCGATACACAATGAGTATCATCAGACATCGCACATATTGCAAAAAGTTCTACTGCAGACTGTGGTCATGTCGACAACTGCGAAGAAGATATTTTAGTAAGATTCATACTTGTTGACTTGTCTGCGTGTTTTTTATTACAACGAATTGGAAAAGCGAATTTCGGTAGCTTGGAAACACAAATCCGATAAGAACATTTCACTGTGATGTATATCCAACATTTTACGGTGGAGAAAAAATAATACTTTTGGTAAATATTGCTCATCGTAGTTTTGTTCGTAGTCTTGTTCAGAAAAAAATCTGCTCATACGAAACTAAAACTTTTGCCTTCTGTTAACTACGCACAATCAACCACCTAAGTTATTTTGTGATAATGTGGCAAAACTGCACCGAAAGCTGTTGTGATGCCCCCATGACGATTATGTAGGGGCAGCATCGAGCATACTGTACTACAATATTTTTCTAGGGTTTCAGCAACTAGCAACCGCTACCGTGTGCAACTTTAACCTGAATACCGACTAACTGACCAGAACAGCCATTATCCGTTGTTTTGCCAGTCGTGGTGAGGTTGTAAATCCTGGTGCCCCTCGTGTTATTGACTGTGTCGTGAAAAAGAACAGGTACTGGTACATTTTCTTCTAGTAGGGTTTGGACAGCTGCTTACAACTGAGCTTGTTTTGCTATGTGCGCTACCCGGCGAATGGCCAAGAGATTCGAAATTTTGCGCCTTTATCGGGTTCTAGTGTGTTTTTCTGTGCGCAGAGTAACAGATAAAGCTCCATTCTATGCAAGAGGATGATTTGTCTTTGACAAGTCAAATTTGAAGGTCCGGGCGGGTCTATGGGTTTAAAAATTACATCTAACGAGAAAATTCGGGGCAAATGGATTTGTTGTTGAGAAACTTTAGTCAATCTATTCACGACTTGGACGACATTAGGTTGGAGCAATGCAAGTACGCTTTCACATTCCAACAAAAGTTTTTTCAAACTTCACTGTTTTTGGAATGGTGGCAGAGGCATCATGTGCTTGTTCACAGCTTTGTACGGTTTATTCAGGTTGTGATGATTTTTTGCCTCTAAACGCTCTCTCTTTGCTTTCGCAGGGATTGCTTGCAACCGCTGCCATCTAAGATTCTGCCGCCACACACCCGCCGTATTCGGTGCCCCCTGGTCTTAAACAGGAAAGGCCGTGCATTGTTCGAAGTCCTCCAAAAATGTTTTTGCGCAACAACGGACAATTTTTCATAAGATTACAAAAAGAACCCCCAATGACTCATTTGATGTACAAACAGTTTTTTACCAAATATGGACTAAAAGATGAAACCTTTTTGTGCATAACATCTAACAGTGTTGTTGCAGCTGTTTTTTTTTCGCTGAAATATTTCGGTCAAATTTCGCTGAAACATTTCGGTCATTTTTCGCTGAGACATTTTGGTCAGTGAAAGATTTTGGTCATTTGTCTCACCTTTGTATCAACACTTACCAGTAACAGTGTTTTTAGCGTATATTTTCAAACATTCTGACCGAAATGGCTAAATTTTTTTGGTCATTTCGAAAACGTTCCGGTTTATGACCAAAAAATGACTGAAAAAAAAAACAGTTGCAGCCTGATTGTATTATGAACATTTCGTGATCAACTGGTTATATTGGCCAAGTGAAGTGTAATTATGTTGCCTTTCAGCTTAACAAATTTTTGTCAGTGAAATTTTTCCAATTCGACTAACTGGGAAGGAGTCGAATCAACAATTTTGTATTTTACGTGAGAAATTTGCCGACTGATGGTTCGCGACACCAAATTAGCGGACTTCCAAGCTATAGAATGATTTGTTGCCAACATGCAACACAGCGTAATGTTTTTGTGGTTTTGACGCGTTGTAGCGCAAATGTCCCATTGTTTGCAACATAAATGAAGAAAATTAAGCTTTTTCTTTGCATTATTTCCCTTGTTTCCCTCGTTAGCTTCACCGACCTGTAAAATACATCAATTTTTGCACCGTTTTGACTTGCATCACGTTTGTGGGAAGTTCGGAACTTGCATCTCAAGCCCAGGCAACCTATAGGTCTGATTTTTAAGATAAAGCTACAGTTAAAATTTACAGTGAAAGATAAACTTTTACAAAGGAGGATTTTCTTGCAATGCCAAGTAAGAAGATTCTTAGGACAAGCTACGAATGTGACGAAATTTTCTTGCCCTCTTATGAAACATTAGTTGAATGCACAAAAATTCTTTCATTTAAAAAAACGTAGTAGACCAAGGCTGGTGTACGTTAAGACTAACATTATGGAATGTTAAACGTGCGTGCCTGCAAACAAAGTGTATTTTCGATTTATTTATCCGTAAACAAGTAAACAATGTCACCTGATCTGACTGATGGGACTATTTGCATATTTTGCACAAAATGTCCTACGTGTTTTCATTTAAACTTTTGAGCAAAATTTTATGTCTAAAATGATGGTCAATCGCAAAGTTAATCTCAGGTTTCTTACTCTGAACGCTGGGAGTTTCACGCAGAAGTTTCACTCAGATGCAATAAATCTCACTTTTTGTAACAGTGGCAGATCCAAACCAGGCCTCTGGTGGGGCAGTGAAATAAGGGGGCGCCCAAAAGTCTTCACGTGTTTACATACCCCAGCTTCTCTGCGACAATCGTTGGGTATCCAACAAAAGTGGTTACCTTTTCTAGTCCAAGAAAATGACTATTTTTGTTGGTTGGACTATGCGATCTTTCAGGAATCTCCACAGTTTAAAGTCGCCTTTATCTAATTCACGAAAAGTTTGAAGCAGGTCCAAAATGATAGATCGTATTTTTCACAAGCTGCACATAACTGAGAACGCTTTGGGCGTCCCAAACAAACTTTTATGTCTGCAATAAGTTTTGAAAAATATACACTAAGGCAGTGGTCCCCAACCCCTTTGTAACTACGGACCGGTTGATGCTTGAAACTTTACCGCGGCCCGGGAGTACTTTCGCAACAGTGTTTCTATGGGAAGAATTGATCAACCATATGCACAAAAGCGAGTGGTGCCAACACCAGGACACATTTTGTAATTTCGCGGTCCGGGCGGTGAGGACCACTGCCCTAAGGCATGCTGCGCGCTAGTGTTGGACGCTGTTTTTGATATCCGCACATCGAAAAAAACAATGCTTAGAACGTATTCGGAACAGTTTAGAAGAAGAATGGTTCTTTTTACACTAGGAAGTGACAACTCAATTTCCAAGCTTGGAGCCGAATAAATAGCAAAATGACGATCATATATCCAGACGAAGCTTGTGCACTTACATGCAAGCATCTTTATTGCTGAAGGGCAATTGAAAAACAAAAACAAGTGAAAGACACTTGCTGTGATATTACTCCCATTTTAAGTAGCTCTGCTGGCTATCGTGAAAAACGATCTCATAATCGCATGATACTGTAGGTTCACACTGGGCCGAATGCATATTGCCCTAAAATATATTTAACGCCACAAATATAAGTAGAATTTCAACCAAGTGTTAATACTGTTTCACATATTTCGACATTGGACTGCTGATGTGAAGAAAAATCATCATTCTCACTAGTCTAGATTATGAAGAAAAAGGTGTGAAACTGTTCAAAATAAGTAGGGGCAGGCGGCATGACACCATCATATCCACAGTGAATACCTCCAAACTCAAGCTCTCGTCGCCCTGATAAAGTCAATTTCCAATTTTGTGTATACTACTACGAAACCCCAAACAAGCTTTAAGCCACCCCCAATGCTGTTGATCTGACGATGTATCTGCTCCTATCCAGGCCAGCAAACACAGGTGAGAAACTGCCTATAACCCATTTACACCCATGAATCTCGGTCAATCCCACAGATATCAGTGAAAAAGTTAAAATTGGCAGTTTTCAGCTTTTCCACTCAAATGTATGTGATTTACGCGGAATGATCTGCCCTGGGTCTCCAAATGTTTTGTCCGAGGGCCACATAAGGTAATACAGAAAATATCGAGAGTCGGACGTCTTACGCAATGTGATTGTTTCGGGGTATGTTACAGTATATTCTACCATATCAACAATTTTCGTAAATATATTATTTCTTCTTCAATGACAAAATTTCTTCGTTTGGAGATTCCTGATCTACCTAATAACCTGATCTACCTGCTGTTGTTTTTTTTT
>JGI24158J21664_10006307_pt1 | contig 15611 bp, 8 predicted proteins | sample Ectturendosymbi3_FD_21664 | JGI IMG/M metagenome (IMG submission 21664)
CGACTTTTGCGCAGGACTGAAGATGTGTAACACACGAAACTAGTTTCCTTACGCAATAAATTGCGATCGATTCGCTTGGTGTGGGTCACTGTTGTGGAATTACAGTATGTTACAGTAAAACATGTAACGATTTCCTTGGACTCCATCATGTTATTGCTGCGTCACACTCATGACTCAACAATTCCCACTTAACTGCGTCACATCCGTCTTAAAAGGTTTGTGTGGCGGCTTCACAGCCGTGCTTAAACTTCAAAGTGTGAACAAAACTTGCAACTATCGTTATACACGAAAAAAATATTCTGCGGGAAGCGACAAAACGCGTCGCCATGGGTGAAGTGACGATATAGCCGAAATCGGTATAGCCGAACTCTAATGCACGTATAAGATAGGGATTCTACCAGGAACGAAGAAAAAGCGTCATTATAGGCGATCTGTCGTTATAGCCGAAAGCGGTGTAGGCGAACTCCACTGTGCTTCAAAGGATAGATTACAAAAAGATGTTTGTTTGCCCTAAACCTAAACCTTAAAGCTGAACCCAAAATTTTTTGAAAAAGTACATAAATAGCGCTCCCATCAAAAGTATCATGTCTTATAAGCGATTTATCGCCGAAACGTCCATCGCCGATACGGCATCGCCGAACTGTCCCACTCCGTAGTTCGAATGATAGTCGCCCGTAAAAATCCACCTGACCACAGCTTTATCTTTTTTTGAAGGCGATTATTCATTGCTTTTGCATCGTGTTTATCTCAGTATGCCACCGGTCACAAACAACCACTGAGGTTTGCAAAAACTGTTTTTTTTAATATCTGGCAAGTTATGGCCGAAAATCGATAATTAATTCCCCAAGGGATTTGACAGATTTTACAAACCATGAAGAACACTTATGTTTTACATGTAAGCGATTCAGATCCATACTCATATGGATCTTTAAAATGGAAAGCTCCGCATAGAAATGTATATCATGCTAAGTTACCATTCCATTGGTCACATAAAGAAAACTTACAACACATTAAAATCTTATGTTGCTAATTGGTTTACGATACATTATTAGAAGAACACACGCTACAGTGTTATTATGTTTCGTTTTTGGCGATGGTTTGTGGAATATTTTGTCGTCATGTTCTTTTTCATAATGATAAAAAATCATATAACTCAACAAAATATTCAATGCGAAGGTTTTGCAATGCAGCATGATGTATGCAGCAAACATTTATTTGTTTTGCAACGCTGCAATGCCTTTGGACTGCACTTTAAGCTATAGGTAACAAACTATTCGTCACATGCAATATGGTCAGATCACAACGCATGCGCTTCAGCTCGTGTTGTGCAAACCACGCTTGTTGGAAGTAATTTTCCTGATTTTGCACTGTATCTACGAAGACGTTGCTTTTTTACATTACATTGTGTTTACATTATATCCGATTTCCATGATTGAATCGACTTTTTACAGTGACGACACTAACGTACTGGCGGGTGGGCACTGTGCCCTGCCCCCCCTCAGACCCTAAAAACAAAAAAATGTATGAACAGTATTCGGGAGTGGCGCAACTAGGAGGGGGCAAGCGCCTCAATTTAAAATAAACTGACTTTGTTTTCTGGTCACTGATATACGCACTACGCAAGTTTTTTCATGACTACTGTACGGTTCCTCTGCTTGATTTTCATTTTACGATTTCATTCTTTCACTGACAAGATTGCTTCACACGTGTTTGCTAAGCAACTTAATACAGGTAACAATGAACACCAGAAAAAAGCTTCGGCTGGCGTGAGATCTGAGCCCACAAACTTCAATAAACGTCTTCAATAAGCTATACATATCTAAAACTTATAACATCCAAGCACGCATATAGGTTTATTTTATGAGCCTCAGACAACAAAAGTTCAGTTTTCTGTCTCACCGGCTAATAAGTCTCGTAAAAGCATTATACTAAAACTTGTTTCCAGAATAAACAAAAATGCGTATTTTTAGGTGTAATTCTACAAAATTTTCCCGGGGGCATGCCCCCGGACCCCACTTCCCCTAAAGTTGATTTGTGAGGTCACACGATTGTGACGAAACTTTGTCCCCCTCGGAAATTTTCTGCGTACGCCACTGAGTGACGATATGTATGCTTTGCAAACATGCACTTGTTTGACGACATCAGCTTCAAGCTGTTGCATATGTTGGATCAGTAGCGTAGCCAGCCCAAACGTTTGGGGCGCCAAAAATTTTGGGAGGGCTAAATGTTTTATTTTAGAGGAATAACGCTATTTTGCTTGGGATACTGCTTCACAAAGCACAAAATTACTATATGTTCTAGCCTTTGAGGGGGCTATGGCCCCCAGGCCCCCCTGGCTACGCTTATGTGTTGGATCCCATTATAAGCGGCCTTCGAATGATAAGCTTAAAATTTGGCAAAAAGTTCAGTTTAAAACTTAGCAGCCGTGCAATACATGCTTGTTCATTTGCCTGAGATGAACGTACGTATGTACAAGTAACTAAGCGCTGGCTGCATTTTCCTGTACGGTGTTTTAATCACAAGTTTACTCAAACAATCAATTGTATAGTAGTTTCAGCAAACCATACGTTTGTCTAACATGGTACTTGAAATAGGAAGCAGCTCATCCACTGGCACTTCAAAATTACCTGCAGCTAGAGTATCATACCAAGATGAAAAAGCAACCGATGCGCTAGTCGTTTACGTTCAGTGAGCTCAGCGCATTTTTCTTAATATTCTATTTGTTCTGCCTTTACATGAAAAACAAATGGCCCACGTTATTGCATATCTGCAGTTTAGCGTACATTAGGGATGCGCAGCGCAGATGGATAAAAGCTAAGTGTCATTTCATTGATATATGTGACCATTGAAACAAAGTATCAAAGCTTCGATGAGTTTTAACACACTTATCATAAAATAGTTTGGGGTATTCATTACGTTAAAATGTTTTCCGATTCCAGAAGACGAGAGTGAAATTGACAGAAAACATTTGACAAAGCTGGATTATGATGGAAAATCTTGATTAAAAGTCATAATTAGCATAAAGTAGGAGGGTGATGAAAATTTAGTTTTGGTACCTTAATTTAGTAAATTGGAAAAACTCATCTTACGCTCATGCAGACTAACCTCATTGAAAGACCTTATTTGTTTGTGACAGGCTGACAGCTTTTATAGCGTTAGGTTGCAAGACAATGAACATTGGCTAAAAGCTTTAAAACGTTCATTACAGAATCTGAAAATTCTGTGCATTTTGAAACTTCCGTCTGATAGATGATTTTATTAAATATTCACCAGCACTACAGAGACAGCCGTACGATCCCAGCTTTTCCAGTGTCAGTAGGTAAATATTAACTTCAATTCTAGGTGTAATGAGTTGTAATTCGGGCAAAATGAAGAGAACGCACGGCCATGCAAGCTGGCAAAAACAAAATTTTTGGCAAGTAGGCTACTGCAGCTGTATCGTGTATAGAACAAGCTCACCAGATTTGGGCTTAGTACAGTGAGTGTGGATGCTGAGTTGCTGTTTCCGTGCATTTTGTAAACAAAGGCTGAAGCAAAGAACATTTCAGAATTTTTGAAAATGTTGATGATACACCTTTCTTGACATTTGCAACAATCCAGTTTTGCGAAAATTAGCAGTTTTGAACAAAGCGTGTAATCGCTCGGTTTGTAAAACAGGAAGGATGGCCTTGCAATGCCGTTTCGTTGTTTGTTCTCGCTTTCAAGTTTCACAGCACGTAACAACAAGCATTTGGATTTCACCAACCTAGGAATGTAGTAAACAAACATTGAGAAACGTATACATATTACGCTAACAAAATCCAGCAACAATAGCTGGATTGTTTTAAAGACCTGATACATAAAAATCAGCATAAGAACTTGAAATCGCTGTCCTGTGCTGATGAAACGTTTGCATATAGAAGGTTGCTCTATTCCTGTTACTCAGTGATGAGAAACAATATACCTTAGCTTTGAGAACCTTAGGATCAGTTTGTACATTTTTAGTATTTTGATGAGTATCATCTTTTATTACCTCTCTCACATTGCTCGATCAGTGTTGAGGAAAAATCAATAAACGCAGCTGAGGTATATTTTATTTGTTCGTGTCAATATTACATACATGTATTTTACCAAAACATCCCATGTCGTGCGATTTCTGAAAAACTTTATTGTTTTCCAATTTGTCAACTCGTTTTGTAAATTACAATTTACATATAAATTCGCCCAAATTCTTTATAAACAAAATATTAATATTACATTTAACTTCTTGCCATTTTCAAATTGCCATCATGTAAAAGTAAATATTTTATTAAATAGAAACAGAGCTGTTTTGAAAGCCGCCATAATTCTCGCAACTATTTTTCGTAAAGCCTTACTAAACCTTCCTTGCGTTCAGTAGACCTGCACATGTTTTCATATAGTTGTCGCAAAGGTACATTAAAAATCCGATTCTTCAATACAAACCAGGCTTTTGATCTTTTCATAATCAAAACACGGTCATTTATCCTGGGAACAACTTCTCCGGTAATTGTAAATGTTGCGTGTCTGGAGTAATTTATGAAAAAAAACAGGCATTCTGTAAAAAAACTGGTACAAGGCTTGTTGATTGCCTTACGTTCCTCCAAATGCACGGTTTCCAGTATAAATGATCAAACCCTCAATTTTTACTAGGAGAGCAGTTTTTCCCAATCTTGTGGTTATGTTCTCCAGGGTGTTTTTGAATAAAAACCAAAAGGTCCCTTTTTTATTGTGCAACTTTATCTTGGTTACATGTTTGCTACAAAGGATATGTGGGTAGCTTTGACGTAGTAACTAATTCACCACTTGAGATATCATCTTTTGCAGATAATGTGGTGATGCAAGCACATTTGGCTGACTTTATCTTGCTTTCAAAGCACATTTGGTACTTCTTAATACTTTTAAATTAGCCTCGTTGCCCGCTTGGAAACAGCCCTATGGAATTAGTGTCAGCTATGAGCTTCTGGTTGGAAAATAATAGATAAGAATTACAATTAAAACAGTAATAACTGGCTTTGGAGCATAGTCTGTATTGCTGTCTCAGGTGGTCCAGTGTAAAAAACTAGGAAAGAATTAAAACCATGCAGTTTCTATGAGAAAGTATCGGATGAACACAGAAAAGCAATTGTTCAGATTTTGACTTGAGTAAAGTTGAAAATCAAATTAAATTTACATTTCATAGTACGTCCCTTCGCAAGCAAGATTAGCATAGTTACTCACTTGCCTGTGATTAGTAATGCGTGTACAGCGTCACATGAAGCATCAACATTTGTGTCCAATCAGTGGCGTGCATAGGGGGGGGTCGAACGGGGCGACGGCCCCGAGCATCCAAGGCAGGGGGGCATCCAAAGAGTGAAATTACAAAATTTAAAATGCTGTAACTACATGATTTTTTCTATTGTAGGTGTACCAATACATGCTGGATGGATTTAATTTATCAAAACTTGCTTTGTTATCAACACTTATTTTTACGTACTCAAATGACAGTAATTCTCAGCTTCTTCATTACCAGGGATTTTCGGCGCACACCCAATCAAACTGATAGTGACGTGACTTTGTCCAGATCGTGCGATCAAGGGAAAATCGCAAAAGAGAATTGAAAGGTAATCAGGGTTGAGAAAAACCCGGGTTTTTGAAAAAAAGAACAACCCTCGTGTTTTCTTTAATCCGGGTTTTTAGTTTTTTTATGAAAGGAACAAGTCTTTGTTCTTTAAAAAAGAAAACAAAACCCATTCTGAATTGTTTTCATTGCATCATGCAATACTATCATTTGCAGAATTACACAATAATAACTTGTTATACCTATTATGGCATTCAAATTTCAGGCTAAAGAAATGTACCCCATCTTTTTTTCGCAAAGTGTTGTTGGTCAATTCACTCCAAAGTGGTAAGGCTTGGCAAGAATGCGCACAGCAAACAGAGAAAAGCCACTCCCATTCAAACTCCGCAGTTTCACGTCAAGTTCATGTACATGCCCTGCTAGTTCAACATCTATATGGTGTATTTTTTCAATATATGGTTTGGTATGGTCCAACATCGGAAACAGCTTGGATGCAGAGAAGGCAGAAGATTTGCTTAAAATATACCGATTTTACAGAGCTGAAACAAATAACCAGTAGAATTAACTCAAACTGTTCGAATTTTTCAGCTCTTTTTTTCAAGTCGATAAAATTTAGTTGCTGTTCGTTTTGTTTGATTAAAAAACAATTTACAGTTAACTGCACAAGTGTGCTGCTTATTTTACTTCATAGTACATTTTTCAAAGGAAAAGTAAGAAGTGGGATTTTTGGTGGTTTTTATTGTTTTTCTTTCCGTGGGCTTTTGAAAAAAGGGGTGATTTACTTTGGTTGGGTCCAATTACGTGAAGTTAATTATGAACGTTTGATTGATTTTCTGAGCCAAATTTCAAAGCTGTCCAATTTCAATTTGCTTGAATTTGCTGATTTTATGATGCATCACTAGTTTCCCGCTTCGTTTTTTGTGGTAATACAGTCGCACACCTGTGCTTGCAATATGACCTTCGTTTCGAGCTTCGTCATTCATTGGCAGTTCAGCCTGATTGATCATAATGGCTCACACAAGCCTGTATCTGTTCTTTCTTCTTAATATGGTACATATAACAGCCACATATTAAAAAACGAAAATTTTCTTGCGTACTTTATGTGCATTCTCAATTTGTGTGTAGTTTACAAGTTTCAAACAGTCAACCCTGGGTGTTCGCTATCCCAGTCACATACCTGATCGAATGCTATTCGACAAGACATTCGCGCAGCCTTGTATTTTTGCAGCTGTGGACTGTGCTGACGTTGCGCTGAGTGCGTTCTACTACTCCTCTGTTTTAACGCGTTGCTGGATATTTTTGCAGTTGTGAACTGTGCTGACGTAGCGCTGAGTGTGTTCTACTACTCCTCTGTTTTAACGCGTTGCTGGATATTTTTGCAGTTATCAACTGCTCTGTCTTTGGATGCTGGTGATAATTTATGTTCATTACAGTGGCACATTGTAGCCTACAACAACGAGTAAAGAGTGCGTGTAGAATAATATGCACAGGGACGCCGGTGAATGGAGGCATTGCAGGGGCATTCCCCCCGCTGTCCTGTCAACAGTGGGGCAATAGGATCGGAGGTGCGTTTTCATCATTATTGTAGCAGCAGGCAAATATTTGGGGGGGCGAAGGATCTTTTCCCGAATTTTCCCAAACATGCCCGAAAAGGATTTTGTGCAACTTTTGCCTACAAAATTTCTCCCACAAAGATAATTATGACCTTTTTTTGGTGTGACCTCCAAAAAAGGTCTTCATGCGTTTTTCTGCAAACCTTGGGCGCCATTTTTGAAGTCAAGCAACTTTTGGTGAAATTTTTACCCAGATTTTCAGCAAATCAAACCTTCTGGGGGTGCGCTTGCACCCACTGCACCCCCACCTCCAACACAACTGCTTTTCATAAAAGTATCATAGGTAATTTCGTAGTTTATCAAGATCGACTTGAAATAAATTTATTGCAGCTATTCGGTCACCTAGAAAATTCAGAATGATTTTCTATAATTTCTGTTATTGTTTTTGAAGTCAACATTGTTGATGAACAGAAACAAACATAATTGATAACGATTTTTTTGTTTGTTATAAATTTCCATTGCCCTCAACTCTTTTACTGCTCCCCCTGCCCTACCGCTGCTCCGGCGTCCCTAAATATGCATGTGGTGTCAACAAACTTCGCCAAAACGGTGTTTACAAACGTGAATATGACGTCATATTGTGACGTCACAAACAACGTATATCCAGTAACAATGACCACCATACGCCACTGCTCAATACCAGAATTTGGTAGGGGGGCATCCAATCAAGCAGTCACCCCGGGCATCACCAGACCTCTGCACGCCACTGTGTCCAATTAAATTGCATGGTCCCTTTAATTCATTTTGCGCGAAAGCAGAAATGTATCCACTTACTTTGAACTTTAAGTTTCAAAGGATCTGCTGAAATCAGCTGAAGTCGTTTCTTTTGCACTAGGCCAGCGGTCTTCAACCTTTATGTACAATCACCCCCTACCTATAATTTTTGCGTTGTCTGAAAATATTTTGTTTTGAATATGATTCAGTGCTAACAAAACATAAACGGGCTATCTAGTTAGCACAAAACAAAACTAACAAACAAAACGAATGCAAATGCATTTGTGGAATAAATGCTATTCATTTCCAAAAACAGCTGGTTCCAACCAATGCGAACCTTGCGATGGTGTTTATCCGCAAGCTTTTTAAAAGTAGGTTGTAAGTTGGCCATTTTAAGTCGTGTGGCGTTTCCTCAGTCTTGTTCGTGTCAAGATAATTGCGGCATTTATTACGCGTGTGCCATACTTGGCAGAAACTTTGCTCAGGAAAATAGATCGTGCTAAACGCCAATAATAACAGCTTCACTTTTCCCCAAAATTCTGGAAAACGCTCACTGCACTAGACCAAAAAAACGACCATCCGTGCGTATGAAATATAACACGGGATTCATCGTCGCTTTGGATGTCGATGAGACAAATCCTTGCTGGTGGAATCGCATTCGCTGATGCTAGTTACCTGGCATAAAGTATTTCATCTAATAATTTTCCAAACAATGTAACTTCCGGCGTGATCGCCACAACAGAATGACTTCTTAGCAAGCCTCAAACAAAAGGTGGCGAAAAGGATTTTTCGGACTCCTTAGTTTAGACAAGATGAGGTGTTTGGGCTTACCCGCCGGTCTAAGTTACAACTTTCATGGCCTAATGGGCTACTGTTCTGCTATACTCTGTCATAAGTGAGATGAACACTGCACAGCTACTTCTACAGCAGAGCAAAATACTTGAACTGAATGAGAAGCATAATAAGCACGTTTTACAACATACGGCTAGCTGTAACTACTGTACTTTTACTAGCCATTAATTGGTACGTAGATCGTCTCGCAACAGCAACAGTCATATTTCCAGTATTTTTACAACAGAACACACTTTTAGTACGTTGTTTTACTCAAGGTACTAACCAAAGATTATAAAGCACATGAAAACGGGCTATGGTATTTTTGCCAACGAAACATTGGTTTGGCAATGCTCTACTCTACCGAACGCCAAGAATACTTGTTTCAGGGCAATTTTGCTAATACACATGTTCGAAGGGATTTGTGACGGTTCATGACAAAAATTAAGAAGTTTTCCTCTTGAAAAAAAGAGTTTGACTGATTGGGTATATTCCGATAGCAATATCAGTATTGGTCGTTTCAACCAATATCAGTATAATAAAGAAATTAATGCATACCATACGAGAAACGTCCAAAACCGGCCTCTCATGCTGATGTATACAGGCTGGCAAATGTTATTGCTTGATGTTCTTTTGTGACGTTGTTCATGCAACGATTTTGGGTTAACCAGCCAGGAGAACTACTCAGTGCAACAATTCCTCTACGCTTTTATCTTATTTTGAACGTTACACTCAACAAAATATCTGCATCTTCACCATCTTCGTGAGAACCGCAATGATTGACTCCCAACTAGTGGCAGTCTCAGTGGTGGCGTAACTGACAGGGAGCAGGAGTGCGAACTGCCCCCACCNCCACTGGCAAGCTAAATCTAAAGACCGGGCCCCCACTTAGTATATATTTCGGTATTTCGTATCTTTTGGTTTTCAGTCGGTTATTGTTTTTTCGTGTTTTTCGGGGTGTTTTCCAGTGATTTTTGTATAGACATCCACATCCGGATTCACCATCTTTTTTCAAATTTTTCCTGAGTGTTGGCTAACGGGTCCCCTTTCAGCTAAGCTTTTCATCCTGGTTCAAAGCTATAGTTACGCCGCTGGTTACACAGAACGAGGTTAGTTTCATTGTTACGTCACCAGTCCCATATCATGTGTTTTATAACCTTCGCTATGAACCGTGNAGTCGAATGTGCATCAGATGCTTTCATTCCAAAGTAGCAAATATTTTTTTTCTTTTGGAACCACTTCATAATTTTAGTGTTTCAACCTGCAGAAATCGCCCCCACAATGCACAAAATTTCACCCTTGGGGGCGATTTCGCCCACGTTGTAGACCACTGCTCTAGGCTATACGACTTCACACGTCTGGGTCACAGTTTTTCAATCGGCCAGAGTTGCTTTGAAACAAGATTATTATAATGTTGTTTACTATTGTTCGATCTTTTCTTTTTGGTCTACCACCAACTACAACGTAGCCGTTTTTAAGGTGGGCAACAGGTCTACAATATAAGGAATTCAGAAAACAAAAGCAAAAAACTTCAGTTGAGTGGTATATGCTCGTGAAGATTAAGATATAAATTTCCCGGTGGACACCATTTTTAGTCAGGCGATGGTACAGCGAACAACTTCAGTTAAAAAAAGTGAAATTTTCAGAAAAGTGTATGCGAGAAGTAAGAAGAAAACAAAATACAAAAGTNCAAATGTGAAATTTTTTTGAAACATTATTTTTTGCGAGATTAACGAATTTGAAAAGAGTACCTTAAATTAATACAGAGTAAATTGCGAAGAAAACAAAACGACAAACAGTTTTTGCTTGGGCTATGACTGTTCTACGTTTTAGGATTCGAGGATTATGTGTCCCACCTTTCTTTCAAATGAAAACATGTTTTGAACCCATTTGAATGCTGGAGCTATCAGTGATGGCATTTATCCTGATTGGCTGTGCATAATCCTCAATGACGTTTAATCTTGGTTGAGGTTTGCAACTCCACCTGCTTCGAAAACGAGCCAGGCTCCCGTTACAAATCAACTCTGAATTAAACCGGCATCCAAAGTGTTGAGATATTTGATTTTCGAAATGTGACTTCTTCTTTTGAGCCAACTCTTCTAAACACTGCTTGGCCGTACCAGATCTCGGGGCTGGTCTTGAGCAGTCATTCGATTGTCTCATCGTCCAGAACCGTCAGGCCGTGCAGTCCATGAGAAGGTCGATTGATTGGGCATTGGATGATAACATGGCTGACGGTTTGTTCTTCTGCGCCACACTCACAGACCGCAGAGGAGGCCATACCTCATCTGTACAAGCAGGAGCGGAAACGTCAGACACCAGTGTGGAGGTGGTTAAGACGGAGACAGGCTCTTTTTGGGAGGGTCACTCCGGGGTGGTGTCGGTGATGAAAATACGGAGTCTTGTGGGGTTGGCCGTCCACTCCGCATTCCATCGGTGATCCGCCCACTGTGCCGCACGTATGCTGTTGTTGTCAGATGCACTGATGAGATGTTGTGCGGTGGTTACAAATGGGTGTCTCGATTTGAGGCGCCGTGCATCTGCACTCGATGGACGGGTGATCGCTGAGTGGAGCAGGTGTCCAGGCTCCAAGGCACGGCCTGCTAGAGACAGTGTGGCTCCATTGCCACGAAGGTCAGCAAGCAGGATGTCTGCGAGGATTGGAAGATTGTCCGCTGGTGTAGGCCGCAGGCAACCAGTCACAATTCGGAAGGCGTAGTTAATGGCGGGGTTGATAAGGTGGATATGAGCACTGCGGCACCAGACCGTAGCGCAGTATTCTGCGGTTGAATGCACCAGGTCTAGGGTGGCTGTTCGCAGAGTTGTTGCTCCAGCACTCCATCCGGAGCCAGCAAGTCGCCTCAGGAGCGCGACGCGTGGGTCGTGGGTCATCTTCGGCAGTATTACTGCTGCCGCGCCCTGAGAAGGGCGTATTATGACCCATCCCACGCCGAACACATCCAGCGCGGGTAGCAGTGGTTGCTCTCGTGGTGACAGAATTGGTAAGCATTTCAAGAAATGCCACAACGGGGAAGGCCAAGTGAAGGCATCGGCTGATATCTATCTGAAACAACCTTTGTTTCATGTTCTACATGTCCTTTAATTTTTAGCGTCGTCCAATATTTGCGAATCACAAAGTTTTCAATTCTTTTGCTGTTTGGAGTTCTTTCGTGGGAAAAACAGAACGTAAATTTTGTGGCTGGATAATCACTACTGTTTTTGTTTGGAAGATGAAACTTATCCTAAGCAGTTCTTCGTAGACGTCTTGTATGGAAATTGCTGTTTTACAATTTGAAAAATACTTCACCTTTTTTTTCAGGTTGGAACGGGTTGGCTTGTTGTGTATTTCGTGCTGTTATGGTACTGCAAATTTCCATTTGTCAATTCTATAAACAAACTAAAAATTCTTATGAGGAATAAACGCGAAATGAACGAATTATAAGATTCTCTATGAAGTCGAATAAAGCGATCAGAAAGTTGGATCGACGGTGTGCTGTAGAGAAATTAAACGGCAGTATCATGTTTGTAGACATGCAAAAGTCAAGCCAGGGAGTGAGCCGGTGAATGTTTGGTGCTGACCGTGGAGTCGTGTTTTATACAATGAGCTACTGCACTTTAGTCCAGCTCACTTGGCGGTCGCGCCCTAGTAGAAACTTGGGAGAGACTGAGATGTTACGGTCCAAACTCCCACAATTGATATGGTCCGCGTATAATGTCTGACATGTAATAAGGGTTCGGCTGTGCTTCGGACAACGCTTCGCTGGTTATGCAGATAATCATGTTTCCAAGCAGAAACAAAACATAGATACACGGTTTTATTCTGCGCAGTCTCGTCTCGCCTGGTTCATCTAGTTTTTTTGACATCTCTTGCAGACTTTCGTGCAGTTTGCTTTGTACGTGTCATGTCGTTAACTCACCATTGAAAAGGATTAGATCAATCAGAATAGCACGAATGTTAAAATTGTTTTATTAGTTAATTACACTACGCCTACTTCTAGCGAAACAAAAATATATTTTGTGAGCCACCTGCATGAGGTTAGGCAGCGAAGTTTCAGAATTAGTCTGATTTGATCAATGAACTGTATCAACTTAAACGTATTTTCTGCTAGCAACTAGGAGTTGAATCAAGTTTGGTAGTATGAACCACACACATGGATAGAGTTTCGAATCAATAGCACGTGCCGTTCACTGGCATATGAATATGAAAATGCCGTGAAGTCAAACATTATTATGCCGAGAAAATCTCCGTCAACATCATCGATCTCAGTCGACCTTGTTTGAAAACATAGCCAGTGAGAATAAACAAAGTGTACGTACTGATGATACACAATTCATGTCCAGATGCGTTGTTTCCTTGTTTATGATGAATCACATGACACACAAAAGGTTATTTTCCTTTTCAGAAGTTGGAACTACAAACAAATACTTGACATGCCGTTGAAAAGAGTTTTAAACCTGCGTTTGTCATTTGGAATGCATGTGATGGCCGTAGTCTGCGTCTTCGGAGCGCACTTTGCTTTGGTAAACCTTCAATCAAGCTTGAACATTGAAGATGGACTAGGTACTGTAGAGTTAGCGCTAAAGGTTGATCAACGTGTTGAAACGACTGACGCGTCCGTGCAACATATGATAGTTTGGTTATTGGGGGTGGGAACCGCTCACGCGGGGGCATCATCTCAAAAATGATACCGAATAGACTCGTGCGCTACGCTTTGGCATTAGCCACATCATAATAGAGAAGTTGATATTTGAACCAGTTCGCGTTGAGAATGTGTTATTGTTGTAGCAGTGCATTTCTGTGTTTTTTCGGATCGAGAAGGTGCATTCCAATATTAAAATTACCACGTACGTCACAGAAAGTCACAATTGTTAGTAAAAATGTCAGTTTTGGAAAGAATTTATAGAACACCGTGAAAGGATGGCAGGAAAAGTTGTTGCCTTTCGTAAAATCATTTGCAGAATTGCCACAAACATTAACTCTTGAAATGATGAATGAAGTTCATGAAAAAGCGTGTTTCGTTCTTTATAAAGTGGATTTTCAACAACAGTCTTGGTTTTAGTGAACCTGCGTATTTAAGACATTGGTTATGCGTCGAAGATATCTTGGTTGCAGTGAAAACGAATAGCAAACGTAATTATCAATCCTGGTCTGAAAATAATGTTTGAAACAAATGAAAGCTTATAACTTGCATTTTACCGATTAAAACAAGTAAGTTGAAAATGTGTTTTGCAGGTACAGCGTGTCTTTCAGTGCTACACAGTGTCAGTGTTGCCACTGCAATTCTAATCTCGCCCATACAGCGTTACCTCAATTTAAAGCTGGGCATCGTCATCGCAGATATTTTGTGTTTGATTTACGTGCTGGCAAATTTCTACCCAGGTAAATCCTGAATGTTCCTTTGTGTGAACCATGAACAGAGGTGCCGTGGATCTGGAGTTCGAAATACTCATTCTCGGCACAAAGTTATTTCAATGATTTTAATTTTAGCCAGGTTAACCAAAAAATGTCTGTGGCCCTGTGTTTGTTCTACCTTCAATTTTATAATTTAGAACTCGTTTCACATGCAAGTTTTCATGCTATCAAGGTAAGACTTAATATGCTGTTCGACGCTCTGTCTCAGCTATGACATAAGATGCACAATTTTTCTCAAAAACCGTAAATAACTTCCTCTGGAAAGCTTGTGAAAATTTACTACCTGTAAACGTTTTCAGAAATGCTTTTTATTTCCCGTTTCTGTTGCCATCTAAAAAGCAATTTAACATTCTTTACCCATTAATTCTCATCACATAGTATGTTACTTAAATAAAATAAATACTTCATAACGCATTTCGATTGAATTGCAATAACAGTTTCAAAACTTAGTAGATCCAAACTCAGCGTTTGGGGCATGACAAAAACAGGTCCCATAGTTACATTTTTTTGAAAGTGAAGAGCAAAAGCAAAAAGACAGATCATTGCGTTTGCAAAGAGAAGCAGTTTCTCAAGACAAGCGCGACTTCAGACAGATACCGGGGTCATTTCGATGGGAAATTGCAACAAATAGATTTCAACAAAATTCTATGCAATGCAGTTCATGATTTACGCTATAAAGCAGTGCTTCTCAACCCTTGGGTCGCAACCCAAAAGTGGGTCGCTGTCTGGTTTTGGTGGATCGCTGTAATATTATTATTTATTTTCGCAGGGTTCATAGTCTTACTGATATTGAGTAATCTACTGCATAATTATATTTCTGACGCGATATGTCTCGTCGTTACCAATCGCTACTGTGACTTTTCTTTTGACATCACAATGCTTGCACGTATTATTCTTGACCAGCATTGCAGTAGCATTAAGCTAGCAGTTGTCTGCACTGGTTTCGACCTTCAGAAAAATTTTCACCTCAAATTTGAAAAGTGGTTTGGTAAGATATATTGCCGAAGGTAGGTATTTTGTTTTACGCATAATATTGAGGTCGTGGCAATAGAACGTTGAGAAGCACTGCTGTAAAGACTACAGGAATAAACGCTTTTTGATGTTGAAGCAGCATGCGCGTACACAGACCAGAGATAATCGAATAGTGGATTTTTACTATCCGATCCTATCCTGTTTTTGAAAAATAATATCCGCATCCGATACGAATCCTGTTTTGGTTGAAACCATACTATCCGTATCCGAAAGCTATCCGAAAGTGTATTGTGATGCACAACATACATTTTTTGTGCTGTGTCTATTTTGCCTCATGAGGCATAGCCCTATGAGACAAAATAACTGCTAGAGTTATTTTGACTTTAGCTGAACAGGATTGGTTAAAGTAGTCAGATGACAAGTTTGGAACGCATGTCCTGCTTAGTTGACCATGACATCTGTAACAGCTCAGTCCCATGCATGGATGATGGTTGTCATGGTTTCAGGGCTG
>JGI24158J21664_10006308_pt1 | contig 15610 bp, 4 predicted proteins | sample Ectturendosymbi3_FD_21664 | JGI IMG/M metagenome (IMG submission 21664)
TCATCTCTTAATTTCCGCGCCTTACAACCAAGTACATTCATCTGGTGCTGTCCCCTTGGACTTGGTCGATTTCATGTAGTGGCACGAATGTGACCACTACAATCGTATGCCCCCCACCAAATTCTAGTATTAAGGAATGTGAAAATACAGGCATTTGAAACATGTAAAAACTAGTTTTGACCTATAAACAAGTTTTGAAGAATGGAATTAAAATGAATTCGAAGAGTATTTTTTGTTTTTAATGAGTTAGGTTTTTAATAATTTGTTTCATTCTGTGGCCATGAGACATCCGTTTATAAGCAAATTTATTTCACTCATGCGTAAGCAATGCATTGAGGAATTAAATACTGTATTTATTCATGCAAGTAGCCCACCTATCAGATACTCCCACCAAAAGAAGATAGCACTTACGGCATGTTAGGAGTTAGAGTTGTCTATTGTTTCTCTTAGATATAGTGTAGTATCTGAAAAAAGTACTAGACAACCATGCAATTTAATGCATTGCCGCCCTTTATGTTTTTCTGAACCATAAACAAATTGCTAAGGATGTTTTGTTCTGTAAATACAGATGAAGGTGCTACTACATCTCCATCTCAGATCACTTAACGTACATTTGTATGCCCCCTCAGGCAAGTTCCCATAAGATCCATGCAGCATGCTTTAGCAACCAATAAAAAGTGTCTAGTTCAGGGGTGAAAAAATATGGTCGCGCACTTGCGCCGGGCGACCAAAAACGTGGAGTGCGCGAACGTGTTTTTCCTTTTGTACTTCATGCCAGGCTTTTTTTATTGAAAATGTTAAGTACCCGGTTTGGACTTGTAGGGACCCGATTTCTCTGATTCTAGGGACCCGAATCGGGTCCCTAAAACGCCTTAAAAACCCTGCTTTATGCATATGAATGTTGTATGGCAAAGCTTATATGTGTGCACTACTAAAAATTGCTACGCGCTACTAACATTCACAGAAAATTTTGCATCCCTGGTCTAGTTACGAAATTTTGATAAATGCACTTTTTGTAATTTCACTCTTTGGATGACCCACTGCCTTGTATGTCCGGCTACGTCACCTCGTTCATCGCCCCTCTGCACATCCCTGGTAACAAGATTGTGTACGTTTTATTGCTGCTCTGAAAGTATGCGCAATATAGCACTCTGCATGCACTGTGAAAGCTGGATTCCCGCCCCATTGTGCTGCAACTATAAAATGATAGGGAAGTCGGAAACGCAACCCTGGCTTTCTGAAAGCGTTGTGATGCAATCGTGAGTCAAACCACAAGTGGGTGCTTATTGCTGGCGACAGAAACCCCTACTTGAAACGTTACTAAGGTTCATTTTGGCTCGCTTTGCGATCTCGATGAGATTTCGCATTGACATTCGACATTTTGTAAATTGTAATTATCAGCTGACATTTGACATTATTTCGTAATTTGTGCCGAACATTCCGACCTCAATTTGGCCCCCCCCCCTCGTTACGCCACTGGACATGATAGGATCAAGTTACACTGAGTTGATGTTGATATGAAATTCTGACGCAGACGGTGCAGGGATGTGTGAGAATCGTATCGCTAATTGTCTATTTGTCTAACTGTTTCTTTTGGTTTATTTGAGGTGTTGCGTGTTTCGCTTATGACACGTTAGTCATAAATCAGTGGTTCTCAATCTTTTTTGGACCATGGACCATCTTTGAAAAAAGTATTCGATGGGCCGCTTTGCTATGCTGTCACGTCATGAACAACCAGTCGAAACTTGCAGACAGGTCAGTAAACGTTTTATCAAAGATTTATGGAACTCTCTGTGGATAGGTGGACCGCCTGGACCGCTTTGGGAATCACTGTCATAAATTAACACAGGGTTTAAAAGTCAGCTTTTGAGGATCAGTCAGAGAAATATTTAGTGTGAATATTAAAATGAACGACTTTGTTAGGAATATCTGCTGAGCAAGTTTTATGCCTGCTGTTACATCTTGCTATCAGGTACACGCCAAAAATACCAATACACACATACCTATCTGCAGCGCGGCTGAGCTAGCTTAGGTGCCACTGGTCGACTCATTCGACTAGTGCCGAAAACTCGCTGTGGTTATTACATAGTGCATTGAAAGGTCGTTACCCCCACGCTGCACATATTTTTACACTTTTGATAGTAGTTGCATAATATTGTTATTGTTACATCACAAAGTGTCCGTAAACGGAGTAGTCATAGCCACTAATCGTTTGGCAAATGGTTTATTAAAAAAACTTGCTATGTAGTAAGAATAGTTTGACGAAAATAGTTGGCTATCAACAGCCTACTTTGTCTCTGTGTCAGGATAGCATTCGTCGTTGGAACCATTTCGCATTCATGTGAATTGTTTTCATTTTCGTGCAGCTGTTTTCGTTCATGAGGGACCGGCACCAGCACAATTGTGTACGGGGAATTGGCGTTTCTTTTTACATGTGTAGAGCCAAAGTGCAGCGCTGTGGAAGTTGCATGTTTAGCACAGAATATTCGACGTAGCAGTGCAAGTGTGCGATTGCATCTAGTGGTGCTTAGGCGTCTCTAGTGAATAATAACGTTAAGTTATATTTAGGGCAAACAATTTTTTGACCTAAAACCTTAAAATTTTGACTTTTTTATTTACAAATTTTGAATTTATTTTGACCTATCAATTTTTTGCATTTTCAGTTGAAATGCGGAAAACAACGCATTTCATATAAAGTATTAGACTGTTAAAATGAAACAAAAAGTAGTTTATCTGCAAAATTTGGTATAGCATGTTATAAAATGTCTAGCTGCTTTCAGCTTCATGAAACGAACCTAGCTGATGCTTTTGCACTGCAGCGATGTGCTTCCACCATAAACCTTTTGTCACTTTGCACTTTTTAACAGTCACAGAATTTACAACACATTTCACCCTTAGGTGTGAGGTAAACTCAGAAGCATATTCCTGCAGCATACATTAAACTTCTGCAGACTTTGTTGTTGTTGTTTAACCTTAGGCATGGCATGTTGATAAGTACATTAATAACTACAGTAGATTCTAATCTGAGAATATCATAAAGCTAAAACACTATATGCGTAATGTATATGTGTATATGAGTATATGCGTAATGGATTGAGCATCTGCCAAACCAAGTGCAGTAAGACCACATTTCTTGCATTGCCATGCCTAGTTTACATATTCAAACATGCAGTAGTGGGCTAAGCAACATTATTACATCAGAAGTCACAACAAACCCATTACTATTTTAGATTTGCAACCAAACTTGCAAAGGGTTCAAAATCTGTTGTTGTAACTTCACTAAAATATCGATGAAGAGAAAAAAACTCTGCTGCAAAATAATTTTGACCTAACGATAAATTTTGACCTATTGATAAATTTTGACTTTTTTTTGACCTAATAACTTTGGAATGGCTCATGGTATCAGCGTCAAATTTGGTTTGTGGACGTTTCATAAATATTGAAAAAGCAGAAAAATTTTGACTTTATTGACTTTTGCTTGTCCTCGTCATATTTAACGATATTCAGTACCCTTTAAGTCCCGCTCGGGTCACTTTTTTTGCAGAGTTTGCAATCCTATAACTCGCCAAGCGATTGAGCTAGAGAGCTGTTCAAACCCTCTACGGATTCAGCAAGTCTAGTAGTCGAAATCCAAAAAAAAATGTTTTTGTTTTCGGTGGGGGGTTTTCGGGAGGAACGCCACAAGTGGGGGTGTTTTTGGCTTCCTTTACCTGGCCCTGGACCCCAACCCATTGGGCCATTATTATGGCTCAATATTTTTTCGGAAGCTAGGCCAAAATCCCCGTCTTTGGAGCCCTTGAATGACTTTCTAGCATATCTGTAGCCGAAATTACGGCCAAAAAAACAAAAATTTGTGAAAATTTCTGCAGCCACAAAAAATTTCTGCAGCCACAAACCCTAATCTAGGGTGGAATACACCCCTTTTCTAAATGGCCATCGCTCGCCAGCGGATCAAGCTAGACAGCTGTTCAAAACCGCTCTGAATGGGGAAAGACTTGTAGTTTAGGCTGAAAAAAAGACTGCGCCGTGCGATTTCGGCCTTTCTGGCTATGTTTACAAAACCTCAGGTTGTTTTGACAGGTTTCTATAAACAATCTGCGAAATCAACGTCCCGTGGGAGTGCGTANATCGAGCAGAATCAGCGGNGCGAAACCGCGCGAGATTTAAATGCATTCTAGGCTATAGTCCGAGGTTTTAGAGGATTTGGTTGATATTTTAGCGTTTCTGGTTGATGAGTTATGGCCATAATGGTAGAACATTAATTAAGGAAATCCCCTGAAGGCCCTTGGGAATTCCTAACATATTTGGAATATTTTTGGCATAACTTTTGAACCAGAAACTTGATCAAGGGATCTAAAAACTCGTATTTTAGCCTAGAATCCAAAAAAACTGCAAGCCAAAATATTGGCGCGTTGAATCGATGATGACGTCACATAATTTACCAAAAAACTGACCCCCATCATGAGCCCATTGGCCCAAAACCCACCATCCAAATTTTTTAAAAAATTTTTATTCTAAACTACACGACGCCACCAGTCATTACAGGGTTTGAACAGCTCTCTGGCTTAATCTGCTGCCGAGTTATGGCCATCCAAAGTTTTCCCTGAAAGAGAAAATTATGCCTTTTCTGAAAAGTTTTGAATTAGGTCAAAAACTGTTTTTTTACCCATAATTTTTGCTATAGATATGCTAGCAAGTCAATCAAGGGCTCTATAGACGCGCATTTTTACCTAGTTTTCAACAAAATTTTGAGCCAAAGGAATGGGTCAATGGGTTGGGCCCCAGGGCCGGCCAACATTTCCAAAACACGCCTTCATTGTGACGTCACCTCCAGAAAACCCCCACCAAAAGCAAAAAAATTTTTTTTTCGATTTCAACTAGAAGACTTGCTGAATCCGTAGAGGGTTCGAACAGCTCTCTAGCTCAATCGCCTGGCGAGTTATAGGATTGTAAAGGTCTGCAAAAAAAGTCGCCCGCGCGGGACTTATAGGGCTGCAGTGGGCTTAGCCCCCAAAACAAAGGTCCAAGACCCCTAAATCGAAATATGAAACACTGTAAATCAGTGGAGTTTTTGTCAATTTTTAGAATGTCAAGCAACCCTGCACAAACGTAAAGCCCCCTACGAAAGACTTTCTGGCGACGGTTCTGACGATATTCACAAGCCTATGTTAGGTCTGATAGGGTTAATCACAGCAAATCAATCTTCATCACAAAGGAAAGTCAACATGCAGGAGAGACATTTATGTTGGCCTCCCTACTTTTTTCTTTGGCCCCGCAGTGTCCCCCACTTTTTTCATTCTAGAATCGCTACTGGCCCTTTCAGGTATGTTTCGACCCTTGCTCAAACCTGTACTTGCGTCACCGATATCAAAAATTTGCCGAGGTGGGCATAATGCACACTAAGTTTTCTTGACTATACTGAAATTCATTAACTTTGTAGCACATAGATAACGCCGGCAATGAAAATAAAACTGATTTTCTAACAAACGTTGCTGTGGCAATAGCATCGCGGTCCTGCCTTCTTCACCGCACTTGCATGTATCGTAAATCGTTTACTGAAGTAGTCGATACCAGTGTTGCCACTTCTGATGTTTTGAGTGATATTTCTGATGTTTCGGCGACAATTCTGATGTTGAACCAGTGTTGCCACTCTGTTATGAACAAAAACCCCAGAATTTACCTTGAAAAAAAAACAGAAAATAATAAAAAAAACCCAGACATACCAAACGTTTACAAAAAGTCAAAACCGAACTTGTAAAGCACGCTACCGCTACTTGCACATAAAAATTAAGGTAATATGTATTGTTTGCACCATATTTTTAACAAGTTCAAGTCTATTTTTGAACATACTGACAATTTACAAGAAGGTTAGCAGCGAATCAAACGAAGTAACATGAAAAAGTCTAGTCAGATCTTTTCTGAAAAAACGTTCAATATTTTCCTTTACTTTCACTTAAATGCACAAATTGAAAACAATTGCGTTAATCCTAGCCCTACTCGGTCTCGTCTGTCTGGCTACTGCACATGGGCGATACGCCTGTGAAACTACTGTATTCTTGAATGGAAAATGCAGTAATACAACATACATTTCTAAAAATTGAACTGAGTCAAAAAAAAACAGATCTAGTGAAAACACCCAAGCAGTGGCAACACTGTGTTGAACGGGTTGCTGTTCTCCACATTTCTTCTCTTTCTACGTTGAAAATAAGACAGATTCATATACAGTATAATTTTTAAGTTTCTTTCATCAATTTTTCAAGTCTCTAACTTCGCATGTTTGGTTGTCGTTCCAAACGCTGCGTTGAGAATAACATTTTATAATACGCACGAACGACTTCTCCATTGAGTGACAACACTTTAGGACAGTGGTTATTAACCGTTTCTATGCCAAGCCCTCTTTGAAGTCGTAATCGTCCTTTGTTTCAAACCTCCTGACATTAAATAAGTTGTAAAAAAAAGTGAATTTGTTGATCGAACACTCGCAAGCAGAAAATCAGTGCTAATGAACGTGATGCAGCCTTTGCATTGACCCTTTTCATCACTACTCTAGTGAATATTTCTTTACGTTCTGTTTTGTTTCTTACATTTTTTTCGTTATTAAACTGTTGAAAAGGGGTATCCAGATTGACGAAAATTTGTCTTAGGGGTATTGAGGCGTTGAAACTTTTACGGACCACTGATTTCGCTTATATGAAACTGTAATGTAAAACTCTGATGTTGAAGAAGGCGACAATCTGATGTTGGCGAGGCTGACCCCAATGGTCGATACGTGCTTTTGTCACAGATGTAAAGACTTATCTTCTTGCTTTCCACTCAACAGTGATTTTTAATGCCATAAAGAAATTTTCAACACAGGTCTTCAACTACTTGCAGTTAATTTGTGTTTCTTGAGCATTGCACTCTTCACAATATTTTCTTTCAGTGCAACTGCTTTTTGCGGTAAAATTCCATTTCATCCTGAATGCACCATGACATTTCTGTGAGCTGAACTCGTAAGCAGCCTCTTGGTAGGTCTGTCCAAAGGGTTTAATCATATATATGAGGAACTTAGTTTTTCATGAAGATCGATAGCTGTAAAAAGCTACATGTCTGGTTAATTTCTCATGTCTGTCCAGTCCCGTCGCCACGAGGGGATTTTCCCCCAAAACAAAGCTCCAAGCTCCCCCAAACTGAAACACTATAAATCAGTTGAGTTTTTGTCAGTTTTTAGAGTGTCAAGCACCCCCGCAGAAATGTAAAGCCCCGTATTGAAAACTTTCTGGCGACGGTTCTGGGTCTGTCTGTATTTCATTGGTTGTTTCGTTTTTGGAATTGTCTGGTATTCAGGTCACACTCGTACTGTAAAATCATTGAAGCCTCACAACCGCCAGAAATAATGGATCACAAATGCACGAATAAGTTTACATGACAACTTGAACTCGCAACAGACAATGAAATCAGTAGCGCAACCAGCCCAAAAAAATTTTGGGGGGACAAAATGTTTGATTTTAGGCAAATAACACTATTTGTTTGGGATACCGCTTTCAAAACACAAAATAACTATATGTTCTAAAAATTTGGAGGGCCATGGCCCTTTAACTCCCCCCCCCGGCTACGCCTATCAATGAAATAAAACTAAAATACGACTAATCAAGAGATAGACAGCACTTTCATCATTTCAACGCACGAGCGCACTCACGTAAATATCGAACATTCAAAGGGATACATAACTCACCGATGGTATTCATAGATTTCTGCTCCGCAAACTGCATTTTCGGTAAACAAAACTTGTATGTCTTGCTGAGCAAAACTCGTACTGAAAGTGATACAGTGAGCGGAGGATGAACAAATGTTTCAAATGAAATATTTTACGATATACAACTGGTGCAGCAGAAAAGTTGATAAAATAAAATGGCCTTTTGATGAAAGATTTCGAGCCCACCAACTAGAAGCGAAATGGAACTTGTTTACAAAATCTGTTTTACTCTGGACGGCTTCATTTACTATCAACAGGTGAAACGCCACCTTCACAAGATCAGTTACCACGTTAAAACCGAGCGCCTTGTCAATATGCTTAAAACTATACAGTGCAGAACAATTGCTTCAAATTAATTTTCAACCATGACAAACTTGACTATGGCGTGAAAATTAATGAGAACACAGCCAGCAAATAACAACACTATTCAAAAGTGACAAAACCAACGGTAAAACACTTAAAATTTCGAAACTCAGTACATTTTGTGACGAGTGGTGAAACCTAAGGAGACGATGTCCAACACTTCTGCTGGTGTGTACGGAAGGGTGAGCATATTTGATGAGGAAAAATTCCTGACAGTCACAATGGCTTCTTTTCGCAACAACACTAAAGAGCTATACGGCATTTTTCAGCATGTTCTTACAACCATCAAACCACCGCAAAACCAGCGTCACTATCACAGAATTGTTACCCAATAGGTCAAAAAAGCCATTTTTTGCTACTAATCAGTGGAATAGCCAGCCCAAAAATTTTGGGGAGGCCAAAATGCTTGGTTTTAGGCGAATAACACTATTTTGCTTAGAAAAACGCCTCTCAAAGCACAAAATGGCTATATTTTCTAAAAATTTTTAGGGGGCATGCCCCCCTGGCTACGCCTATGCTACCAATCCTGATTTATTCAATTGTTTCTATTGATTAACTAACTGTCAAAATTCCGGACATCAGGAGCATTTTAAAAAATTGTTTCCGGACACAAATTTTACCACCGAAGCGGATATCCCGGGACGATCCGGACGTATGGCAACCCTAGTGTATACGGCGTTTTTTTACTTGTCCGTTTGACCCCAGTCATTGGCGTGTATGTTTTAATTTTTGTGAGATTTCAAAAAAACAATTTTTCAACCACTGTTACTGCAGCAAGGGATGTCTTATTCATGCGAGCAGGGCCGCAACCAACTGATATTTTCGGGGGGGAAAAACGATGTAACTTCTTGCTGCACCTAACAATTACATACTTTGTGAAAATTTCGGGGTCCCCCCTCTGGATGCGGGCCTGCATGCGAGTGTTGTCCCATGTCTCCTTCGCATTGCATAACCCAATGTGACGGTTTAATAATGCAATACAAATCGAAGTGAGTTGAAAAACCCTTTAAAGTTTTTCGTTTTAAAGATCGGCCGATCGCGGCAATAGTGACAAAGCACAACGGTTAAGAATGTTCGCGGTAACTGGTAAGTAATCAATTGTTTCAAAATCAAATTACTTTAATACCATTGCAACCTAGTACAAGGCAAAAGCAGCACTTTTTCACGCTGTCTGTTAGTACAAAGAACCAACACATGAGCAGAGAGAAACCAGTTCTTTGAATAGGCCGTTGCTGATACAAAAATGGGAACTGGAAGATAAAGAAAACTTTCCTGACACAGTTAAGTGTTATTTTTTAATGAGTGATAAAAGTTCGTGTTCTCAATCAGTTTTTAAAGACAGCTGTTTCAAACATTAAATTAATATTGCAAACCATCACAGTATGTCTGCAGTTTAAAAAGAAGCAATCCATGCATTACCAACATTTGTAGCTTGGACAATGGACATTTAAATACAGTCCACAGTAAAGTAGGATACCCGCTTGAATTATATTTGCAACAATTCAAAAAACATGCAATAAAACACAAACGACTGGTGAAGCAAAACTGAGGCCCACATTTCGTTTTCAATTAAGCTTAAAACTCATTTAAAGGTTATTTACTACATTATTGTTAAGAAAATCAAGATTTTAGGAATTAGCACCTCGCCCACATACTAGTAAAGTATTGCACATTGTTTAAGACACATCAGCATATGTAAAGGATTTAGTTTGCTATATGCCAGACATCAAGTGATCACATGTGCTACAAGTAAACAAATATAATACTGAATTGAAAAAAATATTGGCTAGGCGTTGAAGCACACCCGCTAGCAGGACATTGCAGCAACCCTGAAGGTATCCACAACAATGGTATTGGTATAAAAATAATGAATGCTCAGGAAACTAATAGCAACTTCTTAACTTTCAGATAAAGTTATTGCAAAGTCAGACAGCATCACATGAAAGTGATAAGCTGTGGTGTACTTCTTCACAACCAAGATTAGACAAATATTAGTATTTAACAAAGCCAATTTGATCTATGTTGGTACTAGTCTTAGCAGGCTGCATACATTATACTTTTAGTAATTTTGAATGTTTCTCTGAAGCAACTGCCAAAATCAGGCTCACATGGTAAAATGTATTTAATTGCATTGCACCACACATAAAAGAATCAACTATTTTGCTTGAGGGTTCATTTATGATGATAAATTTCACCAATAAATTTGATCAAGTTACAACTAATTCAGAAATCAAGTATCAACAAACATCAGATCAATACTTTTGAGTTAAAAAATGGATGTGGCCACATCACCCCTATTGACACAAGCTGCAAATGCAATGGGATAATGTAACAAAAAACTACTTTTGACACCATACAATGCCTTTCAAAAATTTAAACAAGTGATGCAGCAGATGATTCCAATTCTCTCACTTTTGACTGCATTCACTAACTCTAACAAAAAGCTTGCAATTGTGCTAGCAATTAAGTATAGAAGCTTTCAGGTCATAGTAGGGTCTGGTAAACTTTGCTGTTGTGACAATTTTCAGTTGCTGGCTTGCCAACTACCATTTCAATTGAGGCATGCTCAAAAACTTTATGGAATGTTACCAAATAGCCATAATGACTGCAGATCCAACAACAAGCCACTAATAACTATAAAAGGCAAGTTATCAGAATATTCAACAAATACTGAACAATTAAAACAAAAACCTATAGTAAAATATTAATAAAAAGATTGCAAATGCACACATGGCCTGGCTATCTGTCACATGGCAGCACCACAAGCTTTTACAATAGACCAGGGGTGGGGAACCTATTTACTATCACAGGCCGCATTAATTGTGGATGACTGTTGGCGGGCCGCAAAAACAATTAATTTAATCCAAAGATTCAACCTTTATCTAACTATGAGGGATAAAGGTTCTCTTGACATATTATTTAAGTATCTGCTTGTCATGTAGCTTCATTTTGACACAATTTTGTACTCTAAATTAGGTAACGAAAATTCTGATACAGGTCATATCAAATGTTCACATGGGCCGCAGGTTCCCCACCCTTGCAATAGACCAAAGAACTGCAACCTGTTACTAATGAAAACAAGTTTAGACATATTGATTACCAATGATCTTGTTAAGATAACAAAACTTAATGTTATTGTTAATAAATATAGGTTCAACTTGATGATTCATTGAAGAAAGGTAGCAGTGCCATAAGAGTGGTTTTCTGGGGATTGGACACAAGACGTTCATCACTCTGCACAACATTATTCAAAAGAAGGCGTAAATACATTTGTAGTTGCTTGCGACGCTGTTCAACAAACTTTGTAGACTTGTTTCCAACAGCCTTTTTTGGTGGAAATGAAAAAGTGTCAACAATAGGGTGTTTCTTCCTGACCTGGCGGTGCAAATTGAAAAAGTCTGAATATCGTCTGTAAATATTCCATTCTTCTGATCCAATTCTTACAAAAACTTGATAAACATGGTGAGAGCTAGAACCTTTTTTCTGAAAGTAGACTGATGGGATCCACACATTTATAAGCGCTCTGGCTGATGAAATTTCTGGGTCACTGCTGTTGAAAGTATCATTTTCAATTTTTGATACCAATGCATCATGAAGCATCGGTCCACGAAGAGCAACAAGCTCTTCTTTCATAATTTTTAATAGAATAATAGCTGATCTCAGTCGAATGCGAAGATTGCTATTTAGTTCCAACAATTCACCATGCATCTGTGATACCTCAACCAGCTTTTGTTCATACAGCTTAGACTCGTTCAAAATGGATTGGTTGTCTGCTTGGTCGCATATAATTGATTCACCTGCAACAGATGCATTATCTTGTGAAAAATCTTTCTGCTCAGGTTGCTTGGCTGAATCTTTTAAATGTTTTGTTACTTTTTCAAACTCAACACGTAATAAGCGTTCTTGCTCAGTTTTTTCCAAAAGCTGTGTTTGCAAATCTTGTACTTTCTGCTGTAAAACAAGTGATTGATCCATTTGTAAATTTAACAAAGTTTTTAACCGCTTGTTAGAATTTATGACTTCTTCTTTTTCCTGCGTAATTTCATCTAACATACCTTTAAGTTCATCCATTGAATAACTGCCCACTTGATCTTTCTCTAAAGTCATCTGAGAACTTTTGTTTCTTGCTTTTCCATGAAGTGAAGCATTGTCAATGTCAACTGACTGATGAAGATCTGAAGCTATTGTACTGTATGGAGAAACATCATCATCATCATCATCATCATCATCATACTGCACTGGTAGAAGAGTAACAGTTTCGTTTTCAGCAGGAAATAATAGACCTGAGGTACTACTACTTGGGGTTCTAATAATTAATTCATCCATTATTACATCATGGCCATCTGATGTGCTAGAAGTATCCTCCACATCTGAGTGTTCCTGATAGGAAGCTGCATCCTTCTGTTTCAATGGACTACTTTTATCATATAAAGAAGTTTTGCTTTCATTTTGAGGTGAGTGCCCATTTTTTTTCAGAGTTTTTGATGAGCTGCTTGAATGCAATAAAACTTGGTCTGATTTAGAACTTCCTGGTGCATCTTCACTAGCCTGCGAAAGAGTTGCAGAACAGTCTGATTCATCATCATCACTGAAACTGATTATCTTAGAACGCTTTTTCTTACCCACTCTTGTTGTAACAGTTTTCGGAAATGTTGCCTCTTCGAAAGATTTATTGTCAGTGTGATGAGATGTTTTAGAAGTGAGTGTTGTAGCTGCAGCATTTAACAAAGCTGGAAGAGAAGGTGACTGGGCAACAGTGCTGCCATCAAGTGATGCATTGTCATAACTTATATTAAAGTACAGCGAAGTCAGACCAGCTGCCATGTGTGGTAAAGTACTTGCAAGCTCTTCGTCAAGCAGAAATGCTTCAGTTTCATAATATTTTTTTAACAAAGTTGTATCACCTAAGAGCATTTGCAAGTAACGCTTCAACGAACCCTCATTAAGTGAGCAACGCAACCAAGCCCTACCTCTGCCCACATCTGTCTTAACATTCTGCAAGTTTGAAAATCGCTCAATTTCATGGTTGGAAAGGTGTTGCTTGACTAAGTTCCAAAAGGTAACTTCCTCAGATTTGGACAGGTAAGTTAGGGATGCTAACCCTCGTGTTGGCGGTTTCATCTTGTGTTGCAGAACTGCTTCAAACTGTGAGCAAAGACAAGATATCCAGCTAGTGTCACCCGTGACAAGCCGCTGCTTCCCAACTAAGTGGGTTTGACACGCACGAACGGCATCTAGCAAGTTCGTGTGCAGTAAATTTCGTTCTCTTTCAAACTGATTCATAGTTCTACTGCGCTTGAGGCTCTGCCGACGTTAGACGCATTGCGTTATCAAAATGCAAAGCGCAGCATATTATTGTTGAAGCCTTGAAGGTCTGCGATCGTGACGACATTACCACGCTTCATTGATTACACCACGAAATATTGGCGAGGAGAGTGCTGCTGGCAGAAATGATCGCAAATCGGATAGTGGTTTTTACTATCCGACCCGAATCCTGTTCTAGTTGAAATCACACTATCCGTATCCGAAAACTATCCAGAAGTGTGTCTTCAGTAAAGTATAGACCAGGGGTGCCCAAAGTTTTCTAGGCATGGGCTGCGTTTCGCTATTTGTAAGTCTTGGCGGCCCACATTTTATAGTAATTTTTGTCTGTAAGTTTCGGCTTAATCTTTGAGATTGTATATTGTAGGATAAACAATCACAACAATTTCTTTGGCTGTAGGCTATCAGCACAACGGAACTCGTAGTTCATATATCTTCTAAGTGCGGCCCTCATCTTGAATATGCCTTTTCTTACTCATATGTTTCCCCAAAATGCTTGGAAATACGAAAACAGCAAGGTGCATAGCGTGCGTTCCACTAATGTTAATCTGACTTTGTTTGCAACAGAAATGCCGTAAAAGTAATTTAATAATACATATGGCGTTGCCTACCAGTACGTGCAATTCACGCTGCCTTAGGAAATAACAAAGGATTATTGCGTAACAGAACGATTACAAACTACAAGCCAAGCACATATGCTTGTTTGCGTTATTCACGCGTTATAAAAGTCGACTATAGGCTACATTTTGCGACATTTGCCATAAAGTATTTGAAGCGGCGAATTTTGACTTGTTGGCCTTGTAGGCTAAAAAGAGGTCTGTACATAGGGCTACGAATTTTGGAAGCCCGTTACCTTTGTGTTAGTTGCACTACAAAAATTCAAAACTCCGGAGAATATCTGTTCAGTTTTCTATATCATAAGCAATAGAACTTTTAGGCTATGAACCCTGACGGAGGGCGTAGAAATTCTTCCCACGGGCCGCACTTTGGGCACCCCTGGTGTAGACAGGCTTGGAGGAATAGCACAGAAAACTGAAATGATGCTTCCGCAGATAGTAAATAAATGGTTGCACGATGTGCAACTTTCTCCAAGAGGTCAAAAGTGACCAACATTTTTTTACAGTCTGATTCCTCAATCGTGGGCGTGCGCAGGGGAGAAAAAATGGGCCTTCCCCCCGTGGAAGTTGGGAGTAATTCTTGCAATGACAGTTTATTTGCCGATGTGACAGTCACACCGCACAAGAGTCAGTCTCACTATTTTGGTAACATGCAGTTATGAGCTTGCAGTTCACTAAATCCGCTTCTTTGCCTGCAGAGGCAGGTTGCGAAACTCGCGAGCGAATTGTTCTACCATTGGCCTTTGTTGCGTAATAATAACATGGCAACAAATCTTCGAAGATGCACTTCAAGTTACGGTAATATGCGTTTTCCCGCACGCAACTGTTTAACGCAGACATCTTGGCAGGTAATGCAGTAAGACAGTCACTGCCATAGGTGGCGGAATCGGGGGGGGGGCGCATAGACCTAGATCCCCACTTTTATTTCTGAGGGGGCCTGGCCCCCCACATTTAAATGTCGAATTTTGCCTAAATATTGTAAATTTAACAAGCACAATTAGTATTGGGTCCAGTGTTAAAGTAAATCGTTTAATCATAAAAATGTTGCAGAATTTTGGCAGTATTTTGTCGATATTATTTCTAATATAATAGCCTATTTTTAATTTAGCAATGAATTTGGCAGGATTTCGTAACTGTTTGGCAGAATGCACCGTGCACAGTCTGTCTTCCTGCTATAAATTGCTTACAGCATTGGTGTTGTTGAACAGTGTTATCAGATGGTGTAATACAGTGGTTCCCAAAGTGGGCGGTTCCGCCCCCTGGGAGCGGTGAGAAACTCCAGGGGGGCAGTGAAGCAGAAGTGGGCGGTTAGGGGACGATAGAAGACCCAGTTAATAATTATATTTCTGTTGTCTTACTAACTTTGAGTGACCAAATGTCATAAAAAAAAAACAGTATGATCAACAAACATGTATGCATGTAATTTGTAAACAAAAACTTGAGTTTTGGAAATAAAACAGAGGTGAAATGCCAGGAGATAAATTGATGAACTGCAGTTTCCATCACTAAAGGTAAGCTGCACAGCAAAACTGTTCTCCTCTATAATTAAATGATTATGATTGGAATTTTCGTC
>JGI24158J21664_10006310_pt1 | contig 15610 bp, 10 predicted proteins | sample Ectturendosymbi3_FD_21664 | JGI IMG/M metagenome (IMG submission 21664)
TGTACCTAGAACTCCGAAGGTTTCGAAATCGACATCGCTGGAGCTCAAAGTATGTTTTTTCCCGGAGTTCTAGTGTTAAACTTTATCAACAGTAGTTGAACATGCAAAAGGAAATATGCAGAAAGCGGGAAATTTTCATGTGAAAAAAAACAGAGAGAAACAATAAATATAAGCAATTACGTTAAGGTTACAAGTAATTGAAATCTATAGTCACCAGTTATTGAAGCATAACTGGATAGACTTCTCAGGCAAACAAAGAAGTTTTTATTTCACAAAATCATCGCGCGGGCCATATCCAACCACGCAACAAATGTAGTCGCAAAGACAAATGTAGTCGCAATTGTAATCGTGATTACTTTAAATGTAATCGCAATCTTAATCGATTACATTGTGCCTTTCTTTATTCGTAATCGTAATCGAGCAGGTGGCAAGTAATAGCAATCGATTACATTTCTGATGTAATCGCCCCATGTCTGCTGTGGATGCTTTGTGGTACATGAAATCGATATCCTATAAAATAAATAACTTGATGGAATCGTTTGCTTGCCACCGTTGTGGGGACCAGTGACTTGAATAGGCCTAGAGATACAGTATGTGCAAGTTCAAATCGTCGGAAAAAGATAAAAGCAGACCCGTGGGAAGATTCCTCCAAAGCTTTTACAGTAAACCGACAGCTTTCAATTGTTGATGTTAGAAGGGTTATTTTTTTTACTGTAGAGTTGATGCCATTTGCTTAATGCGCATTGCACACTTTTGAAGCTAAAGCATTAAGCACTTTGGCTGCACTTTCAAAAGCTGGAATGTTAAGGAAACGGCGCTTGGTCAATTCGCTCTCGAATATCTAGATAACCATTCTTTGCAAGTGGGTTATATGAACCACGTTCTACACAAAACTACTATGGCGAATGAACTGAATCATGCAGAAACAAGGAAATCAGTATAAAATGCAAGAAGTCAGTAATCAGGCCCGTAGTCAGCTTGGTACACCAGAGGTGGCGAAGAGTTCTATAATAGGGGACACAATTGTTTGAACTATGTCCAACAGGTTTAAAATATGTCCAATACATTTTTTCAGGGTTGCGAAAAAATTTCCAGGGGTGGCGAGGCCCTCCTGTGACCCTAGATACGTGCCTGACAGTAACATTTTCAGGTGTTTCACATGAAACAGAGATCAACATAACATTGTTTTGAAAATCTAAAATAATCCTTAACAATTTCGTGGGAGGCTTTGATTGCCCGGTTTGGGTCACACCGGTTGCTGGCCTAATTCAATTTACACGCGCATTAAACTCTGTGAAAAACAACTTTGATCTTTTATCGTCTGACCATTCTCTTAAGCACTGTAAACTCAGCGCGAACCTCACACATATAATGGCGATTGCTAGCCTACAACAGTGGACCCACACAGCTAATTACACTCTATGGGCGTTTCTGCAGTGATTGTTTTATTTATATGTGTATGCACTGTACAATAACTTCTCTTATATCATCACTGTTCAATGGCTATTTTTCAGGTCACGTTTTTCTTTAAAAACTTTTTTCAATAAAACATCAAAAATTAGTTTTTTTCGCAAAAGATCCTGCGTCAGTAAAACAACACCAAAACCTTTAAGGTGCAACAAAAGGAGCGGTAGCGAATAGCGGTAGGGATGGCTCGCTACCATTTTTATTCAGCGACAGGTGCGGCAGTGCCGATGCAAAATTCAAATAGCGGTAAGGGAGCGACGCTGTTAACAAAGTAGCAGTTGCCTACCTCTAAGCATTAATATGCTTCATCATTTCTCAACTAACACTTGATTTAACTTCTAAGGTTGAATTTGTGGGAGGAATACGAACTGATGCACCCTTTCCTAGTTTCCCTTATTGCTGAGAGGGTTGGGGCACTTTTCCTGTAAAACTAATAAGAATTGCCATAACAAACCTAGCGCTCAGGACATCATGGCTGAATTGACTTACATTTTTTTGGTGTAACTTCCTTCCAGAAACTTAAGTTCATGACCAAAGAACAACGGAAAAAAGTCACAACCTGAAACTTTTTCGCCTTCAGATGAAAAGCAAAGTGGAATAACAATTAGCTGTTTTTCACTAACTCTCTGCCTTCTATACAAATATAAGTGAAAACCTATTAGAATGTTAATTAAACGTGTTACAGAAATCACACAAAGATTCCAAACTGCTTCTGATTTTTTTCTTTGATCACTTTTTATTTTATTGCTTGACTTAAATCAAGGTTTACATCACTGATTCAAATCAAATGAATTAACTCAATCAACTCTGAAAGCAAAACTGTCTGGTGCAAGTATTCAGCTCTTTGTCCGGAAGTTACTACAGAGCACCAAATTCATTCCTGTTGAGTTCAACGGAAATATGCGTCCACTTTCAGAGCTTCCATACTGGAAAGCATCAGAATTCAGATTGTTCATGTTGTATTCTGGAGTTTGCATATTGAAAAGCAATGACATTGTGCCAAATGAAAAATTTCTGCATTTCCTGAAATTCAGTGTGGCAATGCTGATGTCGCTGTCATCAGAAACCGATGACAGTGACATGGTTTAATGTGAGTCCATGCTCAAGCAATTTGTGAAAGAAGCTGCAAAGTTGTATGGAAATGGTTTTGTCCTTTACATCATTCACAGTCTGATACATGTTGTTGATGATTTTAAACAACAACAATATACTGAAGGGTCGCAAGCGGCTAGACGAGTAAGCAGTCGTTTCACAGGTCCAAATAGTATCGGATTTTCGTGCACTTATAGATGCAAACACTAATTTCTCGCTTTAGAGAAGCAGAACAATGCTATAGTGGATTTACCTTTTCGCATTACGAATTGCCGTTTTCTACTTGCGATTGTATTCCGTACGTGAGGTCTGGTTTGGATCAATTTTTTCATTTGCGTCAAGAGAATTCGTGCGTGTGCGCTCCACTGCGTTCGCACAGTAACCTCGTTTTTCGCATTGCATACAGCATCCTTCGCAAGCAACTTCTGCACTGGGCAAAACCGCAAACCTCTACATTGGTTCCTACACCAGGGAAAACCTACAATGCTGTGTCAGTGTCGAGCATGCTTTACAGTGAACCAACGCCGGACTTCCTGTTCATCTAACTATTCTCAGTATCTGGTTGTTGACACGATATGAGATCGAGTTTTCCATAAGTTGCTGGGCATTTCTGAAAACAGCACACTGCCATAAGCTACTTAGTCATGCAACCTAGCCTCGTAAGGATTATACCGCTTTCAAAACCTAAAGCACAGCAATGATGAAAAAATCCTTTTAAAAAAGGAAATGAAAACATCAAACTCTTCATTCTCAAACGTTTTGTTGAAACAGAAAGTCTCGACACGAAATTCTCCATTTTATTAACCATTATCACTCAATTGAAGCAGTGTTGTTGAGGTGTAATTACATTCGTTGATTCCGAATCACTGCGCCTCATTTTTTATTTTCCACAGCGTTTTCAGGATTTCACTGTACCCAAGATCCTCGACCAAGACAAAGACAGTGAAACAGTCATCCCGTGAAACATGATATATTTATTTGAATTTTATGAAATTTCTATCGATCAAGATACATATCATTATAAAAGCCATGGTGGACTCAGTTTTCACCGTCCATATGACTATAAACAAAATTATATCAATCCATATAAATATTCGTTAGGTAAACTTTGTTTAGTTACAATATCACAATTCTTAACAGAGACGTGTAGAATTTTTATCAGCGCTACAAAATCTACATTAATGTGGTTGACAGCAAAGGAGTTCAAGATTGTAGCAAGTTTTCCGTTTTACTTACATAATCTGTCTTAAATTTTACGAGTGGTTACAAAACTAAATACAAGTTTTATTAACGCAAAATGTTAACCGAGCAGCAACATAACAAAGCAACACCTTAACTCTCGACGGAAAACTATGAACACAACAGTTGTCAACAATTGCCACGAATGCGCGGACGCACCAACTGAAAAGAGCGTTCGGAGCCCGAAACTACTTTGATTTGCAACAGCGCTTTGCAATAAACGAAATAAAGCGGAGCGATAATCAAACACTTCGCTACAGTGGACATAATCTTGATCTACTATTAGGACTGTTTCAAAATTTAAAAAACAACATAATTGAAAAAACGTGTATGTTCACTTGCAGAGACATGTTTTCATTCACCACTCAGATCAAATTTGGTTCAAACTGAAATCTGGAGGACCGATCAAAATTTAGGTCGCAACGAACTCTCTTGTTTTAACTTGTTACGAGTTTGTGCTGTGCGCAATTGCATATAGGGATTTTGCAGTGTCTAAATGTGCGTGAAACCGCTAAACAACACAAAACATTTCTGAAGCGAGGGACTTCTGAGTGTAGACGTTTGTTGAAAATGCTTTTGTTTGAAGAAATTGAACAATTTAGAACTAAATGAATCTAATCACGAAATAAGTAATATGATCAAGCCTAATGTGTATTGTTATTGTCAAAAGCTTCAAACGGAATATTATTAATTTTCCAGGCATCAAAAACACAAAATTTTCTTTAGACGTTACACCACCAACTACATTTCTTTCTAGATTCGGTTATGTATGGTCTTAAAGGTTGTAAGCAATACGATTCCACGGTGGTCTCTGAAATGTTTGCTGCACAGTGTTTGAAGATATTTTCTGATATCTTTGAAATGAAACATCACACGCTTTGTTCAAATACTGCAATTCTAAAATAAATGTATATCTAATAAAACACAAACCAGAAATGAAAACTACCTACAAGTCAACAAATCCTACCGCCGAAACATTTTGTGCACGATTCCGTGACCAAAAAAATACTGACAGGAACGTCATTCAAACTCCTGATTTTTTTACAAATCTATACGTTAGAAATATTGTTTTCTAACAATCCAAAGGTTTCATTAAAAGCAAAATTTTTATTTTCAGGAAATTTGCAAATAGTCCTTCAGTAAGCGGTTATCACAAACCCAACCAAGCTGATGCATGCAAGTTGAACAGTAACAACGATTCCATTGATCATACCAGGAGCTGATGAGGTAGTTGAAGTAGATGGGGATGTGGGTGACACACCTGCAATTGAGGAAGATGATGCTGGATTAAACTATTATTGAAACTCTCATGCAATCGCTCATTTTCACACCTACTTTTCTATCTACTAAGGTTTGAAGTAACATTTGTGGTCATACGCCGCGATTGCTCCACGAAAATTTATTCACCTCACTCTCATAGTGGGGAGATTTTGAACATGCTTTATGTTTGTGGTGATCCTAAATGGAATAAAGCCTAACAGGCTTTACGGAATAAAGCCTAACAGTGGAACAATGCGCACACAAGTTTCGCAATCTGCCTATGTACTCAAACGTGCTGACGTCAACGAACTCCAAGCTCATCGCTGCATGACACCATGGCAGTGAACCTGGTTTTTGTGCACTGTGAGTGTCGTGCCGGCAAATAAACTGTCGTTTCAAGAATTAAATCAAATCATCGGAATTAAGTTGCTGCATTCAGGTTTTCTAGACATTCCTGTTTTTCATTCTCAATTTCCAGAGGAGGGAAAATGCCCTTTCTCATCCCCGCCGGCGCACATGTCCGGTTGGTTTGCCGGACATAATGATCGCACCATTAAACAGGGTTCGCTGGACAGTTCTGCACATTTTCAACGTGCAACGATGATTGGAATAGGGAAGTTAAAACGACCAATCGGTGACTGTCGCCGCAAAGAATACCCGCATGGGAAAGTTTTTGTTTTGCGAAAGCTCTTTGTAGAAAAAAACTTGTACTTGATGTCCGGTTCGTTGCTGCAGAACAGTTGCAGCAGGAGCCTTGACAGCTCCATGTCGTGACTATTCATGTTCGCACTAACCTGTCATTGACATGGTACATGGTGTCAATTGATTACTCCCTTCAGCCCCAATGTCGTTTCAAACATGTGTTTTGACGTCTTCAACAAAGATCATGGATCGCTTTTAGTTTCTCGTGGGGCATCCCCAACTTCCTCCACGGATTCAAGGTGCTTTACACTGAGATTTCACGGCTTTGTTTCTGTTCAGTTCGACGAAACTGTATTGGACAATCGATCGCAGTTGAAATTTGCTTTAGTTGTGACAACATGTATTTGGCGTGACCATTTCCTGTTTTCGGAGACAATTTCTGTTGGGAATACGCGATGGGTAGTTTGGTTGATGCACGGAAGTAGTGAGACATCAGTAAAGGTGAAAAGGAAGTCGAATACGTGTGGAAATCTCTATGACAGCTGCGTCCCCACAGCAACCAAAATAAGGCAGGCGCCAAACCATTGGATACTGCCGCAACTATATTCGAACAAGCAGGGACGCAGGAACGGATTTTCAGAGGGGGGCAATGTTCCCGGCCTTTTGAAAAGGGGGCAACGGGGCCAAAAGTGCTCTTACATAACAGTATCTCCAGTTACTTCAAGATTTATCAAGATCGACTTGAAACAAATTCATTGCGGCTGTTTGCGCACACATACAATTCAGAATGTTTTTCTATAATTTCTGTTATTATTTTTGACGTCAACGTTTTTGATGAACATGCAAATGCCAAATGAATGACTAGTATTTATTGGTGCGCTTTTTGCACAGTGAACTCAAGCAAACAGTTTTGACGTCGTGGTACGTCAAAACCATGTCCACACAGTGGCGTAGCAAGGACGGGCCCTGGGGCCCGCGACCCCCCGGCTGCACTTTTTGGGTAGCGGCACTTTGCCGATAAAATTTAACTTTTGAAAGTACTTTGAAACTCCTAGCATTTTTTTATTTTTAAATAGACTCTTTTCAAGTTTTGTGTTTGGAAGCCTAAAAAATACAACATTTGGCTGTGGATTCAGCAAATTTTACCTAATAGTATGGGTCAAATCCAATCTGCTAAAGTGCCCCACTGTTGTCTTGAATCAAGGTTTTTTTTAAGACAGTTACTTCGGGGCACTTATGTCCCGTTCCCTACACCTTCATCGCCAGAGAAAGCCATTACCATCATCCCAATTAAAAGTCCTATTGAATAATGGAAAGGGGTGACATTCGACGGCAGATTGGCAAACGTTAAGGCTCCGGTTTTTCGCCGTTTATTCTCCCCTCTCAAAATATAATAAAAAAGCTTTGCATGAAATCACGTTGAGTGGTCAAGGCTAGCTTCATCGTTTTTCTCGTATCGTTGGTTCCTCACTAACGCCCCAACTGCACATGATAACATCACGTGAAACCTAGGCATTGACAACGATGGTTTCGCTGGGGCGGCGATATTTCAATGGTAGAGTGTCCGCCTCTCAACTGGAAGGTTGCGTGTCCGACTCACCCACACGGAGTGAATCGCTGTAGCGCTCCTTGGGCAAGATCGTTCCCCTCAACTGCCACGATAAGAATCATATTTCAGACTTTGGCATGCCGCTAATTGGCGTCGCCAAAATTATGAAAAAAGCATTTCTTGGCACATATCATGCTAGTTTTTAATCTTCAGTGGAATATTTTCAATAAGTGCCAAAATCTGTAGCCTAGTGGTTAGTTGGGCTTATCAACATCAAATTTTGTCAGTTGAGGTAACGAATTCTGCAAAGGGAATGTTGCTCAGTTTCAGCCCAAAGGCTGGTTATCTGCATGACGTAATGGTGTCGGGAAATGACGTTCTTGAAGCGGGGTAGTGGAGTTGGCGTGTTTGCGTGGGTAGCTTTGAGCCCAGATTGTCGGTTTGAACTGCAAGTGGAGTGAATCAGAACCAGCCGATAGGAAGCGTGTATTTCGTAATCTCCTCTGTTCAACGAAATATACTTAACATTTGCAGTCGTAGAAAACTTAATTTCAACAAGCTTAGAAAAGGTGTTGCTCTCATTCTGATGAATTTGAGGCAAGAACAGAGACGCCGGAGAGTTTGTGCATGATGGGGGCGTTGTCCTCTATACCCTTTCATACGTGGGAAAAGTGGGCGGAGGTACCCTTTCATAAAAGTACCAGAGGTAATTTCCTGCCTTGTCAAGATCGATTTGAAAAAAATTTATTGCAGCTATTCGCGCACACCCGAAACGTCGGAAAGTTTTTCTATAATTTATGTTATTATTTTTGTGGTCAACATCGTTGCTGAACAGAAACAAGCATAATTGGAAACGAGTTTTTGTTTTTTACCTTTAACTCTTTTACTGATCCCCCCTACCGCTGTTCCAGCATGCCTGGGCAAAAACTTTAGTCTGAAAACCTAACGCGAAGGGTAACGATATGTTTACATACGGTTGTGATTAAGGTTTTAAATAGGCCGTTAATCGGAATGGTTGTACAACTTGGCAATGGCTGTACTGAATGAAGTTGTTCAACGCAATTACCGTCCAACGTAAGACGTTGCAATCCTGCTGAGCATCCAAAAGGCCTGTGTCCGAATTGGCAAGGTTTGATTTCTCGTAAAGTTTTCGAAATAGACGTCTGTTGGTAACCAGTTCCCTCGCCACGGGTCTTAGTTTCCCAAACAAAACTCCAACGCCCGGCAATGTGAAATGTGAAACAACATAAATCAGTGGATTTTTCGTCAAATTTAAAATGTCAATCCCCCTGCACAAACACAAAGTCCCACAATTGATGGCCTTATAGTGATGGTTCTGTTGGTAACGAACAAAGGCAAACACTATGCACGTGTAATTGGAAGAGGTCAAACCTAACAGCTAGACTATGTGCGCAAGTCACGATGAAGNGCCAGCACTTCTGCAAGCCAGCACNTTTCATCCATAGCCGGTTTTAAACTTGAAAGTTTTTCAAAATGGGTCAGCACCAATAGATGGCTCCGCGCAAGTGCCGACAGAGTTAGCGTTTGAAGCCTTTTATAGATTCTAAGAGACTTAAACCACTACTGAAACGTGAAGTGAACAATCAAACGATCTTTGCATCACTGTGGTCATATTATCAGGTTTAGTATTATAGCCTGCTTTATGCAGTAAATATACCTTTTAATCAAAGACGGGGATACTACACGAAATAACATACATGAATGTTTACATCTGTAAAGTAGGCATGCCACCATCACATCCCTTAATTTTTTCGTTTGATCCCCTGGAATGAGTGAACTATTAAAAAAACATTCGTTTGGCTTACCAGCAGAGCAGAAAATTTGGCGAATCATGTCGGGTTCGTATATGCATATGCAAAGCAAGCAAAAAATGCAAAAAATAATGATGAGAAACGTGGCAACAAGCCGACAAAGCAAAACTTATAATCGACAGTGAAAATCAAGACTTATTTCAGTTGGTGAGTGTTTGATTGTGATTATCAAGAAGCTTGATTCATGCTTAAATCTTTAAATGCGCACGAAACATGATCTCCTTTTATTTTAAAATCTTGTAAGCAAATTAAAGGCGTGGTAAGGGCGGCACTTTTATGGTCGAGCCCGGGTGGCACTTATAGCCTCGCTACGCCACTGCGACTACAGGTGGGTCAAAACAGGCATTTTCCCCTCCCTGGAAATTGTGACTATGAACCAAAATATTCTAGGAAACTTGACGTCTGCTTTTATTTGTCGCTATGACACCCAATTTCCACAACAGTCAGGTTCGTTGTTCTGGTGTCATACAGTGGTGGGCTTGCGTTTCACTCATGTATGCTCATTCGCCTGCAGAGGCAAGTTGCCAAACTTGCGAGCAGATTTTTTTACTGTTGGTCTTTCTTGTGTAAAAATAACAAGGCAACAAATCTTCTAATCTTCAGTTCAAGTTACGATATTAGGCGTTTCACCGGATGTGACCGTTGAACGCAGACATATTGGCAGGTAAGGCAGCGAGGCAGTGACAGCTGATAGCGGTAAATAAAGATGTCGGAGAGTGGGGTCATTGCCATAAGTGGCGGAACCTGGGGGCCGCATGGGCCAGCCCCCCATTTTCAACACAATTAGTATTGGGTCAATTGTTAAATTAAATTGTTTAATGAAAAAATATTGCGGAATTTTAGCAGTATTTCGTCAATATTGTTTGTAATACATTATTTGCTATTCGACAGTGAATTGACAGGATTCTTAATTGTGTGTCAGAATACACCGTGCACAGTGTATGACCGTGCTGTGGCTTGCTTACCGCATTGGAGTTGTTGAACAATGTTGCCAGATAGTGCAATACCACACAATTTTTTATAAAAATGGTGTAATTTAACATGCTATTGGGTATGGGCGTCAGAGGAATTTTTCCAGGGGACCACAAGTGCATTCTTCCAAATATTATTCTAGGGGGGCCAAAGTGGTGAAATTTTTGTCTTGCCACTCGAACTAAGAAAACAGCCTTTTTTGCTTAAATTTTCGAATTCCTACCCCCTTCCCACACCCAAGCTTGTGTGAAGGAAAAAGTTCGTTTCACACCATTAAAAATTGGTGTAATTTCAAGCGTTTCAGCACCATTCTAAATAGTGAAATTTTGCTGACTCTCATACATAAAATCAAATATTTGACATAACAGTTTCAATTGGGTTGTTGTTTTTGCAATGGCAACACTGAATAGCTATATTTTGCTTATGCATTGCCAACACAATTGGCATCTTTACAGCAGAAAACTTGCCAGTTGCTACATATGCTTTGCCTTGTCTTTGCATTCCGGTATCTAATGCAGTTTTAGAATGAGTATTCGTTATGTCACTTTGCTGATCCTTAATTAGCTTTAAGACCCCAGGAGGGGCGAAAAGTTTTTCGAGAGGGGCCCAAATTTTTTGAACAATGTCAAATATATTTAAACAACGTCCAACACATTTCTCCATGGAAGGGCGAAAAAATTTAAAGGGGGATTTTTCTCCCCTGATCACGGGCCTGTACTTCTGTGTTCAAGATGTGGAAAAGTGTGATTTTGAATGTGTTCAAGACAGGTATCAATGCTGTGTCATTTTTGCCCTGCCTGTTTTCCAAACTGTGTGTGTTCTTGTTGTTTTCGACAGCCCAGTGGCGTCTCCGGCACACGGGCTCCTCGGGCTTTGCCCGATTCCGCGATTATGATGTATATTGGAGAATGAAAGCTTCCTTGCTTTTTATATTTGTGCCACCACCCACGGTCCCACTTGACTACATTGTTAACTCGGGTTCATTTCTATGGGCCTTTTCACTGTTCATATATTTTCGTTCCACGTCTGGCCTTTCGCAAGAGGCAAATTTTTTTTTTCGGGGCCGTAGGCTATTTTAAATTGGGGGCCCTCCTGGAAGGTTTGCGACGTCTGATGTCATACTAATTACCACTGCACGTGCTCGTTACATTCACTGAAAAACTTGTTCCATATTCATGAACATAGTACAGTACTCTTTTCTGAAATGTCTCGATATCTAAAAAGGCAGCGGTGAAGTTATCTGACCACACTCACATTACATATTTAGTGAGTGCCTCGCTGGCCTCGTGTAATCTGAAAAATGGATTTAGGCGTTTTGCTCCACATATTATACGTAACAATAACCAATTCTCAACGCCATACAAAGAAAATGCTTGTCGTCATTCACTTCAATCTCTCGCGCTCATTCTTCTACAGAGATCTTTTGATAGCTGCGGGGTAAAAACAAGTGCGTTGAACCAAAAGAAGAATACAAATGTAAATGCTTATAGATATGCTGGAAATTGTCCTTACTCCCAAAACTTTGGGCCCCAACGAAATCGGGGCGCCCTAGGCTGCTTTCAGTCTAATGGTAAATCCACGCCTGCTTTTCGCGTTCATGTTACTGTGATCTGAATAAAACAATATCGTTCATAGCAGGCGTTCTCACGACTTCGTTCGCTCGTGCTTGACTCTGGCTCATCCATTAGAGCTCGAGATGCCCTATGCAATTGAGTATTTTTGAAAAGATAATTCATATCTGGCTGAATTTTTTTTGAAGCAATGAATTTGTATAGAACATTGGAATGTAAGTCCAATCTAATGGACAGTTTCCGTTTCGAGAGTAATTTCAAACGAACGATAAATTGTCCATTAATTCGTAAAATATGAATGAGCCTAGTAAGCAGAGGCCTTTCCTGGCGTTATCATTGCTCTGTGTCGTATGTTACTCAACAATGGAGAAGTTATCATGAGTACGTCTCATTTATTGTTACGTAATTAGCGTCACAGAGTAGCGACAATATCAGCCAGAATGAATGCAAATGGAAATTTCAGTGACGTCAAGGGGGAACGGTTTTATTCATTCCTAATTAATCGTATGATGAGCCCGAGTGACGTTGTTGACCTGAGTCACCCCTGTAACAGCCTATTTTAATTCCAGGTGGCTCACCAATACGTTTTCTTGGTGGTGCAANTTGGTCTAAAATGGTGTAAATTAGGCCTTCATANGGCGTANGGCTNATGACATCATATTTCAAGACTTGTGACTTCACAGTTATCAATGTAAATCACAAAAATGTAATACATTTTGTGACGTGCGCTTGTGCCCCCACTTTGAAAAAGGTTCCGCCACCCATGGCCATTGCATACCCCGAGCTTTTCAAAATGGTCAACGGGCAGGGGCGTAACGAGGCTGGGTGGCACCCGCGGCAAGAAGCAAATTTGGCGACCCCATGTTCGGATTTGAGGCCTTTCGCAAGCAAATGCACTGCATTGAAGAGAGTGCTTGTGGCATTGTTGGGACTTTTCGGCGCCCGGCGAATTGTGCCCCCATTGACCCCTCGTTGCACCCCTGGAAATGGGGTCAGAAGTGTCTTTTTCATTACAGCATCATCATTTTATGGTTGTTCAAGATCGAGTTGAAACAATTTTCTACAGTTTTTTCTACAGTTTCTTTCATTATTTTTTAGGTCAAAGATGTTGTTGAACTGTAGTAAGCACAGCTGGTGATGATTTTTCTCGTAAGTTTCCATTGCTTTCAAGATTTTTATTACACACACTCCTCTACAAATGTTAGGGCATTCCTGCAAACAGGCCCTCTCCATAAGTCCTCAACACAGTCTTTATTCATATACCAAACGACTAATGCGCGATGGTGTTTCACATTCTATGTGAGTGTCAGGCAAAGTAATGTAGTTAGATAAGTGATNGAGTTTTTGCACATGATATTTGTGGGAACAAGTTTACCACGAAACTTTGCTGTGTGCACATTTTTATAGGAGAAGCTTTGCCCTGNAACTATTGAATAAGCAGGTACACAGCAACCACCACACCAGGAAGAAATATGAGGTATGTTTCAGTGATCGATGATATTTTGGTTCCTTCTACCCCACACCCAACGTCAAGATAGCACATGAAAATTGAAACTGATAGCTTTTGTTGTAGTTTAGGTTATCCTATCCAGAATAACCAATATCTGAAGTTATTGAATGTTTATAAAGTGTCTGGTTTGCGTTGATGTCCGCTTTGAAAACGCTGGATATTACCTTGCTGGGTCAAGTGTCAAAAAGTGTTTTGACATCAAACCCTCAAGTGATGCATACATTTATTGAAATTGTAACATGCCAATGATGACTTTAGACAGCTGAAGGCTTGAAGAAATATCTGAAAATGCTCTTCATGGAAAGATATGCAGTACAAGCGTTTGTAGAACCGTTGTTGGTTGAAATGTTAATGTAAAATAACACAATAAGGCATAAAGATTTTTCGGAAGTATAGTTATCTATGGAGTGAAGATCACTTTCATGTGATAAATTCGAAGCGTTTCTTACCCTTGCAGGTTGGAATGAAAGGAGACAAAATGAATTCCTCCACAATGTCTACAGCTTTTTGAATATCAGGAAAAAGACTCGCATATGAAGTTGTAAGCAAATTTTGCAGGAGTGATGTAACAGCGGCCTTATTGCAGCTGTTTTTCCAAACCTTTCCGATTTCGGCGTTGAAGCTGACCAAAGATCTAAGTAGAAAAAAGAATTTGTAAACCTAACCTGAGGTGAAAAATCTTTACTGTGATTCTTGCGCATAGGAACAAGATTCCTGCGCATATGTTTATGCGTATAGAAATATAATTCTTCGTTACAAAAAGACGATTCTTCCGTTATCGGAAGTAGCTTCGTCTATTTTGCAGCAGTATCCAAGGCAGCTATTTCCTGCTTATTCAAAGTTGGTGTTTTCTTCCCCACGGAGTTTTGATTATCTGAATCTAATTTGGCGAGTCCTTACCAGTTACCTGATAAGAGGCTGTGCTGATGAACTGCAAACAATACAGCGCAATAGCGTCGCGCACTCAAGTTCAACTAATTTGCCAGTGTTAATTCCTAGAGCAAATGTTTGAATTTCTTTCCTAATTTGAGTCATCGGTTGTTATTGTGGTAAAGTAAGAAGCTCTAACTGAGAAACTGCAAACAATCTAAAGCAATTGCTTCTCGCTAAAAGACTGAACACACAAATATCGCATAACATTGCTCAGAGTTACATTTGATCTTTGCTGAAAGATATACTAGCAAACGAGATGGTTGTGAAGATTTTGTTTGCATTATGATAGAAAGGAAAATGTTAAACCTGCACAACTCTCTTCAAATGCTTTACGTGCAAAGGATTTTGATAAATTACGCAATTTCGCTTATGAGGAAATNGTTTGTGGGACCAGGAGCGAAACCAGCGAATATTTTCGGAGGTNAATTTATTGCAAATATTGTAGTTGNAGTACTANTTTCGGTTGGGGGCAAATGATTGTAACTTGGTGCTTCACCTAAAAACTAAACACGTTTTTGAAAAATTCAGGGGGTGTGATTTTCTGGTAGCCCCCTNGTTTGCGGGACTGTTTGTAGCAATTCTACATTTTTCGCTTGCGCAAACCGAAAACGCCATAGCGGATTTTGTCCTTTGACGTTTCGAATTATTCTTAATCCATCTTCCAGGAAGATGGATTATTGGATTAGGAAGATGGATTAGGAATTAATGATGGATTTATGGATTAGGAATATGGGATTGTTAATGAATTTGGTTTTATAGGAATATGGATTTATGAATATGAATTCATGGATTAGGAAGATGGATTAAGAATAATCCGAAACGTCTCAAAATAAAATATGTATAGTTTTTTGAAGGTTTTTAAGTGTTGATGAAATCTTTCGCGTTTGTGTGAAGGATTTTGAAAGCATTGTACTGTAGGTGTTTCATAGAAAGCTTGATGGTTCGGTTAGCTCAAGAAAAGCTACACTGTCACTATGGACGTTCTTACAAAATTGCTGTGTGCATCGATGTCATTTATATTTATAGTGGATTAGTGAGCCACTTTAACAAGTTTTCGATTACCTGTTGGTTTCAAAGCATATTTTGCAAAAACGTGAAATGAATCCCCAAAAGATTTTCATGCATGAGGAGAAATATGAATGTAACAGACCAATGAATTGAGTGAAATCACGTGAATGTTCTGAATTTTCAGTACCACTAGTGGTACGCGCGCCACAGTTTCTGAACCATTGTTCCAAAACCAAATAGTTTTGGCAATCAGCAAAATTTAACGAACGCCATATGCTTAAGTGAAATCAAACTCAAAATGAAATGATAAAATCAGTAACTGCAATGTATATCAATAGCTTTTTTGTACCCAGTTTTCAAACCCAAGTGAAAACTGTCCAAATGTAGTGGCGCAATTCACTACATGCGCAGAGGCAGTCAAAGGCACGACATCCCCGATGGTGTGAAAAACATCGGAAGCTTCCTTTGGCCGAACAACTAGGGCCGAAGCAAACCGATCCAAAACAAACTGGATTGATTCAGATCAAATGGTTTC
>JGI24158J21664_10006313_pt1 | contig 15608 bp, 13 predicted proteins | sample Ectturendosymbi3_FD_21664 | JGI IMG/M metagenome (IMG submission 21664)
TGGCAATGTAGGTAGCTGGTTGATATTGATAGCAATGTTGGTTTTGAGATGCGACACAGCTACTACACAGGGAGCAAGTTTGGGAGAGTTGATCCCATTAGCGCAACAGCAGCTATTTTTAATAAGACCAGAGTTTTTTAAGGTGTTTTAGGGACCCGATTCGGGTCTCTAGAATTTCAAATCGGGTCCCTAGAATCAAAGAAAATTATCATCGGGCCCCTAAAATCAGAGAAAATCGGGTCCCTAGAATCAGAGAAATTGAATCCCTACAGATCCATACCTGGTACCTTACATTTTCCTTAAAAAAAACCCTGATAAGACTGTTACCAGTTTGCAAGTGTAAATATCACTTAAACACGCATGGAAAAAGTGTTTCGAATGTAATGGAAAAGTCATGGAAAAAGTCAAGGAAAAGTCATGGAATGTCATGGAATTTGTTTTTGAAAATTGTGTGGGAACCCTGTACAAATCACCCTTGTGACTTACACCAATGGTCATCTTGACGTTCCCAGACTCAGTCTGTATGCTGGTGACTTCAGTGGTGAGAGCCTGGCCTCCTGTGTGACAGCCAACAACCTTGGGCTGCTTCATGACCCAAATTGAGTAGCCAGCTTCTTCTATCACTGGTTGAATGCTGGCACTGTTGCGATTGGAAATCCCGAACGGCATGTGCGCAAAGCTTCTCACTGTGGCAGCAAACAACAATAGAGATCACCTGACGAGATCACTCTTATTGCTTGTTCGCGCCATATATATATATATATATATATATTGTTCTTCTTCGCGCACATTCTGTTTGTGGTGAATCATACATTCAACGCAACACCGCTGGAGATGTTGCAACAACATCCCCTTCTTTTTACAACAAACCGCACTGATCGCACGTGCTTTTTGTGAAGACTGAACTCGGCACAACCTCCACATCCTGGTCACAGCACCATTTTGTTGCAATCAGAAATCCTGTGCGGCATGTGCGCAAATCTTCGCACTGGCAGCAAGCAACAATAGAGATCACCTGACAAGATCACTCTATTATTGCTTGTTCGCGCCACATATATATATATATTGTTCTTTTTCGCGCACATCCCGTTCGTGGTGAATCACACATTCAACGCAACACCACCGGAGAGATTGCAACAGCACCAACCCGGATCTGGCCTTCGCAAGTGTTGGCCATGACAACTGACTGCCTGACAGAAGTCTTCTAGGAAACTCCCTTTGGTCACAATAGCAACCCTCTCTCACAACGACACTGAGACCCAAGATTCCAGCCTACAGCAATACGGTAAAGCATTAGAAATTATGTAAGCCTGATTAGAATCACTTTTGCCCTCTTGCAGGAGAATCCGTTGAGAGATGGCCAACTCTGAACACTGCCAACATCGAGAAGGTATACCAGGAACTATGCAGGAGCCTGTTATTTGCAGCTAAACAATTTATTCCACATGGCTGTCGCAAGAACTATGTGCCATGTTGGGACAAAGAGTGCAAGACCGTTTGTTGCTCCTTCCTCTGACCCCCAGTGGGGGCTGACTCTGACAAAGCTATGTTGTCCCTACTTTTGCAGATCGACCAGAAGAGGCAGAATGATAGGAAGAAGCTGCCGATTCTATCGATTTTTCGTACTCAAACTGCAAGGCATGGAACACCATCCATAAACGTACTGGCGGGTCCAGACACTCCTCTGTCCATGCCCAATCTTAGCAAACTCCAACATTTCGCAACTAAGGAAGAATGTGGTACTCAAGACAGGAGACTGCGAGTCTACAAGGCTTGTCAACAAGAAAGTGTTCGACCTATGGAATGTCCGAACACCTGAGGGCGACAGCATCTCTGTCCCCTTCATGCCAAGGGAGCTTGCTACCACTCTCAACTGCCTAGAGCCAGGAAAATCTCCAGGATTGGATTCTATCTCCCACGGTCTACTCCACGTCGGGTCAGCCCTCAAATCCTGGTCGTGTGATTTCTTCACTTCCTGCATGCACCAACTCAAAGCCCCAGGATCTGGAGAAGAGCACTAGTAATTGTGATCCCTAAACTGGATAAGCCATTTGGGGACCTGATGAGTTATCACTGGGGCAACCAATTTTTTGACCTAAGAAACTTTAGATTTTGACTTTTTGACCAATCAATTTCTTGCGCTTGCAATTTGAAACGCAGAATAGAAAGCATATATTAGAAGTCAAACCGATAGGTTAAAAATCTTTTTTCTGTTGAAATGAAACAAAAATCAAAAGTTTGAAAGATCCAGCGAAACCAGAGCTATAAAGTCGTAGACGAAAATCAATCCAGACGCACAAGAGAAATATCCAGTGTCAAATAATCTTCTGAAGTCACTGAAAAGGTCCTATATTGTTGTACTAAGTTTGAAAGATCCAGCAAAACCAGAGGTAAAAAATCGTAAACGAAAATCAATCCAGACGCACAAGAGAAATATCCAGTGTCAAATAATCTCCTGAAGTCACTGAAAAGGTTCTATATTGTTGTACTTCAACATGAAGTAATACCACGCCCAGCGTACTTTTAATCGTCCAATAGTGGGAAAACAACATTAACACCTCAGAAGTCGCAAAAAATCTGGTATTATGTCAGAATTTCAACTAGACTTGCAAAAGCATGTCAACATCTGTTGTTGTAGCTTTAGTAAAATATCGATCAAGAGAGAAAAACTGGGCTGCAAGAAATTGGCCAGACGATAAATTTTGACTTTTTTGACCTAATAACTTTGGAATTGCGCATGGTATCAGCGTGAAATTTGGTTTGTGGACGTTTCATAAACATTGAAAAAGGCAGAACCATTTTGACTTGTAACTGACTTTTGGTTGCCTGAGTTATCACTCCGTATCTCTACTGTGTGTCCCCTTCAAGATCCTCGAGAGGCTCTTCTATGCTCGTGTGAAACCAATTATCACAATTACTAGTGCAATCCATCAATCCGCAGGAACAAGCGGACTTTTGACTTGGGAGATCGACTGTAGATAAAGGTTATCTTGCTGATGCAAGGCATCGAAGACAGTTTTTCAGCAAAGAAAAAGGCCGGAGCTGTGTTTGTAGATCTCACAGCAGCGGCGCAGCCTGCGGAACTGTTTGGCATGCCATCTCATTTGCAAGCTATTACAGTTGTTACCTGTCAGGTACATGGCCCGCATGATCATGCAACTAGTTGGCAATCGCATTTTCATCTTTACCACCGGTAACATCAAGCAGAGCGGGTTACGATACCTCAAGAATGGCATCCCACGGGGATCCGTCTTGGCACCCGTTCTCTTCAACATCTACACCTCTAACTTAAAATTCAATTAAAATTCAAAACCAGGACATCGTAGAAACATGATTGACCAAGTTTTCTCGTGAGATTCATTTGACAGTTTTTGGGATTCCTATGAATTCCACGAGAAACTGGGCCCAGCAGAGAAAGTGTAAACCCAACTAAATTAATATCTGCCTGGGTTCCCATTACCAGTTGCATCCATGCAGTTGACTTACGCTCTGCAGTCAGAAAGCAACATTTGCAGTTCTAAGTCAACAAGGAACATTTCCAGGTCTTTTTCACTGTGCTCTGAGGTTAAGGTATTGCAAAATCTGTTGTTATTCGTGGATTTTTTAGGTTGCTGTGCTTGGCTGAAGCTGACAAGCTTTTTTTCGGAGTCAAGTCTGGTTTTTATTTTGTAAGTGTTGAACCACTCAATATTAGTTAACAAGACTATCCTTTGAGAAGTTGAATACTTGTATTGTACTGCATTTTGTAATTAACTTTCGACCTGTTGCACGTGAAAAATGCCGCAACGATATGGCCGTCGAATGTACGTAGTTCGTACTTTTTCTTACATTGAGAGGTGGTTTATAAAATTAATAACAGCTGCAGCTATTGTTTTTTATTGCTTAGTTGCTTGCTTTTGCTTTCAGCTGCTTTCCATTTCATGGAATCAAGACCTTCACAACTCATTGCCATTTGTGACAAAACTTATGTTATACGACAGTTCTCATTCTCAAAATAAAAACTATTGAGTGTTTTTTTTTATTGATTAATGTGTAATGAACTCCTTTCATCCATTCTGAAATGTTTGTATGCTTGTCTGGTTCATTTAAAAGAAGTGAGGTATATCGCGTTTAGCTATCTGAAGTTTAAGCTGTGAGTCTTATTCTCATTAAAGCACACACTTATGGTGTGCTGAAAGCGAGAAACGCAGATCCTCGATTGAAAATGTAGAATGTGTAGTCAATTTCGATAAATGGACGTATTGTAAGATAGGTTTCAAAATACTCAAAACTCCTTGTGAGTTATTTCCTTGTAAATGAGATAAAACGCTTGGCGAAGTCACTGCCCTCGTTTGCATGCAGATCGTTGAAGTATTTTGACGATGATTCTGCGCTGATTTTCAGACCACGTTCGAAAATGTCTTCAGTGATGATCATTTCAAACAAGTTCCATGGTTTGTGCTTGCTGGCAATCACGATCACTATGGCAACGTTTCGGGGCAGATTGCTTACTCGAGGCATTCGAACAGATGGATCTTTCCACATTTATGGTGTGTTGATCAGTTACTGTATCCTTGCCCATCAATTGTTTTAAGTAGTTGGTGATTGATTATTACAGCTTTGTCATGCCTTGACGCAGTCCTGCCCAACTCAGAAAGTTCGAAGGGCCAAAGTGATCAACATAAATTCGCCGCCGCCCGCAAAAGTCTTTCGTTTTAGTGTGGTAGAAATTCTGAAAGGGCGGTTAATTACCGAAGTCGGCTTTTGCACTATTTTCTGCAACTGAGAAAGCTCTCGTGAGCCGCAAGAAAAGATCTGGCATGTGGCATGTGGCGCGCGGGCCGTATGTTGTGCAGGCCTGCCTTAACGTATATTTCCGTTTCAAACGGGCCGCAAGTTCTCTGCCATTTCGTTTGTTTTCGTGGTGCTCATTTTTAATGAAATCAATAGATGACACGCTGCAAAGACGGTTATTAACAGCTTGCCACTGGAGATTTAAAAAACATGCTTTTTGAGGGCAGGATCCACAGAAAAATTTTCTATGAAATCTGAGAGTGAAAAGCTTAGAGGAGTGTTGCGGGAGTACGGTGTTGACGTTCCTCTGGTTACTCAGGTCATATCCCTGCTCAAAGTATGTGTCGGTGGAGTTAAATCACAGCCGTTTACCGTTGATGTTTGACTCCGACAGGGGTGTGTGCTGTCACCACTCGTCTTCACAGTCTACATCAGCTAAGTCCAACCCGAGGGCCACATGAGGTCCAGTCGAAGGTTTTGTGCGGCCCGATTTACTGTATGTTTTCGCTGTAGTGTAAGTAACCTACATAGTACATACTAACAACCTGTCCTTGTTTTTAATCTTAAATTTGAAATTTTTGATGCAGGTGGTGCTCAGTGCCACTTTATCCCGTCTGAACTGCATGCTGGGAGATTTGCACATGTCCACTGTCACCTTGGTGCAAAACGTTTTACTGGTTTTCTATTTTCTACTCTTGTTCCATTGGCACCAAACGTGCGTATGAAATCACACTTACGGAGTGGTCAAAGGTGCCAAACAGTCGTTACCATTGTAATTAAGATTCGAACGCTTTCAGTACATTAGCTTAAATTCAATTTAGTTTGCTAAGATCAAAGTAAGTCATTCAATGTGCGGCCCTCAACATGTCATTCATGAGTGGCCCTGTTTGAGATAGTGACATAATTGTTGGCTCAGTAAGCAATTTCGGCTGGACATAGCTGGTCTACATGCATTGGATGGACAGTAACAGAAAAGTCGAAGAGGGTGTCACTGATGGAAGCTGCATGATCAATCGTGTACAGGGTCTTCAACATGCTGAACAGGGTCTTCAACATGCACTTGATCGGTTTTCAGCTGCATGCGACCAAGCTGGAATGAAAAATAGCACCAAAATGACCGAGGTATTATGTCTCACCAGAAACCCAAGCCAGTGCACGCTGCAAGTAAGCGGCATTACCCTGCAGCAGGTCGAGAAGTTCAAGTACCTTGGGGTGGTATTCACGAGTAACAGAAGGTGGAACAAAGAGATCAATACATATGGATCGGTAAAGCTAACGCAGTTCTGCGTGAGCTTTATCGCTCTGTGGTCACAAAATTTCAAACCCACAAAGCTGTCAGTTTTTAAATCGGTCTTTTTTTCCGATTCTAACCTATGGTTTTGAATCTTGGGCGATGTCTGAAAAACTGCTATCCCAAGCACAAATGGCAAAGATGGCATTTTGCCAAGAGTTCACGGCGTGACACTTCACGACAAAGTGCGCAGATGTGAAATTCATAAAACCCTGGATGTCGAGCCACTTCATCTCCGAATCGAGAGATCCCAGCTACGTTGGTTCGGTCATGTGTCCAGAATGACCCAGTAAAGATTGGCAAGGCATGGCCTGCTGTTTTCACCCACGGGAAAGCGGGTCAGAAGTCGATCAAGGACGAGGTAGCATGACTACATCGCTGACCTTGCTTGGACCCGTCTTGGTGTGAAGCCAGCAGAACTATCTGAAATTACTGTTGCCAATGGCATTGATCTATTTCGAGATCTAGGTTTGCTGACCCCACGATTCTACTGAGAAAAACGTGCATGTAAATGAATGAAAAAAGGAACGTCTTTGAAGGTGTGCAAGAAAACAGCTTTGGTGTGGTTCACAAAAATGGCTGGTGTTTTAATGTTAATAGTCTTGCAAAGACAGAAAATTACTTGCTCGTATACAGATGAACTCTTGGCGTGCCGTTGTTTGTCAATTCTTGCTTCGCTTTCCAGGTACAGCATCGAGTATTTGAGACCAACCTTCAACATGACTATTGTAATGATTGACACTGTCACATTGTGCGGCAACACGGAAGCCGCAGACCGAGGTGGCCAACCAAAGGGTCTAGTTGACAAACAGCAAGAACAAGACCAGCTGGAGTTCATAGAAGGAAAGCTACGAAACAATAAGTAAGCCCTTTGACACCGTTTGCGTTGCTGCTTCCACAAAAGCAGGGGATCTTAACATGGGGTCTCTGAACCCCTTAGGGGTCCGTAAATGTGATTTGAAGGGTTAGTAGGCTTTCTCTGACATTTCAAAAGAGCAAAGAGACTTTGCTATGACATTAAGAAAAAGTTAATAGGTTTTTCAGACCATTTCGATCACTACCATGATGGTTAAAACCTAATTTCGATTATTGCAACGAAGACGAAATCAAAGTTCTGCCAGTTTTCATACAGGCATGCCTGCTGTTGTACACTTTCACCTGATTTTTGGTACTCGTTTCGACTTCAATTGTTGCCAGTAACAAACGCAGCAGGGTTGTGGACACCAATGTGTTTGTTTTGCTCAGGGCTGTTGAGCTAGAACTCAAATTTCAGGCGCCAGCTCCAGGCATCTTAATTTTTGGGCTCCGGCTCCAATACCTAGAAGTTTCTGGCTCCGCCTCCAGAATGGTCTGGTCCGTTAAAAACTGGAAAACATTGGTACAACTCGCTTGTCCCAGAAACTAGGGTTGTAGGGCCGGAACCTAATTTTCAGGCTCGGGCTTCACAACCCTGGTTTTGCTAGCGGAACAGCATGAGATTTAGATTGCGCATTTTTTAAACATACACATTTCAGGAAGATATTTTGCGTAGCATTGTTAAAAACCAGGCCAGAAGCTAAACATGGGATATTGCTGCTGTGACCTGCGCAGAAAAATATGCCAACAGTTTCTGTCAAATTTTCCAGTGCGTGCTAAGAGCCGACCCTCGCTACCCCTCATTGATCACTATTACATTGTGCTTTTCGTTTTTATTTTAAACATTAACACGCCTCATTAACGTCGTGTGCTTTGAAAGTATCGTTAGTTTGCTATGCGTGGAGATGACAACTGCCGCCGAGCTAAAGCTTTCAGATTTGAGCTTTGACCTGCAGCCAGGGCGTTACTGGATAACTGGTAACCCGGTATGTTGTCCTTGCAAATGCGCTGAAAGGTAACTTTGAGTGATGTTGCAATGACGCATTGCCCATCGTTCTGCTTTGCCAAGGAATGCATACGTGATCGTGGCCGGTCATTTTCCTGTGTGGTCCATCGCCGAGCATGGTCCGACCCAGTGCTTGATTGAAAAGCTGAAGCCATTGCTCGAGAAGTACGATGTCAACGCCTACTTCTCGGGGCACGACCACAATTTGCAGGTGAGGGGGTTTTAAACAAATCTTTTCTTTCACGTAAACTAATTTCGTTGTGTGTTTGCGTGTGTGCCTGTGTTTGCCGAACACAAGTATAGTATGTTTTAGTATTTCGTGCATTCTTAATGAGTGATTTCAGGCAATTTCTATTCGTGATACGGTGAAACGTACTGAATTGCGCACAGTCTAGCTACAGCAGCTGACATGGTTGTCTACTAACATACGTCACAGCAATTACGTCTGTTTCCGGTAGTTCCTGTTATATTACAGTTCCTTAACGTGCGATGCTGTTGTTCGCCATCATTCCACACCGCAACGTTTAATAGATTACGTTGCTCTGACTTTGCATTCAAGTGTATTGAAAAGTTTGTTATATATCTTAAATAATCAAGGGGAGCAATAGAACTAAGAGTGCTACTGGAGAGTTATTACCGGACGAAGTGGTGAGAGCATTTATTTTGCCCTGCTTTGGCTTGGCATTCTCAAGACGACAGGTCGCTCAGCTGGGCACTCCTGCAACAACTAGGTTGACCCATCAACCAATAGGGGTATCCATAGAATCGTAGAGTACAACGCGTTCCTCACAAACTTTTAGTGCCTACAGAAAGGAGAAAGCGGTTCCGAAGGGTTAGAAAATGTATTTTTATGTCTCCGCTGGTGACTTAGTGCGTCTGTGTTGAATGAATCACAGCAGGTTTAACTGTTCCCAACACTGTCGTACTTGCGTTTTGAGTCCACACGATGGCAGTCGTGAAGCAAACTGTAAAAACGTAGGTGGTTGGGGTAGGGTGTGGCATTTAATTGAGCAATAGACATAACAAACGGACTGCGTTCATGATGCGCAAGTTCGAGATGCAGGGTTCCTGCGGAGTCTTGAAGAGTATGGAAAAAAGTTGGGTCATTTTCCAGTCTGGAAAAGTGTGGAAAAAAACTTATTTTTGGTCTGTTAAGTCTGGAAAATGATTTTCTTTTTCCCATAATATTTCATTTAAGATTGGTAATTTTACTTCCTTAACTATTATATTGCCGGGATTTGACCTGAGTATGTCATTCAGAAAAATCAAAGGTCTGCAAAAAGTCTGGAAATTTATGTTCAAAATTGCGTAGGAGCCCTGAAGATGGCAATTCCTTCCGCTGCGCTATGAGCAGCGTCACGGCAGTTAATGAATTGCACTGGACGTTGGGAGTGGGCAATCATCCCAAAATAACGCATTAGCGCAACACCAGCTTCGAAACCAAATGCTTGGTGACGTTTCAGAATCTTTCCGCCGTAGGTTTAACGACTTTCGTTAAGTCTTTCGTTACGCGGAAGTGATGTGCGTTGTGGCTGGCATCACGTTTTTCTGCTGCTTTTGCGGCAGAGGCACCTAAGACTACTCAGTACACTCAAAATCAATGTCAGGCAGCCGGAGTTTGTCTGATTTAGGCGCTTGCTGAAGAGTGGAGAATTAGGAGGATCTCTGTTCGGAATTGTTTTTGCCCATAAACGCGTGCTGTGCCTTACTTGTGTAGTCTTCATTTAGAAGACCTTGCCACATTTGGTCTGTGATTACATTATACAGCTGAAAAATCAAGAGTAGAAACGATATCTCAACGATCTTGAGCACATGGCAGATTCCTCCAGTCGTGATTGGGTGTCGGGGTGAATTCAAACACAGTCAATTTTTTACCAGCCGTGTTTTTTTTTAATATAGCCTTGGAAGTAAGTTACTACGCTCTCTACTTCTCTTCCGAGTGTCACGAGTGGTCTGCGGCGCCATGGGCCGCGGCGGCTTTCTGCACTGGCGGCCGGTCAATGCCAGCACTGCCTGTCATCCATTAATGCACAGCACTAGACTGACCAGGCCGCAAGTTCGGTTTTTCGGGTCTTCCGTGTGATCCGACCTTGAATCGAACCCGGATAGAGCGCGTACCACTGAAGCTGGTACGCGCTCTATCCCAATAGGCCACTTAGCTGACCCTTAGTGTAAGCATTATTTGAAAATAGCGTTGCCATCCAAAACTGTTGGCATTCATAACGCGCTATATGTAAGTCAACGTCGCAGTACTACAGTAACTCAGCCCCTGCAAAACGAAGAACTAATGGCCGCACTTGCTGCTTTCATTAAATGCGCGAACCAGAATTGTAAAACGGCCTTATCTTGAAGCCTGAACCCGACCCGAGCCCGACATAAATTTCGACCCGAAACGTTTTGATAAACTTAAGCCCGAAAAGCCCGGCCCGACTTACAGCTCTGACGCGAACGCTTTCGCGAGTTTGACGTTACGTTATGACATACCGACGCAGCGAATTCGAGTTTCATACAGGGTCAAGCCGCCAGAGATTTATTTGGTGCTTGTATGTATGTTAAGTAAAGCAGCACGTCCGCGTTTTCCTTCAAGACCTGGTGTTGTTTTGCAGCACATCAAGGAAACGAACTCGTCCGTCAGTTATTTCGTGTCGGGCGCGGTTGACATCGTGGACCCCAGCACCAAACACGTCACCAGCGTTCCCGAAAATTCCCTGCAATTCTACTGGGCTGACATCCTCGGCCTCGGAGGCTTTGCGACGGTCGAGGCCGACCCGCTGAGCATGACCTTGCGCTACCACAACGCGTTAGGCCGCAGTTTGTACAAGTACGAGATGAAGGCCAGGAAGTAGAAAACGTCAGTGACGCTGTAAAATTCAAGCTTACTGTGAGATACATACTGCTGGTTTTCGTTGGTGTCAGTGTTTTTTCGTTTTTTTTGCGTAATTATTGTGCGCCAGACGTTCTTAAAAAAGTGAATCGTGAGTTTTGCCGCGTCTATCCATTTCGCTTCGTTTGACTGATCTTAACCAATCGTTTTATCCTTCTGCTCTTTGATCTGCTCGGTACATATGATAGTAAGTTGCCATCTTATGCTTTCATGATATTTCACGTTGATGCTTCAATATGCTTTTTAAACGTCACAGTTCCGCTATAATTACTCATTTCACAGTGGTTCATTAATCCATAAACCTTTATAAAGGTTTGCCAACCCGTCGCTGCAGGCTGCAGCTGTAGACTGTATGTTTTCCTGAGATTTTCCGACTGTATGCTTGTCTGAAATAGCGTTGCTCTGTAAATAAGTCGAAAACTGGCGCAGTATTTAGAGATTGCGTTACATCCCGGCCAGTAATGGGTTTTCTTTGATCGAATCCACACCGTCCGTTCTTTCTGCGTGCATCCTCGTTTGTAGACTTTGACCCAAACAGCAAACAAGGGCTGTCACGCGCACGGAGCGAACTTGCCGACGTAAACAATTGCTTTCTCTCCATCCTTCCGCCTGTTCCGGAGCCACGTATCGGTTCCTGCAAGTTGTGCTTGTTTTTACCAACTCTTTTAGATGGTGTGCACTTTATCACAACTTTTACCAATCGTTAAAAGATTTCTTCTCGTTTTTTTTGAAGCAACCTTCTTCGAAAAGCTGTTTGTATTTTTTCGTGTGCAGTTCACTGCTGGAAGCCTGCAATTCGCCTCTTCTTTGAACCTTCTCAGGTCGGAAGGGGGGCTTGGTCCCCCTGGATTTTGAAATTTCACATTTTTTTATTAAAATTTTAGCAAAAAAAGGTTGGTTCGAGTGGGTGAAATAAAATTCACCACTTTTGACCCCCTGGAAAAATGTTTTGGCTACCCCTGGAAAAATCCATTGTTGCTTCCCCCTGGAAAAAAATCCTTCCGACGCCCATAGCTTTGATTGTGTCACAAACACCCGACTCTAAGTTTTGAAGTCCGTGTCAGAAGCGTGTGTTTTTAGCGATAAGTCGAACGGTCGGTCCAAGCGGCTGTGAATTTTTTAAAAGTGCGTGTTTAACGGTCTCTGAAGCTGAAAGTGAACTTGCTGCCAAATGTACACTTCGAAGGTTCGGTGCACTTGATCTAAATTATTTTTGCCTATTCGGCGCGCTCACTTGGATGAAATCGAAGTATCCATTTGACGCAGTCGTCACAAAACGCCGCTTTTCCAGCAAGGTTTTTCACTGCAAGAAAAGTGCCTGAGATTTTGGCCGTCCGCCGAATCGCCTGTAGCTGGTACGTTCTTGGAATAACAGCCCGCCCCCTTCTCTGTTGTTTAGTTTTGGAGCTTTGCAAATTGAACGCGGTTTCTCGATGATTAAGACGATTCAGCAAAAGTAGCACTTGGTTAAGATTTCCGGAACACTGTAAAGTTTATTCAGCATCCTTCGTGCAGACTCCGTCACTGTGCGGCAACACCTTGGTGGCGAAGTCTGCAGTTTGCTGTTAATCATTCATTGGTCACATACCCGCGATTGTTCGTGCGTGTGATGATGTTCGTTGTTGCGCAATAAATGCTGTTGCCGAGCTGAGGTACCCTTTCGTGAAGCACAGAAGCTCCTATTGCAGTTGCACCACAGTGACCGTGACGTATTTTTTCTGTTTTTAAGCCTGAGGTGCCGGAAACTTCACAATGCTTGCTTTTCGCGTTTGATCATGTTCTGGAATTGGGATTAGATGATTGTACGGATTTAGATGATTGTAATGTAGACCAAAGCTTCAACTTGTTGCATCAATCAGGGGGCCTGACTTGGACAACTAGATAATTATAATTCGCTGAATTAGAGCGAAATGACGGTAATTCTAATCTAATTTGCTAAAAGCTTCAATGGTCTAATTGTAGTTCTAATTTAATTTCCGCTTTTGCCAAAAATTCTAATATGTCCAACAACATTTTAAAGATGAAACGAGAATGCACCCTCGTGCAAGGAAAGCGCAACAAAATGGTCACAAGTGCTACGCCGCCATCCCATCGCTTAGCAGCGAAGATAGTGAAACTCGACCAATATCTTTTCTCGTTCACAGCGGCAGTATAAACGAAGTGACGCTATATGCCTATCCATTCACACGCAGAAGTCACAGTCAGGCCNGTAACTAGAGGGGCGATGCCCCCCTTGAAAAGTATTTCGCCTGCCCCTGGAAAAATGTGTTGGACATTGTTTAAAACTATTGCACATAGTTTGAAATATTTTGTCCTCTCAGAAAACTCTTCGCCTCCCCTGGTGTCCCAAGCTGGTTGCGGGCCTGGTCACAGTAGTCATCGGCAATCTTGGTGTGCGAATCCTTGCCATTCTCATGTTTATCAGAATGAATCCGGATTTGTGCGTGGATTGAACTTGAATTAAACTTGCTTCAACATTTGAGTAAATGTAATTCTAATTTTCGTTCAATTTGTGGTTTTCGCAAATCCGCTAATTTTCATTCTAATCCAATTTGTAACAGCTGAGTTGGCTCCAATTTTGATTATAATCTAATTTAGGAAAGCTAAAAAAGATCTACTTGTCCAAGTCTGCGGGGGGCATTTCAAAGGGGCTTGAAACAGAGCGGGCGGCTTAGCCCAAAATTAATAGCCTACTTACAAACAGGAATTTTTCCTAGATGTCAAGGCAATGCTCGATCTAATTCGGTGTATCCGCCTTATGCTCAAAATGTCTGTTCAACAGTGTGTTGCTGGTAGGAGGTTGAATCTCGACTTTCATAAAGATGGTTATTGTGTCCCATCCTGTCGCCGACGATAGAAGCAAGAGTCACTGCGCATGCGCGGACGCAAGCACAAGATACTAGAGATGTACATGTTCTAGAGTCAAATCAGGTCGGAGGTTGATGTTTTTCCTGAAACAGGTTGGAGCCGGAGCATGTTGAATTTGCTGCAAACAGAGCAGCTCCCATAGCAAAAGCCTTGTTTTATTGTGGTAGCTTAATGACAGGTGCTAAAGCTAAATTTTGATAAGCAGTGAAGAGTTGTCATGGAGTTATCCCGTCCGCTCGTCTAGGGCAGTATTGTGAAATAGGGCCTACTGCCGTCTTATCTTCATGCACAAACCGCCGACTTGTATTTGCCAGCCTTGTGTATACAGTCAATCTCGGTTAATCCGGATCTACGCCAAAACCGGATAAAAGTGGTGGTACGTATGATATCTAACGTTTTTCTTTATAAAATCTTCGGTTTATCCAGACTTTTTAATCCGGGTCTTCGCCAATACCGGATAAAATCTGCTCTTTTCACATCTCGTAATCCGGATTTTTCTGTACTTTCATGTTGTTGCACTGACTGGTCTCTAGGAAGGATTCGGCAGCTTTCAGACGCAACACAAGCGTGCTGTTCATAACTGCTTGGATATGGAAAGAAAAGTGTATTACAGTTACTTTGGGCCCCTTTGAAAGCAAGGTATTTACACATTTCAATTGCTTTTGGGGGGCCCTTTGAAAGCAAAGTAGCCCACTTATACATTGCAATTGATGTTGGGGCCCCTTTGAAAGCAAGATACACTGCTTTACACATTACAGTTGCAAAGGGGGGCCCGAGGCAAGCGTCTCGCTTGCCTTGCCTTAAACACACCACTGTATATAGCCCTGACAATGATCTAAGGGGTCGTCCATAAATGACGTCACACACTAACGGGAGGAGGGGGTCACCAGGTTTGTGACAAAGGGGAGGGGGAGAGTCAGTAGTTTTGTGATGTCACACGAGTCATTTTGATATGCATGTGTTGCGATCGGAAATCCCAAGCGGCATGTGCGCAAAGCTTCGCGCACTGCGGCAGCAAGCAAAAATAGAGTTCACATGCCATGATCACTCTGTTATTGCTTGTTCGCGCCACATATATGTATGGTGTTGTTCTTCAAGCACATCCCGTTCGTGGTGAATTACACATTTAACGCAACACCACCGGAGAGGTTGCAACACATGCTACACGCAGTCATACCAGAAAGGAAAGGTGTGGAGGCCATTATGAAAATACTGCACACATTGCTAAGCAAAAATTAAGCAGTAAAGTGTTTTCTACTTTGCTGAAGACCGAAACGAATGAGTTACGTTGTGCGAATGCTGGCAATAACTGATTGCGCTTATAGTCCTGTGCATGGATTTACCGTAGTGGTCGCTTTGCAATATTGAAGCAAAAACAAATCGTAGTGATGAAAGTGGTCTTTTTTGAACAGGTCTGTTATGAATGGGTCTGTTATGAACGTGGTCTGTTTTGAATGGGAACCATATTGCAGCATTGTTATGTTTTTATGTTTTAAATTTACACAAAAACACGCCCAAGTTTCATTTTTTCAGTAAATTGAAAGAGCAAAATGTCCATGAAATTTGACAAAAAAGCAATCTGCAATACAGAAGTCTGCATAAAACAAGCCCAAAAAAGAAGCAAATTTTAATCAAAGCAAGCCCAAAAACAAGCAACCAGCAAGTCTTAAAAAAACGCAAATCCACAAAAAACAAGCCCAAATTCGCGGGAAAGCTGCAAGGTTGGCAATACTGCATGCGGCTAAACGCCTACTCCCATAACTTGAACATTTTTTGCGTAGCAGCAAGCGCTACACGGGGAAAGCCTTCTACGATAGAGCAGCAATAGAGATCACATGCCATGATAACTCTATGCTGCTTAGGTCTGCCCGGTATTATATACTTTTCAGCTAGCTTCGATATATATTTGTGGTGACTATCGCATCATTTCG
>JGI24158J21664_10006314_pt1 | contig 15607 bp, 13 predicted proteins | sample Ectturendosymbi3_FD_21664 | JGI IMG/M metagenome (IMG submission 21664)
ATGTTTACAATCAAGACGTTTGATTTCCTGGAATGATTCATGCTGATACTCGCCGGTGAAGAGGTTCAACTACACGATTGGCTCTTCAGTGTTTACTTCGTTCTTGTTGTTTCGGCCGAGATCAAAAAAAAAACAACTCAAGTTAGAATAGCGAGAAACCCATGTGGGTTGAAATTTATTTTACATTTAATCCACGACGCAGTCTTGCCAGGAACCAAGGATGAAGCACTATGAAAACATGAATCTACTTGCAAGTTTGTAATTTTTCGCTCACACGAAACCTGTGGATAGATTAATGCCATAAACCGTCATCATTAATAAACATTTTTATCCACAGCTGTCTTTGCTGACTTGGGAAACTTAGAAACACTTTTTACCTTTCATGAAATGCTGATATCTGACTCGTAAAATGCAAATAAATTTAGCTAAAAATGGAGAAATGTTTCGGTCCAGTTGCGTTTCTTAATTTGAAACAGGTTTGGGAGTATAAAAACGCAAGATGTGTGACTTAAAATAGCATGCTGTCGCGACTTGCCATACACCTTCACTGTGTCTTTGTGTCTATAATTATGCACTCGGCAAAGTTCCGGCACTGCTGGAAGCTTTTCAAAGTTCCATCCTCATCCTGCATAATGTACAGTAGCCATGGTCAAGATCTCAACTCTTGGTGAATGGTGAAGTTACATTATAAAAATGAGTGTTCGTTCAGGCAAAGGCGGGTGTTTGATAGATTGTTGCTTTTGAAATGCGTAATCGTAAAAAAGTTATTGAAGTGCCCAATTGAAAATCCACATGCAAACAAATTCATTCCTGCCAAACAAATCTGTAACTTGAGGTAATGTGATGCAAACGGCCGCAGTGGTTTACATCAGGCCTGCCTTTCAAAGTGAAATGCTTTGTTTTTCAAAAATTTCAATATTTTCTGATGGTTGAAATTGATGTCACAATTTTTGGTTTTCCAACCATCAATTCTGAGTTATATCGGCGTTGTTTGAAATTCGAATAAACAGCAGTTGCTCTGAAACGAATTTGTAATGTACGTTTTGCAGCACCATTCATGTGACTTCTCGTATTGTTGGACCGTGGATAGCACACCGATAAATACAATTACCTTTGTTCTACTGCCTTTTTAAGCTCACAGATTTCTTAGTAAACCCCATCTTATTATAAATAGTTTTTATTTGATGTATTCATCAGAAAAAAAATTACAGCAGCAGTTAGCCTGGCGCAAAGGTTGCCTTGAGGGTGTGTGTGCGTATATGAGCAAAAGTTGGAATTTGTGTGCGATAGTCAGAAAATGTATCAAAAATAACGGTTTGGAATTGCCACATCGAAGGGAAGGAGATGAAGCGTTGATTTGACAGATTTTTAAGTAAATATGTAAAAAGTAAAGAACGCACATCGAATCAGCAAAAAGCTGCTCGTAAGAGGAGAGCCAAGGTTCATCCGTAAAGGCCCAGCCATCGTCATGTTTGAATTAAAGTTAACTCTTGTGCCTTCTTTTTTGGTGGTAGATACTGTAGAATTTCTTGTTTAATTTAGATCAATATTTGCAGCTCGCAACAATACAATCATCCCCACCAAGGAAGACAAAGCAACGTATCTCATAGCGGCTGTGACGTCAATCATCCTGCTGACGTTGATAATCGGCGTGGTCGTGATGTTAAGCCTCTTTTGCAAACGAATGCGCTGTTGCTGTTTGAAGAGCCGGAAAACCCCGAATCCAGTTCTCATGATCGAGATGGAAAGCATGAAGCCGAATGGGAATATCTCGGTGAGTACGACGATGCGGAGGGGCAGTTGACGATCGTTTTGCTGCTTTCACTTTGTTTTACAATGATTTATATGATTCGATTTAATGACTCGTAACAATGACTCCACTTAAATTGAGTCATGACTTTCTCTGACTCCAACTGATGTAAGTAACACATTCAAGCAAGTTGTGATGACTCGAATCACATTTTTGCAAAAACGTGATCGCGCAATCTGATCGATTTCTCACTAATAAACTCGATTCACACTTTTTACTCATTAGTCGGCTACATCCCTACTGTAAAGATCGAGTTTTAGGTGATGAAGTTCAATTTTCCGGATTTTAATTCCTTTTGAGCTGACAATTCGTTAACCGGTTTTGACATGAATTGAATTCTACCCAGACAGTCGAACTGACATAGTGGGAGGAGGCCAATGATTAGTTGGGAGGAACAGATCTTTGGTAAGAAACCAAAGAATCTCACTTTTTTAAACTGAAGCAGAGCGAACTGGATCAAAATATTTTAAAGGAGCGCTTGTCCCCCGTGGACCCGCAGATTCACTTCAGGTGTAAACAGTAAAAAGTGTCGTGATTAATTGTGAAACGAATTCTGTCTGAAGCAATGCCAGGCACTTCTGCAATTGCGTTGATCTGACAGATATTTGTCACAGGTGGATCTAATGTTGATATTAAACACTTACGTCCAGGATGTTGCTTTCATAAATATTTTTTATCATTTTAGCATGAAGATGGTGCCGCTTCTGAAGAAGCAGACATTTTACCGAGCATCAGCTTGTTGGCAAGCCAAAATAACTGTGCAAACCACGTGCAGTCTCAAGAAATCCTGGAGAAATTTCCCAATGGGATAACATCACGGGTGGAGATGGAACAACCGACGAGTTTCGAAGGAATGCGAACTCATTCTCATTGCTCAGAACCTCTTCTGGATCAAATGGGCTTTGATTTCAAAAACGATGTATCACGCGAAGAGTGTGACTGTTTACACGACAGTAGTTTCCTCCTTCAAATGTCAAGAGGCAGTCCAGGTACGGAGGCTCGAACCAGCGACCTGCATACGCGGTCTTCGTTTCCGCCAACCTCTTGTTCCGACGACATGCCTTATTCCCTCATTTGCAATGGTTCACCTCAACCTATAAGTATCGGGAGGCATCCGGTTCAGTGTTTTGTTGCTACCAACGGTGGATTGGCTGGACACGCCTTGGAAAAGTATTCTTTGGGGACACGACTGGAAAGCATTTCAGGGCACAAACGTATAAAGTTGCCAACTCGCAGGTACATATTTCTCACGAACTTCAATGCTTTCCCCTAACTCTCCCTGTTCTTTGATTTTTCTCATATCTTGCTTCGGATCCGATTTGCTTGTTTCTAGAATTTCGAAACAAGAAGATGCTTGTTTGTGGTTAACTTGTAAGAAACAATACTCTGTCTATTCACACAATACTTTTCCATTTATAATAAGCTTTAAAATAGTTTTGATTTAGTTCTGATCCTCCCGTCTAAAAGCTGCTTACAGGGTCTTGGCCTTCAACTTATTTGTATCGATGGATAGAGAGCTAGTCTTCGTCGAAAATTAAATCTATCGAATATGCATCATGTGCTGATTTTATGGAAACTTCAAGTCCTGGTTCTGACAAAACCATAAAATATATGCTTATAGGCTTTTTTAAATAATTAGCTAAATATCACTCTGAATAAAAATTAGTACGAATCAGTGGAAAGATTATATGAACGTTTTCCATCACTGAAAGAACAAAAAGCAAAAAATTGCCTTAATCCTGGCGTTTAGCATCAAAGTTATTTGGTTCACTGATTTTGTTTGAGCACAGTTTTACTCATTAAATTTACTTTAGAAAAATGTCAATAGAAAAGTCTTAATTGCTGTAACATCTATTCCAGCAAATCATCTTGTTTTGCATTGCATGCAAATTGGAACTGTATTTGAACTTGCGTCATTTGTGGTAGATATTATTTCGTGAATGCTGATCCATGCTCTATTGTTATGGAGATGATCATTGACAGACTTTTTTGAATTATTTCTAAAATCCGAAACATAGATCGAATATCTGAGGAGCGTTGCTATATAGTGCCAATGCCATTGCAGAGGTTCAAAGATGTCTCCCAAACCATGATACGTTTGGTTTTACAAAGACATGATATTAGCTCAAAGAAACCATGATACGTTTCGTTTGTACAGGCATGGTAGCTTTAACTGTGTAAAGCCATGTCACATTTATCTCTACAAAGCCATGATACTTTTAACTCTACAAGGCCGCAATGAGTTTTAACGCTATAAAACCGTGATACTTTGAAACCGTGCGTTGGAAATATTGGATATTTGGTCAAGGTGGAAAATGTTTAAAAGGTAGAAATGCTTGAAAAATCACTCAGATCACGCAATGCTCATCGTAAACATGGTTTACCTTGGATTTATTACGCAAAGACTGGGTACACCATGCTGTACATTGGGGAGGCTATGCTCATCCCTCATGTCTCTGTAAGCGCTTTAACTATATGTTCTGTAAAGATGACTCAGATTCGAAAGAAGTTTCTACAAAACCTCAATTTTTGGCAGAACTGCTGAAGTGAGACCCGGAACTTAGAAACACTAGAAAATTTTGCAATAAAATGAATGCTAAATTTTTTCAGAAAAATACGAAAACTGTTATACATAAAAAGAACCAACTTTTCAAAGATTTTTTTTTACATTCATATGCATTAAAACAGAATTGACATTGCTTAGTTTAGCAAAACACGTTTATCAAAACGATTTCTGAAAAACAAGTTTGTTCAAAGCCATAAAAGACTCTAAACAAACCTTGATGACGTTGTTTAAGAGACTGAATACACTGCTGCAAGTTAAACTTTTCTTGATGAGGTTCTTACTCAAATTTTCTCCACATCTGATTTCAAATGAAGGAAATCTTTGTAGAATGGTTACAAAATAACAATGTCAATAAGCTGCCTTGCCATGGAAATACTAGCTTAATAATTGGCATCACTTCAAATCGCAAGTGGACTCAAACGAACAGTAGAGAGTAAACCACCATAAAAAGTTTCTCAATAATTTGAGGTTGGCAGTTTGTTTAGTTGCGCATAACTTTTAAGAGCGCAAAATACTTTGAGTAGGATCAAACATGTCAGATTTTTCAAACAATTATTCAACCGTAGCTCGAAGCATCCTCCGGCCTAAAGATTTTCTATTTGTTTCTCAGCTCTCACCCCTTATCATGATAAAAATGATTTGCACCTCAGAAGCAAAAGCTGGTATTTTACATAAAAAACTTACATAAACACTGCATCAACATTCCAGTAACATCACCACTAAAGTCGCGAAAATTTGAGCAGATATGAACAAAAATTTAAAGCTACAGTGTATCGCCAAAGACCTACGAAGTACTAGTGCTAATGTATTTCGACAACCAAACAAAACAACGCAGAGAAGTTGAAATTAACTACTTTTACCTGACTTGTTTGCAATCGCGCCACAAGTCCCTGCTGGCCAATAGTGATTCGCTTCTTTTCTGCATCGGGTGGTTAGTGCGCCTGCTGGTAGGTTTTGTGTTCGACCCCTCCACGGGCTGGGCTTTACAAACACTATGTAAAGTGATATCGCAGCCTTCATGCCTGGCGCACGGTGGGTAAGTCTCTTTCTCAGTTCAAACATGAGAGAAGCAACCCTACATGAAGGTTGCCTTGGCCTGCCTTATACCATCTGAGCATCTTCATGAAGGACCAACGGTGTGCGGCTGCGAGGCATAAGCAACCTCTGCATCACCTACTGTAATAAAAACTCTGTCTGGTCGTCGCTGTGTGTGTGTTTGTTCACTGTTCTTTCTGCTAACGCGTTTCTGAACGTATCGTGTACTTGCGTCATGCTTGATTACCCGCTCAGTGTCGGCAATGAAGGGATGGGCCGCAGTTGCTTTATAATCCAGTCGCTCGAAGACGCTGCATGATTCTGCTGAGAATCAGCTGTGGCTCTGAGCTGACTCTAAGGGATGGAAAAATATAGTTGCAAAATATTGGAACTTATGTTTTATTTCTTCAGATTCAGTGTGGGCTCTAGTGTGGAATACGGCACTGGTGAAGTCGCCAGTGGACGAAGAGGATGTTATGAAATGGATGAGAATTACGAATTGGGTCCACTGTCTGTACCGTACACGTCCATGTGGGATACAATACTCCCAGACTACATAAAGCAATCGTCGGAGCGGCAGGAAGAGCCAGTGCAAAACGCTGAACTCCATTTTTCTATTTCTTCGTCCGAAAATGGCGCTTCTGAACGGTCGGGTTGCGATGGAACGCACTATTCCGACTGTCGCCAGCCGGCCGTCGACCGCGACGCAGAGCTAAGGAGCATTCTTCCCTCCATGTGCCCGGCTTGCAAAAGGAAAATTAGTGGTCATCATGCATTGCACTCACGCCCCGCCAGTGGTCACAATAAGGGAGATATTGATGAGTTTCTTCTTAGGAAATCAATTCTACCACCGCCCAACGACTCAACTGACAACAGAAGCTCTGCTTCGGACGAGTCGGTTGACTCGGGCTACAGTCCTGAGTCGCCGAGTTAGGAATGCTCAGGGCAAGCGGCAACTTTCATTTCCCGAAGCATGCCGTGTGCTGCTAGTAAATGTTGGTGCAAAATCTCATTTCGTTATAATCGTTGCGTTATTATTGCCTAACGTCACTTTGTTTTGTTTATGCGATTCTAGCCAGTTGTTTAATTACAGAAGTAAGCTGAATTTTTGCGTTTGCTTCCCAACGTTTAGATTCATTAATTTTTGAAATAATTTGCTGTTTCAGCATGGCATAAAGGAAACGTTGTTCTTGCCTGTTTTCTCCGTGAAGGCAAACTGTCATCAACAAAAGTTCTTGGTTTTACACACTGTGCTTTTGCAGCCATAGTGAAAGCAACTAAATACAGCTTGGCATCTTGTCCAATTTTACAGCAGAAGAGTTTTCAGGAACAAACTCTTTAGAGCCCCTGATATTATTATTCGAGTTCCAAGTTTTGTCCGAGTAGCTCTGAAGCAGCTGGAACTCTTTAAAAGACTTGCTCCGCAGTGGAACCCATCTTTCTTGTATCAGTAATTTTGTTGATAATTTCGTCGTGTCAACCCTGTGCCGGGAACCTCTTGTACTGCTGCATCCACGAGCAAAACTTTGTCCATTGGATTTAGATTACTATCTGGTGGCAGTAAGACGATGAACGCGATGCTAAAGAAAAGGAAAGTCATATTTAAAATGCAGCAAGTAAAACGAACCGGCAAAGAGGTTGCACTAATATGCTTTTAAATATGAAATAATTGCTGCAGTCATCGGTGTCGCCTAGCGAAAATTTGATATTGCTGATATTTGACGCAGTAATGTGAAATGCAGAGTGTATGTGGACGATTAAAAGTTTTTGCGATTTATTAGTATTACGCTTAAATTTTGCACAGATATGAAAAAGTTCATCGGCTACTTATGCAGGGAAACGATTGTTCAACCACGCTTGCGGGTCGTGGACAGAACAATCATCAAATGAGCAATCTGAAAATGTCTTTAAGCTCATCAACTACACACCGGTTGGAATTCCATAGTTTCCGGAAGTCCCAAGTTGTTTCTTCTTTGTCCTTCACAGCAACGTCATTCGCTTTCATGCGTGACCGCACTCAAACATTGCATACCCCAGGCGGCCGCTACGCCAAGTGACAAAAGCAACATCCTGCATCTGTTGCTTGTGTTCGTGGTGCACTGTGTCCAAGACCTATGTAGCCACATCTTCTTGCTTTGCTTACTGCTTTAAGAGTGTTTATAATTGCTTTGTCCGAGGTGTGCTGTTGTGATTTTACAGAAGCTATTGTACATGAAAAGTGATGACTTGTTGATCCTTTCAACGTTTTTTTCACCTCATCTCATTGAAAAAATTGGAATTACAACATTTGCCGTTCTTTACATTGAATTGATGGTCAACACGGTTGCGCAGGTCAATATGCAGACGCAGTTCATGGGAAGCTAGGTTGCTTTGAATAGGATGGTTCTATGAAAAGTGTTGAAGCGTTAAAGGAAGGCAATCAAATTGTTAGATGAGTTCGCAAAGCTCCTGCTTTTTGTTATTTGAAAAGGCGACGGCGGGAACTGTGAAGTGGCAGTGACATAGTTAATGCTGAATAGCTTATCATCTCTGTGCCTTACACTTCACAATATTCGTCGTGCAAGTGAAGATCGTGTAGCTCGCAACGATTGCACATATCCGCCACGAAAGAAAAGCTTACACATAAAAATTGCACTTACAGAAAAGCTCAGAATTTTTTGTAAAAACAGATCAAATCGGTGTTTGATCCAGTTTTTGCTGGCGGCACTTTCACGATTTGTATGGTCAATTGCAAAACTACGTAGCATCAGGGCCAACTCGAAATATGTTGATTGTGACCCAGCAAGTTAATCTAAGGACATCAGTTGCGATGGGAAGGTAGACAGGTGACTTGCCTAGCTTATTGAGCAGCAATATGTGTAATGCGACTATTTACAATGGTCTCAAGCGCCTGTCTTTTCTTTGAAACCCTTACATTGACAATGTTCAAAAGGTTAACAAACAAGCCTGACGGAAAGCCTCGTATTACTTTTAGAAGACCATCTGTGCATACACTGGCATTAGTTTATCGATCTGCGATCTGTTTGGTATAACTTGTGATGTGGGTGCGTGAGCTAAATGGAATAATTATACCATTCAGCTTCCAATAATCACCACAAATGCAGAAGTTAACTATAAATTTTTACACAAAAGTACAATCGTATGATGTGCAAAAGTCTCTTTAGACCGGCCCATGGTCTAGAGTGGTAAGTGCGTCAGCTTCGGTGCTGGTGGGTCGAGAGTTCGACTCTCGGCCGGGTATTGCCAAGACTTTGTAAACTGGCACTGTAGCCTGCTTACCAGGAGGACGGTGTGCGGAAGAGCAGCAGGGAATTCACCCTGAACACAAAAAAACGAGTGAATTGAAACCCGCAACTTGTACAAACTCAGTCGTAGCGCTACAAGACCATTGTAGGTATAAAGCGCCAAACCACCATATCAAGCAAAGCAAAAGTCTCTTCATAATTTGAAAAATTAATTACAAAAGCAATTGCAAGAGTTTTGAACCAGGTTTGTTCTGATGTAAACAGCTGTCAAAATTTTTCGTACCTTTTTTAATGCGCTTCTATGTGGGCACCAATAGTTGCACGAAGCACATCAAGCCAGTCCTCAATTTCTTGCCACGTTCGCTGTAGCATATCCACATCAATGGTAGCAATGGGATCAGAAATCTTTTGCTTCAAGTCAGCAATGTCCCGTATCATTGTTCGATACACGATATCTTTGACATAACACCATAGAAGGAAGTCTAAAGGAGTGATATGGTGGCCATGGGATTGGCCCGTCCCTTCCTTCCACTGGTCCGGAAATGTTTGATGGAGTAACTCATGAACCCGCAGCACCTATAATGGGGAGATGCACCATCTTGCTGGAAAATGATGGTTGGTTGAAAGTCTTCAGTTGTGGTCATTCATGTATTTGGTCAAAAAGTCGAAGAAACGTCCGCACTAATTGATGAGTCGTGTAAGAACAGTAGACCAATTATTTGATTGCACATGATTCCTCACCACACATTCACTTTTGGACTAGCCCGGTGAAGCTCCTTAGTCACATGGGGGTGTTCTCATACAGTCACATGGGGGTGTTCTCATACAGTCACATGGGGGTGTTCTCATACAGTCACATGGGGGTGTTCTCATACAGTCACATGGGGGTGTTCTACAGATTCTCACACTGTGTTTGTTCAACTTCTCTGAAATATAAAAGGTGGCCTTGTTGATAAAACAAAGTCGCCTGAGGAATGTTTTATCTTCATAAGTTCGTTTCAGCATGGAAACTGCAAACTTTCTCGGTTTGGGCTTCTCGTGAGAAGTATTAGCAATTTTTAGGGTACATGCAACAGTAATTTGACATAACACATTTTAAAGAATACCTGAAACACAAAAGTTCAGTGTGGCAGCAAAACTTTGATAACACTGAATAAAATAAAAAAAATCTGGTTAAGATGTCTAATCACCTCATTTTGTAATAATTTTTTTAAATTGTAAAGAGACTTTATGGATACTTGTAATTTCAGTTCCATCACACTGGCGTTTGTACTCCGTTTGGAGCGTGACGAGTGGTCAGCGGCTTCCATCTCTGCTTGTTTGTAAATGAAAAAAATGCTAAAAGCAATGGCTTTGATATTACACTATTTTGGTTAACGCTTCGTTCAAAGTCACTTTTCATACCAAAGCAATGTTGTAATTGGTGAAATAAACAAATCTACCTGAAACGAAAATGTGTGCCTTTTACTTACCACTGACTTGTCACATGTGCCAGGGCCACATGACTGGAAAGTGTTAGCACGAAATAATTTGTATATTTCGAGTGGATCGTTGTGAACGCAATGTGCACTTGTCTATTCCCTCAACCAGAAGCTGTTCCGGAACCAAACAGTTTTGGAAGATATGTTGTTTACTTGAAATTTCCTAAAACGCAAAATTTGAAACCAAAGTTTTGCATAATTTAAATCAGATGCACGAAACAATAACTTGACTAAACCGTGACGCGCTTGAGTACCATGTTGTCCTTCGTCTTCCACTCAGTGCTAATGTGAAAAACAATTCCTCGAAGAGCTCTTACATAAAACTGACTGTTTCGCTTTGTGGTGAAGGCGATGGTTTTGTAGTTAAAAGACTGATACTTCAGCTGCCATACATAATTGCAGCGGTTAAATCATGAAACAGATTTACGAGTTACTGAAGTTGGATTTGTTGTCGTTCCTTTATTTTTCCGAGACTCAACATGTGATGTTGGTGCACTCACCTGCTTAGCGCCAACATATAAGAAGACATATACATCTTACAAGGAAACTGGTGGTATAATTGCTTTTGTAACCGCGGCAGGGCAATAAATTATGCAAAGTTTGATCTTGTAGTTTTGGTCCTTTGAGTGAAACGTCACATGTCCTGAAAATTTGACAAAATCATTCTCTGTGGTCAGACTCTTCTTATATTTTCATGCTAATCTTCTTGCGAAGTGGTCTAAACCTAGTGTTTATTCTGATTCTTTGGAACGTTATTTACACATCACACTGAACAACAGCAGCCTAGCCTCTGGTACTTGAGCATGTCATGTGCACCAACACCATTGCAGGACAAAGTTTTAAAAAACTTTGTGATATAAATTCAATCAACTGCAAACACTCTAAGAAAGTCATTGTTCGTATGAAAGCTTACATATCAGAAATTGTTTTCATAACAACCTTGAAAGTTTTCACTTTATTCCCTTTTTTTTGTTTTTTCAATTTCTGTTTGTGTTCACCAAGACTTCCATTTATAATTGAAGGCTAAAATTCACACGATCTCGATGTTGCCAGCGCTGCCCACCATTAAGCCCAATGATTAATCCACGTCATTACTTGATGACGTGGTCTCAACCGGAAAAAACTAGTCATTGAAATTGATGTCCTCCACTGTGATGAAATTGAACTGCAAAGATATCGTTAAGGAATACTTGAAGAAAAGCAATGCCACAGAAAAGTGGAATGTATGTTTACTTTATAGACAAGTTTTAGCTGTACGACTTTTTAGAATTGATCCCATGCGCCGCATGTTTTCATGAGTTTCTCAGAAGCAGTGTGTTATGAAATCACAAGCATGTTGTATCAAGAAAATTAATGTCAAATGCAGATTTGTGATATTCTCCGTTGCTTTTCAATAATGCTATAAATACTATTAATTGCAAACACTTTGACATAAGAACACAAGCAAGATTTCTCGGTCAGCATGAAACTGAGATTTTTTATGGAAGAATATGCCAAGATCTCCACATGTTTTGATTTCGGCTTCTTATCAAAAATCAGAACACATTCTAGAGCAGGGGTCTCAAACTCAACTTGCGCCGTGGGCCACATGAGGACTTATAAGGTAACCCGCGGGCCGCATTATAACGCTGACGCAACAAGGGCGGCACCTGAACTTACTAGAAACAGCTTTTGCATCTTTATTTCCTGAGAAAGGTATCGTGAATTAATTATCGACAAATCATTTCTAGCCGTGCAAGGAACTTGTTTACTTGCTAGGCGAGCACTTTTAAACAGCTGTGAATAAACAAAATGACCTAAATGTTATTCATTTCATTCAATTTCATGCCCGCTTTTCCTCTAGGGAAGGTTACGGGGGCAGCAGCCCTAGGAAGACTTGCAATGCCCAACGGCCAACAGCAAATTTCAGATAGTTCTGCTGGCTCTGCACCACGACGAGACCTAGCAAGGTCGGAGATGTAGCCACTCCACTTAGGCCATTGGGTGATCTCTGAACCGATTTTCCGTGGGTTTAGCCAGCAGCAGAATTTGCCTCGCCAGCCTTTCGTGGGGAATTCTGGACAAATGGCCGAACCAATATATCTGTGCGCCCTCAACTCGGAGAAGTGGTTCGACATTCAAGGCTCTGCGAATTTCACAGCTGCGCACTTTGTCGCGAAGTGTCACACCTGCATGGACTCTTCGCAAAAATCCCATCTCTGCCGCTTGCCCCTGAGATAATATTCTTTCGGTCATTACCCAAGAATCAGGATCATAGGTGAGGATCGGAACAAAGACCGATTTAAAAACTGACAGCTTTGCGGTGTTTGAAACCTTCCGTTTTGTGACCACAGAGCGATAAACAACACGCAGAACTTTCTGCGAATCTCTTTGATCCATCGCAGAGCTCACAAGCTATAAAAGATTAAAGTCAGTCAGCAACGAGAGTTTTTCAACGTAACTAACACCAACCTTAGTATTAAAGAGCACAAAATGTTTACAAATTTGAATATATGACTCACACAATTTTCCTTGAAAACGTCAAACTTTGATGAGCAGATGTGAAGTTGAGTTCCCAGAAGTGCTGGTGGTTTCAACTGAACTTACCTAATAGTTCCTGAAGAAGTCAAACTAGAAACAGTCACAACCTGTGCGATTGTTGATTTTGAAAACAAAGTGAATGCCTAATTTTTATACCACATTCGCAACAAAATTATGTAGTCACTGTGTAGTGTGCATCAAAAGGAATCCGTTCACGCCTAAGAATCAAACACTAAGATCTTAACAGAGTATATATTTCGCCTGCTATGTAGAAATCATCAGCTCTTATTCAAGGGTACAAGACTATTCGGTCTGGCCGATTCGGTCACGGGACATTTTCGTCGCGATATTTCTGCACATAAGGAACTGATGAAAGTTGTAAAATTTGTTAATGTAAATGAATATCTAGGCAGGATAATCATTTAATTGTATCATACAAGACAAATGAAAACTCGACAATTTGCTTTGATAAAAACATGTTCAAACTTGGGTGCTAAAATGATAAAATACAGTGCAATAAAAATTTCGTCAAAAATACTTTCAGAAATTAAAAATATAACGTGTTTGACACTTTTTGCTGCAAAGTATAAGAAATATGTATTACTCCCAGTTGGCCAGATTTGAGCCATGGACAGTACAGAAACTTCCCGAGGAAAGAAGATACTCATAGATGCTGGATTCATGTTCACTTTTCACGCTTTTTCTGCTAATAGTACTACCAAGAGGTTTTAGAGATGTGTGATACGCAGTTGTCAGTGCCAACTCCATACGGATGNAAACGACGTCATCGTAAACCGACTCTGGCACCACACACACGGAAGCGACGCAGCCGGTGTGGAAGTTGCCAAAATTGAAGCATACACGAAACGTCGANCCCTGGATACAATGGAATTGCCGTTGCAGATTCACAATCAAGCCATTAGATTCACTGGTCAGTCCGTTCAAGGACAAATGCCAAGCATATCAGCAACCAAAANGTTGATTCAACGTGCACGGGCTCAGAATGAAGCACCCTTGCCAAAACGTACAGACCTCGTATCTTTCGTTGTACCAGGTCAGTACAAATTCTAACATCCTTCACCCGACGTCAACGCACTATTCCTACTCGGAGATAGTGGACAAGCCGATCCCAATCTCGTGATGAATTTTGGACGGGACAACCAGCGCAACTGGGTCCAAGATATGGATCACATTTTCATAGACGGTACGTTTACCCTCGCTCCTCCTCTCTTTAGCCAGGTTTTTGTGATTCTTGCCAAGCATGCAGAATGCGTGTTTCCCGTGATGTACGCTCTGCTACCCAACAAACGCCAAGAAACATACGATAGACTATTCGGACTTATCAAAACGATATGGCCACTTTTCAATCCAATGTCGATCTCTCTCGACTTTGAGATGGCAGTGATGAACTCTGTTCGACAAGCATTTCCACGTGCAGAACTTCATGGATGTCTATTCCACCTGACGAAAAGTATGAGGCGCCAGGTTTCCGAGAACGGTCTTCTGCAATGCTGCAATGTTGAACCACGGTTTGCCCTCCATGCGAGAATAATAGCTGCGCTCGCGTTTGTACCAATTGACAATTTGTACGACGCTTTTGATGCTTTATCAATGGAACTGGCGAACGAACTCACGCCCATCTTGAACTGGTTGGAAGACAATTATATCGGCCGACCTGGACGTAACAACCGTCGAAGCCGCCCCCCAATCTTTCCGCCAGAGAGTTGGAGCATGTGCCAGCGCATAATAAGCGGCACTGACAGAACAAACAACCACGCCGAAGCAGCCCATCGACGCCTGAAAAGAGAACTTGACGTTGTCCATCCCTCAATATGGAAGTTCATAGATGGTCTTCGCCGCATCCAGAAGGGAAGAGTTGTCACATATGAGCAATACGTTCGTGGTGAACGTGGACCAATTAAAAGACGGGAATATATACTAGCTGACCAGCGCCTCCTCACAATCGTAAAGGATTACAACAATAGAGACATCATAGAATATCTTCGTGGAATCGCACTTAACTGCCTCATGGAGTAAATAGCAAACTTCCTGGTGCAAAACTTTTCAACAGAATAAAAGAAATTCTTTCAGGAGGTTGAGGAGTCATGATTGCGATTAATTCTGAATTGTAATTATGAGTTTGAAGTATTTGTATTTAGTTGTAAAATGTCGATAATGACTTAATTTGCTTGCTGATGACAACGAAAATCATACGTTGATGCTGATCTGTTGAATCTTAGATCACGTTTGTGAAAAACTACGTAGTTTTTTAAAATGAAACCTTTCGTTGATTTTTTTATTTCAGTATGTTTAAATAAAACCTTTTGTTGGTCGGTGCCAGAAAAAATGCAAATTTTTCGGGAATCTAACTTTGATTTCCTGTGAACTGTCATGGAGTTTTCTTAACATACTTTCCACTATTGTTAAGTTTTGCATGAGCTGCACCTTCAAAGTTACTGTTTATTAAAGAATAATTATTAACATTTGAGACTTGACACATCAGCTGTCATAAAGCTCTTATCCACCCCCTCGTTTTTCATTTCAAGCGTATGTCGCGGTCGCATTAACGAATAAAGACGTCACTCAATAATGAGTTTACGAACTAGGCGTCAAGGTGCCGCAATCGTCGCAAAAAAGAGGTAGCTTATGGGCCGAACGTTACTTTACCGAACGTTACTTTGTTGTTAGGACAACAAACGTTCACATCAACTAGTTTTGCATTTGCACGCAAGCAATCGCTTGTCACTGCACTGCTTTACTATAAACTGAGCGCTGCTTTACTACAAACTGAACATTCTATCCACGTAAAGTCAACTTTACGACAGTGACGTGACACGTTCACGAACGCAAAAAAACAGTGTTCTGGAACATTTAGTTCAGAGGCGACTCCAGGTCAAACGCGTCACTCGGGCTCAACACGCCATTTATACCAAGGCCACTGACAGAATGC
>JGI24158J21664_10006316_pt1 | contig 15606 bp, 11 predicted proteins | sample Ectturendosymbi3_FD_21664 | JGI IMG/M metagenome (IMG submission 21664)
TTTGCTTTGAGAGCACGCAGCACGCCATACAGTGCTGAAGCGGATTGCACTAAATGGTCATTGAAATCTGATGCTATCAACGCTGCAAGTCCTGCCATAACTCTTGATTCCAGCAAATTTCTCTATCCTGGTTTTCTTTGGGGACCAAATAATCAAATGATTGAATTTTGGCATGCTATTTACATCGCCATAAGGCTCAACAGGTAAGTGGTACGACCAGAAACATATTTTTGCTTGAAGTATAATAGAGACAACACATGAAATCATGACTGTGTTGCTATTGAAGTCCAATTTCATGCTGTGAAAATAACCCTATGCAAGCAATATTAGACTAATTATTAAAAGCGGATCCTACTGACCATTCGCACAAATATGCAGTTGCGGCAAAGTTGAATATCACCGTTGCGATACATTACCGATGAAAACTATTTAAAACGTGATATTTACAGGTATTTACTGACGATTAGAGTTAGTAAAATGAAAAATGAACATTGAAAGAATAATTTCACAACTTTAATGCATCAAAGAGGTATTTACAATCATTATTATCATTTGAAAAACAATGTTGTTGGCGAAATTACGAAACGTTATTTTCTTCAAATCTCTCAAAGTAAAGATCTTCGCGAAGTCCCATCCGTTCTCCCAAAAGCGAACAGTTTGGTCTGGACATCTGGATGGCTTGTTTGTGAGGCAACTATCGCCAATGTGTGCGACTAAATCATTTGGGGAAAGTCTAAAAAGGCTCCTTGTTTATGAGCAACGATCAACGTGCGATTGTTTTGATTGCTGTTGTGCCTTTTATCCAATTAACTCCCAAGTATGCTGTCCGACAGCTGATCGCATGGTTTGCATGACAGCTTTTGTGAGAGTCAGGGATCTCACAAGATTTGCTTGTTGCAGCCGCAATCCTGCAGAAAGACGTTTTGGGCAGCAACGCGTTTTTCAGGGGACATGCTGTGATTAACAAACATGTAGTGTCTACGAGTCGTTGCTTTCTTTCTTTTTTTTCGGTCATGTTTTGGTCATTCGTCGATTTATTTAAATGGCCGTAAGGCTTGTCAATTTGGCCATATTTCTATTTAAAGTCATGAAAACTATCCGAAAAAGAACAAATGACAGACACTTTCAAACTATTTCGGATATTTGAATGACCTGCCTGAGGGAAAAAAAGTGCAGACGTGCTGTACGTTTTCCCGCTTGGGAAAATACGGACAATATCACTAGTACTTAAGTTAAGGTGGGCATATTTTCCATGTGCAAAGTGCAGCTTGTCCAAACGTTTTCCCGATTAGAAATTCCACAGTTTCGATGCTTCGACTGTGTGGTCTGCATGCCCCAGAGAAGCCTGGTATTGCTGACTACACTCACGGCAAAATGGCCTATTGGCCTGTCGACCACTAGATTGCAAACATTCTTTTCTGACATTGTCGAGGGCCGGTGTGAAGCCAGAAATAATTTGATAAGCTAAACGGAATGTACGGCCACCTACGTTTATACACAATGTTCGACAAAAATAAATATTTGTTACTGTTTAACAATATACAAACTATTGTGTTTTGCAGTTTTGCAGTAATGCAAAATCCAGTAATTTGTCAACGTATTGCCTTTACTTACTGTTTTCAACAGAACTATAGTTCTTCCGGCTTTTTATGCGCATTTTTCTGTCGGTGGAGGGATTCTAACTGCTCACCAGCGCGTTGACATACAAAGACTTTGCAGTTTTGTTTCTTGCGCAACGATCAAAGACTTGCAAGAGAAATGTCAAGGTTGTTTTGACGCAGCATTCGTGGTAAATTGCATTGCTAGTTTTCATTATTTTTAAAGCTGTTTGACTTCCGTTTGACAGTAAGACGAACTGAGCTTCTGCAATGATCAGGGACATGTAGAATCTTCCTTGCCAAATGTATGCCTGGTTTTCTGGGAAAAATTTTGATTAATTCATTCATCTGAAACTGGCGACTGTCAGGGGAGATATCTCAATGGCACAGTGTCTGCCTCTCAAGCGAAAGCAGCGTGTTCAGTTAATGGTCACATGGTTTCCTCTTGGCTGAAAGTCGCGTTTTTTTGCCAAGAACCCTTATTTACAACATTGTCGAAGTCAACGCACATCATTCAGGCTCAGGCCTGCTTTTTATTGCAATAACACGGATGATAAAGGAGCTAACGCCAAGCTCAAACTCGGTGGCGAAAGCAGGTCAGATTCCAGTAAGAATAGCATTTGCGCAGTATAAAGTTAAATATTGTTGCATGGCATGGTGAATTTAAAAAAGTGAGAACTTGAAAGATGTTAAAGCAAATGCACCGATTTGTGTTACTTGATTAAAAAATAAGTTATCAAAATGACACTAATAGGCAGTCAGTTGAGGCGGTTGCATTAAACATGACGGAAGGCAAAGGAATTGGCAAAGGACATACTGACTTTTGAAGTACTTTGAACCATTTTGTAACTTGCCGCTCCAGTTTAATATTTACTTCGAGTTTCTGTTCTTGACATCGCTGGTTGATTAATCTGTGACATTTTTTCAGAATCATGCCGTGGAAACAAAATTCGTCAGAATGGTAGAAGAAGCAACCAATTTAAAGATATTGCACAGACGGAATCCGCGTTACGTGAGTCATTCTAAGGCCTCCAAGTTAAGATTAACTGATTACCACCAGAGCATCGACGACCTAACCATTCCGACTTTTCCAATATCTCATTTTACTCGACAAACGCTTCCTTCAGATGGAATTTTAAGACGTTTATTCAACACGTCAGCACCCTGCGTTTTCTATCTCTCTTCTTTTGAAGGTCTGGACATTGTACCGGAAAACAACTTCAATCCTGCAAATGCAGCAATTACCCAACCTCCGAGCGCTCTTAACGATCGAATGCTTTATTCCTATATTTTGGATGCTGCTCAGAAACCCCTTTGCATTAAAGATGCTGCAAGGCAGTACATCAGGGCAGCTTTCCGTGATCATTCTTACATTGGTGTGCATTGGAGATACAACAAGGAAGACTGGATGGAGTTTTATTGCGGAAGATCCGACATGAAAAATATGTGCGAAACGATAAAAAGTATAACGGTTGAAGATGTGGCCAAGGCAGTGCTTGAACATGTTCCGATGACCTTAGATCGCATTTACATTTCTTCACCACAGTCTGAAGCAGAATTCACCCGCGAGCTGCTGCAGTTGCTACGTCACAGGTTCAGTGCACCTTCACTGAACCTGAACAGCTTTCTCTTGGAGACGTTTCAGCCTTGCTGGATAAAAGCAGGTTGGGTGAGCGCTGGTGACATTATTTCGTTTGCTGAAATGGAGGTAATGCAGCACAGCGAAATGTTTTTTTATTCCGCTGGCTCAACATGGAGTGAAAACACTGAGCTGTATAGAAAATTGCAATTCGGGGAAAGAACGGCTCGGAAAGATTTCTCCATTTTATCTATTTCGACACGTCATGTGGCATTAAGAAAGCAACGCGAGCTTGCAAACCGACAGATGTGATTTGAAAGATTTGACCGAGTGGATTTCATGTTTATTAGTAGAAATAATGTATATATATATATCGATGTTTACGAAAAAACATTGAAAGAAACAAGGCAGCAACAGCAACGATCAGTGTAACGCAAAAAAGGGTTACAATGACAACATTTGCGTTATCACTATTGCAATTGCCAACGTTTGATGAAAATTACTGTTATAACAATCAGCGTTTCAGCAACGACTATTGCTATCTTCGACGTAACACCGATCACCCAAGCGCTAATGGCAACAGTGATTTCCGAAGCCTATGCATTAAGACTATCACGTCTTACACATTTTGACCGTTTTTTGTCCTTAGGCTTTTAGGTTTTCTTTTACCATGTACGAAAGAAAAAATTTAAGGTTTTGACATAACGTATGTGCTTCCCATCGTGGAAAGTGATATGATGAGATGAATTTCTTATGCGCTTCGAATAACCAACCACTACTTCAAATGATCGGCATGTACAGCGCATCTTCAACATTTTATTTTGTTTCGTAGAATGTGTCTCAATTCATTGTTTTGCTGGACTTTGACCAAGGGTGTTTAGTATTTCGATTTTTTGCATTTTCAGGGTTGAACACAAGACTCTTTGACTGCAATGAACCTGTTGCCATCAGGACTTGGATTAAGAAATTCCAAGGATAACATTTTCCGTGCCACCTGCAGACATTCTAGTAGTAAACAACTTCACTAAACCCCGTGGAATACCTTCTTTTCTGTTTTGCGATCTGGAGTCAAGATAAAAGCGCCCTTTCTGTGTAGTCGTATGAAACTATCTACAAATTAATTGACCTGTCCGCTAGATTTTTAACTAAAGAAAACGAGTGAAAAGATTTTGTTCCTTTAATCTTACCATTTTTTAAATGCAAATTCTACAAGCATTTTTATATCATAACCGTAAGCTCAGGAAAAGTTAGAGAAGTGTTTTTCAACATTTCTGCTGCAGCTGAACCTTCCGCAAATATCTGCGTTGCTTATGGAACACTGTTCAATGGTCCAAGTGTCTATCCTACTTTCTGTAAAAAAAAACTGTGAAACACCGGTGTTTCTACAACCACACAGAATTGTGGTTGCGAATTTCGTCCCAGGAAATTTTGGTCTGTTTCGGTTTAACACCTGGCAGCCATTCGCGGAACCTTGAGGTTCAGCGGGACGCCGGTTGAAAAACATTGAGTTAAAGGCAATTCCATTTACATGTCAGTATCTCTTAATTTCTGTGTGAAACATTTTAGTAGTTGGTGAAGCAGTTACAACAAAACATTACAAGCACACAGCTGAAGTGATGTTACGACCAAAAGAAAATGAGGAGAGGTTGTGAGATTACTTGCACACGATGGCAAAAAATACTGAGCTATTAGTCCACTTTGTATGTCTTTTGATCTTTTTTTTGAGAGTGTGCCTTGCATCAGATTTTTTCACGAACAGAAGCCAATGTCCATTGTTTTGTCTCTATTTTAGTATTAATAAAAGCTTGCAATGATTGGTAAGTTCGAGTTGGAATGTCACTGCACAACCCTAGTAAATGTTTTGAAATATTTCGTTACTTATTTAATCTTCAGAGGGGTGGTGCATGCGCTCCGTTTCGTTTACGGAACAGATATTCAGCCAGGAATTTCTTGGAAGCAGGCAACGTCTATGAATGAAATGAGCATCCCAGTAAATAGTGTGCAGCATAGCGAACACTAATTTGCACACATTCATTAATCATATCCTAATATGCTTTTTATGCCTTTCTTCATTGTGTGCATCAAGGAAGGTGTTTCACATCAACCGTGGCAGAAGAGGATGCAGACGTCTGGCAACTACACAACAGGCATCTGACAATTGCATAAAAGACATCTGACAACTACGTAAAAGTATATGCCTGGTAATATTGCCTCAGTTTTTGACTTATATAACGCAGGCCTATCGATTCGAGTATAATTTTAGTTTAATTGTTTACATTTCAGCAACAAGACTTTACGTATATTCATTCTTGTAAATTTCAAGCAAGAGGTTTACGGGTGAAATTATTAAAAACTAAGGAAAGGTTTAGAGAAAGCACGAAAATTGTAGTTTCCCACACAGGCTATGACCGTAATGCTGTTATCACTGAAGACTAAAAGCAAAACTATGCCAAATATGGGACATGTTGCTTCAAGAAACTGCGGCGATGAGTGAAGTGAACCTTGTGCCGCGGAAATAGCTTGCTCAATTGAGAACTGCTGACCACCGCTACTGGGCTGTAAATCATGTAGCCTGTTTTGTAGTTCGAGCGTGTCTCTTGCTCAACCAATATTACATGTTCTTCTCTTGCTTCAGCCCATTTCCACATTTATTGAAAGCTAAGTTAGCCGGTATTTCCTCTCCGTGTCTTGGAGAATTGAAGGTTCTAGGTTTCCTGTTGATCTATCGATGAATCAGTTTGCCGTTCTCTGCTTTTATTGCTTTGCGATGAATCGCACTTGGAAATATCTACATTTCAGCATCAAATCTTCACAAGGGCGACGCAGCCAAACCTCATCGCTAATTGCTTTGCTAAGAAATCCAAAGAGACAGAGAGGTGATATGATAATGTATCTGTTGAAAAGTCGTCTGCTCAAAACGTCTGTAACCAAATCCTCCTCTTCTACTACTCTTGTTGAGGTGAAATACTCCTCTTGGTGCAAAGCGAAGAGAGACAGAATACAAATGATAGAATAAGAATTGGAAATGTGTGCATATTAGAGCTCTCTATATATTAATTAGGGGTACGATCGTTTTATCCATAATTATTGCCGTTTTACTAGAAAAACCTGGCTGAATATATGTTAAATACACAAAACGCAAGCGCATGTCCCTTTCCTTTAGAGATGAACTAAGAAATGAAATATTGCAAAATAATATCAAATTTCTACAGTATATGAATTAAGACGGAAAGTGAACACCCATTGGGAGCTTTAGCTAGTAACAGCAGGAAAAGGTCCACAGAAAGCAATAGACACTAGTTTCTGTTGAAGAAAAAATTCGATGCAAAAGAGGCTCACATAAACAAATGCCAGATGGTATATGAATAAGGCAAAATCACAATAGTTTTCTCAACGTGCGCAACTAATCTGAAAATTACTCTTTATTTTCTTTTGGCCATACTATCACTTCAGTTGTGTGCTCGTAATTATTTGTTGTAAGTGCTTCCTTAAATACAGATCGCAAAGACGTTTTATACAGTTAAGAGCTGCTGATAAGTCAGGGAAATAGCCCTAACGTTACATGAGGTTAAGGATATGGTGTGAAAGCACTTGTTAAAATTTCCATTAAAATGAAATGTTGCGCGTCAGGAAACAATATCGTTTGGCTCATTTCGTTATCGCGAAGACCTAGTGGACAGGTTAATAGGTTCTTAGCCAGTGTCGTAANGCTACAACAAACAGAGTGCTCTCCACTTAATTCTTGATCGCAACACTACAGAAACATTGCATCACCAAAATTTTTGCGNAGATGTTTCGTTCCAGAATACTTGCAAACGGCACAGCAAATATTTCACTTTGAAATTCTGAGTCTTAATGCAGATCGTAATAAGTCGTGTTGAACGCTAAAAATGCTTAAATTAATGCTAAAAACCCTTCGGCAAAGTCCAGCAAAAGCAATTTTTTGGGACACATCCCACGAAACAAAATGAAATGCAAAATTTTTCAAGATGCAGCGTACATGCCCATCATTTAAGGTAATTATTGATTGTACAAAGTTTATCAACAAAATTTGTCTGATCCTATCATTTTGCATGTGGTGAACCACGTATAAACACCCGTACATCCTACATTTGTTCTTTGGTACATGGAAAATGAAAAGGTAAATTGCCTCAGTGGTAATACCATTAAAGAGAAACTTATGTTTATTTGTTGATACCTCTTGTGGAACACGGTCGTACCAGTTGAGCAATTATCGTATTTTTGTTGAGGATANTGTCATATTTCTTGGGTCTTAGGTGCATTTCAAAACACAAGCCTCTTTTCCTGGCGGGTGACTTTTGTTGTTGTCTTACTGNGAGTCAGCCCCGGATTATCTTTTATCCTTTTTGTTAGTATGGTTCATGTACATATATATCCGCATGCTGAAAAAATACTTTAATTAATGCTTACGGAATTATGGATTAGCAATGTTGCACAAATCAGAAATGTTTTTTAGGAATACCATTTAGTTTCATCTATTCATTTCAAGGGCCTTGCACCTGCCTTCACCAGCAGGCGTTTACGTAATGCTTAAGATCGCTCTGGCGGTCACACTGTGTTGTTTAAAAATTAAAGTTTTTGGCTATTTTCGCATCTAAAGGGAATAAAAATGTTTTCGATTCGCAACATCAATCTAAATAAATTGGATTTTCGTTTTTCATTTTTTGTCGTTCAAAGGAAAAATTCATTAACTCCTTCACGAAAAGCTGCAAAAGAATATGAATTCACACCACATTTCCTTTCATGTACAGTATGCTTTTAGTTGTATTAACTAGTTTGCACATTTCTGCAAGTAATAACTCAGATGTTGTGGCAACGTGTTTCATCTTCGTTCAGCCTCATCCCCAATATAAACAAATGACTGGTGTGTTTTTATGAACGGGACGTTCCTGTTCTCAAGTAATAACTCAGACGTTGTGACAACGTGTTTCATCTTCGTTCAGCCTCATCCCCAATATAAACAAATGACTGGTGCGGAATACTGGTGTGCTTTTATGAACGGGACGTTCCTGTTCTCAACGTCCTTTGTAAGACTTGCCGTTGGTGCAGTACCCCTTTTTTGAAAAATTCGTTGAAGTGAGAAGAGAATAACTCTTTCAAACACCCCTGAGCAAATATTTTTCAATAGCGCAATCAAAGCTCCATTACATTACACTGTTTTCTGCCTACGATTCTAACGGTTTTTCTTTGTATTCTGCTGGAAGAATAGAAAAACGTTGCAACGCAAGCGCGTGAAAATTCCGATCACTGCCAATCTTTTTGCATCGATTTCGCTCACTTTGGCATTCTTCATTTCGCTTTTTGTCCAAAGTAAACATCGAACTTTTGTCAAGGACCAAAGGTAGTTCTTGAGAAGAGCTTTTTCCAGAAACGACAGTTGAAAGCGCTCAACTATACATATAAATTCTTACCCCTTCACTTTGACAACAGAAGCATGAGGCTTGCAGCGCGAGGAGTAGCAACAGAACGAAGCGAATAACTTCAATCGTATTTCCAAGGTTTTGGTCTAACTGTCACTAATTTCCTAGACAATGTAATCTCTGCATGAAAAGCTTCTGTGATTGCTACAGTAGTTCAGGAAGTGTGTGTACATTTTAGTTAACATCCTGCATATAGTCTTTCATCCACTTTTGAACGATGATTTAATTGAATTAATTTGCTTTATCTGCTGCATGCAAACGTTTCTCAGAAAAAACTGCGTTTTGAAAACAGTTTGTTGAGAATACCAAAAACTTATCCATGGCAGGACCTATTTTGCAGTATGTACAACGCCGATATGAAGATAAAAAAATCTCTGATGTGATATTTATTACCTGTTCCTATTATGCATTATGACAAGTCAAGGAAATGTATATTGTAGAAAGCATTTGTGTAAAGGATCCGATGAAAATTGAAAATCGCAGAAGCGTCTGCTAATCGGATAACATAATTTATGCTCAGGGTTTCATTCAAAATAAATTATTTTGTTTGTTGAAGTATTGCAAGAATATTATTTTTTGCTACTTAGTGCAAGTGATGCTCAGTAACGCAGACCATATCAGCCAGGAAAAACAAACTTTGTCAATTGTCAGCGGTTATCCAAGTAACTAATCTCAACATGCGAGATAAGCAAAAATCTCTCGGAAATGTTTAATAGGATATTGATATTGCGTAACACTTCACATCGTTATTCCTACATGGAAAGGAATGCTTCCTGGTGAAACGTCGAAAGGATAAAAAAGAGCAGATACACGAAACAAAATCAAGATTAAAATGCATAAATCAAGGAAACAGATAAATTTATCGTAAGCTTTAAACAACACGCCATATGGTTCAGCAAGCAAAATTGCTTGATTCTTACTGAAACAAAATATGCATGCAACACTGCGGAGTATTGCATGCTGTTAAAGCAAAACCAGAGCAACAATTTATTTTTCTTGGGTGACTAATAGCTGCACGATTTTGAAAAATTTGGAAAAAATCTATCTAAACGCATTAAAGATACGAAAGCGGCATGAAGAACCTAATGAGGGACAAATGGATCTGGTATCAAAAATGCCTACTTTCCCTTGTTATAGGTTGACACAAGATTATATGGAATGTTTCAATTGATTCGTGATCATTAGAAAAGTCTGTCCTAACAAATCTAACCTTTGTGGCAATTGGCAAGGACATTAATATTTTTCTGTCATTTCCTCATTGCTCTTTTTTTGCGTTGGGCATAAACACCCAATAGCAGTTTGATTTCAGAAAGACTCTTTCAAACTGAATAAAGCTTGGTGCAAATTTACACAACTCAAGGCTGTTTTCAAGTCATTGTCCACGTGTTCAAGAACTGCATTTGCTTTGGTATAACGACTTTTTCTTTCATAATGTTTTGTAATTTGGTTGCTAATATTATATTAAAATATTTGTCAATGGTAAACTAAGAAATACAACTGATCCAACAATCCGCAGCGCCACGATTTCTCTTTACAGGGCAAGTCTTGTGATGCAAGAACTCACTACGTCTGATTGTTTATGTTAAATGTTTCTTTGCGTCGCTAGTTGTTACGGAAACCGTTTCCGTTTCATCAACGCCTTGTGGGTGAGAGTTTCATGTCCAAACATGAAAAGATGGTTTCGTCTTTGAATAGTCGCCTGAGAATCGTTCTTTCCATGGATACAATTTCGACAACTGACGATGCTCTTCAGTTACCAACTCAGGTTTATTTGTGTTTGTTGCTAGGTTACGATCGTTTATACAACCTGAAAAAATTCAAGACTGTAAGTCAGACACTGCTGGGCAACACATATCTCTGATTCAATTCCAAACAGTCCTTTGGAATAACTGAACTACAAGTTTGAATTTACGGCAAATTCTGGGTACGTATTCAAGTGTGTTTCGTCCTTTTTGAAATCGCTTATTATGCAAGGTTAGGTGAAAGGGAATTGCTACAGTAAAATATATTTTATGGGACAGATTCATTGTTAATATTAGTTTCATCTTGCAAAATAACAGACGAAATCAGGAGTGCACAACCTGCGAGCCGCATGCGGCTTTGATAAAAAATTATGAGGCCGTGCACATGTAAATCAAAGCATATGTTTTGTCGACCGTGAATTAACATAAACTCTTTATCTTCCGTACATGTGGATAGTTAGTAGAAGGATGGTCAAACTATAGTGTGGAAGCAGACTTGGCCCCATGCGGAAAGGGACAGCTTTCGGCGATGGACGTCTTAGCCATAAATCAGTTCATAAGAATCGTTAAAAGGAACATTTTCAACTATACTTCAACTTCTGTGTTAACTTTTTTCTTTTTACAATACACATTACATACACCGCGACGTTGACAATCACACATTACAGATTTCAATCACTCATCGCACGTTCATAATCGCACAAATACCAGCTAAAATGTCAGAAATTGAACTCGTCCATTTGGAAAGTGTGGGCAATTCCTGAAAGTCACGAACNGTCCTTAGGATGACTAAGGGCCCTTGTAGTCTAACCTTTGCAGTATTTCAAAATCACACTTNTTTCGTATAAAACGTTTGCAACCACAATCGCCGAAACATCCCGTCGCCGAACTGTCCTAGATCAGCTCCTTGTGAGGANGAAGAACAGAAGCAACGAAAACAATACAAATACCTGGAAATCATCACTGGCGGCCGCAGTTCATAAAAACAACCGTAGTTCGGTCGGCAGTGGCGAAAAGTTGTACGCTCCTGGACTAAAATGTTCCGTTGAATACGCACCACCAAGTCTGGTAGAATGGTTTTGATTCCCGATCGGGCCATGACGAGGACTTGAAAGACGGTACTTGCAGGCTGTCCAGCCTCGTCCTCGCCGTTAAAGAGACGGTTCACGCATGGTTCTACCACTGACTTGCCATTCAATGTAGCATTAACTGCGAAAAGATTTGCGTGCCTCCTGGTGCAAGGAAGTGGAGATGAACACCCCAGACCACTCGTGACACTCGAGAAAGGAGTAAAAAATGCGAGTGTAAATGAAACGCAACTAAAAATAACTGGCCAAATCTTGTTTCAACCTAGCAATATACACGTACTGCATTTGTACTTAAAGATGTACTTCAAGACTATATCTTCACACCTTAATACACAGGTAATAACATATAAAAAAGAATGACGAACGATTATTTGACAACACTTTTCAAAATTCAAAAATCGTATCGTTATGTTTCCTGCATTTGACACGAATAGCATTGCCCTGCAGTTGCTTTTAAAACTTTTCAAGAGTTGTATTTTTTGCAAAATTTAATAGCAAACTTTATGGCAATATTTAATAACAAACGATACATTGAAATAAATTTTAGTAATGAATGCAGTTCAACTCCCATTTGACAAAACATTATAAAGCGCTACTTTATTTTTTCTAAAACGTATCAAAGCAAATTTTGCAGCTCTTGTGAATACAGCCTTTTTGTATCATCGATGTATCATCTTATCGTTTGATTTGCGTTGCTTATGCTTCATTCCAATCATGGTGGTTAGGCAGGTAAAAAATTTTGAAACATAGTATGTGTGGTATTTCTTGCATAATTAAAATCTGCCCATCTTTGCGACGTTCTCCTCTGCCATTTCATTCAGTTCTCTTAAAGCTCACTGGAATACCAAAGTTATTGCAAATACTGCTAAATGCTTTTACAAAAATGATCGTTAGGCAGGATTCTTTGTTGTATATCGTAGAAAGTTATCCACAATTTTGCAACAACGAGAAAGATATGACAGTTTTTTTTGGAATAAGTACATTAATATGCATTCAGTCAAACTTCCATGCTCAAAAATAACTTCAAAAAGAATTGGATGTTTCTTTGAAGATGATGCTAGTACAGTGTTTATTGTATTTGTAATCTCAATTTCAAACATTATTTTTCTTTTGCAAACAATATTATCGACATAAGATATAGATTATATCGACAAAAGACATAGATTTTGAAGAATCTGCCTTTTTGGAAAGCAACTTCAATGAAAACTTTTTCATCGTTTTTCATATAAATCATTCAAAATGTTGTTTTAATTCCAATACTTTTGTGGTTCGCAGTTGCTTCGGATGACGGTTGTTGGATATTGTAGGGGATGTAGAACAGGATTCGGAAATATATTCAGCTTCATTTTTCAGAAAAAGGAAAAACGTTGAACTTACAATTTCTGGCATGCTCTCATGCAGTATTGTACAAAATGTTACGCTTGACATACCTGCATAACTGGATTTATTTACTACCTTTTGCACTGCAACTAAACATTAGAGTGATCTAATAACAATAATCATTTGCATTTCATGTATTAAAAGCCTATGGAAACTTGTGTTGTGGTTGTAAGGACTGCGTGCTTTGACAGGATAACACAGAGCATTTCGNCAAACTATTANNCAGGGATGTGATATAGCTTCTNCACGAGACGATTTCAAAAACAACATTCCGAACAGAACAGAGTTCGGGACGTTTCACTTGAAGCTGTAGTGTAATGTTAATATGTCATTGAATCGAAATAATGTCCAGTATAATGACATAAAGATTTTAAACCGAAAGCCTTTGAGGAATGAATAAAAAAACATTTTTTCTTCAGCGACCTCGCAGCGACCTTCATATGTGAACAGCAGGTTGGCTTAGTGTGTTGGTGAAGTAGTGCTTAACTGTCGACACTCAGCTGTGCCATTACTCTTTTGCATCACATTACTTGTTTTCGTACCCAGCTGACAAGAACTTGCGTTACTGCAAGGTTCCATTGCGTGGGGTAACAGCCACGCAAAGAAAATCATGATTATAAAGAAACCATGCTGGAAACGCTTGAGAAAACCGTTGTTATTTAAAAAAAAATTGGCCAAATGCGACCCAAAACGTCATATCGCAAATCGCAAGTATGACAAAGAAAATGAACAATGGAAACAACGTTTAACATGTAAAACACAGATGCGGAAGACAAAAATTTGAAGGTAGAGATTTTGTAGTGTCGTTGAGTCAAAACGCAAACCTTCAATCAAAAGAAGGTTATGGCTGACACGTCGAGATTTTCCAAGATAGACGCGCGGGTTGCTGCTTTCCCGCCAACAGTGTAGCATTCACTGCGAGGGCAATCGTGTGATGTGGTCTTCATCACCAAATTCGGCTTGATTTTGTAGTCTATAAAGTATAAAGTGAACTGCTTTTTCGTTGCTGTTCTTGCAACCTCTCCGGTGGTGTTGCGTTGATTGTGGTTCACCACGAGCAGGATGTGCGCGAAGACCAAAAATATGTATGCGTGGAGCGAGTAAGCAAAAATACGAGAGATTGCGAGCATGATGTCCATTGTTGCTTGCTGCCACAGTGCGAAGCTTTGCACATACGCCGCTCGGGATTTCCGATCGCAACACTGTACAGGTGTTCAACTCACCATACCTTCTTAAGGAAGGTACAGCAATTATCCGAGTATTTATCAAGAAAAACGAAATGCTTGCATGTTTCATGAAACCTTTATACAGAACAAAATTCCCTGTTACAATGGGTATTAGGTAAAAATGACGCCAGTTTGATGTTTGTTGAATTGAAAAAACATATGGAAATAATTGTTTTGGCAATTTCTGGAAATGGTAATTTCATTTTGTTTTGTTCGACCTTCCACAGCAAAGACTAACCTTTCAGGAAGTTCTGCACAAAGGAATTCCCAAACACCCGTTTCAATATCTCAGCTCTGGACAAGATTCTTATGAAGAAACAGCAAGGCTAGACTGGCCTGGATAATTAAAAAAAACGGCTGTGTTCAAATATACGCACAGTCACAATACTTCATCACCATTGCCAACGTACAAGTTTGCAGCCAATACAAAGGACAGCTGTTTAAATAAATATCTTGTGAAAGAACATTCCTCAAAGTCTTTACGGTTCTCCGTAGCAACGCAGCCGTTGTCCCTCCTCACAAAACAGGAGAAGGTGTCCCTTTGTTGACCGCAGCGGAAGACTGGAAGTGATTTTTACATGGAGTCGAGGTAAACCTTGCTGCTTCATGCTATAAAAAAGAAAGTTGATTTCCTGCAGACGTACATTCGAGAAAAGTTCCGAATTGCTCACGTTGATACAAATAATAAGCTTAGAATGTCAGAAATAAAAGCTTGGATTTCGCGAGTTGCTGATAACTTTAAGAAAACTTAATGAATTTGTTCTTATCGGTAAAAAATATTTTCAAATTGCAGCCAAATGCAACAGAATAACGTATGGCAAAGTTCAAATGTTTGTAACAAACTGAAAGAGGACGTACGCAGTAAAAAGACTAGCAGAATAATTTCTATATAGATTCTGTTTTTCGCGTTCAGAAATTCTACAGCCAGCATAAACATGATGCATGCTCTTTTGAGTCTTGTTTTTAACTAAAGATATTGCAAAACTTTATCGCACTTGCACTATAAACATGAACCGACGAGTTGACTCACTAAACAGTAGAAAGATGTAAAAGGCTTTTTCTCAACAAAAGCGCAATGGATGTTTCATTGTGATTGGTCATTGCGTAAAACGTAACTGGTGTACTGGAAAAGGGGAAATATTTTGCATTATTTGTATGGCGCTTGATATCTTTGAAATACACAATGCCAGATGACTTGTCGAAAACCATTTAGTAGAAGTGCTTTGCATTTGGGTACTTTTTAAAGTTTGAAAACAAATAATTAATTAATATGTTCCACGGTAACCTTACAAATTCGCCGTGGTGCATAATACCTCAGTAGCCTCAATGTAACACTATATCAGGCGACCTATTTTTATTGTGTCAGTATTGTTGGATCTTAGGTTTTGTCTTTACATTTGTATGTAAAATAATTCGCTTTTTACTTCACTTAATTTCAAGTAGTAACTGGAAAAATAAAATTTGTTTTTTCGTGTTTTATGATATGTAAGCTTTCTAGAATACATTTGCAAGTTCGTACATATCATTTTCCACATTAACTGTCTTCTCTGAA
>JGI24158J21664_10006317_pt1 | contig 15605 bp, 17 predicted proteins | sample Ectturendosymbi3_FD_21664 | JGI IMG/M metagenome (IMG submission 21664)
TTCTCTCATTATGTAAACATCAACAAAAATCCCGAGATCTCAAGCTAAAAATTTTTTTGCAGTCTAAACTACAAGTCTTCACGAGTCTTTTGAGGACTTGAACAGCTCTCTAGTCTATTCTAGTGGCGAGTTATGGCCATATCCAAAGTGGGTGTTATTCAACCTCTTGGTTTCCTTTTGTAGGGGTAGAAATTTGGACCACTTTTTGGTTTTTGTAGCATAATTTTGAATCAGATATGCTAGAAAGTCAATCAAGGGCTCTAAAGGCTCGGATAATAGCCTAGTTTCGCAAAAAAGGTTGAGCGAAACAATTGGCTCATTGCATTGATGTCCAGGGCTGCGTAAACTTGGCCAAAAAAATGAAAATGACACCCCCCTTTTGGCGCCTCCCCCAGAGAACCACAAACCCAAAACGAAAAATTTTTTTTCAATCTCAACTAGTAGACTTGCAGAATCTGTAGATGGTTTGAACAGCTTTCTAGCTCAATCGAATGGCAAGTTATAGCGTTGCAAACTCTGCGCCAAAATTTTTGCAATCTCGGGACTCAAAGGGTTACCTTCTTTTTACAGAATATTGGTAACACTTAGATTAGAAAAAAATGAAAATCCATGTTACATTTAAGTAACTGTAGAAATCTTCTGTCAAACTTTATCCCATTAACATCAGTTATTGAGTAAGCTATGATGTGTTTCAATTACTTCAATCAGTTTATTGTTCAACATACCTTTACCATGATCAGATGGTTTTGATTTATTTTGAATTTGTTTCATTTGGTTCTCTGTTGCTTTTATTGGACTTAAATCAAGCCGTGTACAACCTAGGTTATGCACATCAGGTTCATTATCTGGTTATGTGTGCTTTTACATCCGTCATTATTGGTATATTTGTTATAAAATTCCTATGAAATGTGTATTTTCTTGTATGAAGGTGTAAAAAAGAAACGAGAACATAACTACTCCAGTGTTCATGAGGCAGTGAAGCATGGTGATGCTCTGAAACTGGAAGAGATGATCAAGAGTGGAGCTGGCATAAATGAAGTTAATATGGAGTCCAAGTTCACTCCCATGCACACAGCATGTTATGTGGGATCATTAGAGGTTGGTTTATAGACCATGAGAATTATGTGAAGAAAGGCATGACTTAAAATGACTTAAAAGCAGTAATAAAATTCCATGTCTTGTTAACAAAAAAGTATAATAAAATCTTTTCTGCACCTCAATAAATCCTTGCAGCACTTTTCAGCTTTAAATCTTATTTCAAGAAACATGATAGTCAGAGCATTAAAGTGAATGCTGCTCCACAAATTCGTCACTATCTAGCTTTCAGCATTATTAATTTATCAAAACCTAGGCAGTATTGAATGTTCTACATATTGATTCATACAAAGAAGCAAAGCCCCTGTAATACTATCAATTTTTCTGTCATGTAAATGTTTCATTCAGCATCAAATATCTGTATCACAAATAAGAATTGAAATTCTTGAACTTTTATCAAAAACAATTTCAAACTATAGTTGCATAGCTGATATAGAAACTGTAAACTGGAACCAACCAAAAAGTTTTTAGAATAAACAGAGCCTTTCTAATACCATTGTTATGGGCAGAAAACTCCCTAAAACAGAAAATATTTGGGAAAACATAGGTTCATAACATTTTCAAACCTACACTGAGTTATTAATCAGCAGTGAATACCTGCATTTACTTCACTAAACAAGCATTGAGTGTAGTGTTGATGTCAGTTGCACAATATTTATGGACTGGAACCAATGCATTTTTGGTTGGATGAGCAGTAGTTCATCTTGTCATTCAAATTTTTACAAAAAATATAAATATCAATGGCAAGACCACACTTTCAGAAAATGACCATCAATTACAGTTTCAAATAAATATTTGCTAAAAAGTACAAACTCAGCCAACATGGCTAATATTTTTGTGATTCCAGTTGACAGCATAAAAGCTGGCATGCAAGTTAACACAGATATTAACTTCTTTTTAATTTGAAATTATCACCACATGTTATTGCACTGCCTTATTCAAATTAAACATTTTTGCGATTCGTAGCCAATATTTTTATCTGAGGTGGCACTGCTCTAAAGCCACAATGACATGTTGTGAAAGCACAATCACCAGATGCTAATTTTCGTTTTATTCTTCTTCATCGTTTGAGCAGTTCTTATGTACTGCTAGGCCGCACCAGATCTTGGGCCAGGTGCTGAGCAGCCATTCGGTTGTCTCGTCATCTACAAGCGTCAGGCCATGCACTCCATAGAGAGGTTGACGCATTGGACAGCGAAGGAAAATATTTTCAACGGTCTGCTCTTCTGCGCCTCACTCACAAGTCGCAGAAGGGACCATGCCCCATTTGTATAAGCAGGAACGGAAACAGGCAGTTAAGGCTAACCCGAGCTATTCCTGGCAGGGCCATTCCGGGAGGGTGCGTACCGATGTCGGGGGTGAAAGTGCGGAGTCTCGTAGTGTTCTCCAACCATTTCCACATTACATCGGTGATCCGCCCAGAGCGCCGCTCATCTGTTATAGTCGTCGGTTGAACCGATTATTTTACTGAAATGAGAAAACACTACTTGGGTACAAGTGGTGTGCTTCACATGGTACCAAGCTTTCCTTTATGTGTCTGTGACATATATTTTATATATTTTAAAGTTTGAACTAGACACGAAGTCCATAGAGCACAAGCACACACTGTCTGCACAACGCAGATTGATGAAAACAGACACAGAACGTTTTATAACGGCGTTGTGGTAGAACCACAGGATCACGGGCACTTTCTTAACACAATTTTTCGCTCACCCGTAACACTTGGTGCAANACAACATCCAGAGTACGACACGAAAATCGCATGGTAAGGATTAGAGTCAAACTCTGGTNCTAATTAATTAATAATTTATTCTAATAATCATTGATTTTAGCTTTGCAGCCCGGTAGAGTGCTTGATAAATGTAATTTAGCATGAAACGATGTTAAGCTTTTCAAATACATTCTAAGAAAAACTGTAGGAAACTCTGATCCAGTAGCTTTCTTCGAACCATCCAGGCATGAAAAAGAAAAAAGAAATTCAAAAATTATCTTGGAAGCGATGCAGATCAGCGCTTCATTATCAGAATTTTGACTTATGCTGGTTTCAAGTGCGTGATTAGTGCCATGCCAAGTCAGCTCGTGTGACTTGGGCGGCAGGAAATGTGCTGTGGAAACCAATGTGAGTTTGCAGGGAATGTTGATTAATAAAAGCTTTGTTTTTGTTACATAATTGCAGCCACGGGTTTAGCGCTTCCGTTTACGAGTTATTTTTTCACGATTTTACTTTTTATTATATGTAAACAGCTCTGCATCAAGCTTTGGTGATGCTTGAAGGTATTTTTGGTAGCAAATGTGTCATAGATACATGTGCTAATACAATCTGATGGCAAGGTCCAAAATATTAGTTGTAATTCTCGAAAGGTTGCCTCCAACTTCCCGGAAGTAGGAAAAAGTGGTTTAAACAGTAATTTTTGCTATATCCTACAGTAATTATTTTTCCTGTTTAGTGCCTGCATTGGTTGTTATGGCATGGTGCTGATACAACTGATGTTACACCGCGTGGTTGGACCCCTGGTCATATCGCTGCTATCCGTGGGCAAGATGCATGTATTCAGGTGATTTATTTTGTTTGATAAGCATCATTCATGTTGTCTGAAATTGTGCAATGCGTGGCAAATGTTACCCAAAAGCAGCAAAGCACTAGGTAACGTTTGATTGTTGTCATATGCCTGAGATCTGCGCTGGATTGTTTAGTGATACAAAACATAAGGTGCAGCAACACGCCTTCGGGTCACTGTTTCTGTTGGCTGACTTTCCTGGCGCAAATCATGTATTTGTGCGAGGACTTTCATGCTGACGCTAACTGTACCTCATTTTTCAGAAGATCTACTGCCGAATGCCCATCGTAAGGCTAGTACTCCTTTGGATGAATGTGTGCTCTTCGGGATGAACGCTATGCTTTTGCGTCAAAACTTTTGACGATCTTTTCAAAATTAAGGGAAATGCTTAATGGTTTTCTACGTGATTTACCCAAAGGAAAAAATTACGTTCGAACTTTGGAGCATAAAATCGGAGCAAAATTATCACTTTCAATGAAACTAAAAAAGTTTTGAAAAGCTATTCATGTTTATTTCGAAACGTTTCGGAATGTTTCAATCGGAATTAAATATGGATTTTAAAGAGCAATCTGAAACGTCTCTCAATAAATATGAATATTTTTTGAAGACTTTCTTAGTTTTGATGAAATTGCATTCAAAGTTTTCAGCTTCCTTACGAATCTGCCAAAATTTTTCAAAATTTATAGGTCACTGTATTTCATTTCGATTTTAATGTTTATGAATGCAGAAGTCTTCCGCGTGCGATGTAAACATCTTTTTTAACGTGTCTTCCGTGATCTTCAAAAAAGTGATATGCACGCTCATCACGTAACTTCACTCCACACGTGAAACAAGCAAGGAACCCAGCGCAAATTTTTAATAGGAAATCGATTTCACGTTAACACTACGCATCATCAGTCCTTACATCTTATGTAGATAGGATCTCATCAGTATTGAAAAAGCAATGGTTTTTTAATACACATAAACTTGCAGGCCCTGGCTAATAACAACGCAAATCTCTCGAGCAAGGACGATCGCGGTAGCACTCCTCTTCACCTCGCTGCAGCTCACGGCCACTCATTCACTTTGCAGTCCATTCTTCGCAGTGGCGTGGTAAGTCGCCATTTGTTCTATCACTGCGACGCAAATCCTTCTTACGAATAGTTTTGGGTCAGTTTCCCAATCTTTAGTTGATGTAATTTTGCAATTGGTGTGTTTCCAATGTTCATGAAAACTTCCAGAAAAGTTCAACGTTTTTAACAAAAACTCAATTTTTGCAATCTCTTAGGCAATTTACGGTCGTGTCTCTTCAATTTTAAACTTGAAACTACGGATTTTTTATCGGTAAATAATCTTCTATTTAAAGGCTGAGCTAATATTTCCAACGACCAGTGTTCATTTCAAATTATTTATTCGTTCTGGGATATTTCCGGCAAACCGCTGCAAATTCATTTCTGAACTTCGTGTATATCTGTTACTCAAACGCCTATGAAGTCGCCAGGTAGAAAAGTTGAAATCATCTTTTGCTGAAAAACGGCATTGTATCTTAATACTTTTTCATGACTATACTTAGGCATGATCTTAATAAGCTTTTGTTAAACATTTTTAGAAGCTTGGAATGCGTTTTTTGTTGTCCTGTCGCCATTTGCTAATGTTTATCAGTGTACCGTTTGCAACAGGACGTGTCGGCTGCTGACTTCAACGGTTGGCAAGCAACTCATTGTGCGGCCTTCCACGGCCGTTTAGGCTGTCTGCAAATGCTGTGCAAATGGGGAGGCAGCACAGACGACGTTGATAATTGTGGTAAGATCTGCTCAAGCGGCCGTCATTGTTTTTAATTCATTTACCCGCGTTAGCCAAAAAGTTACCGTTGTAAACGCCAAGTTGAGGGCTTCCAATCGATTTGCCAGTGATATTTGGGAATAGGGCAGTTTGACAAATGGAAAGAATCTGCTGATTCGTTTCAACGCACAAACTCTGCCTTAGCTGGAATTTTTTAATCCTGAAAATTGGTTGAATATAATGGCATGCGCGCGAAAAAATGTAGATTCGGCGCGGTTCTGGTCCGCGATTTACATGCACTGTGTTTAAAATGACAGTTGAAGTTCCGTTTGTTGCTGTTTTCCAACCGCTGCCATTTGTTTCAGGAAACGCTCCAGCGCATCTTGCCGCGCAAGAAGGTCATCTTCCGTGTTTGAAGTATCTGATTGCGAGCGCCCCCAGTGTCGAACACGTCCTCTCCGCTCGCAACGATCAGGGCGAAACGCCGAAAGACCTGGCGAATCGGTTTTACAAGAAGTCGGTCGTCGAGTTCATCGACAACATAGAGTACGAGAAAGAGCACGCCGAAGAGGAGGAAAGTATGTGGCCTTTTTTTCTTTTTGAATGGTGTGCAGGAAGTTGAAGCGTCAGAGTCCTCCATGCTGTCAGCAGAGCTTGTTTTTCACCACGTCTGGCAGAATCATGTAGACCANTGGTTCTCAAACCTTCATGAGCCGTGGCTCCCTTCTAAGTTTAACTGGCGNATACTTAATATATCGTGACACTTGGGTTATGCAATATCACGNCAAAGCTGCCCAGTGAAGGCCTCTGCTCGTGGCCCCCAGAGAACCGCTTCTTGGCCGCCAGGAGGGTCCCGTTTGAGAAACCCTGGTGTAGACCGTGTCTAGTGGAACCAGTTTCACCACGTCTGGGAGAACCAGCTTAAACACGCTTTACAACCACGTGTATATGATTTCGTGCCTGATATGTGTGAAACCATGGTTGCATGGAAAACTTGCCAGCCTTGTTGTACCAGATGTATGTATGTACTTTTGGTGCTCTTCTGCAACCGCACATGGAGTAAATTACTGTTTGGTCATTCACGGGGAGGGAATGCTTTGAAAACAGTGTTTTTCATTTGAACCAGTTTAGCTTTTTTTTCTTCGGACCAGCTTGTCTCTCGGTTTAATTTACACGAGCAGACCACCAAGTTATTAATTAACTACAACGTTTCTAATGTGGTTTTTAACGTTTTCTACGTTGGCGATTTGATACAGAATATTAACAACAGCATTGTTTCCCAGACCTGGCCTTCCCTGCACATGTGGCTGCTTACAAAGGCGATCTCTTCACTTTGCAAACCCTGATCGAGCAAGGAATCATCAACATCAACGAAAGGGACGACAAAATGTCGACGCCCGCTCACAAAGCGGCTGGCCAGGGCCACGTTGAAGTTCTGCAGTGGCTTGTCGAGATGGGCGCCAACAGTAAGAAATTGCGTTTCGTAATAAAAGTGCGCGTTGCGTTCACAGCGGTATATAGCCTCAAATGAAATGTCAATGTCTTGTCATTCCCAAACTTTTATTGGCTGCGTTGTGAAAATTGTAAGTCCTAGCTATTTGCATGATCATTGACTAGTCTTTCGGCATTTTGAAAAGATTTTGTGTTGTTTGCTGTACTCCTCATCTCTTTCGGTTTGATCACTGGTTGTGCAGAGGTTGGTCGTAGCGATCGCAGCTGATGAAGTTTCATGTTTTTTATTGTAAATTTAGATTTTCGCGTTTTTTCGTTACGGTTCACACAGGATTGCGGACAGCAGCACAGAGCAATGCATACCATGCTCATCTACTGGTAGATGTAACAGCTGCTGCGTCGACTACGTGAAAATGCCGTTTTCATTGCAATGACGATTTGTTCCAATGACGATAGCTACAGCCAAAGTAGACTGAAACTGTTTCGAAAGAGTTCAATGCTATGTCTACTTTGGCAACACTGAGTATAAAAACTTACAACAGCTAGAAGCGCTGTTTTTGGAACCCTTGCTAGTTGTCTATACCACGTATTTATCACAAGCACCACTCACGGATGGGATGCGGTGCTTTGATAGCATAGTCTGTCGTCGTTTGGACAGTCTTCTTATATTTTCCCCACTTTCGGCCAAAAAACGTCAGCTCAATATACATTACCTCGCACAAGCTGATGACGTTTTGTGCATAGTCACGTGGCTACGAACTGCGTGAAATGTGTGCGAAACCAGGGTAAAGTTGAAGGTGCATACAACCCAAAGGTCATTTGCTGAAAAATCATAAAAATTACAGCAAAAATTGCGCGATTCACATTGTTTCTTGTGGTGAATGAATAGTGCAATTATTTTCTCTGAATTGTCTGTCGCTGCTTTCAATGTCATCAAATCAACAGGTACACTTATCTTTATGTGTCAGTAAATCAACTCAGAAATTGGAGGAGCCCTTGTTTTGTGACTCTACTTTTTTTTCAAATGTTTTTTGTTGTGCGTTTCTAGTCTGCAGCAAAATAAAACCGACTCGGACATTTTGCACTCGGCAGAAAATTTGTAAGCAAACTTCCTCCATGTTTAGTCATTTTATTTGGGTTCATTTGTGAGTTATGCGACTCTCGGATATTGCGTAAAATCTTAGTAGTTCTTGCGCAGATTTATCGTCGTATTAGTATGCTTGTAACGACACTGCTCTAGCTACTGATTAATTAGAAAAGTTTCGTAGGAGGGTCTGCTTCCTTTAGAAACAAGGTCTGTGCAGCTAATTTTCGACTTTTGCTTTTATTGTAAACGTTGGATTAGTCGGTGCTTGTCGAACATCCTGACATGTTGCTGCACGTTGGGAGTTTGGTGGAAATGGGCAGCGAACCGAACTAAGCCGTGCTGAGTCTCGTGTTAAAGTTGGGATGAAGGGCAGCAACGATTTTTTGTCGAAAATATTTCAAATAGTCGCAAAGCAAGTGCCTTTTTCTGTCGGGCACCAAAAACGTTAGGTGCACTGTTAGCGCAAAATACGATGAAAAGTGGAAATTTAAAGTTTCAAAAGAACTCATCATGTGCAGTGTGATAAATTATTGCTTTGTGTTTACAAGGTTTGAAATTTGGCTCCACTGAAACTGTTATCAAAGCGGAGTTCAGAAACGAGCAGTGGTTCATACTGTGTTATGGCTCCTAAACGTTCACCTCTTTCCTGAAGTGCTACTTGAGATGACGATAGGTCAAACCCAGGACAAGCATTGTTTTTGTGCCGGGAAATCGAATTAAGTGACGTGAAACAAACGACCAGGCGTCATTCAAAAACACAGAAAACAAAGGCATCGGCGCCGTCGGTCGTAACTGAAAAAGGAATCGTTAGATTCAGTCACAGCTGCCTTTACACGATTGGCTGCTTGCAAGGTGAAAACTTAACAACGTGTGACAACTGCCACACGAGCCTTTTCTTCACGTTTTTACACAAATAGTAAGAAGCTCCAGCTTGTTTTTAACTGCTTGTTTTGTCACAGTCACTGAGTTGGGCGTTTAAAGATTTCGGTCAATCGATTATTTCACCCGCTCACACTACATTCTCCCTCTGATCTTCACCCACCAACCTGACTGCCTGCCTTAAAACCTACCGTCACATACTAAAACTGGAACAGACCAGCACGACCTGAAACACCTGCGTGTGCTTTGGCGATGTTATTTCCCCCTCTTCGACGAATTTATGAGAGTGATTCGCCTTTTTTTCAAGTGGAAATACGAAATTCGTCGGGAGAAACACCGCGTGACGTCGCCAGGCGATTCGCTCAACTCGCCTGCGTCAAACTACTCGGCGGTGGCGACGAGGACGACTCGGACGATTCCGACTCGACTCGCTTCAGCGACGACGAGGACGCTCCTTTGCGCGGCCTCGCAGGAATTTCAAGCGACAGCCCAGGTCTGCAGCTGAGCGTCAAGTCCACAAAAGCTTCCAGAGGTAGGTGCTTGTTTGATTATTTGCTCAGCCACTAAATTTCATTCAAGCCTGTTTGAGCCGCGTACGTTTGATGGAGTTTTTTCTTTTGTTTCTGTAGCAATGTGACGGTGCTCCATTCCGTTTTGTTTAACTTGGCGCGCTTGAATTTGATACCCGACATTTTGTTTGTCACAAGTGGAAGTACACACCATTGTTCGAACTTTCCAACGTTTCGTTTGTGTTGAGTGGTGGTTTTGTTGGAGATTGTCCAAGGCTTTGTGTGCGAAATGTGCAAGGTGTTCACGGGTTTAACATTGAACGAGGTGTGCAGTTGTGACTGAATCTTTTCGCTGTTAGTGTAACGAGTAACTATCTTACATATTTGTATCGCTTTGCGTTGCAGGTCGTGCCCTGAAGAGAGTGGAAGAGCTGGAGCGCTTGTTGGAAATTGCGAAAGACAACTTCAGACAGTTCGGCGGAGAACTTCCGGAAGACAGAAGAAAGCTCAAAGAAGAAAAAGAAAAAGAGAGGTGAGATAGGGTTCATGAACGTTTTCATGTCGTGTGTGTGTTCTTGCCGAATAGGCTACGTGATCACCTGTGTTTGGGAACTACACTTTTTGTCGTTATACTCAAAAATTTCTCGATTTCTTGGGGAAATCAAGACTCAAAGCAGATTTTGAACCAGGTGTTTTGTTTTGTTGATGCTCTGCCAGCAAAGTGACATGACGACAGACATCATTATTGTTAATAGTTGCGGCCAAATATAGTTCGTGTTGTTGTTTTATTTTTGATTGTTTTCATATGAGCGAAATTTAAAGATGCTTGGTAAAATTCAGTAACCACCGTTTGCCAGGTGATCGGTTCATTATTGTTGCTATATTAGTTTGAATTTAATACACTCACCTTGGTGCTGTCAAAAAACTTCCCTGATCTGTTTGACAACGACCCGTAATAGTATTAGGAAAAAGCAGTGAGTCCAGCAGTGCATGTAACGCATTAAACAACAGTAGAAAACGCTCTAGGGTGGAACGTCTCAGACTATAAGCCTGTTTGTCTGATTATTACTTTTCAGGTTGAAATGCCGCAAATAAACCCAGCGGCTTCGCGAATTTATTCTGCTGAGAATTTTTTACCGATTTTCTTGGCGCTAAAATTACGACGATCTGTTTCGGGTGTATACAGACGAGTAAATGAACTCGAAGTGCAACTCGATTACGAGCGGGTCAGGCGCGAAACCCTCGAGGCCGAGTTGGACGAGTATCGAGCTGAAACCTCCCACCTCAACCTTCAAATCAACGACCTCTCCGCTGCTTTGAAACAAGCTCAAGGGGTGAGTTTTTGTAAAATCACGACGGCGTCATTTTTCTACAAAACTAAATTTTTCTGGGCAGTCTGTAAAATCTGCATAATTATTGCGGGTTTATGGCTAAAAATTTTCGGGTAGTTCACTTCCGATCAGTACATACGCACTAGGAAAATTTTCTGCTTACATCGAAGGTGCGAATGACAAAAATATTTCAAACTTTCTGGTCTGGCGGAAGAAAATGTGAAGAACAACAATTGGGATAACATGTAGCTTTGATGAAAACTATTTGAAATTCACTAGGTTAAACATGAAGCTTTACCTTTCTGTAACTGTTTACAAGCCGGTTTACCTTGTGGCTATTTTTCTATATGTTTGCCATACGTAATGTGCCTCTGTTTGAATGAGTTTAAAAATGTTTCAAGTCATCGCTTAAAATATTGCGGCAGAAGAAAAATCGCATAAATTTTGCAGAAGGTTCAATCGATGCAGAGAAAACGTACACTGTAAAAAAGGTAGTGAAGGTGGCTATACACCCCCTTCTTTACCATGATAAAATAAGATTAGCGTAGGAATTATAGCTGCGTGAAATATAAATAGGGCGAATATATCGGGTAATGGCACTTTGGACTCGATAAAACAGCGAATAACAGAGGCCGTTTAACTATAGTTCCTTACAGCCTTGTAAAGATTTTGAACAAACCTGAAAATTTGCGCTTGACTGTGATTTCTATCGACCCGACCCTCAGGGTTGGTTTATTCAGGTTGTCATGCTGAACTCTGTTGTCCGATCCCTGCTTTTGTCGGTAAAATCGTAAAGGTTTATGGCAGTTGCGCAGAACAGCAGGCGTTTCGAAAACTCGACAAAAACAATGAAATCTCGAGGTTTCGTATTTCATTACTGTTAAGCAGGAAAAAGGCAGCTCTTGTTTGTGGTGAATTAAAGGTCCCCAAGCTTGATCGGCAGGTGGCGCCCTTGTTGCGCAATCAGAAGCTTGTGACACTTTTGTGAAGTAACTGGGAGGCTGGTTTGCAGTACATGCGAGCTTTATTGAATTAAGAACTATGTTTAATAGGGTTTTGTGTTTAAGTAGTTCTCTTTCCAAACGATCCCGAGACAACCTGGCGGAACTGTACAGCACCCCTACTCATCGTTATTGGTATGAGCCCAAGGTCTCCATTTGTTTTGTTCATGAAAACGCACTTCTGCCCTGGTGCTCTTTTGTAATAGGGCTGAAGTGGTGATGCTCCCCTGTTTCAACGTCCCTTGGTGCAGCAGTGAGACGACTGAGCTCTATATCTCAGCTACAGCATATGTCAAAGTTTGTTTTTGGCATTTATTTATTTTTCAATCCAGGTAAGTCTGATTTTGTTTCTTGTTCAGGCGCTCGAAGAAATGAACATTGAGAAGCCAAGAAGAAAGAAAAAGGGAAAGAAAAAGAAGGACTTATCGGGTGGCACCTTTATAAGAAGGACATTCGACTGAAGCGACCAAAGTTGCTTTGTAGAGGTTCACCATCAGTGCTCTTGGCAAGAAAAGAGCGAAATATCTACATGGTATCCAGAGTCAAGGGATGAACCACCTAAACTTTTCAAAAACGCGCAAGTGTTCTAAGCTTTACAACAACATTTTGATGGCCATTTGGTCTTCGAAAGTTCGTCCATTCGAATTAAGACATTGTTTTTTTGGCACATCTGTAAGAAGAAAAAACATGATATACAAATGAACTTTTAAAAATATTTCAACTGAGCAAAGCAGAAAAAACGAGTCAGTGCATGGAAGGAAGCTTTTTTCTTTTCATTTTTTTCTCTGCAGAGTAAATCAGTTCGCTTATCGTTTATGCGCTCCGCAATTTAATCATGCTCCTGAAATAGATATTCGTTCTATTTGTATTTTAAGTAAGCGTTTTATTCGTGACTCACGGTCGTTTTTTTCACCAACTCGTGACATTTTACGATCGTTCAAAGCACTTCTTGCGGCCATTCTGGTTTCTGTTGCTCGTAGCAACAATGCGTGAAATATCCTTTTGGAGTGACAGTGGAATGACAGTAAAACAAATTCGAGTTGAAAATTTTTCAGCGACAACGCGACTTCAACCAGGTTAAAAATATTTGTGTCGTAAATTGATCTCGAAAGTGAGGAGTTTGCTTGCTTTTACTCGCGCGGTTCTTGTGTATTTGCATTATTTAATTACTAGTACCGCTAATGCAACGATAAATGCTTGCGCCGTAATCCCTTCCTTTTTCAAAACGTCCACAGCAAATACTCGGTTTAGTTTTGTNTGTGCTTGAACGTAATTCCCTTGCAAGTTCAAATTGGCACTGATAGGTTTTTCTGTAGTTTTTAGTTGTTGCATTCTCTTGTTACATCATAATTGTTTGCTACGTTCTCTTGCTACATCACAATTATTTGCTGTGTTGCTCTGGACTCACTCCGTGTTTTCTGCACAACGTCTTCAGTCGTTTAAGGTTCAGTCAGGATCCATCTGTTCAAAATGAACCAACTGTCCACACACGAGAAGCTCATCACTGATTTTTTGAAAGACGCGGTTACGCCAAACTTCTGAAAATCCTAATTTTTTTAACAAAAAAACTGCTATTTCATCCAACTTGATTGTTATCAATGTGCTGGGCCAGCGACTGTAGATCGTGGTAAAGTTGAATAATATTCAAAGGAAATGATAAAATGTTTTTGATCTGTTCGAAGCGAAAGTAGCCGTTACATTCGTCGGCAAGTTCGAGGAAATAATAAGTGTTTTTTGAAAACAGCTCCCAACGCTTAAAGTTTCAGCTAAAGCCACCGGAAAGAGCTGCTACAGTGTTCATAGTTTCATTAGCGTCGACGCCACCATGGCAACAGCGATGAGCAAACCAATTTTTTAAAATTAACAACGTTGTGTTCGCCTTGTGCTCTTTCAGCACACCTCTCGATTTCGATGCAAAACGATTCAAAATCCGGGCATCTTTATCTGTGCGTTTTGTTCTTGTTTGGCTTCGATCACTGTGAGCGAGCCTTGCACCGAACGTCTTTGATTTGATTCGATTTTCCGCAGTGCGTTTTATTGCGCATTTCACTGAAGTTTCTTCACTCTAACTTGGAACGCGCTCGCCGTGAGTTGCGTTGACGCAGAAATGAAGCGTGGCTTCACGCTGGTGCGATAGTAGTGGCCGCAAACACTGCACGTTCAGTTAGCAGCAAAATACTTGAGTCAACTAATTGAAAATCCCACACACGCGTTTTTCTGTCTTTGAAAAGCTTGTCAGTTTGTCTTACGAGTAGAACTGTCCGGCTTGCGAGGCTGCTATGACCAACTTACAGAACCTTACGAATAGCAAAGTGTCATTGCACAAATGACAGCTATTATATTTTTCTTATTGTGGATCCGTTATAGTCGCTTGCATTTTGTTGTGAGTTGTTGATCTTTGTTAGATTTTCAGTAGCTGCCTGTCTTGTTATGTGCGCCGCGATTGTTCCAGGCCAAACCAGCCTTTAGTCGCACAACTTTATCGATGTTTTGCACGTCGCAATTTCCGAGAGGTTTTATTGCGTCGAATCGCGCAAATAAATAAGCACCGCAAAAAAACACATCAGCAACAATCCGCACGTCTGGGAAATGTACTGTAGAAACAGCAATAATAATTTTGATTGTTTGTCGTGTGGACATGTGCCTTTGCAAAACAAAGTGAAAAACGTTGTAAAGCGTAAATATGTTCGTTTTTGTCAGGCGAACTATTAGTAAAAGTCACGTGACCGCAATGCTCGCTTTTGTTGCTGTCTTTTTCCAGCAGATGGCAGCAACGCACCGGAACTCAGGTCCTCACGGCGTCGCCGAGACCAAGGACAGACTTGTAGCTTCCCATTCCATACTTTCCAACTGGAAAAATGAATATCTCGCTTTTGGCAAGTAGAAAAATGGTCGCTACTCCCTGGGTGCTCAAAGATATCACGATAGTCCGAATAAAAAAGCTTGTTGGACAAAATCCCCAAACATTTTATGGTGGTCCGTTGGAAGTAAAGTCGTAGTTTTGTCCGCGCATGCTGATCTTACTCAATAATCTTTGTTCTCACAATCTGTTGCTCTCAGCAGCTTGCGACGCATTGTCTTCGATCACTCAGCGCCTCAACTCCAGCGCATAAAATAGCTGCAGGCAATACTAAGCTGGAAGCCACTGGCTTTTAATTGGAATATCCTGTTTCTCAGGGTCGTGATCCGAGCGGTTAACCGATCGTCGAGGTCGGTTGCAAGCCACCGTAAAAGATCCGTGGTTACGGAATGAAATGCGTAAAACGATGCTGAAATTACAGTTTGAGAAACAAACGACGAACCCGTCGTTCTTTATTTTTAGCGAAAAGTTCTACTGTTGTCAGGAAGAGTTTATTGACTAAGTGACGTACTCAAACTGCCATGATCAGTATTTGCAGGTTTTACAACATATAACTTGCGCAACGTACCGGTTAAATCACCAAAATAGTCGCCACTCTCACTGATATTGTGTTGCTTTTGTGTTGTGTTTGTCATAAGTTCGGTTGTGTGAGGTTGGATAGTTGGGTTTCAGTTATAAAAGACTCTTGCTATCATCACCCCTACGCTGCACCTTCAGACTTCAATAAAGAAGCTCGTAGTCGTAAAGTCATGTCCGAACTGCAGCCACGAGGGATTTAAGCAACATGAGTTTGCTAAACAACGAGGTTTCTTATCTATAGCTCCAATATACCGTATTCAAAAGAATAAAAAAATCAACGTTTTTTGAAATATGACAAGAATGTTTTTCTTAACGTCTACAGTGGAAAAGTAGACCGCTTGCAAAAGGTATTCCTAGCAGGTTTGCAAACGGGTAGGTGTAGAATCAGGCAATGCAGTGAAACAAAGGCGCAGCCAGGGGGGGTGCTGAAGGGGCTCAAGCACCCCCCTTAGCGATCAGAATATTGATGTTTATTTCTTAGTTTTTCACCAAC
>JGI24158J21664_10006318_pt1 | contig 15604 bp, 6 predicted proteins | sample Ectturendosymbi3_FD_21664 | JGI IMG/M metagenome (IMG submission 21664)
TTCGCGGCATGTTTTTTCAAGGCACTTGGCAACGTAAATGTTAATTGTTTGAAAATTCCCAAAAAGCATCGCAGGTCGCACAAAACGCCCTCGCGGGCCACGTGTTTGAGACCCCTGATCTAAGGTAAACCTAAATCGGGACAGAACAGCCGTAAACATCAATATTAGCATCAGCTAACCAGGATTGGTTCTGAAGGCCGCTGACGCAATGTCTCTGTAAACCAAAAACATCGAAATTAATTGCGTAGTAGTCGACGTCAGTTGCGAAATGGTACTAGAGGTGGAAGCCTTCCTTCCACTGGAAGGAGTCATATTTTTTGACTCTGCATCTATTCCAACTGTGAGAACTCCATCAAATGTGAAAATGTCAAAGTTCGGATCCGAAAAATTCGAGATACTACAGAAACATGCACGCATTTTGACTGTGCCCGGTGATAACACGTTTGATTTAGGAAGTACCTCAGCTTATCATATGTCAGCATCCAGCTGAAGAATCATTTGTGACGACGTGCCAGAAGCAGCAAACTTAACCCCTTCAGTTACATGTCACATGACAGTAGGCCAAGATTAATAAACTGTGCAAAACGGTACATTACGCAAAACATGACCGTGATCTACTGAGACGTTTTGTGAAAGGCTATTTGATTTATAAAAAGTCATTGTTGTCTAAACGTTGAATTTCCAAGCAGTCAAACCAGTGATTATTATAGAAAGGATTATTATAGAAAGGTATGCAACTGAAATAAATCTACATGGGAGACCCAGCATAGTGCCTCGCATGCAGTTACAACGTCCAGGCAAAATGAAATCGTAGTACTAACTGCTCTTACTGCAGCGATTATGAGAACTTCGAAAAGGGAACTCGATTGTGCAGTTATCGAGATGACGTAATTCGCTTATTTCGAACAGACTTAAGCGTTTCGCAACCGCTGAACCGTGACTTACCGTTGGTGCGCCTAGCTGCTGTATTTCAGGTGGACTAAGGTTAAGCAAGACAAAACAACATGATGAATGCTAGGATGCACGCGCACTTGTTTCCTATGAACGAAGCTTTAACTTCATCTTGTATCCAACAAGGAAGCTTAAAATTCCCATTAGCAGCAAATAGCATGTGTTATTACTGTAATATTCTTTTTTCTTTCTTGCAAACATATTTTAATTTTATGATTGTTATTTTGCCGCAATATCTTATGGTGAAATTCCACAAAAAATGTCAGTAAAAGTGGGCTGCTAGTTGAAAAGGATTGAAAAGCACTGTAACAAACTTTGAGATCTGAGGTCAACTGTAGGCTATACGAATTCTTAATAAATAGTGCACAAGCTATCGGAGCTGTCCATTGAAGTCCCCCTTATTTTCCACAAGGTTACGAGCCCAGATTGCTCAGCCTGCGGGCGCCCATGTATTCCCCAAAAGTTATTTGCGTAATCTTAGTTGAGCAGTTTCATGCACTTATTATTGAATATCTAAAGGGCAAACAACAGTGCAGATGAAGTTACCCAACAGTGTTCGAATATAAAATTTTAAGTCTTACTCTTGAAGCATAGCATATCCTAAAATGCTTTCTTTGTTATTTTTGCGCCTTTTTTATGAAATCATTTCTGTCAGTCCTTTGAACTTATTTACAGTATGGAAAAAATGATGGGCAACCATTTCTGCCTAACACGATGTAAAGGCACAGTAATTTCAGGCATTCCTACATTTTTGGTTTTAGAAACGCCATACTCTGTATGGCATACAGTATAAGAAAATTTTGATTAGAAAACTCAAAATGTCAAGCAGATCAGTCAAATGATTTTGCTCTTGTGAGCGCACGCAAAATCGAGATCAGCTCTTTCTGGCGCACCTTTGTTTGCGAACTGTCACGTTTGCCAAGACACTCTCAGGCTCAGCAGGAAAGGCCTACCGAAACCAAATAAGTCTACTGCGAATTCTTACATCTACGTCCAACTTAACAAAACGAGTAAGACGGCTTCAGCATTACAGATCCCTACGGCGCATAGCTGCAATCCGTGAAAAGGCGTATGCACTTGACTGCTGCGCCCAGTGACGCGTAGACCAGATTTATATGATTTTTTTCAAGTTTGTTGCAAAAACTCATTGCAAATTACTTCCACAAGTACGCTTAGGCAAACTTTGAATTTTTTTGCAAATCTCTCTGGGAATCTACACCTTTCGGACTTGTGAAGATTACTTGTTGCAATATGCTCATAGATTTGAAGTTTACCTCCACTACCGGCTTTCGTTTATATGTCGTGTCGTAAAAATTCAAATTTGTAACTTTTGTGTTTCAATAGGAAATTTGACTACCATTTAGCAAGACAGAATCAGCCTTAAAACTTTACTATGGTCGTGTTCATACTGAAATAAATCAACTTAAAGAAGTTTATTTCTTCGCATAGACATAGGTAGTACGGGACGGGATGTGCAAACCGTTAGACCCAGTCGTTTTGCTTTCTCCTGTACTGGCAAATGCCTGCCAGGTATCAAATGTTGAGTCCATGCTCACTGCTCATGCGTCGTTTGTTGAACTGTTGACGCCATATCATTGTACAATAGGTGATCGTTGTTTGAATCTAAAGCATAGTCATTGTTGTGATCAATCAACTGAAAACAGTAGGCGCTGTTTTTGTGCCTTATAGTGACTGAAATTTCTTTGACCTATTCTTTAAAGCAAAATACTTGCTAGACAGATAAAATAGCTCTTCTGGCGATTATTTTGTTAGTAGCCGACGTTTCGCCCACCTATTCAAGTGGGCTTCCTCAGGGCAATACTTGCTAGATTTGCGTAGACGTGGCTGAGTTAGACAAACATAGTAAACGATACTTTTCCTTTCGATAAGCTCGTATTGATTCTGGAGTGACTAGTACCGGCATCCTATGCGATTTTTTCATATCTAAATGTGTTTGCCCTGATACCAATGGTTTAATAATTACCATGGGAGCTCAGTATTTACTAACGATCATTTGTGTCACACTCTGTGCTTGTTTCATTCAACCTGGGCGTTGATATCAATCGTAGCAGTGTAACAGACTCAAGAATTTTGGATAAATAGACGCTACATTTATGTTCAAATTCAGCCTCGAGTGATCAAGTGATAGATTAAAATCTTTGCTATACGAAAAGTTGGCAGCTTGCTACAGCATATAAACGCAGCAGCAACCTATTTATAAAGCAGCATATAAACAACTCTTGCTGAAACAGCTTGTGCATTAGCAAGGCAGAGGATACATAGAACACAGACCAGAGAGCGAGTCACTATAATGTAATTACAAAAGAGGTGTTTACAACTTAACCTCTAACTGCTTGTACTGAGTTTTACCTATTTAGTTGGCGGTCACACAGAAACTGCTTTTATTAGATCACTCTCTCGATGCCCTTCAAAAATTGTTGAGAGTCGTATAGTGGCCCAGAACCATCAAATTTCGTTTTTGTGAGAGTTTGAGGGGTAAGAAGACAAGTTTAGATATTAAACTGGAATACATTTTAAACAGGTCACAGAAATAATTTAGTTTTTTAGGTTTCTTTCATGACAATCAACATTTTTGTAGTTAGTATTGCAGCTTACAGCTGCCTTGCACATAAAACAATGTTTACACCATCCGTTTAATTATCTCCGGTATTCAATTAAAAACACAAAAATCTATACAAATTTGAGATAAAAGAAAATCGTTTCATAATAAAAAGAAAACAGAGTTTGAACTGATAATCATGTATATATTATAGATGTTATAAAAAGTCATTAGATATAATTTAATTGTGAAAGACATCAGCACAAGCTTTAGCAAGCCAGCAGATATCCTTGTTGCGTCGATTCGTGAAATCTGTATGAACTTGCTCAAAAATCGCCACATGATTAGCTGATGAAGTGATGACAGTCTGTTTGTTCGTCACTGAGATGCCATGTGTGGCTAAAACAAAAAAACGGACAAGTAGTTAAAAGCTATTTCATATGGCTAAATTGACTGAGAAGTTCCCACTTCAAGGGGAAAGACCTTTTAGCAGTAGCTAAGTGTACGAAACCTCTAGGAAGGTCAGCTTTTTAAATTTAAATTTATTGCTCATTGTATCAAGTCACAGTTCGTCTGTGTTTTGTTATATACTTGTTTTCAAGTGTCAATATTTCTCTAGTAGGTTTTGTCTTACCGCGTTTTACAGGACTGATGATGCGTTTAAAAACGCGAAAACAGTTTACCTGTGAAATAAATTGTGATTGAATTACTTTCGTCATTTTGTGGCTTACAACTATAGAAAAATAGATACGTGCAAGTTCTAATCACCGCAAAAGTATGAAAGTAGAAACAAGCGGACAGATTCCTCAGCTTGGCGTGAGGCTACAGCCGCTTTTGTTGATTTATGGATATTGTCAAAAACACCAGAGCTGCGTGAAAGAGGCAAAAGCTTATTGCAACTAAAAATATCATACGTTTCTGTGATTTTTTGCACAGACATAAGTGTTCACTTTGATTTTCATTGCTTCCCCGACACTTTTCTCTTGACAGTTTACCAAACTACTGTATATACACTGGAACAAATTTAACATTACTCAAAGGTAGCGATACGCAAGATTTGTTGCAATTTTGAAATCTCAAATACACATCCGTTTTCTTGTGCACCAATAAGTGTTCGATGACTTGGCGTCGGAAAAAAATGTTTCCATGTCAGGCAAAGGATTTGTTNTTGAGGGGAAACAGTGGTGAAATTTCATTTTACAAACTCGAAACTAAGAGAAAAATCTTTTTTACNAAAAATTTATCAGAAAAATATCAAATTTTCTAAATTCACGGGAGTCAATTCACCCTCTGCCCGCCACTTCCGACGCCCATGGTTCAGTTTGATCGTAATTGCTTTTGAAACGACCTTCCAGCATTTGATAAGGCAGTATTGTTGCAGGTTTCACTGCGCACCGGCCATCTTTTAGTTTGTGGCATTGCTGCATCTGGAGAATAAAACTTGTCTGTTACAACATAGGAACATGGCAAGCGCGCCAGAGTCAGTGACTGCTGCAGCAGCCGCATCATCATCTTCGTCAGTGTCTTTGAATATCAACTACCTCACCTCTCCAGGAGGAATTCTGAAAATCATGGAATTTGTATTTGGCCTCATATGTTGGGCTCCAATTGCAGCCATTATAAAACCAAGCTGTCACGTCAGCCCGTGCTCTGCCTATCAATTTGTGATGTTCGTGTCGATTACAGCGTGGATCTTGACTTTGTAAGTGTCTTGCAGTTTTTTGAAGTAAAACCGATAATTTTGTTGTGTTTTCCAGTTTTTGATATAAAACTTACTGTTTGATCAACTCTAGGAAATAACTAGGCAACGAACGCTGTATTTTATTATTAAAATACAATCACCACTTCGGCATTTACTTCATGCATACTGTAATAAACGTTAGCGTAAGGCAACGATAGCAAAAGAAACATTGGAGCTTTTATACACAATCCAATTCTTTTTTTACTCGCACATCAATAAACAATGCAATTTTTAACACTCCCGTTACGTTTTCAATTGCTTTAAGCCATCAACAGTTTTTTTCATCATTTATCACGCCTGGTTCTTGTTTGAGATACTGATGATGCAATAATGCTGAAATGTCTTAACAATCAACTGCTCCACGAAATTTAACGTACCATAAAGGAGGACATTTTTATCGACATGCTGTACAACAACCATTACATAAAATTGTGCTAAATTTTTACAATGCTGGAACGTATTTGCGGAGCTAGCCAGCAAAGTCGTGCGGCGCATTTGGTTAAATATTTAAAAATAAAAATGACATTCATCTCCTACAATTCCCCAACGCGTGTTTGTCAGAGCAAAAATAAATAGATCCACCTGCAGCATGGTTTACTTAGCAATGAAAATTGTAGAATTTCACATTGCGAAAGCGCGTTGGCATAGGAGAGTAACTTAGATCCACTCCTTTGAGATCTGTAGTTCTAGACACACAGTTGAGCAGGAGAGNGATTTTCGACAGTTTTGCCTGTACAGCCTTGATAATCCAAAATTTCTGAGGTGATAAAACTTCATCAGCAGTACCGTAATTTAAAACAAAAACGAGTGACTATGGATCTCCCGCTTTTATAAATGAAAAATGTGATCAATTGTAGCTTGTTCTCTTATCCTTTACAAAGAAGTTTTGCAATTGTACTTGTGTTTGCAGCATTTTGCTTGGAATTTACGCTTTCGCACTTCATGCAACCGTCTGCTCTGGGGCACCTTGGGCCATAATTGAGATGGTTTTCAATGTCTTCTGGGCAATCCTTTACTTTGTAGCAGCATGTGTTGCGGCAGCTTATACCTACAATATCGACGATTTGATTGCCGGCACGGTTTTTGCTTTCCTGACTACCATTTGTTACATTGCCCACTGTTTCTTTGCTTTCCGGGACTGGAAAGGAAGATTCCCTTGGTCGTCTTCAGATTCTGGAGGCTCAGTGAGTACGTAAAGGAAAGGCTGTTTTCACTTCCTGCAAGAAAGAATGACAAACTGCTATATTTTTAGTTAAAAACCAGATGAAGACGTTTGATCTCTCTTTTTAGGTCCAGTTGAACAGAAAGTGCGTTGTACCGACTTCGTATCAAAGTTGTAGCGTGTTTATAGCTAACTCGTGTCCGAAATATTAAATTTATGGTTATCGCATCTGCTTTAAATTCAAGCAAACGTGTTGCAGTAGTATTTTGGTGTAATTTCTATATATTCCGGATATTAACTCTAGCGCAGAGTATCCAGCAGTTATCAATCGAAAGTTGGTTGGTGCTCTTTCAGGAAAAAAATGAGGGCACGTAAATTAACACTTAACTCTTCACCACAACTTCTCTAGTGGTAACAAGGTTGCGGGGTCGGAAGTAAAATGTCCAACTCCGACCTTTCCGAAATTTCCGACTCCGACATTGACTCCCGACTACGACTCCGTAACAAAAAGGGAATGCAGTTTGGTTGTCAACAATTTTGTAGCAACTAACACCCAGTGGAAATCGTGGTCCACAGCAAAAAATATCTGTTTCAACAAAGTTTCAAAAGAATTTGAACCATTTCAACAGGAATTCCCAACTTAGGGGTGTGATGTAAAAAATGATCTAATTGTACTTCCGGAGTCGGGGTCCGACAAATAAATCCGACTCCGACTCCTAGTGTTGTTAGCAATCCGACTCCACCAAAATTCTCCGACTCCTTGCGACTGCGACACCGATTATGCAACCCTGGTGTTAATATGATAGGGAGGTATCAAACACAAAAGAATTCTCAACTATTCAGAGGACATTGTTAGTTATTTCTTCCCTTGCTACTTGTTTTAGTCTATTTTAGAAGAAAATGATAAAAACGAGTCGAAACAACGTGTATGAGAATACAAATACCTTTGCGTCAATGTTCAGAGTACGCTTCCAATATCAAACCTTAAATTATCAAATTCCACAAATATTACTCTATAATGCCTTAACACCGGAGTGACAACATAAACTGAGTATTTGAAGTCGTTGCAGTCACATGTAATCTCTGTTTTTTTCCAATAAAGGGAGACAGTTTCAAACACTTTCACTCCCACTGTTCTGTTTGCATTTGCTATTTACTCCCTTCTTGTTTGAGTGCACAAAATAAAAAAGCGTTTCAGAAAACAGAGTATCAAATTCGTTTGGCAAATTTGAGTTTGAACACACGTGATCGAACGAAGCTGAAGTTTGGTTACTCTTTCAACCACGAATACACTTTTAACTTAACCTTGCGTTGCTATCTATCTTGTTAAGTAATTGGCTATAAGAAATGAAAATAATTTTGTAATTCAAACAAGACAATAGAAAACCGAAGTAAAATTTTTGAAATGTGCAATCAAACTTTGCTACATAACATGAAGATCTTGTAGTAACCAAAGATAAAAAGTGGATTGTATTTGATGCGAAAGAAGGGCCACCGAGCGTATCAACGCACAGCCTTCGCTTTTGGTTTAACAGGCAAGGTCAACTTGGGTCTACTTGCGACAGGATTTCCGTGGCGCCCTCACCGCGCTTCATTGTGTGAATATTTCGCTGCTTTGTTTTCTGACAAACCAGGCCTTTAGCCAGGTTTTAAGATATGGTGGGTGCAAAATTTTATATTTAATATATGTTTAAAATAAATTTTTCTGGGCACAACAAAATTTTGGAGGGCAATAAAAATTGGGGTTGCAATGCCCCCCCCCCCCGATTACGGGCTTGTGACTAACTACGTGATATTAGGCAATTGCTTTTAACTGTGCTACAGACGAACTGTCGGATGACTTTTATCTCACATGCGCCTTCTCAGACATAATTGTTTCCTCGATGCAACAAGCATTTCACAAATTAGTTCAAACAGTGTTGCGTATTGACTTGACCAAATCATAACATGTCAATTTCCATGTGTGCAAGATTTTCAGTTGCTTCACATTACTGGAAAAAATCAAATCAGCAAACATAGTAACAGACGTCAGCCATGCTGCGTGTTAAAGATAACGGTCAAAGATGTATTGCAGAAAAGACCAAATTTACACACCGGGCCGCAAGTTTGTTACAAGAATCAACTGCACAATTTAAAATTACACAAAAATAATAGAGTTCACTTTATGCACAAAAATGGTCAGGGCCAAGTACCAATGCCAGTCAAACTAATTCCTCTCGGCGCAAGACAAACTGATTGTGGATAAAAGCGACAACCATAGTCATGTGGCAGAAAATTCTGTTACAATGAAATCTAACAGAGCGCATAAAAATATCTCTTCACAGTGCATATGACGTTATTCATCTGTGACACAAATATACAAATATGCTTACTTATTTAGCACAAATCTCTTTTTTACTAAGTAACTGTTCGTTCATTTCGGCAAGATGTGCACTGCGTTCCTGTGTCCGTTTTGCGCCATGTTTTGTGTCTCATACGCTCATAAACATGCTGTTGAGCTTACTAGACTTACACGGTTGATACCTTGGCTTCTGATTATCGTAATAAAAACTTCTGCCAAAATTTGAATTGCAAGATATTTTGTCTAAATGAGTTACTGCAAACTTGCACAGCATGTGTGGCAGTCTTCCTTAGCTTTTAACACAAGGTTGGAGTTTGAAAAAAACTGAGGTTCGTTAAGTGAAGCAATTCCAGAAACAAAATTATTTGCAAGCCATAACTTTGGCGAACCTCTCATGTCCCCTTAATAGTGGATATCCAATGCCAGGGGCGAATCCAGCCAGTAAGTTTAGGGAAGGCGATTTCAGCAATATTTGGCAGTCAAGTCTCATTACCAGTTCACTACTGCAAGAGACATGAAGTATGCTTCACAACACTGCTGTGCCAAAAACAATGGACGTCAAAATGGCCATATATCGAGAATGCTGTTTTCCGAATTGTACACAATCATGGTGAAAAAAGTTACTTTCGTAGGTTTTAGGGGGTTGTCGCCCTATTCGCCCCCCTGGATCCNCCCCTGTCCAATNTTGTTCATCTTGATAGCTTATTCATGTTAGTAAAGCTAGTTACTACGTTGAGGTAATGTGTTTGAACGAAATATACCTCGCCTTGTGTTGACTTTGTGCCAAAAGACTGAAGCTTGTTCAAATACGCGACTAGTAGAGAATCTCGTGACCAAACACGGGACATGTTCATGGTAGGCCAGCCACGGGACAAAGTTTTCACTGGACGTTTAGATATTAATGTCTTTTGTCAAGCCTGAAAAAGGAAGAGAATGTAAATTGATCAGAATCAAAGTTCTCGTTTACTGTTCTACACGCATTTGATTAAGACATTCGAACCACAGTAGAGTTTAAAAATCTTTTTTAAATTTTATACTAATCGAAGTCCATTTTTCGGACAAAAATATCTTGAGTTCAATCGGTCAAGAAATAAAAGAACACTTGCAATATGGGATAACAAATGACATGTCTTTTCAACCCGGGTTGAAATTATTTAGATTGATGATCAGTCACGTGCCAATCCACTATTGCAGTCATTAATTGTTTAGCAGTAATCATGCGTTGAAATTTACGTGCTAGATGTACTTCACTTCCGCACGAGAACAGTTTCAATTAATTTTTTTGTCATTTTCCAAGTGCATGCGATATTTTGACCAGTATGATTTTCTAAATGAAGATCTAAGTGCAAGAATGATTTAACAAATTTTTAAACCACTTTGCAAAATCAGTGGCCGTGGAAAGTCTCCTTTCGATAGACCCAATTTACACAGTCGAAATAGACCTACAGTAAAAATGGACGTATTCTATTGTTTCATGTATTTATTAAGTAACTGTTGGAGGCCTGGTGGTTCATGAGAAACGTATGTTTAGACCCAATTTACACAATCGAAATTAACCTAGAGTAAAAATGGACGTATTCTATTGTTTCATGGATTTATTAAGTAACTGTTGGAGGCCTGGTGTGTTCATGAGAAACGTATGTTTCCGTCGTTTGCGTTTGATGACTCTTGAGGAGTTTTGACATCTGTTTGTATCTTATATCAAACATATTTCCCATCGTCGCTAAATAATAAAGCATTAGGTTTGTGCCTCTCTTATGCTTAAAAATTGTTTTAGCCCAAGCACAAACTTCCCCATTCTTACTGGAAACTTGAAAAGTAAAAACGCACACAGATTTTCATTATCATCGGAACAATCTGCTCATGGTACGCACCTTGGCACCTTTTCATACTTTTTGTAACTTTCAATTTGATAAGCTATATCTTCGAAATTATGAATTTTTGTCTCGGTAGTAATTCATGATGCAATTTTCACCACAAGAACATCGTGAGGCCTACTTCACTTGAAACAAACTGTCACCTTTGTTACTTTGCAAAAGACATAGCTGTGAGCACTTGCTGAAGAAACTTTGTGTTACTTTTCAAGAAACTGTTATTTTTGCACAATGCAATAGTCATTGTGTTGGCTTGTTTGAAACGAGGTTCATTTCAAATGTTTTCGCTAATCATAGATTTCCTCATCATGGGCGTCCGCAGAAATACTTTTTCAATTCAGCATATTTCTTCTGAAAGACCTCAGGATAGAACATTGGGGTACCAAACTTGCTTCTTGCCCCAGGCGCCATTCAACCTCTTTATGACCCTGCTTACAGAGCAGATGAATTATGAAAACTCACCACAGAAAATATAGTTTTGCACTCATTTAAAAAATTTGGCCTCATTTGATGTTGGTTGGTCTAAAAAATTTCAGTTGGCCTTTTGCTCTTGTTTGGCCTTTTTTAGGCTGAAATAGGTTCTTTTGAAGGAAAATATTACTCTTTCATTCATTTTTTCTCCATCACATTTACTAAAATTTGTGATAAATGCTATATCAGACGCCCGCATTCTGATATTATTAATATTTGAGGGATGCTAGAATTGAAAGTAAGCTTATACGTAATCACTGGAAATGTGTGCACCCACTGCACTGTGTATTGCTTTGTAAGCACCAAGCAAGCTCATCCCTTGCTGACAGGTCTGCGTCTTCGCGATATAAATGCTACAGTGACGTCGAAGAGGAAAAGCTCCTACGATTCTGGTCGTAAGGACAGGAGTGGATGGGAGATGCCTTTCGTATGGGAGCAGAAAGTTGCCGTTGGATCAGTATGCTCAGTGTTGCACTACTGTACTTAAAATGTTCAATTTCACAAACCATGAACGTCTAGAAAGATCAGTGCTCCACTACAATGCCAAGCGAGATTTAATCTCAATTTCGTAGAAACAAGTTTTTGATATGCTTCTAATTTAGATGTTTTTTGTGACAAAGGAATGCCAATACCGCAAATAAAGTTTGGGTTTTTTTTGGCCTTCAAACAATCGGTTTGTCCTTTTTCTGGCCTCTTTTTAGCATTGCTTGGCTTTTTATTGAAATTTTCATCTGGCAACCCTGGTCAGATGTAAACCTTAACGATAAATATGTATTCTCACAAGCCTGCATAGACGTATTCCAACAAGCCACGTAGTCAGGCCCGCAACCAAGGAGACAAGCGGGCAATTTCCCCACCAAAAGTTTCAAAAACATGTTTAGTTGCTAGGTACATCAACCAGTCATATCATTTTGTCCCACCACCTGAAAATATCAGCTGGTTGCAACTTACACAGGTAGTTTTATATTCTGTGTAAAAAGAAGCGTGCATACGTATAGCAGAGCCAGCCTTAGCAGATGCGGGGCCCAATTGGAAACACTTTTGCGGGGCCCTACTCAATGGCGTGTGCAGAAATTTTTGAGGAGCAAAAAAGTCATAATGAAAGAATCTGGTGATATGTAAAAGCAAGGTCAGAAATGGCGACCACTCCCCAGTTTCACCTTTCCAGAAAGGACCTCAACGCCATAATACTCAATAAATCCAAGAGTTACTACTCTCAATACCTCCAAGAGTTAGATGCCCAGAGCTAAAAGTTTGCGGTGTTAACAAAAGATTATACTTTTCCATGCCGATTATATTAGCCATGGAAGACCAACCGCTTCAGTACAGTAGTTGGCAGGCCCATAACTTAAGGGGGCGCGGGGGGCTAAAAACCCTCGAAAAATTTTCGCACCCCTATGGACAAATGTGTTGGAAATAGCTGAATAAATTTCGACCCCTTTCAGAAAACACTTTGCCCCCCTGTTGGGGGACAAAGGGGTTATGGGCCTGGTAGTTGGCAGTACTCATTTGCAGTGAAACGTAGAAAGCCATGTGCCATCACTTTCGTTTTTAGGAAAAACTTCTGTTGTAATTGTAGATGATCCCGCTTGGGCTAAATACTCCCTAGCATTCCGAATCATTTCCCCTGGCCATGTAACAGGAGCGTTTGCCTTACTAAATACAATTTAAAGTGTTCTGAAGTCCACAAGAACCATTTTCACTGTGGCGTGACTCTTCTAGAGTTTTTGTTTCATTTCTATGGCAGTTTTGCTGAATTCTTGTCCAAGGCACATCTTTTTTTTTGCTTCGACTTTTTCAGCTTTAGCTCTCTTTTGACTGCCACATAATATATTTGGCCTATGTCTCTTGTTCTTTGACTCATGGTATTTAGCTAAGTTACGCAATCGAAACAACACGCTCTTAAATAAATAATCCACATTCGAATGTTACAACCAAAAAACAAAACGCAAGTATAAGAATGGCATATCATTATATACTTTAAATTTCCTGTAAATAGTGGTTATTGTAGAGCACCGGTTAAGGGCATAAACTCCTGATTAGAGCGGGTTTTCAATGAAAAGTAAAAAAATGTTTTCTCTTCTGACATAGAAGAAATATATAAAGTAATTGCAGATTTCCCAATAAATATAAACCTACTTTATAGAATCTTTTCAAAACAGGCAAGTACTTTGGCAACATTTACGCACGAGGCAAGAAGGTAATTGCTCCCCCAGATTCGGTTAAGATTCAAAAAAGTTCGGGCAAAACTGCCTGATATTTTTGAGTGATTTACTTAAGTAGAATCGTCGGTCTGCAGAGCATTCCTGTTGAAGTTTGTATTTTAATGGCTTAGAAATCCAGGTAAATCGAAAATTTTGCCACTAAAGATCACTGTATGCCTAGGTTTGGTAACCTTCGAAATGTTCTGGAAAGTCATCCCACTTTTTCCAGACTTTTTGCAACTTTTAATTTGTTAGGCTATATCTCAGAAACTATGACCTCCATCTGTTTGCAACTGATGCCATAATCCTTGTACCGGTAGTACTTAATGATACAACTTTTACCACAAGAACAACATGAGACTTACTTAGCTGAAACGTAGCTGTCACTTCTGTTTCTTTGCAAATGGCTTTATTAAAGAAATTTTCTGTTACTTTAATAAGGAACCATTATTTTGTGCGCACTGGAGTAGTCATTAAGTTCACATAATTAAAACTAGGTTTATTTTAAACTTTTCACCCACGTCAGGTTGCCTCATCATATCTCTACAAGAGGGAAATGAATGTCACTGACTAAGCAGCACGCACTTGACATTACGAATTAAAGTTAACCTGTAGAAGACGAGTAGCAGTAACCATTGAAACAGCAATAACTATCGAACCGTATTTTACAGCAACTATTGAAACATGACCTGCCAAATATGAACGCTTATAAACTCAACAGAAAACAACCTCGAAGTTACGCCCTCACTCCCTTAATTACAGTAGCTATTGAATGAAATAGGCTACAAAACGTATTGTTGTATCTATTGAAGAAACTTGGCTACAAATTACCGAAAAATAATTGCCACTGTTACGATTGAAGAACGAATTGTGAGGATTAAAGGCGTTAGAAACCGCGCAGCTCACTTTGATTTTCATTGGCAACGGGCCCCACGCAGTGACGTAACTGGCAGGGGGCAAGGGGGCGAGCTACCCCCTGGCAAGCTAAATGTAAAAACTGGGCCCCCTCTAGTTGACATTTTGGTATATTTAGTATTCTTTAGGTTGTTGTTTTTTGGTTTTTCGGGGTGTTTTCGTTTTATTAGCTAGCATAGACATCCACATAATCCAGAGATTCGCGTCATTTATTAACTTGTTTTCTGCGTTTTAGCTAGTGGGCCCCTTTCAGCTAAGTTTTGTCTCATCTGGCTCAAACTTCTAGTTGCGTCACTGGCCCCAAGCAAATACTGTGGGTGCCAAGCCGGCACTACACAAGCAGTTTCGATTGAAAGTGTAAGTTTACGTAGGCTAGCAGTAGGCGAAGCGTGGGGCCCTTTTTGGCGCGGGGCCCGATTGGAAGCAATCGGTCCAATCAGCTATGGGCCAGCCCGCATGTGTAGTTTGATTAAGCTATACACTCAGGCACATTGGTCACACTAACAATGGATTTTTCGGGCTTGTGAAAATATGACTACAGATTCACTCGTGCTTCTTTTTGCACAAGATGTAATTAGTGACTTACCGCAAACAGCAGTTACTGTCTCGTTACATTCCCTGCCAAGATGTCAGCGTCTAACAGTCACATGCGGCAAAACGCTTATTACCATAGCTTGCGTAATGCTGTGCAGATTTTCTGCCATGTTATTGTTATGCAGCAAAGACCAACAGTGGAAAAATCAGCTCGCAAGTTTCGCAACCTGCTCAGCTGTGCAAGCAAATGAGCCGACATGAGTGAACTGCAAGCTCATCGTTATACATGACCTAGCTCTTGTGTAATGTGACCGTCATGCCGGACAATAAACTGTCATTGCAAGAAAGAAATTAATTAATCAGAATTAAGTTGTTGATTTAAGATTTTATAGAAATTTTTTATTGTTAGTCTCAATTTCCAGGAGGCAACTGCCCGTTATGCCCCCTCCTGTGGACGCCCTTGTTCCATTTCAAATCTCTACCAAAGGGAAAATGAATAAGAGAGAGAGAGTTTATTGGCGCAAACATTAAACAATTTCATACAAATTAAAGCTAAGGCGCTGGGACACCGAAAAAAAACTGTTAAACAGGTTGTCTCGTCGGGCGCCCCTCGACAGTTTTATAAATTCTTATCGTGGTTTAAAGTTGATGGCCGAATTATTGCGAATTTAATAAGGTTATTGTTTTGAAGAGGTTGCAGTCTGCTGGATGATCAACACAGTTGCGCGGAAGTGCTGGGTCGCAACCGGAATCTATCGTGGTTTGCTCAGTTCCGCAAGGAGCTGAGCATGGCAGAGAAAGTGTAAACCTAGCTAAAATGAAACTCTGCCAAGTCAAATCTCTAACTTCTG
>JGI24158J21664_10006323_pt1 | contig 15597 bp, 10 predicted proteins | sample Ectturendosymbi3_FD_21664 | JGI IMG/M metagenome (IMG submission 21664)
CTCACAGCTCAATTTCTGGTCTATTACAACAGGATATGACGTCAAATATCTTCTACCAGTCGGCATCGATAAATTTTAACAAAGACAAGAAAACGTTTGCTTTCGCAGTGATCATTATCAATCAGTTGTTAACCACACAGTTTTCAATGAACATTATATGAGTAGCGGAAAGCGAAGCGCTCTGTAAAGTCCTCGGGAATATCACTGATTATGCCTATAAAAGTATGTAAGTGGATTCATAGGAACAAATCAGAGGACGCCAACCGCCAAATTTACAAAATACCAGCGAGTACAATTAAAAGATAAAATTCAGTCTGCGTTTTTTTTTGAAAAACTCGTCGATAACCATCTCAGGATCAACTGTCACATCACGATTATTCGTCAATCCACCAGACGGTTTTGCCCAGGCCCGTAACCAGCTTGGGACACCAGGGGGACGAAGAGTTTTCTGAGAGGGGACCAAATTTATAAAGCTACGTCCAATAGTTTTAACTATGTCCAACACATTTTTCCAGGAGAGCCAAAAATTTTCTAGCTAGGGCCTGGTTTTGCCCCATAGTGCTGCGTAGATAGGCTAGCAGCCGTTGAAGAGTTCCCTTGTTCTGTTGTGACTGGCAACGTTGCAAATAAGTGCAACAATATGTGAATGTTTGAGAAAGAGACAGATTTACAATTGGCTAGTATCTCTAAGGTTTACCTGCAGCTCATAATTTAGGTCACTAGCTCACTGCACCACGTAAATATCCATCTGTCATAGTCTGCTCTCAAGACTAACGAAAAGAGTCAACATCAGCTTTCACACAAAATAACCACGGTTGATTGGCGACTAGTAACGGTTTGCCTGCTAACGATTTTTTATATTTGCGCTCTGAAATTGCAAGAAATGTGATATTCACAAAGTTTGTGTGCTGCGCTGACATTGGCTTGCTCTATATTTCAAAACTGAGACCCTAAATCACTACCTGGCCACTAGCCACAAAGCGTCCCGGTTTTCAATCACAAAAATATGGTATGTCTATATACACTAGCATCATGAAATTTTACGCTGTCGGTTTCTGAATACGTGACAAGCAACGTTGTAAAACTCTCACTGTTTCAAGAAAATAACCTTTCTAACAGTATACTACACAGGGTAAAACACTGGTGTAGAAGGCGAGGGTGCAGGGGTTGCAACCGCACCCCAAAAGTTTTGAATTGGTGAAAATCAGGGAAAAATCCCCTAAAATCCGGGCAAAATGTGAGGAAATTTGGGAAAAATATGTGCAAACATCCGCCCACCAAATTGCGCCCATACATACAAGTGAGGTAGTGTTTATTTTCCCAACTAAGGCAAAAAATTGGCCAAAATGGCAAAATAATCTAAGGCTATTTTGCCTTTCTTTTTGCCGCTGATGGCAAAACAGACACTGCCCTTGAGTGAACTGGAATCATGTGGTAATTCCAACAGCCTTCATCAAATTTAGGTCAACAGAGAAAATGCTTCATTCAATTGTGGGCAACTTCAAACGGTCTTGTTCAAAGCTGGGCTATACGGAATAGCTCCATTGTATTTAAGTACATTTAGAAATATCTGGGTAAACTATAACAGCTTTATTCAAATTTGGATAAAAGTAGAATCATTTGGGTAAATTTTGACAATCGCAATGAAATTTGAGCAAATTGGGACAGCTATATTCGACTTTGGGTGAAGTTAAAAATGCTTCCATAAAATGGAAAAAGTTGGATAAATTCCAGCAGACTAAATCAATTCTGACCAAATGGCAATAGCTCCATTCAAACTTGGGCCAAGTGGAACATCTTCATTCAATTTTGGGTAACTTCAAACAGCTTTATTCATTGTTCGGGAACTTCAAAGAGCTTCATTCCAATTTGGGTAAAATACAAGCGCTTCATTGAAATTTGCATACAATTAGAAGCATTTGGGCAAATTCCAACAGTCCCAATCACATTTGGCATTTGCAACAGCTTCATTCAAATTTGGGTACAAATGAAACCATCTGGGCAAATTGGAAAAGTTCTATTCAGATTTGCATATATTATAAATACTTGGACAAATTACAACAGCCCAAATCAAATTTGGGAAAACTGAAACAACCTCATTCAAATTTGGGTAGAGTTAGAAACATTTAAAATTAGGAACATGTAGTGGCAACCCACCATTCCAACTAACCCTAATGTTTGTAAACTTCAGATTGTTGATGGTGTAGAGTCATGGGTGGCAGTGGTGTGCAGAGGTCTGATGATGCTCGGGACGACTGCTTGATTGTATGTCTCCTACCAAATTTTAGTATTGAGCAGTGGCGTATGATGGTCATTATTATTGAAAATGTGTTGTTTGTGACGTCACAACGTGACGTCATATTCACGTTTGCAAACCAACGTTATGCATATTATCCTACACGCACTCTCCTTACTCTTTGTACAGTGTATCATAGTAATTAACAAAAATTATCAGCGTTCCAAGTTACAAGACCGGAACAAAACACAGCACTCAACGCTAAGACAGAGAGGTTAATAACAGCAAAAGTATCCGGCAACGAGTTAGAACAGGGGAGTAGAACACACTCTGTGATACGCCAGCGAAGTTCACAACTGCAAAAATATAAGGCTGCGCATTAAAATAGTGGAGCAAAGCACACACAACGCTACGACAGAGCAGTTCACAACTAGGGCTCTCATTTAGTAATTTCTAATAAACCCAAAATGTACATGAAAAAAAGCATTTGTCTCCCAAAAAAAACAGAAATGTTAATTTACCAAAAACAAATGAATGCAAACACTTGAGGTAAAACGGTGCTTAAAATACTGATTTACTTATAGTTTCGCTTCTAAATTTTCGTCTGAAGCGCTAGCATTAACATTCGGATCACTGTTCCGTTGCTCAAGAAATTTTATATAAACTAATAAAGCTGATGACATACTTCATTATTGACATCTCTCGCTATTTTGGGCTTAGGTGTAAGCCTACAATAGCCACCAGCCTGTTTTATTTGCTGAGAGATTTCGGTAATTTGTTTCGTATTAGTCTTAAAATTTGCCGTAACGGCATTCACTGGTCTATATTTTTGGACATGATTGTGGCCAAATTGACTTAACTTTTTTCACTCATTAAAAAAAATTCGGTCCATGACCAAAAAAACTTAGCCTTCAGCTGATCTTTAGGGACAAGATGAGGAAAATGTAGGGCTACATTTGTTATTGAACTTGGTTCTTTTGTGAGATGTTGAGCTGCAAACGAATCTTAAATACCTATGCTGGCAACAAATCTTTCCTTCAAAGGCAATTGTTTTTTTTAATTTGCATGAATAGGGCAACCAAGAAATTTCAACATTCAGTCGTAAACATTGTTTCATCAATTTCTTCAGCTGGCGTCTGGACTAACCACAAGCCCGTCGCCAGGATTTCGCAGCAGGGGGCCAAAAATCACAAGGGGACGCATTTTTTAAATACAATATTGGATGTATGAAGCAACCGGGGGACCACACATGAAATGGAGGACACAAGTTTTTAATGGGGGGGCAGGCACCACTGGCCCTCCCGCTGGCCACGGACCTGGATAACCCTTCACCCAACTGCAAAACTTTCATTTGTAGGTCCAACTGTATATTATTTAATCATATTACTTCTACTCCACGCTCAACTGCATGGCTGACTGTACTGGATGAGGGGCAACCTACAGAAGTCAATATTTGTGCAGAAACCCATTTACAAAAGTTTACAAACATTTGGATTTTTGTAAACCTTCAGTATTTGATAAAGATATTGATACTGGTGTGGTGGTGTGAAACCGACTGAAGACGTTTTGCTTCACCGATGTACTTTTTCACCTGACGATTGCATGCAAACACTGTAACTATCGGAAAATATGTTTCATATACTATTGGATTTGCTGCAGCCAATTACCAAAATTTTTTCTTAGAAAAACTAAGATTTAACCGGATTTTTCGTAATTAAACCTAAACACCCAGATGGACTCAAAATCAGCAATGGAAGCCCTGTTCACAACTGCAAAAAATTAGGCTGCGTGAATGTCTTGTCGAATAGCAGTCGAGTAGAGAAGGTGTGCTGCAGGGATGGCGGACGCCCAGGGTTGACAGTTTGAAACTTGTAAGCTTCCAAGAATTGAGAATGCGCATGAAATACGCAAGAAAACGTCCGTATTTTAGTATGTGGCTGTTATTTCTACAACTACTGGGGGTCAGAACAGATACGCGCTTGTGTGAGCCATTATGATTAATCCGTCCGAACTGCCAATTGATGACGAAACTCAAAATGACGCACAGGTGTGCGGCTGTATTAGCGCACACCAAGGGTTGCTACATCAAAAAACTAAATGGGAAACTGGTGATATATTAAAAAGTCAGCTAAATGAAGCAAGTTGAAACAGGACATGCGGTTTTGCAATTTGGCTCAGAAAATCAATCAAACGTCCATAATTATCTTTCAATCCTTTTTGGTGATTTTCCCTTGATCGCACAATCTAGAAAAGTTACTTTGATTGGGTGTGCCCGCACACCTAGAATATAGGTCCCTGGTTTTGAACTATTGAGGAATGTGATAATTATTGGCATTTCATAGTAAAAACTAGTGCTGACAAAAAAAATAAGTTTTGAAAAATGAAATGCAGCATGTGTTAGAAGCCATACAATACGAAAAATAATCTACTTACAGCATTTTAACTTTTGCAATTTCACTCTTCGGATACCCCCTACCTTGGAATGCCCGGAGCGGTCGCCCCGTTCGACCCCTTTTGAACGCCACTGGTGGTAGGGCACAAGCACACGACAAAAAAACTATAGAAAGTTTTTGTGGTTTGAATTGGAAACTGTGACGTCACAACCATTGAAATATTACATCATTACCTACACACCCTATGAAGGTCTAAATTACGCTATTTTAGACAAAATTACACCACTGTGAAAACGTATCGGTGAACCACCTCAAATTCAAAAAGGCTGTTACAGGGGCGACCCAAATCATCAGCGGCACTCTGTCTCATCATACGATTTATTCTGACTGAATAAAACCGTTCGGGGCTTGCGTCACTGAAATTTCTATTTGCTTTCATTCTGGCTTGGCATTATCGTTGCCCTGTGACGTTAGTTACATAACAATAAATGAGAATTTTGCGTGATAACCTTTCCATTGTTGAGTAACCTACGTCAAAGACAATGATAACGCCAGTAAGTCCTCTGTTTACTAGGCTCATTCATATTATCCCGAGTTACTGGACAATTGTTCGTTAGTTTGAAATTATTCGGGAAACGGGAACTATCCATTGGATTGGATTTCAAATGCAATGTTCTATTCAAATCCATTGCTTCAAAAAACATTAAATCCGATATGAATAAATTTAAAAAAATACCTAATTGAATAGGGCAGCTCGAACTTTAAGAGATAAGCCTGAGTAAAGCGCGAGCGAACGAAGTCGAGAGAACACCAGAAGAGTCGCCAGTAAGTTTTCTAGAGGGGGGCTTTACACTCTGAAATTTGATAAAAACTCCACCGATTCACAGTGCTTCATAATTCAATTTGGGAAGGCTTGAAGTTTGTTTGGTGGGCTAAGCTCCCCAAAACCCCGCCGGGGCGACCGGACTGGAGAACACCTACTACGATTGATATTGCTTCATTCAGGTTACCTGCAACATGAACGTGAAAGGCCAGACATAGAACGAAAATATATGAACAGTGACAAGGCCCAAATAGCAGAGCCCGAGTTGGTGGGACCGTGGGTGGTGGCACAAGTATACAAAGCAAGCAAGCTCACGTTCACTGATATAAATCGTAATCGAAGACTCGGGCTAAGCCCGACGAGCCGGTGTGCCGGAGTCGCCACTGTGCTGTTGAAAACACCAAGAACACAGCTTAAAAAACAGGCAAAAATAATACAGCATTGATACCTATACCTGTCTTAAACACATTTCAAATCACAACTTTCCCATATCTTGAACACAGAAGGAACAAGAAACATGACTGACTACTCATTTTACACTGCACTAGATACAGGAATACAAAGACAAGACAAAGCATACGCAGTAACTAGCAAGTTGTCTGTACGGATGCCAATTGTGTTGCCAATACAAAATAAAATAAAGCTATTTAGTGTTCCCAATGCAAAAACAAAAACACAGTTGAAAGTGATCTGTCAAATATTTCATTTTGCTTATAAGATTCAGCAAAATTTAACCATTTAGAATGGTGTTAAAACGCTTGAAATTACACCAATTTTTAAATGGTGTGGTACGAACTTTTTCCGACAGACAAGCATGGGTGTTGGAAGCAGGCCCGTAACTAGAGGGGAAACCTACCTGAAAAATTGTTCACTCCACTTGGAACAATGTGCTGGACATAAAAACTATTGGACATATAGTTTGAAAGATTTGGGCCCCTCGCAGAAAACTCTTCGCCTCCCCTGGTGTCCCACGCTGGTTACCGGCTTGGTCGGAAGGGGGGCAGGAATTTGAAAAGTTCAGCAAAAAATGCTGTTTTCTTAGTTTCGAGTGATGAAAACCAAAATTCACCACTTTTGGTCCCCCTAGAAAAATTTTTGGAGAAATCCACTAGTGGCCCCCTGGAAAAAATATATCCGACGCCCATGCACACAAGCATGTAAAATTACACCATTTTTGTAAAACATTGTGTTGTATTACACCATCTGGGAGACAGACTGTGCACGGTGTATTCTGCTAAACAATTACGAACTCCTGCCAAAGTACAAAATAATCTTGACTAATTACTTCCAAAATTCTGCAACATTTTTTTCATTAAACGATTTACTTTAACAATGGACTGAATATTGACTGTGTTACTTAAACTTATTTAAGCAAATTTACAAATTTAAAAATGGGGTACCAGGCCCCCCAGAAATGAAAGTGGGGGGCCTAGGCCCATGCGCCCCCCCTGGCTCCACCACCTATGTGTAAAGTGTACGACAACGTAGCTGTAGCTGCAAAACATTTTGTGGTATGATGTGGTGTAGCTGTGATATGATACTGTGAATTTTTCGTGTTTCAAACTTGCTTGATGTTGTGAGATTTGCAAGTGTGAATCTGTTACCGCGAAATATTCATGAACAGAATTAACTAAGTAACTGCAGCTGTAATACGTTGTGTGGGTAGGAATGTATCTGTGATTTTATACTGTTTAAGTTTTCATATTTTCCGTTTGTTTCATGCAATGAATTGCATATTTGCATCCCGCAAAATTTTAATGTTACAATTTAGTGCTGTGAAGTGCAGTTTTCATGAACAGTAGCAACTTTGCACTGTGTAATTCACTAATGCTAATGCATTCCAGAGAAGTACTGCTATTTTTATAAAATATTCTTGTTGAGGTTGTAAGTCACTTGTCATTGGAAATGTGCATTTGTACACATTCCCTGGTAGTTGATCATATAGGCTGCAGTATTTGCCTGCATCAGACCCATATAGGCAAACTCCATCGCCTCGCAACTCGTGAAGAACGGGGCACACAGGACCGGGGATTGCGAGTCCACCAAGCTGATCAACAAGGAGCTGTCCAACCTATGGAAGATTCCAACACCTGAGGGTCACAGTATCTCTGAGCCCTTTAGGTCGGGGGAGCTTGAAGATCCCCTCAGACGGCTGAAGCCAGGAAAATCTCCGGGATTGGACTCCATTTTCCCGGAGTTCATACTCCACGCCGGGTCGGCTCTCAAATCTTGGTTTTGCGACTTCCTCAGTTCCTGCATGCGCCAACTGAAAATTCCAAAGATCTGGAGAAGAGCACTAATAATTGCGATCCCTATGCCAGAAACGCCATTCGGGGACCCAAAGAGCTACCGCCCTATATCTCTGCTGTGCGTCCCCTTCAAAATCCTCGAGAGACTCATCTACGCTCGCGTCGAACAATCACCGACCCATTGCTCCCTCGGAAGCAGTCGGGCTTTCGACACGGGAGGTCGGCCATAGATCAGGTCACGCTGTTGACACAGGACATCGAAGATAGCTTATCGGCTAAAAAGAAAGCCGGAGCTGTGTTTGTCGACCTCACAGCAGCCTACGACACTGTATGGCACCGCGGCCTCACTTGCAAGCTGCTGCAATTGCTGCCTGAGAGACACATGGTCCGCATGATCATGGAGATGGTTAGCATTCACAGCTTCACCCTCACCACAGGAAACGCCAAGAGAAGCAGGTTACGACGCCTAAAGAACGGCGTCCAACAGGGATCTGTCCTGGCGCCCCTTCTCTTTAACACCTACATCTCTGACCTGCCAACCACCATCTCCAGAAAGTATGCATATGCTGACGATCTAACAATCATGCATGTTGATGGAGACTGGCAGGCAGTGAAAGGGGCGCTAACCAAGGACATGGCAACACTAGGTGAATACCTCCAGACTTGGAAGCTAAAGCTTAAAGTCAAATACAACAACGAAACCCTGCTCTTCCGCTCCGAGCCCAAATACCTCGGAGTATCGTTAGACAGGTCGCTCACGCTTCGCCGACACCTTGAGTCGCTTCGCAAGAGAAGCTGACATCACGCGTTGCGCTCCTGAGGCGGCGTGCTGGCTCGGCTGGGGTGCTGGAGCAACAACTCTGCGAACAGCCACCCTAGCCCTGGTACATTCAACCGCAGAGTACTGCGCGCCTGTCTGTGCTCATACCCGCCTCATCGACCCCGCCATCAACGACGCCTTGCGAATTGTGACTGGAAGCCTGCGTCCTACACCAGCGGACAACCTTCCAATCCTCGCAGGCATCCAACCTGCTGAGTTTCGTCGCAATGGAGCCGCACTGCCTCTCCCATGCCATGCAGCCTGAACACCTGCTCCACTCAACGCTTACCCGTCCATCGAGTGCAAACGCACGGCGCCTCAAATCGAGACACCCGTTTGTACCCGCCGCACAACAACTCATCAGTTCATCTGACAACAATAACAACATACATGCGGCGCAGTGGGCGGATCACCAATGGAATGCGGAGTGGGCGGAAAACCCACAAGACTCTGCATTTTCATCCCCGACACCGGCACACACCCACCCCGGAATGACCTTCCCAAGAAGAGCCTGGGTCCGGCTTAACCGCCTCCGCACCGGTGTCGGACGTTTCCGCTCCTGCTTGTTTAAATGGGGTATGGCCTCCTTTGCGGCCTGTGAGTGTGGCGCAGAAGAACAAACCGTCGATCATGTCGTCCTCCAATGTCCAATCCATCAACCTCCCCATGGACTGCATGGACTGACAGTTCTGGACGATGAGACAACCGAATGGCTATTCAACATCTGCCACGAGATCTATTGCGGCCAAGCAGTGGTTTGAACAGCTAGCTCAAAAGAAGAAGACCCATATTGCTATTTTATTTCTTAGCATGCTGTGTTCAGTGCACGTTTAACTGTCTAACTGGAGTGGATTTTTGGTTTTCATAATGTGACTTTAGAAGCTGTAAACGTTTAAGTTGCAGTATTTTAAGTTCAAGACATTGCAATGAAAATTGCCAAATGCGGAAGGCTAAGCTATATGCAATGTATGAAATTGCTTCCGTTCCTTCTCCTTACTTGAGACTTTACCTATTTGCAGCAATGTAGTAGTTCAGATCGTAACCTGATATTTCACTACTTTTCCAGATTGATTGCGATTGTGGCTCACACAACTGCACACGTCTATGCTAGAGAAGAACAGATCGTAGCTATTAGGATGATCGTGCTGGAAGATGAAAATGGAGATGCTGAACAACACCTTCCACACGTAGTGGCATGAACAGCTATTTTTGGAGGGATGTTATTGTAATTAGCTAACATTTTTCGATACGATAAATATTACCATTGTTCACATGTGGTTGTGCAGAATATTGGTTGCTAATTGAGGGCGTACGGCTTAATTTGAACCCCGGTAATTGGTAATTAGGCATGCAGACATCTTGATTTGTTTACAATGGTACATTTTAGTCTTAACACTAAGACTTGCTGTTTATACGTTATTTGGGGACAACAAAATCAAATTTGTGCAAAATTTTTTGCATCTCCAAAAATATGCACTCCCGTACACATACGCAGGATTAGGTAAATAGCAGCTTCTGTTTGGTAGTAAAAGAAATTTTTACCCCGTGTTTTGCGTCTTGTCCTGGCATAGACGCATAGCACGATAAGCTGTTGGTGTGTGGTGTACGTAAGGTTTTGTTCAGCATAGCAGAAGTACATAACTAAAGAGCAGTGTGACAGGAACTGCTAACCTGCTATACCAACGGAAATGACGATATCGCTTGTAATAACAGGAATTCAAAAGCGCAAGGTGGCTATAAAGAAAGAACAGAAGGATGAAATGATGTTGGCTACATTGCTGCGACTAAAGCTTATTTTCAGCAAAACTGCCTTCACTTGAAAATTTTATCAACTCCTACGTGATGAGCTGGTAGTTTTGAAAGCAAAAAACGTAGCACATGCGGCTTGCCACATGTGAGTGCAGAGTACTGTAGTTGGAAATAAAATCAAAATTTAATAAAAAACGTATCGCTTTTCTTAGTTTTGTATACTTTATGCTGCTTAAAAAATGGCTAGTGGGTTACGCGATTTTCACCGTAACCCGGACTTGCATTGGTACACCAAACGTTAAACGTACGTGACGGCAGTTAAATTAACACCTGCTGATCGTGTCACACTGTTAACACAGCACATGAGGAAATTTAACAATACAGTATTTAAAAGAAATTTTATGCACCATACACCGTATAGTTGATCTCGTTTTTTGCGTACCTTCATACGAGCGCGATGGTGAGCTCGAGATGTCATAAAGCGAGTGCGACGTGAAACGACGAGCGCATGAACTACAGTATCGTCAGGGCAACGCAGGGCTCGTTAATGCTGCGCAATCGTGTGAAGCTGTGCCAAAAAATCAATCAATTGCTGTTTTTACAGAAATAATCACTGCCACATTTCTGAATTAATGAATGCCAGCGACATGCTCAACGTTTGTGACGTCCAGGTGGACGTCGAATTTGGCGTGCCCCCAGGGAAGAGAAGTGCTTAGTAACGGTGTATGTTGTGTAACAAAAGCCGCCATTTTACATAACTCTGTGCTTTTAGCGTCGTTACAGTGAGGCGTAATATTAGTAGGAGCGCAAAAAACGCAGTTTCAATTTTGCTGAAGTCATGAACGGCCAAACGCCTTACTGTCTCCGTCCCGTGAGTCTTCAGTGATATAAACAGTCTTCTATAAAGCTAAAATCGCCCAACTGCAATGAAAGCAATCCCTCATGTTTAGTCTTGTCATGAAATGTTATGTTATGTACTGGTCCTTTTATGCAATGGTATGTTATGCACTTCTGTTATGAAGTAGTGTATGAATGCGGTCGTGTATTAAATAGTCTGTAATGAAAGTGGTCTGTTACGAACTAATTTGTTACGAATGTGGTCTGTAATAAACAGGTCTGTTGTGAGTGGTCTCTTATGAACTGGTCTGTTAAAAACACGTCTGTTATGAACGTGCTTTGATATGAACCTCGTCTGTTATGAACAGGTTTGTCTTGATAGGGAACTATTTTCACCACAGCGGGTTGATGCTTTGCTTCCTAAGTTCACTCTACGTCTTCAAGGAGGCAGCATCTTCACCCCCATCCTTGGTTTAAATCCTACGTACTTTTTCTTTTCCGCCTTCAGTCGCTGGTAAACTCGTTTTAACTATTTCGAGCATTGGATTATGTTTTCCATCTTTTTGCCGCCTTTTCAAACTTTTGTCTGAAAGAGATGCATATGTTTTAAATTTGTATCACTGAAATACTGTCACAACAAGGCTGTAATGACCGATTCCTGCCAGCGACTTTAATGGACTGAAAAATACAATCCTTTTTGCGCAGGTGGTCTTGGCCGATAGAATTGATAGCTGGGTTGCTGCATTTCTAATTGAGCCTGCGCATGTGAAGAACTTAGAACATGAAGTGCTGACCGTGAGCGTCGCTTCCATTTGTAGCTCACTTAGGTGATACTAAAAACCATTGAGATACTTTTAAGGAGAGGTAAAAACGCTCACCCAACCATAAGGACTCGAGCCAACCCTTTACTGCAACTTCTTTACTACGTTTACTGTCATCACTTCATGAATCCCTGAAACAAATTTTGATAGAAACGAACGTCCTATACAAAGCTAATAAAACAATTTGCAAAAACAAGTTGAATTTCTCTTCGACGGCATAAAAGATTTCCTGGCTTATTCCGTTTTCGCTAAAATAGAGTTAGACACCTGCCATGCAGTCACTTGGTGCAGTTCACTGAACCGGACGGTCATTGTTGTCACTCAAACGCTTACATAAGGTTGATTTACGTGCTATGTGTAGCACCAGATGCCTTGCATAGCACAATGATTCAAGGCAGCGCAACCGGTTATTTTATGAGCCTATTTTTCAGCAACTTGATCCAGCACACCGTTAAATATAAACCAAGCCCGCTTGAGCAAGCTGGAGGCGTTTTCTCGTAGAGATAGCGCGATTAAAACTCGGCGCGCGTCATTTCCTTGAACTGCAGCAGCACCACAAAAACTGATCCGGTGATTGTTGCGCAGCCACCATGTGCTACGCCAGTTACATCCGGGCAAATACAATATGCGTCGATCATCTCTTGATTGAAACAAAAATGTAGTCCTTTACCGAGTTTTGCGAAAAACCCAATGTACTGTAGACTGATAAAAACAAAATATTTGAACAGTAAGCTCCAGGCAGGAAGATAGCCTACAGAGGGAACATTGCGAGACACATTACTCCACTGAGTCCGTTTCTTCTCCTGATGTACGTAATTTTTAGTCTTAAAACGGAGTGAGATTTTAATAGTGAGCTTGCCACTACATTTTAGAAGTTCGAATAATATTTACAAGTCATGCAACTACATGCTGCTATTAAAAAACAACTCACCAATTTTGCATTTTTATTTGCTTTCTCAACAAACCGCTATCCTGCTTATAGGTTGGCAAGATTTTATATTCACGTGTGGAAATTTTTCAAAAGTACAGTTTGGCTTTTGCCGCCCATATTTCTACTACCTTCCAAGACTGAGGGCGCTGGTTCAAAAACCAAGTTGCATGGAGTCCACCGAGACTATGCGACAGCAAGACAACTTATCGTTTCCCGTTCAACTTGTAGGTCTCTTCAACCAAAGTTCTCAATCTGATAAAGTACACAGAATACGCCGAATCGAACCTCGACATTTTGTCGGCATTGAAAAATCAAGTGTTCAAACTGCAAATACGAAAAAACGCAAGCGCGCAACTTTCATTCTGCGACAGATTTACTTGTGAAAACAGCCACTTGATCCAAAGGGTGCAATAGGGGGCAAAACAACACAGCGGGGACAAAAATGCTCGATCACTAACAGATCATTGAGTTAACTTCAGAAGCCTACTACTATGACTTGTCAGATTCTTGCAGGTGTTAGTTTACTATGATAATCGTTTGAGGTTGATCAAGTACACAAAACTAAGAAAATATTCTTAAATCAAGTACACAAAACTAAGAAAATGTGCCAAACTCTTTGGAATAATTTAATCTGGTAGTTTTTTTACAACCAGCGGTCTTACCATGGGGAAATCAGCGAAAAAAAAACAATCACAAGTTCAGACGATTAAGCGAACAGTTACTGGCATAAAGGAATCTCAAGACAACGGTAATATAAACAATTTCTGGAAGGGCAGTCGCTGGTTTTACCGTCAATGCCTGAGGACCTTTTGCCATTTCTTACGACCAGAATCAAGAAAACGGCTCCTTGGAAAACTACATTTGTGTCCGAGCATTTGCACTCGTTGCATGCTTTGTCTGTTGCAGTCTTGACGATTCCAGCTAACAGCGCTGCCAGGGTAAACCATACAAAGAGCGCAAAACACACAGTGGACTGTCATGTGTTCTTTCCAACACGCACGCATTTGCATTAACACAAATGCGAAGAAGTGTTTAAAAGCCCTTTGTTCGAATATAAAGTATGACTCCTAGCAATAAATTCACATTTGACTTTTTTTAAATAGCTGAAAACTTCTGATTTCTTATCTTTTGCACTCATAATAAGCAGTGATGAATCGCAAAGTAAAGCACAATTTAGCGTGGGAACTGGTTACCGTGTTGAAAACAGATTTTTCCACAGATGAAAACTTCAAGAAAAGTCGGCATTTGTTTACATTGATTTTTTTACCCTCCTGATAATGTACTGCTATGCAAAGCAATGCTAGTTCGCTACCAATTATTCATAACTTACATGCTACTGCTTGTAAACGTAATGTTTTCTAGTGAACATTCCTACTTTGCAATGGCGTGCCGTGCATTTCACGCTTAAATATGCAATGATATCATATCTTAAACACACTCCCTGCTAACAGCATGACTACATACAGCTACAAAAGCTATGNATATTTTATTATATACCTACTCNTTACAGCTCAGTTCTTTTCATATCGCTACACTACTACAGGCCCGGTTCGATCATTTTGACTAGAAAGTAAGATATTGTGACAGTTAAAGTTTTTCTTACTTCTACAATAGTGGTTCTCAACCATTTCGCCCCCCTACCATTTAATTCGGCTCTGCCCGCACTTTAAAACACCGCAGAGGCCAGAAAACTCACACGCCTCGGGCTTGGAATGGAGAGTTGCACCATCTAAAATCTAATTAAACTCGTCAGAGAATTACATGTTTTGCGTTCCGGCCCGTTTTCTTTATCGAGGCGCCACGATAGTTTTAGTTTTCAACTAAAAATAAATGACGAGAAAAAAATGTCGTTTTGCGTTGGTCGAAAAACTCACAGGAGAAAAATTTCGTGGCTTATTAGAAGAGAAATGCAACTGAGTATGAGCAAAACGTCTAACACGTGATCTCTACAAACGCGACTGTTTTAGCAGATAACGTCAAGTCCCGCAAAGAAGTGGAAGGTAGATCATAAAAATGCGATTCACAATAAATCAAAACAGCTTCACTTTGACATGGCGTAAAACGAATGTGACCTAAAATGAATGTGGTCTCAAATGAATGTGGTCTCAAATGACTGTGGTCTCAAATGACTGTAGTCTCAAATGACTGTAGTCTCAAATGACTGTGGTCTCAAATGACTGTGGTCTCAAATGAATATGGGCTCAAATGAATGTGGTCTCAAATGAATGTGGTCTCAAACGAATGTGGTCTCAAATGACTGTGGTCTCAAATGAATGTGGTCTCAAACGAATGTGGTCTCAAATGACTGTGGTCTCAAATGAATGTGGTCTCAAATGACTGTGGTCTCAAATGAATGTGGTCTCAAATGAATATGGGCTCAAATGAATGTGGTCTCAAATGAACAGGTCTCAAATGAACACGTCTCATATGCATGTGGTCTCAAATGTCGTGGTCTCAAATGAACGTGGTCTCAAATGAAGTGGTCTCAAATGAATGGTCTCAAATGAATTGGTCTCAATTGCCTGTACACCGGGTTCATCAAACCCGACGAAATAGTTAGAGTGACAAAAATTGTACAAACTTATTCCACGGTTAATTTGCAATTGCAAGGGAATGGTGTCAACCTTATTAAAATCAAATCAGCCAAATCAGCAATCTTCACCTTCTTGTCCAAGTTTAATGCTGTTCAAACGAAATCGAGCCCTTCATGAACTCTAACAGTTTCCAACTGCTAAATG
>JGI24158J21664_10006324_pt1 | contig 15596 bp, 3 predicted proteins | sample Ectturendosymbi3_FD_21664 | JGI IMG/M metagenome (IMG submission 21664)
CAGACAATTCAGGTAGACAGCTTCAGAAGTACTGTTGGCAGAGGATCCAAGTCGCATGATTTCGATGATGATCGGCGGATGATAGCTTCGACCTCTTCTATTGTCGCAGAAGGGAATTCCCTGAGCGGAAGTCCAACGAAAGGTTTGTCGCAATACAATGGATCAATTGTGTTAGAATCCTGATTGATTCTGTTTAGTATTATGAGTCTGACGTTCTAATTGNCGTTAATTATCATCATTTCCTCTTACAAAATATATTAGGACATTACAATAACGTTCCCTAGCACTAGCCAAGGTAAATAATCACTTGTTCCCAGCTTACAACAGCAACGATCACTAAATTCAAATCTGAGGAACACGTTGCCCAGAGGTAGAAGCACATGTCAGTGGTGTCTTTGAAATAGTTACGCCGGAAAGATTTTTTCTTTCAGTACACAAATACATCTAAAATTTTTATCTGTCTAAATGTTAAAAACACTTTAATAAGTTTAGGCGCAGAAGAATAAAACAGTATTGTTTCGAAAGTTTTATGAAAAGGAGGCCTGGTTCTAAAAGTCGTTTTGAAAGGTCAGCTTACTCGTTTTTATGCTTTTTTCACATCGCCAGTTTTAGCTGTAATCCTTTGTTTTATGATTGTGGGTGCATTTTTTGCATATCTCTGCAAAAGTTCTTTACGCAGGAATAACAGTTTTCCAACTACTGTGAATAAGCCGTTTGCAAACTTTCAGCCATCTATTTTGAATGAAATGACCACCAGAATACGCGATTAGGATCAGCAGATGACGTATTCATCGCATAAAAGTGGATAAAAAGAAGAATGCTATTAAGGTTCGGAAAGTATAGATAGAGTACAAGTTGAGTGTTAAACCGGCCAAGCATTTTGTGCAAAATTTTTTAAAACGGGATGCAATTTTTTGTGCGCCATCAACTTCTTTAAGAAATAGATTTGCTAAGATATTAGATGCATTCTGTGAAAATCAATACAGTATATCTTTAGGCAAACTGTAATAAGATTTTTTCACTACTCATTTAAGTAATCCATCCCCACCAGACCTCACTTTTAAAAAAGGCCAGAAAAGACCTTTTGGTGCATATCATCGGGTAATCGATTCGCAAATGCAAGCAGAAGCGCAAAAACAACTTGCACGACTTGATTTTCATTCATTCCGAAATTCCAGCCAAACTACTTCAAACTTTACATTTTAACCTATGTTTCGAATTTTACGTGCATGTGACTGGATTATCACGCTAGTGTAGTCTATCCCTTTTTGGATGAACCTTAAGCATGTGTAAAAGTAATCACTACTGCACACTCCACAGTAGCTCAAAAAATGGGCATTTCTAGAAACAAACATCAAATCGAATCATTTCAGTTTGTCGCACGCTGTGCGGTAAGCTCTGCAACGGACATTACTCTTCTGACGGGCAACGTATCGCTCTGCAAAGACCTGTTGAAAAACGACGTTGAAGAAAAGCACAACTGCTTCCTTCTGGCCAAGAGAAAAATATCAAAATCTAGCCTCAAATCGAAACTACTGGTGTCTGGTACAGCACTTCGAAAACTTATTTTGCCCAGCTGCAAGCTCACTTGAAAAGGATTGCAAAGAAATGTCACAATCGCCTTCACGAAGCTTTATCTGTATTGCCCGCTGTTGATCCAATAACACCGAATATTCCCCCCATTCGCTAGGTCAAAAGCCGATCACGTTGGGTTTGCGCATAGCCACCAGCCGCCACAAAAACAACCCTAGTGATGAGGAAACAACAAACTCAAGACATGGTGTACACGTCGCCCATTACATTTACCCATGCACAGATAAAATCGCAAAGATAAATGACTCAGTGATTAAAATCTTGAAGGTGCTTCATGTTGGCCATTATTTCCAACATCTTTCATTTGTCATTCTGGCGAAGCTGGCGGTAACAGAGCTACTTTTACGCAGCAGGTGTTTCCTGAGATATGTTAATTATCACCGGTAAAAAAAGTGCAGAAGCAGGAAACAGGGATCAGGAGAGCTGAATCATTGTTCAATCGAAACTTCAAAAAGACAATTTGAAAGCTTTTAGGTCAAACTATACCTGTAGATAAACTTTTTGCTAGGCTCACTTTCCCAGTTCAGAGCTTTATTACCTGAATTGTGGTTTGTTTCGAGTAAGAATAATGTAGTCAACGGTCTGTTGTAGACACTTTTGCATTACCCAAATTAGAAGAAACTATTTTTCTGCAATCCGTTTTACCTGCATGGTCGAATCTAAAGACACATTGACAAAATGCTCAAAACAGAGTCTCGTATATCTGATGTTAGGTATGTGCATATTCTTTTTAACACCAAAGGCATCATCATGCAATTTAATTCAAAAACATATTAAGAAATAATTTTATGACTTGCTGTCAAGCAATACAGTGAAAAATGCGTCTACTCCACCTGAGGGTCATGTGGTGCAAATGTATGTGGTATGGGATCTGAAAACAAGCCAGCAAGAGTCATCATTCATAAAACTGCGGCCTACCAACTAACTACAAACAAGGTTGGATTTCTTCAAACGAATAAAAAACAAAGTGCTTGAATTTTCTTCAAACTCTGATGAATTTGATTGCCAGCGGTTCAGCTCCATGCCTTTGTACATTTCGCTACTCACGCACACATTCCAAAGAAGAGAGGCCTGTAGTTCCGAATTTATTAAGAAATAAAAATAGGTCTTTCCTAGGGGGATTTGCGGAATTCAAACAACTACCAAACAAGTTGCAGGTGTTGATCGTTTGTGAACTGCAAAACAACAACCTTCTTAAAACGTTTCCAAAACAGAGTGGTAGTCTGCACAATGGCAGGGACAAGACATTGGAAGAAGTCATTGGCAATGACTCACTTCCTTCCTTATTCGCTCGGCAACACAAGTCGGTAACCCGCAGGTCACGTGACTTCCTCAAGCTCTATGCAAGCCTGACATTGTTTGGGTTCTTTGCACACTTATGACGCAGTACAGCAACGCCTGTTGTTTTGATTGTTTCCGTAAACCATCTGCTGTGTAGCAATCACCTTTCAACAGCTACGCTGGTCCCTAAACAAGTCAAGCGGAGACTGGCAGAGAAATTTCTGCAAAGAGCTCTAACTGCAAGCGCCAGTAATCATAACCCTGCGCTTAACTGTTCATGGGCGGAACGGTCTGTCCGAAAAAAAGTACAGTCAAAATCCACATAAGGTGTTGCAAGGAAACTACTTGAAGGTGGAAATTCGAAGAAGTTTACACGAAAAATATGAAATCCCCAAGAAAAAACTTGCTGAATCGAATACTCTCACCTCCTAACCTAAAATGATCGAATCCAGTTACCCTAACTAAAAACGCTCTTGGATTAGTTTCGTCTCAGACTGTAGGTTCGTTTTCATGGACCAATGTTGAATGATAGTTCTGGCATTTTTGTTTTTTCACGCCTTATTAATCGAGGTTGCACTAAGACAATACTTTGATTTTATTTAGCTTGCAGCCTTCCCCAGCCGTAAGCATCTACAATACCATACCTTCCACAGAGTGGTTTGCACTAGACCAGAGGTGACGAACATGTGGCCCGCAAAAGAATTTCGTGCGGCCCGCGAAGCATTCAGGCGAGACCAACAGTCTTGAACTTTCTTTGACCTGCTTCTAATCTTCTAAGTTGCTGAACAGTTTTTTCGTTTTTAACAGGTTTCATAGTATGACTAAAAAGTTGAGCGGCCCGCTTACTCAGCGGTAACGGACAAAGTGGCCCGCGATAGCAAATAGGTTCTAGACCAAGGTTTCTCAACCGGGGCCCTCGGCCCCCCTTGGGGCCATGGAGCGGTTTTCCGGTGGTCACCAGCAGAGGCATTTACTAAATAGTATTATTAAACGTGGCGAATAAAATAACAGATGGAAACACGTTAAAAACAAAGTTAGGTGTTTTTATTGATGAGCAGGGGGCCCCAAGTGTTGATAGTCTGGAAGGAGGGCACAAACCATGAAACGTTGAGAACCACTGGACTAGACATTTGTCTTTCTTGATTTGCAATTTCGAGCTCTCTTGCGTAAATAAAGATTACAATTCATAGACACCCCTAAATTTTGAATTACAATCTTTGATCAAAACTATCCACTTGCAACATATGCGCAGTTTCTTTAAATTGGTGTAAATATGTTGTTTCACTGAACGTGCGTGGGGCAAACCAGAAAACAAGCTGCACTTTCCGCAGCTCGTTTATAGCTACATGAGGCAACTGCTAAATAAATGTAGCTATCTGGCAAGAAACAACTAATATTAAAGAAGTCTAGTAAAGGAGATGCGAGACGGTTTTCACCTTTTTATTTTACCCATCATATTTTGAAGTTCTGCGCGCATGCTTCACACGCGTCAACTGGCCAAACCCTAATAAAGCTGGTAATCAGGCAAACAGCCTTGTGTGAGAGCTTGCATCATTCGATCAGTTTCTGTATTCTACCAGACTGGACTTGAAAAGTAACCGCTTTAGAGCTATGATCGTTCAGCTAAGTTCACTCCCATATGTCTTTCAGCTTTGCGTCATCATTGCACCACATGAACACGAGACTTATCGCCATATCACTAAAAGCATGTCGTGCAGCAAGCAGACCATGTGGAAATACAGACCTCAAGGCATTGTGATAAAAAGCACTCATAGTTTGTTTTCGTCCTCGGCACAGTTTGCAAGCTGCCCTTCGAAGTGATATCAACCAACATCGCTGCCATGGTCGTATGACATTACAGCCCTCTGGAAATGGGTGAACGCTTCTATGTCCTCAACGTAATATGAGTACTTGGATTTGATTGATGTACCAACTACCTATTGACTACTCAATGCCGATGCATAACAAGTTTCTTTCCACCACTAGCTCTACGCGATATACATGGCATTTCTTGTGACAGTAAACATTTTGAATGTGAAGATATACCAAAGTTTCTGAAGAAAGCATACAAAATCATAATCACCTAATCATATCTTTTAAATAAGCGCCTTGGCGATAAGATGCGTTCCTAATCTCAAAAAGCATCCACCGGTATTTCTTTCAATTTGCCGCGCTCCACGCAATCTGTAATGACTAGGCAAACATATCAACAAGCCGAGCCGCTTATCAGCTACTTGTAAATTGCATTCACAGACAAAACCAGAGGCCGGGCTTTGTCTCTGCGAGCTGACGTTCAACGTTGCCACAAAATTACTTGTATGGAAGTTGAGGGTACCTATTAGACTGTGAATAAAATCAACGGCGACTGGCAGGGCCTTCGAGACAAATATTGCACAAAAGTCTTTTGGGATCCCATGGCCTCGAAGCCAGCATAGAAGTTTCTAAATAATTAGAATTCTAAAGAATAAAGAATTCTATTTCCACCAAATCTACATGTTAGCTCTCACCAATGTTTTACTTCTGTTAGCAGCTATTCTATAACAGTGGTTCTTAACCAGGGGTGCGCCTCCCCATGAGGCGTCAATAAATTTCTAGGGGGGCGCGAGCCCTCACGCGCTGTACAACACGAAAAGTTTGACCAGTAAATGTAGCAATAAATACATCTGTTTTTACAACTTATTTAATGTCACGGGGGCTTGAAACAAAGGACAATTACTTAAGGGGGCGTGGTAAAGAAAAGGTTAAGAACCACTGTTTTATAAAGTAGCAAAAGTCTCAATACAAAGCAGCAATAAGCGTCAGCATTTACTATTAGATACACGCTTAGACATGCCATTTAAAAAACATTCAAAACAATTTTTTTCAGAGAAGAGCAACCTACTCTTCTTTAAAAGATAACAAAAACAAACCTAAACTTTAATTGGACTACTAATTAAAATGTGTTTTTTCGAGAGGCTTCTATTCTGCTGCTTCGAAATTAGCTTTATGTGCAGTTGGCAAATGCCGCATTCATCCCTAATAATACTGTATATCGCTTTAGTTTACTTCACGTTTTTTTTAGGAAAATGTTATGTACCCGGTATGGGTCTGTAGGGACCCGATTTCTCTGATGCTAGGGACCCGATTTTCTCTGACTGTAGGGACCCGATGATAATTTTCTCTGATTCGAAGGCCCGATTTGAAATTCTAGGGAACCGAATCGGGTCCCTAAAACGCCTCAAAAAAAACTGGTCTACTTCCTTATATTCGGTCTTAATATTTCTACCAGTTCTTCATGAACCTCGCGGCTCTTAAGGTCAAACGGAAATATTATATCTGAAAGAATACGTCGCAAAGATCGGAACACAACACGCAGAAATTTCGATTACGATTATCCTATACACACAGTTAGCCTACGTTCACACAAACTGTGCTTCTGTTCGCAGCAGCAACAGGACTGTTGTGGCCAGGTTTGACAGTTTTTATCGAGGATATGCGCTTGTAAATGATGAAATCAGATTTCTGGAAACTCAAATCCAAATGGTCAAAACCTGCTCCCCTAAAATTGAAATGCGGTGTTTTACTAGAAATGGAAATACTCTTTCGACAATATGTCGCCTATTTGATCTACTATAGCATCTCTCTTTATTTTCCGTACGAGTTGATTTTTGCTGGCTGCATTAAAGTCCATTCAAGTACAACCATCCCCTTAGCGCATGAGCCTGTGTAACAGGGGTTCCCAAGCTGGGCTACACATACCCCTAGGGGTACATTTGCCTATCTCATGGGGTACACTTACTGTACAGCCGCAACAAATTAACTAAGAGACATAAAAATGGAGTCTACCTTTGTAGTTCTAAAAATCTAAAGTTTTATTAAAAATTCAGTGGATTTTTGTTATTTTACACAATCTTTTTGTCACAAAAAATTATAGGCGTACAGGCTCATCTGCCGAAACGCTGAAGGGGTACATGGTCAGAGAAAGGTTGGGAACCCCTGCTCTGTAATCTGAAATAAAGGGTTAACTATATTTTCATGCGGGACTAATTGTTTTGATCTGGAGTCCTTGTTGTGGAGTAAAACCTGAATGCTAATAGAAGTTGAAGAACTGGTCAAGCCATCTTAAATCACCGCAGAGCATAACAACTTCACACGTACTCAACAACAGCATTTATGGCTAAAGTTTCCTGGATTCATTTTAAGAAATAATTGCACTAAACAAGGATTTTTGCTTGCGGCAGTCGTTCGACTTTCAAATTAGATCAACCAGTGAAAACCTGACTGCGAACGTCTCATGCAACAGGAAAGCATCTCGTGACTGAATCTGTGGGCACCACTGTGTCTCGGTCAATGCCAATCAGTAACTTTGTGACCGCATAAGGCCAGAAAGCCCAGCGTGTTGAGAATTTTGAAATGCAACGTCGGTTTCAAATTTTTCGGAAACTTGATGTTGCGTGCTCGTGAACTGCTAGGGAGGTTTGGGGCTCATCCACATCGTTTAGAGCGCATGCGTGTAATGCTAATTATGCCACTGATGACAACCTTATCATCAACCAATTGATATTCCTCTACTCCTCTTTATGTTCTAAATACAACAAATAGCCCGACATCAAGTTCCACCGGGCCCTTGTCAGCTCTCAGGTCATCGGCTGGACAGCCCTTTCATATAGGGCTTGATTACTGGTTGTTTTTTGTAGAAATCCTCTAACCAACAAAAATCGTCAACAAAACAGTTAAGCAAATCACAGTAAACACAAAGTCTGCGGTTAAACCTCCGCCATGTGCAGCAAGACATCATTATCAATGGGAAACTGTTAGTATGTATTAAAACGATCTCTCAAAAACTAGAACTAATTCGAAGCTGATATCACTTTCAGATTTATCGACCCAAAATTACCCGAAAACCACTAAACTTATGTTTGGCACTCAAAAAATGCTTTTTGTTGCATAGGCGTAGCCAGGGGGGCCAACGGGTCCACGCCATCCCAAATTTCTAGCGTATCTTGTCGTTTTGTAAATACTGTTGCTCGCTAAAAGTAAAGTAGTTGGCCCCTCCCAAAATTTTGGGCTGGCTGCGCCATTGTTTTGTTGGGTAGTGTATTTATTCACAAACATATTGGCAAATTCAGTGTCTCCAGTCAAATAAACATATATTCGAACCTAAAACGTTGTCAGCGACTATGACGCCACAGCGCTTTTATGTCTCGATTGTTTGCTTTTTCAAGATATTTCTATAAAAGTACTGCAGCGTTCAAGCTCCCAGCAGTCTAGGTGATTTCTGCAAAAATGGCATGAGATCAAGTCAATTTGTTTTCAGAGCTGTTGGCCGCGCATCGGCAGGAGGTTTACATGTTACAATAGTGTGAACAGTGTGGAATTAGAATGATTATAGCACTGATAAGTTGACGCTTCGGAGTCACCACCTNGTGATATACACAAAGAAAATTTTTTCAAAGCCCTTAGTTTTGCATTTTTGCAATATTTCACTGGACACAACACAGATAATGCTATCCGTGGTTTTAGGTTGTGGCTGTGGGTTTCGTGATTTTAAGGAAAATTATATGGACTAGACTGACAGTGATCTGTAATGTTTTTATTCTATTCTTTTTTTAAAAGTCTCCTAACAGATTATGCCAACAAAGCGCTAATGTTAAAAAGATGAAAGGGAAGGTGGTCCTTTGTTTAATAAAAATGTTTTAAATAATTTATTTAAAGAAAGCTTGAAGCATAATATTCTCAAAGAAAATCGCCTTCATATTTGAACTATCCAAAGAAAATTTATTAACACTTTGTAGAACGCAGTTCACGGAACAATATTCGATGGCAAAATGGTAAAAACAACACAACAAATTAAGCACAATTTTAATGATATGATAAAAATATGAATGCAGTAACTTACACCATTTTTAGCGTTGGTTAAGCGTAAAGAATCGACAGAAACGCCGAGAAAAACTTTGGTTGGTTTATTGCCCTCTGTCCGCTTGATGTCACGCGAGAACTTGATTTTATGCAAAGCATCCTTGACAATCTCAACACCCTTGGGATCGCTCACGAGAGTTGAACCGGCAAGCTGCAAGATTCATACAAATATAAAAATTTTTTTACGCAAGCGTTTTGTTCACTTCAGACTGCATAACCGGAACTAATACACCAAAAAAAAATATGCTGCAACATGCAGCAAGTTTCATTCAAATAAAACCTTGACTGTAAAGATGGCTTCTCTCTCCAAAAGCTGTTGATGTGGAAACACCCATTTTTGCTTTCCAGGACTCTAAAATACAAATAAGAGAAGCATTTATGATCCTGTTTTTGGGTACCTTTGCGTAGCTTTGCTTAGTTGGAAATCCAGTGAAATAAAAGCTATCGACTTTTGGTGGGGGTTGAAAATATCTCGTGATTAAACATCTGAAATGCCTTTTAAAAAATAACTTTCACATACACAGTATATTCAATTTAAGTTTATGCTTAAAAGTGTCAAAATTATTTTGATTAGCTTCGTGAGTACTGGCTTTGGTGCTTTCTGGAATAAACCATTTTAAATACTGAGAACATTATAGACATTTTGAACATCCAAAAAAATTGAAGAAGCAGCTTTGACAATGGAAGCTTGAGTCGAAGTAACTGAGTGTTGAGCGAAGAATCAGCCGTTCGAAGCTAGAAGAAGTGCATAACCAACTACCACAAGCACATGATCTGATATGGGGTATAATTTGTTTTGTGTTTTTAAGAGCTACTTTCGTCTTTCAATAGTTTTGAGACTTTTTTCTAAACTCACATTAAACAGTGAACCCACAGCTTGACTTTAGACCACTTGGAAAACCGCCAACCCGTTTCGTTAACCGCTCTTTTAACAAATGCAACAAGCTTTGAAGACCTACATTACATTCTCATTTCGTGGCTGATAGGCCAAGTGAACACCAACTCCTGTTACCACAAACTTCTTTGTCGTTTTTGCGTTCCAGCCTTGCTGCGCAATAGCGTGGGTATCATAAATCTACGCAACGCAGCTTTTCACCATTACAATGAGCTGCAGCTGTATTAAAAAGCATACGTTTGTTTTCACCTTTAGATGCATGATAAGTATAAGCACAAAACTCAGTTAGTCACTCAGATTGGATTTGCTTACCAAGACCATCCTTGCAGTCCTTCACCGCTGCTGATAGAAGCCAAAATGCTAATACAGTCTTAAAAATAAATTTACCAGGTAGTGCACTCAAATCTGTGATTACGAAGTACTGTTAGAGGTAACGCAACAAATGGTGAAAAGTGAAAAATGCTGCAGTTTGAAAAAGTCTAGTTTTCTCATTACGCTTTATGAGAACTAACAGCCACTACTTTTACTACGTGTTCAATACACATCACAAACGGTTTCTTATGATCACCTTCTATATATACCTTCCATGAAACTGTAGTTACATTTTTATGTACTGCACGTCATAGGCAATGTCCACTATGAGTTTCTAAACGTCAACGGGATTTGCTTGTACTCACGATAGAATAATATTATTGTACTTTCAGGCTATACAACAACTAAAACTAACCTTTTACACAAAAGCATTTCTTATTCAGAAAAATAATTGCAGTGCGCACACCTCCGCCGTGCTCAGTAGAGAGGAGTATTCTGTTACGCATAGCATGTTTATCATTACATTTTTGTGACAAACCACGCACACGATTAAAGCGCTGGAAGCTTATTGGCTGCTGAATCACACTGCATGCAACAAATTTTCACCAAAAACGACTATGCCTTAGAAAAAAGCTTCGTTTCTTATAAAACCTGTTTAAAAGAGATTCTTATAAAAGAGTTACAATGAACATCCTCAGCTTAAAAACGGGCAGAACAACAACTTTCGCCAGGCAAGTTGAATACTGACTGCAAAATTTAATGACGATTTGCTTCAGACAAAATTTAATAGTGATTTTATTATTTTAGTCAGGAGCTTGATACATTTGATTTCGTTTCTGTCTATCTATAGATAAGCAGTGAGAGAGAATCGATTAAAACCTTACGGTGCAACGTTTCAAAACAACACTCATTTTGAGTGAATCATTCAGCAATCTTTATTGTTTTTGTTAATTCTCTTCGTACGTCACCGCACTACGCAGCGTGAATTCAACCACATGTGGTAAACCAAAATATCAACAGAAAATTAACGAATCGTCGATAGGAAATTGGCATGTTAGTATGCCATGGTCTTGCATTTTTCATATATTCAAATGTTATTACACCAGTAAACCCCAACTAAATTTGACATTCATTTTGTAGCACACAGGAAAAGTGGGCGTCTTTTCTGCAGGGAGAACGTTCCACTGGATATGGTCTGCTTGCGTGCTGGCTTCCGCATTTCTCTAATTGGGTGCACAGGCCTGATTGTAAGAAAAACAATCAGATTTCGTTATAGCTCTTTCCTGATTCTCAACATTAATCATGCATTTTACTTCTAAATGTCATTTCGCAGTTGCACACCTTCCTTGTTTCTGTTTCGTTTCATAGGGTTTTTTGTTTATTTACTCATTCTCAACTAGCTCACTGACTTTGGAAAGGCCTTTCATCTCCTGCAGTACGAAACAAACTGTTCAAAATAGTTTGCATCACCACTGTTATTACTGCATAGAGTTGGTCTACAAGGAACAAACTCTCCAATATACGTGTGCCTTGTCCTTCAAGCACCTTTTTCGTGCTACTTCGACGTACAGAAGTAAACTATTACAGAACTGTAATAACGGATACAAACTGCCTTGCAATACCATTAGGCTTTTCTAAAAGCAGAAAGAGTCCAACAAACCCTTCAGTATCAAATGTTTGTGGTGCATTTGTCTATATTGTTAAAATCTGACTTGACGCAACAGCATTTAAACCACTGGAAGCTAGCCCAAATACGACTGCAGTCCAGTTGGTATCCACGTAATCAACAAAAAACGAACGATCATCGGCCGTTAACTGTTCTATGCATCATCATTTCATTGAACTGTGTGCGTGCTTTCGCGTGGTCTGCTGTGACGCGACGGATGTTTATCACACCGACGTGACTGCTCGCATTCAATTCGATCAGCTTTGCAAGAGAGCAATAGCGCCGTCCAGCGGAAACCTTTTTCAAACCTGTAGGCCAAGAGCTGGCAACCGAGGGCACGCGTGCCACCCTTGGCACGCCAAGCAATTTTCAACGGCACGCTGAAGCCCCAAGTTACATGTCAATTTTGTTATGATTCACACAAAGGGTATATGGATCTTGACTTGTATAAAAATACGTATCCTGTTGGCACACTGAATGATTTGAAACCCTAAAGTCGGCACAGTGGCATATCTATGCAAAGTGGCGCCCATGAAAAAATTTAAATGTGCGACCTGTCTAATAATTTTAATATTAAACATAGGCACAATTTTACGAAAGATAAAATGCAAAGAAAATAAATTTTTTAAAATGGAAAATATTTGTTTTTTTTTTGCTTTAAACTTTTCGGCAAATAAAATATAAATTAATTATCCATAACGACTACAACATACTTTTATACTCATTTATTTTTATTATGAAGAACATCAACAGTATTCAAATAATAACGTTATCGTAGTCTGTAGGTCGACATAGTGTTGTCTGACAAATTTGTATATCTTGCAAAAAAATCAAGCAACATATTGCAACTGCAAACGACAATTTCTTTTGAAACGAAACACACTCAATCTAAATTGTGCAACAAACTATTTAATGCAAGTCATGTATCACTTCTGTTCGAAAAACACAATTCCATCGAGACATAAACATATCCTGCCTTTTACGGTTAAATTACACAAAACTGCTAATTAAAACAAACACATTCCGTGCCTTTATGGAAGCAAAGACGTCTATGATTTCATCAAAGTATGCTTTTGCTGTTTCGTCCCTTTCTGTTCCCAAAGCTATATCACAAAACCTTCCTTGACTTATTGTTAATCAATGAGGCCCGGAGGTATGAAAGGACCAGATTCAGTTACTGAAAGATCGTTCGCAGCTTGCAGTGAATACGGTATAACTGCCAGCGTCAGCATTATTTGCAAAGCAATTCGAAGAATGTCAGGACTTCAGGACGCGATAATTTTAAGTTGCACGAATTGAAACCAGCATTGTGCAATCTAGACTCTTCTCGTATAATTGCTTGCCATCTACATCTGAACTGTATACAGCTCCTAATGTGTCACACGTAGATTTTATTTTCTCACAGTCAGGACCTTTTCACAATGCCTTGGACATCGAACAGAAAGCTGAATTTGGACAGAAAAAGCTAGCTCTAAACAAGACTAACATATCTCTTGCATGAGTTAACATTTTTGCTCTAGTAATATGACAACGATACCAACTGCTAATTTTTTGAGGACTAGCTAATGTTCTCTACCTTAGTCTCTGGACTGGAACATTGTATTGGGCCTATTTATCGGACACTAGTGGCCATCGAAGAAGTTTCAGACTTAAACTCGTCTCAGCCAGATTCTGACTAATATCTTCTTGCCTGAAATTTAGCAGTACAGACTGACATATCCTTATATTGTGAGAAGAACGAGGTCTCATAGTTATGGCAAGCGAGCGTTGCTGTTCTGTCGCAATGTCTGACCCTCGTGCTAAAGCATGCCACAATACCACAGTTTTGTCATAATGCTTAGTGGTGCTGACGTAACACCCCCGACTTAATGCTTTAGGTAAGGGCGCGGTGTTGATGCAACTTTGCAGTTTATGAATGCATGGGGGAGGGACATATTGACAAGGGGGCAAAGGGGGAACAATTCCCCGGGAGCCGAAAAGGCCCAACAATGTCACAAGTACATTCTTCAACACAATACATTTGCTTCCGAAAGATCTCAGGTTCGAACTTGGGCGCGCCAAACTTGCTTATTGTCCCGGGCGCCATCTAACCTTGTTACGTCCCTGGCATTGCGCGCAAAATAGAGATTCAAGAAACTATACATAAAGAGTTTAATTTTTGCCAAGCAATTTTTGCGCCCCCCATCAAAGTGGCGCCCATGGCAAGTGCCATGCCTGCCATACCCTAGGTACGCCACTGAGTCGGCACACAGTTAGCAAAAGGTTGCCGACACCTGCTGTAGGCTCTTTTGAAAAAAACAGCTACTTTGTTACACCTCAATCGACAGGGGTTTTCGAGGAGGTGCCAAAGTTTAACCCTCTTGAAAGCTGTAAAATGTTTTTTATTTTTATCCTTTGTTTGAATTGATTACACTTTTCAGCTTATTGGATGCTCTAGTGACGGCGGGTGAAGGTGATTGTAAACACCCTGAAGAGTCAATCCAATATTTAAAGTGTTGTAGTTTCGGCATTACCCAAATTACAACCTGTGGTCCCTGTTCTACAAGCCACCATAGTTTTGAGACGCCAGATGATTAGGCCAATTAAACGCTGGAAGATGGGAACATGAGCAGCTTCTTGCAGTTATTTTCCTGTTTTCCTTTGTTTTTCTTTTGTACCTCGTGAATTATTTTTTTACTTTTTTATTTTTAGTATTTTCTTCAAACATAATTTTTAACCACATCAAATTTCCTCAATTAAATTTCATCCATTAATTTGTGTACATAGGCATGCGCTTTCATCTGTAAATTTACTTCACCATGTTCTGTGTTCGTGTGTTTTCCTAACTGTGCTTATTTGATCTCCAACTGTTGTTTTTCAACACTTTTCAAAAATTGATAAACGAGTTAGTTGACTAGAATCGAGGGCATGACTCTTGTGAAGCAAAACTTTTTCATTAATTGCATTTGTTTATTAATACAGTCAGCTTTTATTCTGCTTGTTGCGTACTGTTAACCCTTTGTTTACAGGCTGTCACTGAAGTGGTTGATTGGTTGTCAATCGAAACAGCATTGATCGCATTCGCACTGACCTCCAGCCTGAGCCTCACCTTTTACCAATCCAACCATGCGAGGGCAGCAGAGGGTTCAAAAATAAACTCAAGCGATTAACGGGCAAGCCCTGACATGCCGTGAATTTAGATTGCTCCACAACATTTTCTTTCAACAAGCGCTGCACCAACCACTTATCACGTCTTGATCGCTTTTTTGTCGACCAACAAATCATGCCACGGGTCACAACAGTTCTCCGCGAGGATTGTTCGCAAGATACAAAAGTTCGAACGCAGCAACTAGGTCGCAGGGGCATGTCCGAACATGCCCAGTTGGCCCCGCGTTGACATGCAAGAAACTAAACAAAGCTCATCATGTTCTGACAGTGGGATTTCATAAACATCTCTGTTTCACCAAAAGTCATGGGGTGAGCTAGTTTCTGGTGTCAAATTCTTGGTCGCCTTGCAATTGACTCTGCCGTAGACTTACGCATAAACTCCTTCGAACAAATCTTGTTATTGCTCACACTTACACTTAGCCCATGAAGTAGGGCTGTTGTATGATGCTGCAATGAGACATATAGTCGCGAGTACGTTTGTTTATCGTTCTCGTTTTAGTGTAATGTTTGCGTAAATGTTTAAACACCTTCTCTGCGTTGCAGAGGGAGTGAATGATTTTGCGTTTCGTTTGTACTGATACCAACTCATGCAATTTGGAGCTTGAGCATAATATCAGAAAAATGATGAAACAATAAACAATCATTGAAATTGTTTATGCTTTATCCAGGTTTTTTTTAAGGTGTTTTAGGGACCCGATTCGGTCCCTAGAATTGAAAATCGGGTCCCTAGAATCAGATAAAATTATCATCGGGTCCCTAAAATCAGAGAAAATCGGGTCCCTAGAATCAGAGAAATCGGGTCCC
>JGI24158J21664_10006326_pt1 | contig 15595 bp, 8 predicted proteins | sample Ectturendosymbi3_FD_21664 | JGI IMG/M metagenome (IMG submission 21664)
GATCAAAGGCTCAAAAGACTCAGACTCGAGCCTAGTTTCCAATGAAAACTTTAGCGAAACACTTTGGCCTAGCGGTTGGGCCCTAGGCCAGGCAACATGAGCCAAAATGACCCTAAAACTACTTTACTTATGGTGTCAGTCACAAAAAATCCGCACCGCCCAACCAAAAATTTTTCTTTGAGTGCAATCTACTAGACTGGCCGATCCGTTTGAGCCCTTGAACAGCTCTCTAGTGCAATCAGCGGAGGAGCTAGGGTGTTGGTAAGGCAACCGAAAACTGCTGTTTTTTAGGCCAAAATCGAAGTACAAATATATCGTAGACCGGCTCTCAAAGTGTTAATAGTATGTCATTCAATGTGCATCCCTGGTCAAGACAGTGACATAATGTTTGGCTCAATAAGCCATTTGGGTTAGACATAGCTGCTGTAGAAAGCCAATCAAAGGCTGAAAAGACTCAGATTTTAGCCTAGTTTCCGGTAAAAACTTGAAGCACTTGCTTGTGGTAGGTGCCCAAGGCCTTATAGCCTCGGCCAAAAAGGCCTAAACTTATTCTACTTATGACGTCACCCACAAAAAAAAATTTAAAATTGTTTTTTATTGCAAACTAGAAGAACTGTTGCGTCTTTTGAGGGTTTGAATAGCTTTCTAGCACAATCAAATGGTGAGTTATGGAGTTGCAAAGTGGCACAAAAATATGGGATTTACAGGTAAATCCACCCAGCAGTGAAGGTGTTAATATACAATTAACTTTCCTGCCCTTTGGTGTTCTGCTCTTTTTATTGTATTTCTGTTGCTTGGTGGTTAAGTTGCAAAAATGCATGAATACAACTGCTTACCTTGAAAATAACAAACTATGTATGGGGAAAAAGGTAAAGTGCCGTGTACAAAAACCTATAGCTTAAGCATATTATTGTGCTTGAAATGTTTAGTGTTAGGGATACGTTGGCAGTGATATTGTGCATGATGCCAAGTAGATTTGATGGATTTTGCAGAATGTTTTGCTTTTGTTTACCAATGTTATGAGCTACTTTATGCAATATTGGTAAACTTGAATTTGGCCAAAATATCAGTGGGTAGTGTTCTGGTTGATAAACATTGTTAGAAGTGATGATATAACATTTTTCATTCGCTTTTTTGCTGTCTTGAAGACCAGGTATTAAAATATTTGTTCTGTTTAATTTTTTGTATTTAACATTGTGTTTTGCAGGTTACAGAGGCCCTCAATGCTTTGCTTTACTTGGCTGAGGAAGCCTCTGAAAATCATTTAACAAAGCGTTCAATGCGAAGCACAATAGGTTTGCTTGAATTAATGAAAAAGGTTGAGGAAAGGTAAAATATTTTCTTTTCACAGGTTTCATCAGATTGACAATCTGATTGAAATCGTCAGATTGAAATATTGTTGATCATGCAAGACTAAAATTAAGCATGTCACGTTCAAACAACATTTTGTCTCAATAATTCTGAGGTATGCAGCAAAACACAATACGAAAAAGATTTCCATGCAATCAGGAGATTCAGAATAAATTTTGTTTGATGCCAACTGTGGAAATGAAAGTAAAAGGAAAAATAATTTCAAAGCTATGGTTGTTGCTGCATTTTTAATATTAAAGTTTTGTTTTATGTGTATATTTAAACTTTTCTGTGCAATTGTATGATTTTGATTACCATCAGAAACTACATTATCAAAAGAAGCTGAAGTGTTCTTATGAAATAACAGCTAGTTTGATGGATATTTGAGACATGATCCTGATGTTTAGGTTACATCAATTGACAATAATCAATGTGGTGTTGAGTGAAAACCAGTTTTGAGGAAAGCTAAAAATGAGTTTAGAACAGCTATGGGGTGGGGGGAAAAATGATGTTATTTTTTTATATTTGCAACAGTCACGCCATGCTGTTTCTTGGCTTCAAAAGCAAGTGATGCCACCTTTAAAGCTTGCTGCAAAAGATTTTTTTTTATATTTGTATTCTGTTTGGCATTAATTTGATCATAGGTCTGTATCTGTTATAGTTTTGGTAAGACTGTAAGTGTTACAGCCAAGTTCATGACCATAGTTGGCAAATGGAGCAAAACACACATTTGTAAACAGAAGCTTATATTAAAAATTTTTGTTTTTGACCACTAAACACTGAAGCTATACATTACTGGTACTGTTTTTCCAGTTTACATGCTGATCTTTTTTTTTGCCTGCCATCAGTTATTGTATGTCAGACTAGTATACCAAAGTTTCTTCACCTGCTAGAGTGCTTATTGCTCATTTGTGCAATATATGATACACTTGTACTGTGAAGGATCTCACCAAAGACATTATCTTGCTTTTGTTCTGCTGCTTTTCATGCTAGTCTCATTGCCAGTAGCTGCAAGCTAACCAATGAGCGTTGGGCGCCTTCTGACAAAGCAAGTCTATAAAAAGCTTATGGTTAGTCTTGGGCTTACCCTCTGTGATACAATTGTCAGCATGAGTGCTCTTGTCCACTCCACATTGATGGTGAAGATCAGTGGGGACAGTACATGTCCTTGTCTGCTTCTAAGGTCCAGGGCTACCATCCATCTAGAACCAAAAATAAGGACGGCTGAGGAAAATTTTATTTTATAACCTAAAAAGAAAAAAAAATGTTTGCACGACTGACGTCAGATCATATTGTTTGCCTAATTATCTTCAGGAACCATTTGCTTCAGCAATGTCTTATTCCCGACTTCCTTCTTGTAATTGTCACGGAAAATGTTTTTTTCGCTTGCTTATTTCTTGAATCAATTAAATGTTAAACCTTCGCTAAAAAAGCGGTTTCCTAAGAATCCTGACCAGAGTAGACAGTTTACAGTGCCAACAATGCCTGATAGTGCGTTACGTCTCTGTGCTGCAAGATCATACAACTTTTGTAACGTCACAAAACCTTCATTACAAAATGTTTACGATGAGATAGAAATAGTCTGTATGTCTATCAGATATTGCTTGTTTCAAATTGTTATGCTACAGAAAATAAGAAAAAATACGGATGAAAGTCACAAATAAGGACATTTCTTAGAAATAAGGACAGTAATAGTTTCTAAGACGTAGTACTGCAAAATAAGGACAAATCTTAGAAATAAGGACGGCATGGTAGCCCTGTCCATGGCAAACAGCTCAACTTATGCTCATACCTCTTGTGTTAAATTGTTGATATTCCTAAATTGCCACTTTAATTCTGAAGTTTTTTTGTACAATAAGTTCTTCAAACAGACTTCATTTGGTTTATCATGTACAACTTTTATTGAAATGCGTTTCAATGTGGAATTTTATGAAAGTCTGTTATTATACCCAACACTAATTAATTTTTTATGAGTCAATGCAGGGTGCAACTTGTAAGAAAGAGAGAATGTCACACTGGTGATAGTTAGTTGTTTGCTGCGCTTGAACTTCTGTCACTGTTGCATTACCTCACATGGTTAATTGCTCACTGTCTGGGTTTTCTCTACGTTTCTACTGAGTTTAAACTGTAGGTATTTCTCAAAAGTTTGATATGTAACCACAAAGAATATTGGCAAGACAATAAAATCATCATGAAAAAAGGTTGACTTGCATGATTGAAAACACCTGAAATAAACTTTGTTTGTGAGAAACTGTTTGACAAAAACATCTGCAAGATCATGTTTCGTGAGATTGAAATATTTTTTAACCACTTGATACTAATTACTCCTTAGAGTGCATTTCATGGAATAATTTTTTTTCAGAACTAAACATATTGAAATATGATGGGTGTTTAAGTAAGTTTTACTGACTTGAGATACAACTCCACCCAAACTCATTATACATTATTTTCGGTTACTGTCATGCAATGTTTGTGCCAAACATTCTAAGGTGTCATGGAACAAACATTTACATTGCTTATGTTAAACTTTTTATTAGACTGAAGTGGGTATTAGACATCCGTTTTGACTTCAAAATAGAAGAGTGGTTAAACAGAAAAACGTAATTTTTGGGTGGTTATTTTTACTGTGTTTTTCCTCTGCTGTTTAAAGCAAGGATGGAGTTGCTTGCATTTTTTGATGCAAGTGCTATTTTGTTAAACCTGAACCCCTTATGCCAGAAAATTAATGATTTGTTTTTGTGATAATTGCAAAGAGCTACAGTTGTTACATAATTGCCTATTAGTGCAAATTTCAAGTTTGGAGTTTGCCTATTAGTGCAAACTCCAACAGGTTTACGTGCTGTGTGCTGTGCTGGTTGATACACACAAAAAAGCTGATCACGTGACATGAGCTCTCAGGGTGGGAAAAATCTAATATATATGTTCTTTGCTTTTGTATGTGGAAAAGTACCTGATTATATCTTATTTGATCCCTTTATTGTTTTGTTCTCATAACGTTTTGATGGCTAGAGTTTATGCGTTTGCTTGAAAACCACTTATAGTTCAAATGCAAAACTTCATCTCTTTTGATAGCTAGGAAGCTACAAAATGTATCACACTTTGGGTAGCACGGCTCAAGGGTTTGCATATAATCGGCCTGGAAAGGTTGAAAACAGTTGTTGTTTGTATTGAGTTGGGATTGGCTGAGGATGTGTAGTTTTACGTGAAATTGATTTCCTATTTAAAAAAATTCTGACCAATTTCTTGCTTTCCCCATTGTGGAGTGAACTTACTTGAAGTTGGGATTGGTTTTGACAAGAAGTTTTGATATTGATAATGTCAAAATCATTCGTCTCCCTGCAGAGTTTGTGGGAAAAGCCTGAAACGTGTAAAAAAAGTTATTGAAAAACAAGACTAAATAAAAACAAAGGCAAGATTTAAGTGTGCATTTCTGCTTTGCAGAGAAGGATACGCGATCGACTGCAAGGCCATCGCCATGAAGATACAGCATCTTCTCAGCGTCCGTTCTGATCCACTCCCGAGTCATTTGCACAAAAAAAACTCTCATCAAGGTTTTATATTTTTTTAAATATCATTACAGGACTGGTTTCACAATATTTATACAATTGTTTTGTTTATTTCTATGAATCTTTCGTATCTCAGCTTTATCATAACCAATGTTTTCATGCGGTCGTTATTCCATGGTGTTGATAACTTCTGCTGATTGGCTACTTTAAAAAAAATACAGTGTCATGTTGCAAAGTTGTTTACACTGCAAACTTACACAGCCTCCATCCTCTGGACAGCGTATTAGATTTGTGATTTAAGTGTTGCATTTGCGATGTTAAGCAGTCGGTTGATGCTGAGAATGTTTGATCGTCTTATCCCTACCTTCGCATAATGCGTGTGTGGATTGGTCAGCACTTGCTGCTACGGAGTATGAGGCAAAGGCTGCTGCCCTTAATTGAGGCAGTCACACCGTGCGCTGCATGGGACGCAAATGCCAGAATAAGTGTTCACATCGCAATATTGTTGATCCTGTGTTTGAGATTTATTCTGTTTTTCAGACTCTGGTGTCGTGACTCGGGCTGGGGGGGTGAGCAGCAGCCAAAAGACAAAAGAATCCGTTCACTTTCTGGGTGGGAACAAAAAAGCGAAAGTGGTCACTTTGCAGATAAAAGGACTAACTGACCAGGTGAATGCATCAAGCAGCTTTGTAGCACTGCACATCAGATTAAAGAAAATATTGGAAATGTAGATTTGCACAAAGATGAGCCGAGGCTTGTTGAAATATATGCGCCCCCATAACAGCGTTTCTCGACCTTTACTTCCGCGCCCTATTCTCGTCTCCGCGAAGGCTTCTTTTAACTTTAAAATCACGGTTATAGTGAATGCGGTAGAATATTCGTGGTTGACTTAATTCCAGAACACTGTCTTGTTATAAATAAATACCCTGCGGATTCAGAAAGATCGTCTACAATTGGATTAAAGTCTAAAAAGTTCTGCTTTTCCCGTTTTTGTGATACGTTCAATTCCAGGATGTGTATTTGGTCATCTTAGTTGCTTTTTTATTCTCTATTCCGTTATTATCTGCTCAACATTAATAAGAGATAACGAAGAAGTGGAAATGTTTTGGAAGATGTCCCATTTTTTCCTTTACATTTGTTGCTCCAACAAAAGTGAATATATAGTTTCGTTGCTGCTTGTTTAATCTTTTAGAATCGAAAATTAACTCACAATAATTTCTGTGCAGGAAAGAAGACAGAAATGTTCAGACCAGCTTGTCAGAGTGAAGGGGGTCATTTCTCTGACCTTCAACATGCACCTCCAACGCTGCACCATCCGAACCAAGGCTGAGCTCACAGCTGAGGTGGGTGCGCACTCGGGTGTTGTGTTCACATTGTGACGTTCACTAAAGTAGTGTTCCGTAACTGTTGTGGCTGGGGCCAAGCTGAGCTGGGTGCGGTATTCTTCGTGGAAATGTTCACAAACTTCTGTTGGAAAAATTGAACATTTTTGTGATGCTCCTCCGGGAAGTGCAGCAAAGATGCAAATACTTCCCTGGCAAGTGGAGGCGGTAGTCGCAGTTTCGTTGTGTTTGTTACGTGTATTGTTGTGTTTGTTACGTTTACGTTTATTGTTGTGTTTGTTACGTTTATCGAAAGAAACCTGTTTAAAGATATTGGCGAACGCTGTGCGGAAGACGGAGGTGATGGAGGCGATGCAGGTATTGAGGGATGCTGATGGGAAAGAGATCCTGGTTCCATTGGAAAGCAAGATAGATGGTGAGCCATCGTGATGGGGTTGATGTGTTGCGCGATGTTGTTTGAAATGGCAAAGAAGCTTCAGCCTGAGGCGGAATGCTTCCATTGAAATTTCGATGTTAATTGATGCGTCACAATGTGCTTTTCCACCCAACAAAAGTTACTCAAAGCACCCGCGCAACTTGATTGTTTCTGCTTCTTTCGCAGACGCTGAAAACAAAGACCTCCCCTCCTATCTGGACGAAGACACCGGGGATTCCCCTCTCCGAGACGACAAAGCGGTCGCCCGCCAGGGAGCGGGGGGGGCTTTCGGTTCTTTCGCCTCTTCGTGGTTTGGGGGGGTATTAAACGCTGTTAACAAAAACCTTTACTGGTGACGTCAGCTCCTGGTTGGCGTTGTACAAAGACACACGTTTGACATCACAAAGCGATTACGTCGTGGTGACGCATGCGTTGCGTTTGCGAGAACTCAGAAAGAAGCACTTGGGAGGATATTTGAGGAAATTCATCATTCGTTTGATCCAAGAGACGGGTGTGAAAGAACCTCCTCCGAGTGAAGCTGAAATACCGAGTTGCTGAAACGATTCGAGTTTCCGGAACCTGCAAAGCTTCTCTGACGCTGTGGGAGGATGCCCTCGCATCAAACTCACGCAGTAAAGAAGAAACACTCGCCACACCGACTCACAAACGACAGGAAACATTTGTGACTGGTAATAATGAGTGGATTCGTCCAACCAGCGTTCGAAGTTGATGAGGCTTCGGAAAGACCCGCCGCTGTATCGATGTCTTTCAACGAATGTTAATGTTCTGCTGACATTCGATCCACGACTTCTTCACCTCTTTTCCTTTCTACCATTTCCAGCAACTTGAATTTGCATAAATGATGTGGGTCTCACGTGTTTGACCATTTCAGCTTCAGGCCCTCGCGGACACGACCATTTCAGCTTCGGGGTGCACAGACACGATCATAATGACGCGACCAGCTGCCATTGCTTTCCACATTCTTCTCAACCAACAACATTGTACGAATCAGCGCTTTGATGTTTTTTCTTTGATGGTGCTTCGCAATAAGCTTCTGCGGAAGTGTATGTCAGACGACGACGACGGCGGTGAACAACCTTCCGGACGTATTACGTCATGGTGTGATGACGAAACGAAATACGAATTCGCAAATGAAACTTGAAATGGCTTGTTCTTCGAACATGGTGACAGCGAGACGTGAAATATTGCCATTGCTACCGCACTCAACTATTGCGAGTACAGACGGGCGCGTCAATAGCAAGTACCTCAGCGATAAGAACATCACGTTTCTTGCCTTTGCAAACTTTGGTCAACCAAAGTTTTTTTGCCGTATATTGGCATTTCTCTGTTGTCAAAATACACAGCTGTTTCAATTTTTTAGCCAACAACTTGGGATTGATTGAGCAATAAAATATATCACTGATCTCCCTTCCCACCGTTACCTCCACCATCTCGTCCGCATATACGTTTCGGAAGGCAGATGCTGTTTTGCTGCAATTTGTCACGATGTTCAAATAAGGTTCTACCAGTGACTGTGCCATGTTCAGGCTTTGCGAAGTTTTGTCTGATGCTGCATGATTTTGTTTTGAAATGTTTGGTATTGCAAAAAAGTTTAAATCAGTGGAATTGTTTTGTTGCTTCGATCAGACGATGTCAGGACCTCCGTGAAATGGGGAAACACCCCTTGGTGACGTAATCAATGTCGCCATGACAACTCATATGAGTTGGGAGGAGACATTCATTTCGTACAAAAAGGAAGTGACAGCATCTTTGTTTTTAATTAGTTACTGTGCCTGTTTCATGTCTGATGATACAATGGTTGCCGTGGAAACTCCTGTACGCGGTAGCATTGTTCGGTCATAAAGGCGCGGTCGCATCGCCGCTGGGTGAGGGTTTGAGGGGTTTGAGCCCCATAGAGACCATTTGCACCCTTGTTCGGCTCCCAACATGTAAGAAATCCAAGGTACGTTGAAGTTTTTCGTTAAACTCCGCTTTGGTCCCAACACCTCCCTGATGATCAGTGCTGCAGAAGCCCAACTGCGCCCCTCCAAATGCTTACAGGGCCCCTCTAATGGTGATTCCCCTAAAAGATTTATAAAGCGTTGCTATATTAGCATTATTATTATTCTTCGTGATTTAGTTGTCGCTGTAATGTATCGATCGCAGGGCTACTCAACTGTCGGACGGTGGTCATACATCAAAACAAAAGAAATCACGGTATAGTAACATGAAAATTTATCACTGTATAGTAACATGAAAATTTACAAAACAATAACCATGAAAATATCATAAACAATGTCACATTATAGTATAGTAGTATCAAAACGGCTTGGAGCGGGTCTTTTGACTTCCAAAAGCCTTCATGACATCATCCAAATCTAGAGAGCGAGCGCATGAAGCTTCGATTGACAACATGGCCAATGAGGCTAATCTGTTGCTTGTCATGGTAAACCTGTAGGTTATGATTAGCTCCGGTTTGCTGAAAATCAGTTGTTACCAAATATCACTATTTCATTGAAACAGAGCGTTGAGTAAGCGCCTGGTCAGACCTTCATCGCACGAAGTTACGATGAAACCATTAGTTCACATCAGGCCTGTAACTTTGTTTCGCCCCCCCCCCCTGAAAAAATGTTTGACATAGTTTAAAACTCTTGGACATAAGTTAAAAAAAGTTGGGCCCCTCTCAGAAAACTCTTCACCACCCCTGGTGTCCCAAGCTGGTTACGGGCCTGTTCCACATCCACAAATTGTACTGAAGACAGAACAGAGATTGGATTGCACAGAAATTATGGGTAAAAACTGCTTTGCAGCCCCCGAACTTCAGTTTTGACCACCAGAAGTACGTAAATAAACGTTACCATCGGCATCTGCTTCACCCTGTTTGTTGAAGTAGCAGACTCGGTGGAACTTGTTTGCTTCACAGACTGACAACCCCACCAATGGTAACGTAAGATGCTATAATATTAATGTAGGGAAGTTGTTACTATGATCTGCTGAACAAGGGGTTCGGAAGACCTGGATACCCCAGTATTTGTCAGCGGGTCCGTAACACAATGGACTCGCACTGTTTCACTGCATTTTTAGTTCCTCGTTATAAAGTACATTTGCTGATTGTCTAAACCTGTCGATAAGGCAAGCTTATTTTCAGATAAACCTTATCGAGTTTAGCACACGCGTTTCTAGTTTTTTAACTGGTGGCATGCATAAAAAACACCTCTGAAACCATTTAATGAAAAGTTTAAGTGGAGTTAAGAAGCAGGGATCATTGTTTGTGCAGTAAAACTGCAAAATGCTACGCAGTTTCAAATACATATTACTCGCACAAGAAGGTGGCTTTTAGCGTTTAATGATACAATGTCTTACGAATGGCTATAACGAGAGCGGTATTGAAAATTGGTTCGAATCTTGTTTACGCAAATTGATTCATTCATTTTACCGCAGGTTTCCTTCATAGTGAAACTAGTGTCTTATGAAGTTAGTGGTAATGACAAAATATCTGTGATAAAATAAAAATCAAAACGAATGCAGATTCATTTCAGTATTTGTGGAAATTGTACAGAAAGGGCATTCCAAGGTTGATTAATTACCAATGACGTAACGCAATCAATCAACCATGAGGCAGGAAATGCGCCCAGAGCGGACATGGGACCTTCCAACTATAAAGTTCGTTCCGTCGCAACCAGCTGTTGCTTCGCAATGTTAACACACTCCAGGAGATAGAGTCTGTTATGATACGTCTTCAACATAACAGACCGGGTTCAAACAAACTTAAAACGTGACCATCCTGAAAATAACATACAATATGAAAAGGTAAATAACAGCATAGGTACCGCATAAAAACTGACAGACAACCCTGAACATGGCCGTAGTTAGGGTCAAATTTTTACCGTGGGAATATGTTAATTCCGTCCCCGGTTTGGTATGTTTTTAATGTAGTTTATGGAGACCTAACATCCTGCCCTTATTTAATCTAGGCTGGTGGTATCTCGTGTAGCTGCACTGCTGCTCTTTTTGAAACAGCCACAAAATAAAACATGACTTGATTTAACGTTGAAAAAATGTTCTGTGGCAACGTTACAGAAAGTTCACCGAGGCAGGGGAGTAGCGAGTGGGGGCAAGGGGGGCGCAATTCCCCGGGCGCCGAATCACTATGAGGCGCCAAATTACTGCGGGGGGGCCTGAAAAGTCCCAACAATGTCACAAGTACTCAGTTCAATACAGAAAATTTGATTCCGAAAGACTTCAGTTTCAAACATGGGGCCACCAAACTTGCTTCTTGCCCCGGGCGCCATCTAACCTCGTTACGCCCCTGCACCGTGGCAAGTGCCTCGTTTGCCAAAATGTAGCTACGGCCTAGCTGAATAAACTCGCAATCCTAAACCACTGTTCTAGGAAATTTCAACAGGAAAAGCGGAGCAACGAATGTACAGTCAAGGTGACCAGCGTGTTTAATGCTGGAACACAAGTACGTCGTAATTGTTGCGAGACGCTGAGCACGCACACGATGTAAAGCGTAACTGCACTACAGCCAGTCGCAGTGGCAAAACTGACGGCTGGCAGAGGTGCCTAATGCCCCCTGGCAAGCTAAATGTAAAAGCTGGGTCTCCACTAAGCTTATATTTCGGCTTTAGTATTCTCTAGGGTTTCTGCAGATTGTTATTTCTTTTCGATTTTCGGAGTGTTTTCCGGTGATTTAGGGTTTGAGCATAGCCATGCACACAAAGGATAGCCCAGGAAAAATGTGAAATTTGGTTAAAACCAAAAAAAGCCGCGAATGTAATTTTGTGTTTGGGATATGGGGACACTTGAAGAAATGATGGATACTATTAAGTCTCATTACATATTTGAAAAAAGTTGCATTATATTATCTCGACATTGTTATGCCCACTTTTTGCAAAACCGGCACAATTTTAAAATCCCTGGTTTGCTGTCCTGTGCTCCACTTAGAAAACTATAGGCTTTGGTTTTCATCTTGCAAACATCGTGGAAGATGTTGAACATGTCAACAATATTGATAAAACTTAATACACCAAATACGTTTATTATAACTTTTACCAAAAATGTTTCCTGTTTTTTCAAACACGATGATCTAAGCTGGGAATTACTGCAGCATGCACCCATCAAGGACAGTAAGAAAAAGATAATTGTCTTTTTATCTTTTCAAAAAAATTAAATAAAAACGTTAATATACAAGATTTATAAGATACTTTTCGTACTTCTTCAAACATTTTACCCGATTTTTGCTCTATTTTTCGGAAAAGTGTAAGGTGGGAGGGTGCGACCCCACCCCCCTGTATCTCCATCTCTGCACCCCATCTCCTACGACCATGTCAAACAAATGTCTGTTTTATTATCTGTTTCATTTTCAATAACTTAAATCGTTTCACTGCAGTGTCCGAGCTCCCGCCTCTGAATGATTCAAACGTTGTGTGCTTCCCAACAAGAAACATCACGTGACTTTAAAAATAAACATCATTGTGCCCGAAATAAAGTAGTAGCAGAATAAGACAAAGTTCTCATCAGCAAATTTACCCTTTGTTGGTCACTGGCTCCTACACAGTTACAATTTTTTTTATCACTCACCAAGAATGTTAAAATATATGAAAAACAAATCTCCTCGCGTGTAACGATGGGTGGTTTGTGATAAGAAAGGAAATAAAATTATATCTTCCGAGGATTATCACTTCCTGCTCAGTATTGAGTAGCTACATGGCGCTGTCAATGTTATTTCGAAATGATAAGATCAATAAAATTTTTGAAGAAGTTTCCACACCTCCAGTTCCACTAAACTTGAACAGACAAAATAGAGTCAAACTCATGATGATGGTAGATGATTGCATAAAAAGAAATGGGGCTCACAGATTATTGTTCCTGATTGTCTGAAAACCTATCAGAAAAATCTACTGTTTTGGTTTGAAATGTTCGCTTAATGTACAATGTTTCTTTGTAAGTAATTTTCACCAAAGCAAATAAACATCAGATGCGTCTCACGCAGCGTTCCACAGTCATACCTGGATACAGCTGGCTTCACTAACGTCGCCCGTGTCGTCCTTGCTGACGACATCAGCAAGACAACGTCCAGCAGCTCTTGTACAGCACAGCTGACGTCAGAAGGCTACTTTATAGAGATAAACGGCAATTACAGTGAATGTGTTGCTGAACATGAAGTAAGGGAGTGTGAGTTTGTCAGCGAAATTAAAGTAGATTTTGATTGATTGGCTGCGCAGGCCTATACCTTTGAATATAGCATTGCTTCTTCAATAAATTTTGAACTGGATAAGCAACACTAAGGTTTCGAAAAAACGCTGTTTGGAAATATTTGTCTAAACTGCAAAGTACCGTTCTGATTATTATTATTGAAAGCTCTTGACGTAAAACGCTAATTATTCGAAGAACTGATATGTTGCAACAACATTTGACCTTCTCATCAAAACTAGTTTTTCGAACTGACATAATATGGCATTGAATGTTGTTTTTCAATAATTCATGGGAAACATTTAGTTTGCTACTGTCCCGTTGCAGGTGTTGTCTAACGGTACGGTCATCAATTTGACGTATTATGTACGTATTGTCCTTCAACAATCAGGCGTTGTATCACGTGATATAGCTCCGATTATTCGCGTTTATTGTTCCTATGATTCCGAGCTTGAGGCATCTTCACTGCCACTGTCACCCACTGCGAAGTGAGTCAACTTTTCAGTCCATAAATTACTGTTTTTTTTGCCCGGAAAAGGCTTTGCTCGCACGATTCGGAGCATGCCTAAAATATTATAAGACTTGTCAAAACAATGCCCCATTTTTGTTTTTTGCTCAGTTGCATTCACGGGTTTGCTTGGATTTCCTGTATGCGACTTATGCTGCTTTCTTACACATACTCAAAGTATGAAGCCTTGTTTAATTGTGGTAGGCCTACTCTTTCAAAATAAGTAATAGAGATTCAGTCATCATTTGCAAGTAGATGGCATTGTGTTTTTCTGTTAACTTTTTAGTAGAAAAATGTTTTTATCCTAGTTTCGAGTTAGTAAAATGAACTTTCACCACAGTTGGCCCCCTGGAAAAATGCTTTAGGCCACGCCCTGGCAATATCCTTCCGACCCCCCCATAGCACTGCAGTCGTTTCAGACTGACTGCCGATATAAAACTTTAATTGCTGGTCGTGGCACTGAAACCAAATCCCATCACCTTGCTATCGTGAAATGCGTAGGTCTTAATTTTATTAACAACGTATATTTTCAGGGCCCACTACGTGCGCACAACCTACATCACGGTTGATTGATTGTGTAACGTCATCGGTGGTCATTCAACCATAGAATGCCCTTTCTGCACAATTGCAAAGCGAAAGGCACGAACTTACGATCGCTGTGAATTTCATTTTGTCACAGATATTTTTATATTGTCGGCATCATTAGCTTCAAAAAGATATATGATTCATGGTCCCTATGAAGGAAAGCTTCGATGGTGAAAAGTATCGATTACTTAAAACCATATTTGAAATAATTTTAGACTACGCTGGTAATTTATAAATCAATTAACGCTCTCGTCATATTCGTTCTTAAGACTTTGTATCCTTAGACTCTGGGCGCTAACCTCTTGTGCAAGAAATATGTATTTGGAACTACGTAACATTTTAAAGCTCTTCTACGCACACACCCATCCCGAATTTCCTTAATGCTAACAATTCATTATTTTGCCATAGAGATGTTTGGCATCAGGCCATCATTAAAGGGACGCGTTTACGCAGGGGGACAAGGGGGGCACGATTCCCCGGGCGCCGAATCATTGCGATGGCGCCGAAAAGTCCCAACAATGTCACAAGTACTTTCTTCAATCAGTACATTTGCGTCCGAAAGACCTCGAATTCGAGCACAGGGGCGCCATACTTACTTCCTGCCTCGGGCGCCATCTAACCTCACGCCCCTGCGTATACGGTATGACGCTACAACAAAGGTTAAGGTGAAAATTTGCATGTCTCATGGACAGTAACAGGCACTCAGGAAATTTTGAAGAGGTATGACGGTGTCGATGATCAATTGCAGTAGTTGCTGGTGCGTTATCTTGGTGTCTGTTTTCTACAGCACTGCCTTTGCGTACAGCATTCTATACCTTCTTTGCACTTCGTTGTGCCTTGTTTTCTCCAAACAATTACTCAGTAAAACCTTGATCAAAATTAGTGAAACCTTGACCGAAACAATTCACATGCTTTTGTGAGCATCCACATCCGACGAATTTAGCCATTTACTCCACAACCTGATGTTAAAATGCCTTCAGTTTTCTTCCCACTGCTAGATTACTATTTGATGATGAGTGAATGCAGTTGTAGCTGCTGTGTTGTTTCAGTGTTTTTGTGTTATTGTGCTATTCGAGTACACTTGTGATATGGACCATGACTCATGAGTCTGACACAAAAATTAAATTACGTTAAATATATATATAACAAAAGTACGAAATCTGAAATGCAGTATAATAGTGTGGGAGATCCTTTCTATCTCGGAAACTCCTTTGAAAAATGGTGGGAATGTTTAAACACCGATTCCTTTTATTCCAAAAACCATGATTTTGGTTTTTCACTTCAACAACATAACTTCATTATTTGTTTTTCACTTCAACTAAATGACTGGGCAAAAGCTTTTCATTGGTTTTGTTATTTCCACTAAAGCAGTGATTCTCATGGATTAAGGATATTATGTGATTGAACTTTTACCTAATACTTAGTCCTGTGCCACTTCTCTGTACCAATCACCAACGTTTTCATTGTTTCCGCTTCAGAACTTTCAACGCATTCGTAGATCCTAAAGTGGCCAACCTATCTGCCACATTGGCTTTGTTCTTGGATAACAGTTTCTCAAACAAAATAACAGGGCCCACAGATCCTGCTGTGGGCCAGAGATGATCACTATCCGGTTTGCCGGTTGGATATCCGGCAGGATAGTGAGTTTGCAACCGGATACGGATATCCAAAATCTGCTTTGAAACGGAAACCG